>ENA-ORRW01000250-ORRW01000250.1-human-gut-metagenome-genome-assembly--contig:-NODE-250-length-65505-cov-11.917387_pt1 | contig 65505 bp, 47 predicted proteins | sample MGYA00242183_ERZ509150 | MGnify/ENA primary metagenome ERZ509150 (study PRJEB26280, sample SAMEA2338639) | human gut metagenome | biome: human gut; feature: human-associated habitat; material: faeces... | reverse complement strand
GGGCCTAATCCTATTTTACTCAACATTCTGCCTTTTTGGACGGATTGTTTTGCCCTATGTCATAGTAACATACGATAGAGGGAGTGTCAATAATAGGGTCAAAACTGTAACTATTATATGTACACTTATAATTTTTGAGTTTGACGATTTTTATCCATTCGCAGTTTTTGCATTCTTCATGGTCTCCACATGGCGGGATGCAAATATCTGGTTCAAACGGACAAGAATAGAAATCGTAACACATCAAGTATACCCCTTATATAATAAAATCTTGGTCTACTCTCACTCGACCATTTTCTCTGTTTGTGGGGATTACTCGGCAACGGTCATTTTCTCCATGCAATCGCCGCAGATTATGTTGATTGTCTTTGTCGCTCGGCAGCTATTACCGCATTTGGGGCAAATGTATTTGCGGGTACTACTGGGCTTTTTGGTTCCGCCCCCGCCCTTGGGGAGCGTACCGAGAACGTCAAGAAGTGAAACGCCCTCAACCATTTGTAAGTCCTGCCACCCCTGCGCTTCGATGAAATCCAGCAGGTCAATTCCGGGGCTGGTAATTGTCCAACCATATTTGGGGTGGTGCTCCACTTCCAGCCCGTGCGCCTCGGCCATTGCTTTGAATCGCTTGTTATGGTACACGCCGTTGTTGCTGGTGTCTTTGATAGGTTCGGGGTTGCCGTTCTCGTCAAGAATTTTTGAACCATACCCAACCGCGCAAGCAAGGTGGCACATCTCGTGCAAAAGTGTAGCGCAGGTTTCCTCAATCGGACGGTTGAGAGTGGCCGAACTGATGTTGATTTCGTACCGCCGTTCGTCGCCCGCTTGCCAAACCTTACCGCAGGTAAAATGTCCGTATGCTCCAACGGTCTTTTTGAGGCTGATAACAACTTCCGGCAACGCGCCATCAAAAAAGTGATTGTTGAGAAGTCGAAACATTTTTTCGAGTTGTCCTGCTACGCGACTTGTTTTAATCGTTTGTTTCATTTTCGTTTTCCTTTCGCTTTTAAAAGTTTACTTTTAATCCCCGCAGAAGTGGTTAGCAGATTGACCCCTGCCGGCGAAAAGAAAAAGTAAAGCCCCCAACCCGGTGTCAACAGAACGTGGAATATCGCAGCACTCCCCGCAACGTGCGAGAATATGCCGCGAAAGTCTGTTGACTTAGGGCTGGGGGCTTATATACTTTTTTGAGCGGCAGGGCCACGCTTCCTCGTCCCGCCGCAGCGGCGTTCCTTATTTAAAATGTGAAATTTTCGTATTCCTGGATTTTTAAAATGCTTTTGATGCGCAATGTAGGTATAGTACATTTGGAAAGAAAAAAGCATCAAAAGTTCAAACTTCCGATGCACTAAAATCGTTCTGCTGACAAGCGGGTTTATCCCGCGTCAAAAGCTATATTCAAAAGGAGTTGGTTACATTGAGGGTCTACGGGTACGTTCGTGTATCGACCAAAGGTCAAGCGCCGGGAACGTCACTAGACGAGCAGACGGCGGAGATACTAGAAAAGTATCCCACGGCTGTTATCGTTCGTGAGGTGGCCTCCGGCGCGTCAGAGCGACCAGAGTTCGCAAAAATCTGTGAGCAGTTGGAAACGGGTGATACGCTCGTCGTCTGCAAATTAGACCGCTTTTGTAGGACAGCCAAAGAGGGGCTGGGTTATGTGGATTATCTGCGCGGCAAAGGCGCGGCAGTCCACATCCTAAATATGGGCGTGATTGACAACAGCCCAATGGGGCGATTGATGGTGACGATGCTACTGGCATTCGCAGAATTTGAACGCTCATTGATAATTGAGCGCACACAAACAGGCAAGACCGCCGCTCGCAGTCGGACAGGTTTTCGGGATGGCCGCCCGCCTAAGTTTTCTCGTGAACAAATCGACCATGCGATTTGCCTACTTGAAAATCACAGCTACAAGGAAGTTACCAAAATGACAGGTATCTCGCGCAGCACACTACAACGCGAGAATCGAAAAAGGAGAAACCAATAATGAAAAAGATTACTGTATTGGATATTAAATTTTATCCCCACACCGTCCGTTGGTATCGCCGCAAAAAATCAAAGCAGGACAGTACACAGGTGTCATGTTATGACGGCTTTGCTCACATTGAAACCGTAGACGGGATGCGTACAGCGCACGTTCGGGTCATCTGTGACCCGACGGAAAAGCCAGATAAAGTTTGCACGATACATATGGCCCGCGCATACGACATAAGCCAGCTATCTGCGCAGGATGTGCAGATGGCGGCTTACGAGTGCGTGTTGCAGGAGATGCAGCAATACATCTGCGCTGAATTGCATCGTTGAGAATCCCAAGGGGCAGGAACGGCGGGAAGTCGTTCTGATGGGGGCCGCAGCCCCCACTGACGGCAAGAGGGTCTTGTCGGCAGCGGGGAGCCCAGAGGGGTCACGCCCCTCTGGCAAGGTAAGCCCGCAAGGGCGGTGGGAGTTTCCGGGGAAACTGCCATACCTTGTATGACACAGCAGATGGAGACTAAATGTACTGCTTGCTTTTGCAGTACATTTTAAGCCGCAATCGGATGGGGCATGGCCCCCAACGAGAAGGGAATGATTATGATGGCGTGTGCCGAGAAGTTTGGTGCGGGCGCAGTCCGCAATATACTTCGCCACAACCGGCGAGAAATCGAACATTCGAGTAACCATGACATTGACCCGAAAAGGCTGGAGCGGGACTATATACTATCCCCAGACCGGGGCATGACTGAGTATGACTATTTTTTGCAGCGCAAATCGGAACTGTACTGCTACAACCGTAACGATGTAAAGGTTATGGTCGGCTGGATTGTGACAGCCCCGCAGGATTTAGACCCGGAGCGCTACGACGACTTTTTCTGCGCAACATACGATTTTTTGGCAAATCGCTATGGCGAGGAAAATGTCGTGCAGGCCATCGTCCATGATGACGAGGGCGGCCAACCGCATTTACATTTCTGTTTTATCCCAGTAGAGGAAGATTTAAAACACGAGCAGGGCTATAAAATTTGTGCGAACGATGTTCTTGACCGCCGCGAGCTGCGAAATTTTCATCCGGACTTGCAACGCTACCTGAACGAGCACGGTCTGGAAGATACCCGCGTTATGACCGGCGTAACCAAACGGCAGGGCGGCAACCGCACTGTTGCACAGTTGAAAGCCGAACGCAAACAGGAATACCAGCAGGAAGTGGAACGCCCTGCGCTATATTTTGGAGAATCCAAAATTGAGCAGGGGCTTCACTTTTAATAAGGTGCGACCATGAAACAAGTTATATGGATTATCAGCTGTTATCTCTATGGCGTGGCGGCAATTCTACTGGTTATACTGCTGCTGTTGGTGTATCTGCGCGGGCAGGTTAATCATCTGCCAAATCCATTTTCCAAAAAAAATCTTGCGTATCGGCAGCCAGCGCAAGCAAGAGGAATCCTGTTTGGCAAGAAACTGAGCCTATTGGCCTACTCCCCTGAACAGGACGAGGGGCATATTCTCGTACTGGGGCCGTCTGGCACAGGCAAAACAAGTGCTTTGCTGATTCCAACATTGCGCAGTTGGCAGGGTACGGCGCTGGTGGTGGATATTTCCGGCGATATTTCAGCGAATGTCAACACGCCCAACAAAATTGTATTCGACCCGACGTCAGAAAGTTGTATCCCGTATGATGTGTTTGCCTCAATCAATGCCGTAACGGATGACACTGAGCGGCAGGAGCGCTTGGAGCAACTTGCCTACCTGCTGTTGCCGGATAAGGCTAATGATAGCGAGGCGGGCATATTTTTTACGAAAAATGGCCGAAAAATGATAACGGCAGCGCTTATCTGCTACTACGGTATGGGTTGGAACTTCATTGAAATCTGTGAGTTCTTCCTCGGCCACGATTGGCGCAGTTTGCTGAATGATATTGCAAAGCAGCAGAATCCGATTGCTAATATGTTCATTAGTTCCTTTGCGGGAGCAAGCGAGCAGAACACAGCGGGCTGCAAGCAGGCGGCAGACGATGCCTTAAAACTGTTTGCTACAAATGAAAAAATCAAAAATGCACTTCGGAAATCGGCCAGCTATGAGCAGTCAATCAGCCCAGCCACGCTGGAAACAAATAGTATATATGTTTACATCCCGGAAGAAAAGCTCGAAATCTATGGCGACTTAATGCGTATAATTACAGCGCAGTCAATGGAGTATTTTTCATCAAGACCAAAAGAAAATAAGCAAATGATACTATTTTGCCTGGACGAATTTGCGTCCTTTGGAAAATTACAAATTACCCCGGCCCTCCGCCGTTTGAGGAAAAGAAGAATTAGAATCCTTGTCCTAACCCAGTCGTTAGCCGACCTCGATATGATTTACGGTAAAGATGAACGGAAAGCGATGCTGGGTAACTTTAAGTTTACTGTTCTGCTCGGCTGCAAAGATACCGAAACACAGGAATATTTCTCCAAAATGATTGGTGAAAAGCGTTCCCTATTGGCAACCGACCCCAACCAGAAACGACAGCCCATCATCAAGCCAGCTGACCTTGCACACTTGGAACAAGACCTCTTTGTAATCTGTGATGATGGGGCAATCCGGCTGCGGAAAAATTTCTACTTCAAATAAAAATCACTTTACACATAATTGGTGCGGGCATATACTTTATGCAAGAGGTGCTGTATATGTCACAAAAGCTTAATGAAAATTTTGATTCTAAAATTGCTGTAGACCCGTTTTATTCTGCAAGCAATATGGCTCACCTGCGCCGTGGTATTGATGCGCTTGACGCAGGTAATGGCGTTGAGCATGAAATTATTGAAGATGAAAGCAAAGCAGAAAATGATGATTGATTGGGAGGACGGGCAACCGTCCTCTTTTTCTTTTGTCACAGTTCATTCTTTCCATCAATCAAAAAATAGCAGCAAAAAGCGGGTGACATACACCCGCTTTTTCGTTATAATAGATAAAAATATGTATCTTTGGCTGCAAGTCCGATTTATAGGATGGCGTATTTGCTACAATATACATAGGGTTAAAAAGTGTACTTAAAATTTGGAGGAATCACGATGCCGGATAACAAAAAAGAGCAGGAACGCGAAGAACTTCACCGCGCAATATGGGCGATTGCGGACGACCTGCGCGGGAGCGTGGATGGCTGGGATTTCAAATCCTACGTTCTGGGCATTATGTTCTACCGCTATATTTCCGAGAACCTGACGAACTACATCAACGCGGACGAAATCGCGGCAGGCAACGCGGATTTTGATTATGCCAAGCTGTCTGACGAGGAGGCCGAGCAGGCACGGGATGACTTGGTGCAGACCAAAGGCTTCTTTATCCTGCCGTCTGAACTGTTCGTCAATGTCCGCGCCCGTGCGTCGCAGGACGATAACCTCAACATGACGATGGAGGCCGTTTTCCGTCATATCGAGGATTCGGCCAAAGGCACCGAGAGCGAGGACGACTTTGCCGGTCTGTTCGATGATATTGATGTCAACAGCAACAAGCTGGGCGCTACGGTGGCAAAGCGCAATGCAATGCTTGTCAAGCTGCTGGACGGCATCGGTGCTATGAAGCTCGGTGAATACAAGGAAAACACGATTGATGCGTTTGGCGATGCGTATGAGTACCTGATGAGTATGTACGCCTCCAACGCGGGCAAGAGCGGCGGCGAGTTCTTTACCCCGCAGGAGGTCTCGGAACTACTGACCCGCCTTGCTGTCGTGGGCAAGACCGAGGTCAATAAGGTCTATGACCCTGCCTGCGGCTCCGGCTCCCTGCTGCTGAAAGCGGCGAAGATTCTGGGCAAAGAGAATGTGCGTCAGGGCTTCTTCGGTCAGGAAATCAACCTGACGACCTACAACCTGTGCCGTATCAATATGTTCCTGCACGATATTGATTTTGATAAATTCAATATTGCGCATGAGGATACGCTGATTTCGCCCCAGCATTGGGACGAGGAACCCTTTGAGGTCATTGTCAGCAACCCGCCCTATTCTATCAAATGGGAAGGCGATGATAACCCGGTCTTGATTAACGACCCGCGTTTCTCCCCTGCCGGTGTGCTGGCCCCGAAGTCCAAAGCGGACTTGGCTTTTATCATGCACTCGCTGGCATGGCTGGCGACCAACGGCACGGCGGCTATCGTCTGCTTCCCCGGTATTATGTATCGCGGCGGCGCGGAAAAGAAGATTCGCCAGTATCTGATTGATAACAACTTTATCGACTGCATTATTCAGTTGCCCGGCAACCTGTTCTTTGGCACCAGCATTGCAACCTGTATTATGGTGCTGAAAAAGAGCAAGGCTGAAAACAGAACGTTATTTATTGATGCCTCGAAAGAATTTGTTAAGGTTACGAACAACAACAAGCTGACTGAGGACAACATTGCAAAAATCGTGGCCTCGTTCATTGACCGCGAGGATAAGGACTATTTCTGCCGCCTTGTTCCCAACGATGAGATTGCGGCGCAGGATTATAACCTGTCTGTATCCACCTATGTGGAGCAGGAGGACACCCGCGAGGTCATCAACATTACCGAGCTGAACGCAGAAATCAAGCGCATTGTGGCGCGGGAACAGGTTTTGCGTGACGAGATTGATAAGATTATTGCGGAGATTGAGGCCGAGTGATGGATGGAACAGCCACTTGAAAAGTAAGCGGAAAGTGGTTCGTGTAAAAAATGCAACTGAAAAGTGAGGTGAAACAATCATATGGAAAAACTTGAAAATCTGAATTTGCTCAAAGGAGTATATAAATGGTGGATATGGGGAAATAAGGAAAACCGATATAAAGCATGGGATTGTATACAGAAAATAAATTATTCGATTCAAGATTTAAATAATGAGCAGCAAAATCTGTCAAATCCATCAATGAAAGAAGTTGTATTTGTTGTTGTGCTTGTGGATTGGATATGTGAGGCAATGAGCGAAATCGTAAAAACATTGAAACCAGAAGTTGCTCAAAAGTATACATATAAAAATGAAAAAGACATTCAAAAAGCATTACAATTTTTTAAGGCAGTAAGGTCTTTTTTGGTAGCACATCCACTTTCCACAAATAGGCATAAGCAATACGGATTTGACGGTGATATGATTTGTGTAGACATAAGGAAAGGTACTTCGCCGGTTGCAAGAAATTTTATAAGTGACGAAAATTGGTTTATGCTTGATTTTGAGGGATTAAAAGAAACAACAAGAAAACAGCCAGCAGATTTTGTGTTATATGCGTATTCCCAAAAGCTGGACAATATGGAATATTTTAAATTTATTTGTGTGGATTTCAAGGATTTATATCGAGTGGCAGAATTACAGATACAAAAGCTGTATGACCTGGATAAGTATTTAAATAATTTGAAGAAAAAGGACATTGAAAGAATATTATGAATAAACTCGATGCTTTGATTGCAGAACTTTGTCCACAGGGGGTTGAAAGAAAGCGCTTAGGCGATATTGGCGTTGTCGTTCGTGGTAATGGCTTGCAGAAAAAGGATTTTACGGAGTCTGGTGTAGGCTGTATCCACTATGGGCAGATTTATACTTATTATGGAACCTGTGCGTACAAAACGAAATCATTTGTATCCCATGAACTGGCTGAAAAACTGCAAAAAGTAAACAAAGGCGATTTGGTTATTGCTGTTACGAGCGAAAATGTAGAAGATGTAGGCAAGTGTGTTGTCTGGCTTGGTGATGAGCAGATTGTGACAGGTGCTCATGCAGCTATTTTTAGGCACAATCAAGACCCTAAGTATGTTGCATATTGGTTCCAAACGAATGACTTCTTTACCCAAAAGAAGCGCATAGCGAAAGGAACAAAGGTTATTGACCTGACCCCGCAGAAGTTGGAAGAAGTTACGATGCCCGTTCCACCGCTGCCAGTCCAACGCGAAATTGTCAGGATACTTGACAATTTCGCGGAGCTTACAGCGGAGCTTACAGCGGAGCTTACAGCGGAGCTTACAGCGCGTAAAAAGCAATATGAGTATTACCGCGATTCCCTGTTGACTTTTGGTGTCCACAGAAGGGGAACAGTTGAGACAAAATGGAGAACGCTGGGGGAAGTTTGCAACTCGATTGCAGACGGAGACCACATGCCACCCCCTAAGTCAGACAGTGGGATTCCGTTTATTACTATCTCGAATATCACAGAACAAAACAAAGTTGATTTTAGCAATACAATGTTTGTCCCGTGCGCCTATTATAATGCGCTTGCAGAAAAAAGGAAGCCACAAAAGGGGGACATCCTTTATACGGTTGTCGGCTCATATGGGATTCCTGTGTGCATTGAAAATGAAACAGAATTTGTATTTCAAAGGCATATTGCAATACTTCGACCCAAAATGCAAATTATTAACCCCCGATATATGTACCATGCAATGCAGACAACCGCATTCAAAGCACAAGCAGATAAGGCAGCTAAGGGGGCGGCGCAAAAGACAATCAGCCTTCATTCTCTTTCAGAAATGACATTGCCAGTTCCGAGTTTAGAAGTTCAGGAGCGCCTTATTGATGTACTCGACCACTTCGATGCCATTTGTTCTGACCTGAACATTGGTCTGCCCGCAGAAATTGAAGCCCGTAAAAAACAGTATGAATATTATCGGGATATGCTCTTGACGTTTGCTGCGGCTGACGACATAATCTTGACAGACAGACAGACAGACAGACAGACAGACAGACAGACAGACAGACAGACAGAGCTTAATTAAGCTCTTGCAGTATGTGTTTGGTTATGTGAAAGTTCCGCTAAAGGAAACAGCCAACTTGTTCCGAGGAGAGTATATTACCAAAAATAGCATAGCAAGAGGAAACATTCCGGTTATTCTTGGCGGGCAGGAGCCAGCATATTATGTTGACAAAGCAAACCATACAGGAGAAATCGTAACGGTTGCAAGAAGTGGCGTATCGGCAGGATTTGTTGGATATTGGAATGTGCCGATTTTTGTGACAGATGGTTTTGGATATGAAGCAAGAGAAAATGTCGTGATTTCAAAGTATTTATATTATGTTTTGAAGTGCAAAGAAAAAGAATTAAATTCAATGAAACGTGGTGCAGGTGTTCCCCATATCAGCGGAGCAATGCTGGGAGATGTTTTGGTGCAGTTGCCAGCAGTAGAGAAGCAAGAACAAATCGTTGCCATCCTTGACCATTTTGACACCCTCTGCAACGACCTCACCAAGGGTCTGCCTGCTGAAATCGAGGCACGGCAAAAGCAATACGAATACTATCGGGACAAGCTCTTGACATTTAAGGAGTTGGGTGCATGAGCACTTACAATGTGGTTGCGGCCAGCAACGAAAGTACCGTTGTAACAGAATACGAACCGCAAAGCAAACGCTCTGACGCTTACCAGAGTGAGGCTGCGCTGGAGCAGGCATTTATCAGGATGCTGGAGGAGCAGGGCTATGCCTATCTTCCTATCCACGATAACGCTGACCTTGTGGCAAACCTGCGCCGTCAGCTGGAGATTCTGAACAATTATACCTTTACGGATAAAGAATGGGACAACTTTTTTAAGGATAAAATCGCCAACGCGAACGATGGCATCAAAGAAAAGACCCGCCGCATCCAAGAGGACAACATTCAGAACCTGACCCGCGAGGACGGCTCTACGGTCAATATTACGCTGTTGGATAAAAAGAACATCCACAACAACCGTTTGCAGGTTATCAACCAATATGTGGAAAACAGCGGCAACTATAATAACCGCTATGATGTCACGATTCTGGTAAACGGTCTGCCGCTGGTTCATGTGGAATTGAAGCGGCGCGGTGTGCCTATCAAGGAGGCATTCAACCAAATCAACCGTTACCAGCGGGACAGCTTTTGGGCGGGCAGCGGGCTGTATGAGTATGTGCAGATTTTCGTTATCTCCAACGGCACGAACACGAAATACTACTCCAATACGACCCGCGACAGCCACATTAAAGAAAGCGCCGGAACGACCCGAAAGAGCAGCAAAAAGACAAGCAACAGCTTTGAATTTACGTCCTTTTGGGCGGATGGGAAAAACCGCGTCATTCCCGATTTGGTGGACTTTACCCGCACGTTCTTTGCCCGCCATACGCTGCTGAACATCCTGACGAAGTATTGCGTCTTTACGTCCGAAGACCTGCTGCTGGTGATGCGTCCGTACCAGATTGCGGCGACCGAGCGTATTTTGTCCCGCATTGAGGTTTCAACCAACTACAAGCAGACGGGAACACTGGCGGCAGGCGGGTACATCTGGCACACAACAGGCAGCGGCAAAACGCTGACCTCCTTCAAAACGGCGCAGCTGGCGTCCAATCTTCCCTATATTGATAAGGTTCTGTTCGTGGTAGACCGCAAGGATTTGGACTACCAGACTATGAAAGAATATGACCGCTTTGAAAAAGGAGCAGCCAACGGCAACACCTCCACGCAGGTGCTGCAACGCCAACTGGAAGACCGGGACGCCAAAGGCAATCCGCATACTTATAAAATCATCATCACAACGATTCAAAAGCTGGCACTGTTTGTTGCCCGCAATAAGGGACACGAGATTTTCCAAAAGCATGTTGTCTTGATTTTTGATGAGTGCCATCGCAGCCAGTTTGGCGATATGCACGAGGACATTGTCAAGTATTTTAAGAATTATCACCTGTTTGGCTTTACGGGTACGCCGATTTTTGCGGCCAATGCCAGCACGCGCGGCAAACCTACGCTGAAAACCACCCCGCAGGCGTTTGGCGGTGAACCGGATGCCGACGGCAAAAAAGTCTTGCCGCTGCATACCTATACGATTGTTGACGCTATCAACGATAACAACGTTCTGCCGTTCCGTATTGACTATGTGGATACGGTCAACCGCAAGGCAGGCATTGGCGATAAGCAGGTCAAGGCCATCGACACTGAAAAGGCCCTTGCTGACCCGCGCCGTGTAAAGGAAATCGTCAAATATATCTTAGAGCATTTTGACCAGAAAACAAAACGCAACGGTAAGACGTATTCTTTCCGTGCGCTGCGCAATATCGAGGCAGTGGCAACCGATAAAACACGCGGGCAGGTCACAGAGGTCAAGGACAGCGTGCGCCTGTCGGGCTTTAACTCCATCTTTGCGGTCAGCTCGATTGCGATGGCAAAGGCGTACTATCTGGAATTTAAGCGCCAGATGCAGGACTTGCCCGAAGCAAAGCGTCTGCGTGTGGCAACGATTTTCAGCTACGCCCCCAACGAGGACGTGGAAGATGCTAACGGTATGCTGGGGGAGGAAAACTCCGACGATACCAGCAAGCTTGATGCAAGCTCGCGCGACTTTTTGGAGTCTGCAATCAAGGATTATAATGCACTTTTTAAGACGCATTATGACACCTCGGCCGACAGATTCCAGAACTATTATAAAGACCTTTCCCTGCGCATGAAAAACCGCGAGGTTGACATCCTGATTGTCGTAAATATGTTCCTGACGGGCTTTGACGCTACCACGCTAAATACGCTCTGGGTGGATAAAAACCTTGTCATGCACGGCTTGATACAGGCGTTCTCGCGCACAAATCGTATCTTAAACTCCGTAAAGACATACGGCAACATTGTCTGCTTCCGCAATCTGGAAAAGGAAACCAATGACGCTTTAGCGCTATTTGGAGACCGCGAAGCTGGAAGTGTCGTTCTGCTGAAAAACTATAAGGCTTATTATGAGGGCTATGACGAGGCCGGCAAGCACCACGATGGCTATGAAGACCTGATTGCAAGGCTGCAGGAAAAATTCCCGCTGGGGCAGCCGATTGAGGGCAAACAAAACCAAAAGGACTTTATCGCGCTGTTTGGTGCTATCCTGCGGCTGCGGAACATCCTTACCTCGTTTGATGACTTTGCAGGCAATGAGCTGCTCTCCCCGCGTGATATGCAGGACTACCAGAGCAACTACATTGACCTGTACCAGCAACTGCGGATTGAGAGACCTGATAAAGAAGTCATCAATGACGATATAGTTTTTGAGATGGAGCTTATTCGTCAGGTGGAAATCAACATTGACTATATTCTTATGCTGGTTGCAAAATATCATGACAGCAACTGCGAGGATAAAGAAATCCTTGTTGACATCCGCAAGGCCGTGGATTCCAGTATGCAGCTGCGCAGTAAGAAAGACCTGATTGAAAACTTTATCGCTACGGTCAACACAGCTACCAAGGTCGATGACGATTGGGTGAAATTTGTCACTGAGCAAAAGAAAACAGACCTTGATACACTTATCGCGGAGGAAAAGCTCAAGCCGGACGAAACGCGCAAGTTTGTGGATAACTCCTTCCGTGACGGTGTATTAAAGACAACCGGCACAGATGTTGACCGCATCCTGCCGCCGGTCTCGCGCTTTGGCGGCGGCAACCGAACGGCTAAAAAGGATGGAATTATTGCAAAATTGCAAGCGTTCTTTGATAAATATTTTGGGCTAATATAATGCAAAAAAAATATAGTGACATTCTGTGCGAATCGAGGCATAATATATATGTAACCTCGAAGAGTATATAAAAACTTACGCGATTACATTAAAAATTGAATATGGGCCAATAAAGAGCCTGTACAAAATTTATTGCATCCCTATTGCGGAATTGCAGTTTATGTTTGTGCAGGCTCTTTTTTTGTACATTGAAAAAAGAATAATACGCATCATCGGCAGCTCTGTGATGGATGATAACTGCAAAATGGTTGCAAAGGTCAAAGCAATAACTTTATGAGCAGTGCCAACTTTTTGGGAAGGTGTCGACCTGCCTGTAGCTTATTTCCAGAACGTAAAAATGCAGCTTACCGTTACGTTGCTGACGTTCTGAACGAAACATCCCGCCCAAGATTTAGCACACAGCCAATAGGGAAAATGACAGCCGGCCTTTTGGGCTGTAAACAAAATAACGCTAAAAATGCAGAGGGTAAAGGTAACGCACAACTTTCAGAACAAGAAGGAAGTGCCTGCCCTACATGAAAGCTGTGTTCAGAACGTAAAAAAGCAACCTACCATTGCGCTACAGATATTCTGGGTGAAGTGTTTCAGCCTAAATTATAGTGCTCAAAGTGTCCAAAAGTGCATGGCAGTCAACGCTTTTGGCTATAACGAAAGGTGGCGTTAGTAATGTAGGAAAAACCGCTAAACATAAGGAAGCTGCTGCCTTTCAAGATAAGATGAAACCATTGCCAGCCAGAAAGTTGTGTTCAGAACGTAAAATGCTATCAATGACTACACGGTCAATAAAATGGACAGATAACCTATTACTAGTAGAGCAAAAAGCTACACGCTGCAATGGAAGCGATTAAGAATTTAGGCATAGCAATAAGGCAAAGGGTTCCATCAAAGATACAGCTTATTTTTCCCCTATGCAGACCGCGAAGCGCGAACTTATAGGAAAAGATAAGAAGAAACTTTTAATGTGAAAGAAATAAATAATGAAAGATATAGCAGTTAGCTCTTATTTTCTACCTATCATCTCCGCGGAGCGTGAACTTATAGGGAACAATAAGTTGTTTCTTATTTTTTCCTATTTATCCCGCGAAGCGCGAACTTATATAGGAGGAAATAAGGAAAAGCGGATAAACAAATGGAAAATTTATGGGTTAGGATGCAACTTTCCGCAATACTCCTTATTTAATTCAATGATATTTCATGAAATGAATAACATTGAACAATATAAGATGAGAGACTTGGCATTTTTGAAATGGAAAGTGTAGAAATATAACGACATATAATTAAATATTTAGAAAGGAAATATTTTCCAAAAATACACAAAGTATCATGGAATCACCCCTAAAGTATCAAGGAGCAATACAATGAAGAAAATGAGCAAACAGGACGTTGAAACTGTCATTTTTGAGAATGCAAAAACTGGCGAGGCATTAGAGTTTCAGCACGAGCAGCACAAAGCCGAGTACGGGGCAAAGCATTTTTGGAAAGCAGACAAAAAATTCTTTGAACTGCTTTCAACGTTTTCCGCGGCAGAAAGCAAGGTGGTGGCATATATCCTGCAAAAAACGCAGCCCACAAAGAATGAGTTTATCGGAGCCTATAAAACCATTGCTAGAAAACTGGAATGCGATGTTACAACAGTTCGTAACACATTCAAAAAGATGATGGAAAATGATATGCTGGCTAAGACTGATGACGAACGGATTTGGATGCTCAATCCAAGATTGCTGGTAAAGGGCGATATTATTGTTAAGGCACGGTTGATGTCAAAGTATGATTCACTGCTTGGCCGTCCATTGAGTGACTGGATTATAACCGATAGCAATGGCAATGACCCGTTATTCCTGCCGATAGAATATCCAACACCAGAAAGCCTGGATACTGCAAAAAGCGATTTTATTAAAGTGTATCATTTATTTTTTGAAACTCTTTCCGGGCTGGGAGGCAAAGAATCCGAGGTGTTAAATTTTTTGGTGTGTGCAATGCGAAACAGTGATAATACATATACTGGGCCGATGAAAAAAATTGCAGAAAATGTAAATTGTTCGAAAGCCACTGTACAGAGAGCGATGGACACGCTTACAGATAAAGGATTTGTTGCGATGGAATTTGATTGTGTATGGCGGATTAACCCCTCTATGGTTATCAAGGGAAACCGCAACAAGGAAAAGGTACTTATGGACGAGTTTCTGGCGACTCAAAAGGAGTATGACAAGAAGCGGAAAGCGCGTAAGAATGGCAAAAAGCAGAAGACGGTTAAGGGCTAAGAGAAAACAGTATAGCTATGCTGCTGCTTTGATGAATTTATAGGCAGCATGATTATGATTTAATCCATCTTGCTACGGTCTTGGCATCTATGCCGTATAACTGCGCTATATGGTACATACTGGCTCCTGATTGATACATTGCTTTCATCTCGGCCTTATAGTCTGGCACGGCATCAGGCGTGTGTAGCAGGTCATTGAGAGATAGCTCCAGCAGGACAGCAAGTTGCAGAACGTATCGCGGTACAACGGACTTGCTGCATAATGTGGCGTGTAGTTGCTTTGCGGATATGTCGGCTGTGGGAATATAATTGCCATATAGACTTAAAAGTGCAGTTTCAATTTTAGTGGCATACGTTCTACCTCCGGTCAGGGAACGCCAGCCACGGGAACGCAATGCGCGGTCAAGGACGGCATGGTAGACAGACCCGTCACGGTAATCAAAACTGGAATCCAAAGTATCTTGTAGCAATAAATCTAATGCCAGTAGGCAACCCGGTACTGGCTCTGCTGGCTGCTTTTTAAGCCGCATGGTAAATGTTGCAGGAAATAGTTCCTGCTGCCGTGCGCTGTTGCATGTGACATCGGTATCGACAAGCCAGCAGCGATGTTTGGTGCAAATCTGCATATCCGGCAGTTGGTGGCTGCGATGCCAATAAGGCTCACCATATAGTTGCAAATCCTCTTGATAACAGACGGGACAATAGCGCATGACGGAGCAATGGTTTCCGTTAGTCTGTGAAATGCCCATCCGGTGTACGGCTGTGGGATTGCCATTGACAGCGTAAGCATAGGTGGAACGCTTACGCTGCGTAGGGAAAAATCGCGCGTAATACGGGAAAAATGTATGCTGCATTACAACATCCCTTGCGGACAAGAAACCTTGCGGAAGCTGTGCCAACAGCGTATTTATAGCTCCGCAGAGCATCAGGCTTGGAGCACTGAAATTATCCCCATATAGCTGCCGCATGGTATGCTTGGCGCAGGAATTTCCACTGTGAACATGGTAGCGGCAAATGACGCTGTACCAAAGTTCATCTGGATATGGCGAGGGAAAGAAACCAATCATATTGCTACCTCACCCTTGATATACTCTGCATAAGCAGATACGGGCAATTCGCCGCTCTTTTTGGCTTTTTTGAGCAGCACTCGTATATCATTTCCAACAATCTTGACAGGGGCTGCGGAACCTACGGATACCTCCGGCGCGGTCTTTGTCTGCCGCTTGGCTACGGATTTGGTGGAAAGCTCACTGATGTATTCGGATACCATCCCCAAGTTTCTTAAAAATGCACTTTCAAAAACCTCTAAATCCAGCTTTTCGCGTCCGTCAAGGATGGCTTGCTTTTGGGCATTGTACAGTAGCTTAACGAGTATATCCGGGATGCCCTGTGTCTTGCGATACAGCCAATTTTCAAGCTCTGGTGTCAGGTCGGTGGCATATTGTGTGTACTGGTAATGCCATAGACCATGCAGAAGCAACGCAAATTCCTTATCGTTGGGCAAGCGGTCATAGACAAGCCCTGTGGTTCGCCGCGCAGAACGGAACTCCTGTTGTAATACCTGCAAGACGCGAGGCGTTCCGACCATGCAGATACTTACTCCTGCCCCGTTGATAAGGTGAACGAGAAAATTTAAGAAACGCATACCGCCATCGCTTTTACGATAGGCAATATTCTGCAACTCATCTATCACCAGTAGTCCGATATGATTAACCCGCACGATTTGATTAAGCTGACTGACAAGGACATCAATGCTCAATCTGCGCGATAGGGCATCTTTTTGATAGCTGGTTCCAACCAAACTGTCGATTTGCAGGTAAATATCCAAAATCAGTGCTTTAATGGACGCATCGTGCGGGGTTTGCACGACTAGATACGGAATCTGATGGCAATAAAAATTTTGCCCGTGATACGAAGTGTGTTCGATAACCTGCGGGAACAATGATAATACGCGTTGCAATGCGGTGGACTTGCCAAGTCCTGATACGCCAATGACAGAAAAAGAATTGCCACCGCCGATGGATGCAGCAAGGGCGTTGCCGTGCATCAGTGCGTAACCGTTCTGAAAAGCGGCGGCTTCGCTCTGGACTGAATATTGTCCATAGCAATGCTGCATGGCAGTGTAGATTTCACAGTACAGGTCAATCGTCATAGATAGGGGCTGGTAAAACTCGTATAGAGAGGACAACAGCTGCAAGCGCTCCCCGGTGCTGCGGTCACGGTCACTATCGCTATAGGGTGGGATGACCGCCAGAGCGCGAATCAAGTCTTTGCCAGACAGCATCGGTGGCAAAGCCTCTATGAACGGGTTGTTATCATAAAGCGGATTGGGGACATAATCAGCGTGCATCGAAATCATCCTCCTGTTGCTCGGCCAGTAAATCCATCAGAGATACGCTTTCTTGCTTGCGGGCTGTGCTGCGGTTGCGTTGTATCTGCCTGCTGATATTGCTGCGGTCTGGCATTGTACGTTCGGAGCCGTCTGCAATGGCTTGTATATCGCTCATGAGGTCGAGTTGTGCCTGCAATTCCTGCTTTTTCCAGTCAGTACGTTCTATCTTTTCCTGCTGCTGTGCATCAGCAATTTCTGCCAGCGATTTGCCAAAATAGGCTTTTTGAGCCAAATCAAAAGCCGAGTAAGTGCCATTTTCGTATAGCCAAACAGTATCCATACATTCCGGCGCATAGGCAATCTGTACAGTTTTCCGTCCACCGAGACCGGCAGAAACGAAACGCTTTTTAAAAGTGCAGTTTGAAAAGCGGAGGCCGAAAATTTCCAGACCGCGCTGCGTGATTTTTCCCTCAGCACGGGGCAGTAGCGTATAGAGCAGTTTCTTGTCAGTGGCTTCCTTTACTGGACAATCATCCTGCGCCTCACAGAACGACCAGATACTTGCAGCCAGTGGCGGTGTGTTGGTTTCTATCATGGCTGGAGTGCGAGTAAAACCTGTCTGTACAGATTTTGAATTGTAAAACAGAACACAGCGAAGAACGACAGCCGTGAATTGCTCTAAATCCAATGTGCCTTGCCTGCGATAGTCAGGCGCACCGCGTTCCTGCGTATCGGATTCGATGACACCTTTGCCTTTAAGCAGGGGCTTGTAGGCGCTCTGAACCAAATCAAACAGCTTTTCAACTACACCTTTCAAATCCGGGCGATACGCGGGAAGATTTTCAATCTCGATGTGGTAACTCTCGCACAGATTTTCCAATGTCCCGGCCACAAACTCGCTGCCTCGGTCTGTCATAATTTTGGTGGGCAGATGATGGCTCGGCCAGTCTTGTGGGTCAATGTCGATTCCGTGCTGATGACAAAAACTGACTTTGTCGGTAAAAGTGTTCTGAAGCAGCAGACGCAGCGCATATTGCCCGCCCTCTAAACCAACATAAACGCCGGTAATCAGGCGGCTGTAGGCATCGACCATCGTGTAAATGACAGGTCGGCCAATGGGCTTGCGGGAAAGGCGGCTGACGATGTAGATGTCGGCAACGGTGGCATCGGTCATATACACGCCGATGGTGTGTGCATAATCGCAGACCGAGCCAGTAAACGGACGATGATTGCGCTGATAGGCTTTAAGTCCCTGCCTGCTGATGGTCTCGCTGATGGGGTCGCGGTTCTTACGAAAGAAATAGCGGAACTGCCAGAACGTGGGATATTCCGGCTTCAATGTGCCGTGTGCATCGCAGTATTTCGCCCGCAGCATCATCTTGTAGGCAGTCTGTAAGCTCTGCCGCTGCGGGGTGTAGTAATACTTGTTCAGCGCCCAGCGGATGGCCTTTTCATCGGCAGTAAGTTCATGCTGTTCTGGCGCGGGACGCTCTGCGGGTAAAAGTGCATTTTTACTTTGATAAACCCAATAGCGCCAGAGATATTGCAGCAATGTGCGGCGGGCAATGCCGTGTTCAGCAGCTATCCGGCGGACAACCTCATTGCGGTGGGATTTATCATAGATACAGGTATCCACTAACAGAGGCGCAATCAAGTCAAGCTTGCGGTTGCGCCCCTCGCGCTGGCGGTTGGTGATGTCCTCGTCCAGAACGAAAACAGAGTATGTTTCGGCAGGGACGGGCTGTAATTCTGCAAGCAAATCCGATGCAACGGGGTACGGCATCCGAAAGTGTTGGCAGCTGACGACGTAGCATTGTTCTTCCCCACAAAGCAGAACGCGAATGTGCTCGCCATTTTCGGCGGCAAGGATGTCAAAATTCCTCATGGTTGGTATCCTCCTTGTCGATGATGATACCCCAATCGGAGATGCCTTGCTGCTGCCAGTATCGGCGGGACAGTTCCAGCTTTTCAGCAACCGAGGGGCGGCTTAAATAAGACCGAAAGACAGCCTCACGGACTGCCGTGTGCCCATCGTCATAGTGCAGGACAAAATCTGTGGTGTAGGTTTCGCTGGGAAGATTTAAGTCGTTGGCAGGAATATCATTGCAGAGGATAGGAACATTACATTCAAATTGAAAAATTGCCGGTTCTGCATCCAGCATTTTCGCGGCGGCAAGCTGCACTTTGTCATACAGACAGCAGACGGCCTTACATTTGGTGAGCATGATTTTGGTACAGCGCTCTTTTTGGACTTGTTTTCGCATTTCTTTGACGCTCCCTGTTGTAAATTTGGGGCGTCCGTTCACCGAAGAAAAAGGAAAATCACCTGTGCCCTTTTGGGGCAAACCTCTGTTCCACATTTTCCAAAAATCGAACCGAAAAGAACGAAATTGGGAAAAAGTGGAATTTCAGTGTGCCTTTTGGAAAATCTTGATTTTTTGCCTGCCTTATGGATTTGTCGCTAGGATGGTACAAAGCGATACTAAGAGGCAAAACAGGATTCCACATTTTCCGATTTTGCATTGACCGTACTATATGCGCGGGCACCCGAAAAAATCCAGAAAGGCGCAGAGGAAATCAAGAGAGCGCATAGGAGCTCGCTCCACTCCGTTCCGCTCGCAATCCGCCTAATCTCCAAGCCAACTCCAAGAACATTCCAAGTCCACACCAAGCAAAATCAACGCATTATCTCATGTTTTCCCGCATGGGACAGAATGAGAGAGGATTGGAAACAAAAAAGAAAGCAGGCCCCGGAGCCGGATGGCGGAGGGGCCTGCGTGTGGATTCTTAACTTGTCTCTTTGGTATTCGGTGAACGCCCTGTATCATAGTAATATAGTAAAGAATATAAGTCAATATGTGACGATAAACTGTAACTTTTATAAATGCACTTTTAAACGAAAAGTACTTAACGATATCATCTCGTTAAAAAATGGAATCGCTAATGTTAAATTTGAATAAATTGACTGCCGAATTCTTATGACTTTAGTTGGGAAAATTGACTGACCTGTAAAGAACTGCAGCGCAGCAGCTCTTTTAAGTACTGTTTATGCAAACTGTAAGTGCTGATTGTAATTACTTTAAAATTTTTGTATAATACTTATTATAAGTAGTTAGAAAATGCATGTTGCTAGAATAGAAAGAGGAATATTTATATGGCAAACGAAACAATGCTCAATTCCGACGTTGCTAATGCTAACGCAACAGTACTGAATACAGCGGTAAATAGTAATGCTACGGTTCTCAATACAGACATCGTCTCATCCGTTGAAATTCAGAAAGGGACGGTCCTGTGTGACGACTACATAGTAAACGGCAAGCTCGATATCCCTACGGGCGAAGCGGACTTGTACCTATGCACAAAGAAGCGCCAGACTTATGTGGCAAAAGTGTATCGCCGTAAAAGCGCTATCAAAGATGAGATTATTAAGAAGCTGCTGTCCATCAACTCACCGTATGTTGCAAAGATTTATGCCTCTGGCAGCTTCAACGGTTTCCCGGTTGAAATTTTGCCGTACTATAAAAACGGTAGTCTGAAAGGCGAGAAGTTCACACTGGAAGAGTTGAAAGAAGAGGTTATTCCAAGTTTGAACGAGGGCCTTCATGCTTTGCACGAGGTGGGCATCATTCACAAGGACTTGAAGCCGTCGAACATTATGCTGTCTGATGATGGGCAAAGTGTCGCCATTATCGACTTCGGCATTTCCTCCGTTCGTGAAAATGATGCGACTGTTGTTGTGACCCGCACAGGCATGACTCCTGAATACTCTGCACCTGAAACTTTCAGAAACGCATTCTTGGAAGAATCCGATTATTACTCTCTTGGCATCACCATCTTTGAGCTGTACTATGGCAAAACGCCGTATGATAACATGGACAAAGAGAAGATTGCCCAGTATGTGGCGGTTCAGAAGATTCCTTTGCCCGATGATATGCCCCAGGACCTGAAAGACCTGGTAAATGGCTTGACATATCCTGACATTACGAATCGCAAAGATAAGAGCAATCCAAATCGCCGTTGGGGGTATGAGCAAGTCAAGGCATGGTGTGAAGGCAAGGCACAGGAATTGCCTGGCAGCAATAATGCCGTTGTCTTTAATGCCGAGACAATGAAACCGTATCCCTTCATGGGCAAAGCATATACCAACAGAAGTGAATTTGTAGAAGCGCTTGCAACTAACTGGAACGATGGTAAGAAGCAGCTGTTCCGTGGCCTGATTTCTGGATTTTTCAAAGGCTTTGACCCTGAAACAGCAGGGCATTGCATTGATGCTGAGGAAGCAGTCGAGAAAGACAAAAAGCTCGAAGACATTACCTTCTTCAAGGCTCTGTATAAGATTGATAGCAACAACACAAAGCTGATGTGGAAGGGAAGAATTTATAACAAGGTCTCTGACTTTGGTGAAGAGTTGCTCAACGAATTGTGGGCAGGGCGTGACGACCAGTACTTCGATGATGCCTTGCAGAACGGGGTATTGTCTACTTACGAAGAGATTCGCAATCCCAATGACAAGAAGGCCAAAGAAGCGCTTGCCAGTGCAGAAAAGTACTATCGCTTGTATTCGAATAGCACGCGAGACAAAACGGTTCAGAAGTTTGTCGTGGCCTACCTGTTGTCCGGACATAAAGTTTTCAAGTTCGATGGCAGAAAATTCGGAACAGTGGATGAACTGACCCTCTATCTAAGCAATACATTGGATAAGAACTACGAATCGTTTGAAAAGCTCTGCTTTGAATTGTTGGGCGAAGACAAAAAGCTGATGCCTCAATTTGAAGCATGGCTGATTGCTCTTGGCAAGGGCAATGAAGTAAAGAGATGGTATGAGACGCTTGCGTAAATGCACTATACCTTGAAGAAGTAATAATCAAAGGACAGGTCCTATGAATAGTTTTTTGCTTTTGTTACAATACGCGTTGATTATCGTGGGAATTATTGAGATTCCAGTAGGCTTTTCGCTGGCAAAGAGTTCCGGTTGCTATGTTTCCGCTATTTTTGGGATTTGGTTAATTTTGGAGCTTGTGGTGTTTTCTGTAATCAAAAGCAAAGTACCAAAGTGGGTTTTGGCCTTTATGGCTACAATTGGAATGGCCTCTCTTTTTATAAAGTACACATTTACTGGGGAACTGAGAAATTTTGGATTAGCATTGATGTTGTTAATAGGTCCAGTGTGTTTCACGCCAATGTATCCATTAAGCCTTCTAGGCGATTGGATTTCCAAAGAGAAAGCAAAGGAAACAGCTCTAACAAAGTACAAAAATGATAAGAATATACTTCGCACACTGGAACGGGATATTGATGGAAAGCAACAGCTTCTAAACCAGCAAAACAGACTGTTGGAAATCACAGCATTGCTAAACGCCTGCGGTTCCAGTACGGTATCTATTCAAAAAAACCAAAATTATAAGCGTGCAGAGGATATCAAAACACAGTTAGCGGAGTTAGAAGCCCAGCGCGCTAAAATTGAATTTTCCATTGAAGCTTATGAAGAAGGTAAAGCACAGCAATCAGCCTAAGAAAATGACTCTAATTATGATATTTGAAATCAACACAAAATGGTAACACTTCTATGAATATTGTAGATAGACAAGAACAACAGGCAAGGGAAGACTGCCAATGCGAAAAGGCCGAAATCAGAAAAGAGGGGATGAACCTTACTGAAGACAGAAAAATTCAAAAAATTCTTTCATTTCAGAGTACTGTTGATGACAAATTATATGAGATAAGTCAAAAACTTACAGTGCTAAGCAAGGACAAAGAAAGCCTAGAAAGTGATTTGTCAGAGACAAATGCTGAAATCTCAAAAGCACAAGAAGCTATTGATGGTGCTCGAAGAAAGAAGAAACATCTGTTTGAGACAAAAAAGCACTTCAAAGATAGTCAAGACAAATTACTTAAAGTAATGAGTGTATCGTATAAAAAGAAGATAGATAATTACAAGAGTTTAGAGCAGAAATATAAAGCGGTGAAACAGCAAACAGAAAATTTGCAAAGGCAATATGATGATTTGTACTACAGAAAGCAAAATTACAAATATTATATATTTTCTCCATCCTTAAATAATGGACTGGCTAAAATGGAAGGAGCATTTTTAAATATTCAATCTAATGATAGGATTGGACCACTGCCTAGTACTGTAAAAATTTCCGTATTGCCGAGTATAAGTTATGATATGAATTCCTTTATGTGGGACGAAGAGCCTTTTTCGGTGAGAATAAAAAACAGATGCTATATATTTACTTGCGGAGGTATTCTCGTATTTGACAAATACGGAATTTATGAAGGCATTTTACCACCAACGAGCATTAAATGTGACACAACGCAGTATCCGACGCTATATATACAAATAGCAAGAGATGAGTTTTCTGTAAGAGTATATTACTTTGGTGCAGCAGAAAGATTAAAGAGAGCAATCGTGAATTACCAGATGCTACGAATGGCGTTTAACCCATGCTTTTCGATAATTGAATTGCTGGAAGAATGCTCAGAAGCAAGCACTTATATAGAAAAAATGAGAAGTGCAGTGATAATAAATGGTAAACACACTAAATGCTTTTTCGTAAAAAGTCCATCAGATACAACTCGCAAAAAAGATGAGTCGCTAGACAACTTTAAGATTATTCAACGATATCATAGTAAAGAGGAAATGTTTTGAAAGGGCATGTCATACCATGAGTGGACCCAAAAGTTCAAGATATACATTAACTGCTGCCCAGCGCCGCGCCCTGGCTGAACAGTTAGAAAGAGAGCGCCAACTACGGATTCAGGCAGAACGGGATGAACGGCAGAGAAATGAAAACTTTAGCCTGTATAGTGATGTTGACGCTCTGGTAAAGCAGAACAATAGGCTGATTGACGATGCCAACCAGGTTCAGCGAGAAACTGAGATGAAAGTGGTATCGGCAGGTAATGTGCAGAGCACTACAAAGCTGTTGGGCGAGCGGGCAAAGGCTATCTGCAATCAAATCAGAAATGTGCAAGGGAATGAACTCTTAGAGCAGAAGCAAAGTCTCATCGAAATAAAGAGTACATTACGAACGCTATATTCTGAACTGAACAATGATATCAGCGAAGTTCAAAGCCAACACAGAAAGCAGCTGGAAAGCGTAATCAATAATTCAGCAGACCTGTCTTTTGATGCGCCAAGCATCACAAAGGCTGAGCCGCATAAATCCACAGATAACCGTCAAAGTGAGGCTAAGGCCAGACAAAAGTGTATCAATGCATTGGCGGAGGTAGAAGACTCTGGGTTGCCAGCAAAGCTAAAAGATGAATACAATGGTATTTCAACCAAGTTGGCGGATATCCAGACCTGTGATTTTTTCGAGAATTACTATAGCCTGACAATCGTTCCATTCCTTAAAGAATGCAAAGAATGGGGAAAGCTGGCTGAGCGCATCGGAGAGAAGTTCAAAGCTGCAGAAAGCGAATATCGCGTGCTTTGCGAAGAGCAGGATGAGCAGGTTCGGCAGTTCGATTTCAGCGAGGAGGGGCTGGCGAACCTTAAAGCAGAGGTGAACCGCCTGAAAACGGCCAAGCTTGACGATGAAGAGCAAGCTTATATCAGCCAGACCATTGATGATGTTATGGTCGAGATGGGATATAAGCTGATTGGCAACAATGAAGTAACCAAAAAGAGCGGAAAACACTTTAAGAAAGAGCTTTATCTCTTTGAAGAGGGAACCGCTGTAAATGTGATGACCTCCTCAACGGGACAAATCACGATGGAACTCGGGCTTTTGGATACGCAGGACCGGATTCCTGATGTAGAGGAAACAGACACGCTGTGCCGCCAGATGAGAACATTCTGTGGCAGTTACGCAGAGCTCGAAAAGAAGCTTGCAGAGAGAGGAATTGTCTCGAAGCATATCTCTCTTTTGCCCCCGGAAGCACAGTTTGCTCAGGTCATCAATGTTGAAGACTATAACATGAGCGATGACGAAACTTATGTGAAGGAAAAGAAAAAGGCAACGGCAAGCGAACAAAAGGCAATGCATTATTAAGCAGGGTGAAACATGGAAAAGTATAAGGTATGCCCGCATTGCGGAACACATAATCCACCGATGATGCTTGAGTGCATCCAGTGTGCAGAGGATTTGACCGGCGTCAAAGTGGTTGATGATTCGATGATTGAGAAAAAAGAGGTCGAATCGCCAGAAAGACAGCCAGAACATAGAATGGTTCGAATCTGCGAGTGTGGGCAAAAGAACCCAGCCCAGGCACGGAAATGTTCTGCGTGCGGTGAAGATATTTCAGATATCATTCCAACGCCAGAGGATACACCGGAAGCGGAGCCGGAACAAGATGCGGAATTTGTTTTGACATCTCTGGACGGGCAGTATGCGTTTCAGATTACCGAACCTCATGTTACGGTTGGCCGCGAAAACGCAATGCAAGAGTATTTGGCAGCAAAACCATTCGTCAGTCGTAAACACGCAGAGTTCTTTATAGAGAACGGCAAACTCTTCATCCAACCGGCAACTGCAATGAACCATACATTCGTAAACAATGAACGAATCTCCGACATGAAAAAAACAGAGCTTCACGACGGTGATGAAATAGCATTGGGCGGGATTATCAAAGATGGACAGCGCCAAAACAATGCAGCCTATTTCAAGGTGAGAATATCTAATGTACATTGCGAGAATTCTATATCCGGTTGAGGTGCTTGGTCCGGGAAAGCGAATCGGCATCTGGTTTGCCGGATGTCACCATCACTGCAGAGGATGCAGTAACCCGGAACTGTGGGAACAGCCTGAAAAATACCGGGTTTCCGTGGATACTGTGATGGCCTTGATAAATTCTATCGCGCAGCAGCACCCTGTTGATGGATTCACATTGACTGGTGGTGACCCGATGGAACAGGCGGATGAACTGCCGCCCTTGCTGGAACATCTGTCAAAAATCAGCGATGATATTTTGATGTATACAGGTTTTTGCTGGGATGAAATCTGTGACCGAAAAGATGTTCTACAATATGTCAGCGTTTTGATAGATGGGCCATACCAGGAAGAAAACAATCATGGGCAAAAACTCATAGGTTCCAGCAACCAGACGATATATTATTTGAATCCCGATATAAAGGATAGGTATGTGAGATTTTTGAACGATGGTGAAAACAAAATCCAGAACTTTACATCCGTAGATGGGATAGTGTCTGTTGGCATTCATCGCGTTGGGTACGAGAAAGCATTAGACGAAAGCATGAAAGAGCGAGGCTTTGAAAATGGGACTGTTTTCAGCGATAAATGAAAAGAAATATCTAAACGAGATTGCTGAGCTAAAAAAGCAAACTGAAGAGCAGCAGGAAAAAATAGATGAACTGCAAAATGAAATCAGGACTCTGCATGAATCGTACAACACACTAAATGAAAAATACGCATACTACAAGGAAACTTTCGAAACGCTGGATGCGCTTCAGCTTGAAAAGAAAGCTGCCAACTACCTTACGAATCGTAGAAGGATGCTTGCCCTTGCGAATTTAATTAACGAAGTGTCAAATGAGCAATCCGTTGGGATTGAACATTTGAAAAAGGAACTAGATACTGCAATAGAAAAGCAGAGAAAAAACGACGAAAAAGCCAGGCAATCTTGCTCCGAGGGAGACAGCCAAGGTATAGTGAGTGATGACTTGTTTACTTATAAGCCAAAAGATGAGGGCATTGAAATAACTGGTTATACAGGGTTTGATACCAAAGGAAAACTATACATACCAGACACAATAAACGGTTTGCAGGTCCTCGGAATCGGGGAGCGTGCATTTACAAATGCTGAATTTGATACAATACATATACCTGATAGTGTTCGATATATTGAATATAGGGCGTTTGAAAATTGTACAAATTTAACATATGTTAATATGCCTAAAAATCTGCAAAAACTGGGGTTTGGTAGTTTCGAAAACACAAATTTAAGAAAAGTAGTTATACCAAACGGAATAACAGAAATAGAAATTTCATGTTTTTGTAGATGTAGCAATTTATCGGAAATAATTCTAAACGATGGCTTGAAAAAAATAGAGTCTGGAGCTTTTGCTGGCGTAGCCTGTAGGAACATTGTGATTCCCAAAAGTGTCACAGATATTTCTATTACTTCTGGAAGCAATGATAAGCAGTGGAATATTGCGTTCTTAGGCAGTGAAAATATAAATGTAGACTTTGGGCATGGGACGCATCCAATTGTATATTGTTTAGCTGGAAGCAAAATTCAGCAGTATGCAAAGCAACAGGGGTACACAGTAAGACCATTATCAGAATTCAAAATGTGAATTGATAAAAGGTCAAGAAATACTAAATTACACTGAGTGTGATAGGGGTAGGCTCAATGAAAGACTACATACCAAAGTGGCATCGTGAACTTGAAATTTTTGATTCCATCATGCCGGTCATTGTGCTGGAAGGAAATGTGCTGGACAAGTACCAGTACCCGGTGGATGGCAGCATCCAGAAAGGCAGCATCGTAAAACTGACGGAATACCTGCATTACTTCTTTAAGGATGCGGGCTATTCCAGCATTGTCTTTTATGATGCTATTCGTGGTTTCTATAACCAATGCGAGGATGGATACCTTGACCGCTTCGCAAGGAATACTGGCCTTCGGATGGATAAAGGATTTGCAAAAGCGGACTTTAAGGGCCATACCAGCCAAGCGGCAATAGCAATTCAGCAGGCTCTGAGCCAAAACCAGGAAGCTAGCGTTGTAATTCTTGATTTTGCATCCCGATATATCAGCAATCCTACGAATATGGAACAGTCGGAGATAGACGCCTACACGATTCTTCAGCAGGCTTCCCTCGATGCTAAGGACATCAGAACGGAAAACGGCATCCTTAAAAATCTGATGGTATTCCTTGCCAACAAAGCCAACGACCTACCGGCATGGTTCTTCCTCGATAATCCTAATGTCAAAATCATCAAGCTGAGCAATCCTTCCAAGGAAGAAAGAGAAGCTCTAATTAAAGGCATGAACTTCCAGACTTTCTTTGACGGCAAGGTATACGCTGCGGAGAGCGGATATTATGAAGAACATCCGGACGAGCTGGAACGAATTCAGGACCGGTTTGTGGCTCTCACGGAAGGATTCAGCTTTACCGAACTGAACGGGCTGCGGCGCTTATGCAAAAAGCAGTGCGAACATGTCAAAGATATGTGCTCCGTTATTGACCTTTACAAATTTGGTGTGAAAGAGAACCCGTGGGACGCCATCTCTTACGATGAGATGAAAACAGCTCACGAAGATTTCCAGAAACGGGTCAAGGGTCAGGAATATGCCATCACAAAGACGCTGGATGTTATCAAGCGTGCCATGACTGGTATGGCTGGTTTGCAGCATTCCTCTCATACCAAACCGAAAGGCATTTTGTTCTTTGCCGGTCCTACGGGCACAGGTAAAACAGAAATGGCAAAGACTCTTGCAGAGAAGCTGTTTGGCGATGAAAGCGCCTGTATTCGTTTCGATATGTCAGAATACGGACAGCCGCAGAGTGACCAGAAGTTGCTCGGTGCGCCTCCGGGTTATGTGGGCTACGAAGCCGGTGGTCAGCTGACGAATGCAGTTCGAAACAATCCATTTTCTATTCTTCTGTTCGATGAGATTGAAAAGGCGCATCCATCCGTGATGGATAAGTTCCTGCAGATTCTGGAAGATGGCCGGATGACAGATGGACAGGGGAACACGGTCTATTTCTCTGAGACTATCATCATCTTCACTTCTAACCTCGGCATCTATACGATGGACCAGTATGGCCAACGCCACGCCAATGTTACTCCCGACATGCCCTATGATGAAGTACAGCGTAAAGTGCGGCAGGGGATAGAGGAGTATTTCAAACTGCAGCTTGGGCGGCCGGAGATTCTAAACCGTATTGGCGAGAATATTGTCGTCTTTGATTTTATTCGTGAACCAGTTGCCGAGCAGATTCTTGATTCGCAGATTTCAAAGATTACCAAAAACTTGGCACTTGAAAAGAACATTGAGCTGGAAATCAGCCAGTCGGCACACGAAGCGTTGAAACAGGCATCTATTGGCAACCTTGCGAACGGTGGCCGCGGTATCGGCAACATCGTGGAGAGTATGCTCATCAATCCTCTGTCGCGGTTTATGTTTGATAATAGTGTGTTCTCCAACAGTAAAATCACCATTACGGGTATCGACACAGCAGCAAGCCCATATTCTTTGAATTGCACAGTTGAATCTCGAAGTAACTGATGTACTACATTCTGCTTACAAAGCAAAAGAGGCGCTGAAATGGAAAAGCTCAAGGCGAGAAAGTTGAGACGGCTTAAAATTCAAAAAGACGGCTGGGAAAAAGCGTTTCAGCTCATTTCTGAAAAGTTTAGACCCAGCCAAAAGGTAGAAGACATTCAGCGCCTCTTGAAAGATTGTGGCAATGGGACCGCAAATTTCACTGACAGGCCCATTGACACTGCAACCATAGAGGAGCTTGACGGCATTAGCAAAAAGTTTTCGATTGAATGTAAAGCGAAAAATGAAACCACAAGGCAGTACTATGTTTTAGCAAAAGAAAATTTTGAGAAGTTTTCCAAGGAGTACAACGAATTCGAAGTAAATTATAAAAAGAATCAGAGAAAGCGCCTGATAGTTGATTCGGCGATAGCCAGTGTAATATTGATATTGCTTTGTGCCTTTATTTATTATGGTGGTCCCAAATATCTACGAGCTGAAAACTACATGCGAAAAGGAAACTATGAGGCGGCGCTTGAGTGGTATTCCCAATGCGGAGATTTTTGGAACACGAGTGACAAAGAATCCGAAGCTAAATATCAAATAGCAGAGAAATATATGAGGGAAGAAAATTATAGGGAAGCTCTTGAGTGGTATTCAGAGTGTGAGGATTATTTGGATACAAAAGAGAGAGAAAGAGAGGCTAGATATCAAATAGCAGAAGGGTATATGCAAGATGGGAATGATGTGGAGGCTATGAAATGGTACACAAAATGCAATAACTATAAAGACGCGAAAGATAAAGCAGAAAAAACAAAAAGTAAGATAGAGAAATTATTGCTTCAATCGCTCGGGTTCACAATAGATTCAAGAGAGAGCGTTTTTGCTTTAGGAAATGTAATACCGTGCGGACTTGTTAAGGCTTCAATTTCGTATGATGAATTTTTGAATGCAAATGGTAATTATATAGATAAGACGAATGACACATTAACCTATGGAAACTATGTGTTATATGGTTTTGATTGCGAAATCAAATATTATTTCGATGCCTATAAGTTCTTACGAGAAATTCGGGTTTACAGTCCGTATATTGAAGGTGAAGTGGAATTTGCCGGTACAGATATTGAGAGGATAGGACAAGAAATAAAAAGCAAATTAAATGTTGAGCCTAAAATCAGTGGTTATCACGGAACACGATATACATTTGAAAAAGATGGAATCATATACAAACTGGCAACTTATGCATCGCCGAACAATGAAGAAAGTGATATCCAATTCCGTCTGACAATTACAGCAAAGTAAAGAAGACCGCGTATATGTAATCTGCAAAACAAATTCAAAAACGGCCATCACAAAAAGTTTGTGGTAGTGTTGCGCCGGGCGGTTCACATCGAAGTTGGTTGAGAATATGAAGGCGAATATGCTTGCTGGGAGAACAAAATACTATGACTGAAGTAGAAGAGCTTAAAGCAAAACTCGATGAGCAGAAAAAGCGTATCGAGCTTTTGGAAGAAACGATGCAGGCCATAGGAGATAATAGCAAATCTGAAAAGGCGAGAGAGTATATTCGGCTTTGGCGGAACGAAATGGCCGTATCTGAATTGGCCAAGTCGGTTAATAAAGAATCTGACGAGTGTGCTGAATGGGAAAAGAAAATTTCGCAGCATCTTCAGGCTGAAAGAGCTGCCATAATCGAGCGAAATAAAAAGGCTGCGGAAACTATAATTGAAGGCGGCTTTACCTATCAAGAAATTGATGATGGTATTGAAATTGTAGGTTATAATGGTCCGGAAACTGTAATATTAGAAGTTCCTGATGTAATCAATGGAAAAAGTGTGACTTCTATTGGAGGCGCAGCCTTTGCCAAGAATTCGTTCAGCAAAATTCGTTTGCCAAATACCTGTAAAGTCATTAAAGAGACTGCCTTTGCCTTTTGTTCTAATTTGAAGAGCATTAAGTTTCCAGATGAGCTTGTCAGCATTGGTGCAAATGCGTTTTTTCATTGTATAAATCTCGAAACTGTGTTATTCAATGAAAATTTAATGCAGCTGGGATATCAAAGCTTTAGAGGAACAAAAATCAAGGAAATAGCTTTGCCACCACATATTAAAGATATACCAGAATGCTGCTTTGGTTATTGTGAAGAGCTAGAAAATGTAGTTTTAAATGATGGCCTTGAAGAAATAGAAGAAAACGCATTTACGGAAACCGCAATTAAATACATCATTCTCCCTGAAAGTGTTAAACAGGTAAATGGACGCCCGAGCGAGTCAAATTATAGTTTCCCATTTGGAGAAGAAATTGGAATGGTAGTTATGGGAGAAAACACAAAGTTCACTGGTATACCACAAATGGCAACGGTTTGGTGCGCCCCAATGAGTAAAGCACGACAGCAGGCACAGAATGCAAGAGCGGGTGTAAAAGCAATAAGTGAATATACTGATATTGTCTAAATACAAAAATTCCTTGAAATTCCGTAGGAGAATGTCTGATGACAGAATTAGAAGAGCTGAGAATAGAAATTGAAGCGAATGAAAGACACATCAACGATTTGGAAAAAGCAATACAGGCACTATATGATGCCGGTTGGAAATCTCAAGGCAATGGACAAGGCGCAAAAAGTGTATCCAATGCTATAGCTGCGGATAGTGCTCAGGAAAAATACTTTTCCTTTCAGGAAATTGAGGGCGGAATTGAAATTCTAGGCTATAATGGTCCTCAGGTAACAACATTGGTAATCCCTAATGAGATAAACAATGAGCCGGTAATTTCAATTGGGGAAAAAGCATTTAAAGAACTCGAGAGTCCGAAAGTCATTTTGCCAAAGACTTGCAGAAAAATAAAAGATGGCGCTTTTGATTCATCAACTCTTGAGAGTATTAAGTTTCCTGATAGCTTAATAAGTCTTGGGAATTCTGTGTTTAGTGGATGTAAAAATCTTAGAACAGTAGAATTTAACCCAAATTTCAGGGATATGGGGGAAGACTGTTTTTATAGTTCAGGTATACAAAATTTGGCTTTACCTTCAAAAGTCAAATTAGTGCCAAAAGACTGCTTTAGGTGGTGTCTTTCATTAAAAGAGGTAGGGCTTAATGAAAATCTTGAAAGGATTGATTCAGGAGCCTTTTGTGACACAAAAATCTCCCGAATGGCACTACCGGAAACTGTAAGACTGATTGAAAAATCGGCTTTAGACTTTGAGGAAAATCAAAAATCTAAAATTGCGGTTTTTGGATTGGATACAAAGTTTGAAGAACTACCATCCAACGCAGAAATATACTGCCTCCCGGAAAGTGTAGCTTCTCATCAAGTTGAAGAAGAGGGGATGCCAGTAAAGATATTAAATGAATATGTAGCCAATATATTCGAAGAAAACGACATACGCTTATTGCCATTGGGAAAAGCCATAAAAGCGTTGAATGACATTCATCGTTCTGAGTACGCCCAAAATGAAATCAACAATTATCAGCACGCCATGGATATAATTGGCTTAATAAATAGTACTGCAGAAAAGGAAAAGTTAGATTCAGAACGGATAAGCGCTTCTTTGCAAAACACAAGATATGAAGGTGCAGCCGCAGATAAACAAGTTGAAAAAGCAATAACAGAATTGCAGGCTTCTATTGATAATAACTCTAAGGGCGTGTTTTCTTATCGAAAAATACAGGATGGTATTGAAATTCTAGGATACAAAGGGTTTAAAGTAGATACGCTTACAATACCTGACCAAATTAACGGAATTCCTGTCGTTTCAATTGGAAAGTATGCATTTCGCAATATGTCTTTTAGAAATGTTGTTGTTCCTAAATGTTGTACTGTAATTAAAGAAGGTGCTTTTAGGTGGTGTCTGTCACTTGGAAATATAGAACTCCCCGATGCTTTAATTCGAATTGAAAAATCTGCGTTTTCTGGGTGTTGGTGCATCAGAGAAATTAGATTGCCTTTAAATATAAAAGAAATACAAATGGGTTGTTTTTCAGGATGCAGAAAACTAAAAACGGTAATTCTTAACGAGAATCTTGAAACAATTGACCAATTCGCGTTTTATGAGACTCAGTTGGAGCATGTATCGCTCCCAGCTAGTGTAAGATGGGTGAAGGGCGGAAAAAAGAGTGCAGATGGTGACTTTCCATTCAAAAATCGTAATAACTCAATTATTACAATTACTGTTGAAGGTATAAACACAAGCTTTGATGGTTTTCCTGATAATGTTGCCGTCTATTGCTTACCCGATAGTAAAACTCAACAACTGGCCAACGAGATGGGAGCAACGGTTTATCCATTAGATGCTTTAAAAAACAACTTGTTCTATCATGAAGTTGAAGAGGGAATTGAAATCATTCGGTGTACCCGAGTCGAAAGTGACATCCTGTGTATTCCTAAAGCAATCGGCAACAAGCCGGTTGTTGGAATCGGGAAAGCAGCATATCGTGATTTACCAATTGTAGAAGTAGATATGCCGAACACAATAAAGTATATTGGTAAAGGAGCTTTTTCAAGATGTTCAAAATTAAAAAGAATAAAGCTCCCTTGTGGGTTGGAACGAATAGATGAGGGCGCATTCAGTCACTGTAAAAGTTTAGAGCACATAAATCTGCCAGATACCCTTCGTAGCATCGGCTTCAGAAGCTTTATCAATACAGGCTTAAAAGAAGTGGAAGTTCCGAAACAAATGCATGCCCTTGGGAGAGGCTTCTCGAACTGTCATAATCTTAAAAGAATCACTGTAAATTGCTTGACGAGACTAGATTCAGCAACATTTCAGGGAACAGCGCTGAGTGAAGTGATTGTCCCTGAAGAAGTGGATGAAATAAATGACTCAATTTTAAGCTTTAGTCAAAAATTCCCCCTGAAACTTGTTGTTTTAGGAATGAGCACCAAATTAAGTAGTACAACAGAGAAATTTAATGGAACCATTTATTGCCTACCTGGTAGCAAAGCTGAAAAGCAAGCTCAACAGAACGGTTTTGAAGTGAGACCGTTAAGCGAATTTGAGAGCCAATAGCTCAGGATGTCAACAAAGGAAATTTCACTAATACAAATTACAGTACAAGCTCATAAAACAAACAAGTTTGTTAGAATGCTGCACTTGCTGGCGAGCGTTGATGATGATATTCGTCTGTTTGAGAATATAATGCTTGATGTAGCATTTGGTGAAATTGTAGTTGGCATAAAATGAGTTGTTTTGACAATATCCGTACTATTTAGAGTCCCAACGCTAAATTAAAAGACCTGCAGGAGAACGAAGCCATGACCGAGGTAGAAGAACTCAAAGTAAAACTTGAAGAGCAAAAAGAGCGTATCGAGTTATTGAAAACAATGATGCAGAACTTAGGAGACATCAGTAAATCCGAAAAAGCTAAAGAATATTTTACCTTATTGCAAAATAAATCAACTATTACAAAATTGATTAAAACCGCAGAGGATAATAGAGAAAGCCAATAAAGTAATTATGAACCTAGGAAGCTATATTGAGTCATCATGACATGAAAAGCACATTAGGAGAGCATTCAATGTCTGAAATAGAAGAATTGAGAATAGCAGTTGAGGCAAACGAAAAAGATATTGATGATTTGGAAAAGACTATACAAGCATTAAGCGATATATGTCAGGGTTCCAAAGGCGCAGGCGAAGTTGACGAAGAGCAAAACTCAGAGTTCGAGGAAATCTTGGCGGACGCTGAGGACGCTGTGGATACAAATAACGCGCTGGAAAAGAGTTTTCCCTTTCAAGAAATGGATGACGGAGTTGAAATCCTAGGTTATAATGGCCCTCGTGTAGTAACACTGGTTGTTCCTAATGAGATAAACAATAAGCCAGTGATTTCGATTGGAAATGAGGCTTTCAGCGAGCTCAAAATTCAGGAAGTTGTTTTACCTAAAACCTGTAAAGAAATCAAGGATAGAGCTTTTAATTCATGTACTCTTGAAAGCATTGAGCTTCCCGATGCCTTAATAAGCCTTGGAAAGTCTGTGTTTAGTGATTGTAAAAATCTTAAAGCAGTAAAATTTAATCCCAATTTAAGGAATATAGGAGAATACTGTTTTTGGAGGTCGGGCATACAAAGCTTGGACTTGCCCCCATATGTCAAAGCGGTGCCCAGCGGCTGTTTTGAATGGTGTAGTTCTTTAAAAAGCGTAAGCCTTAATGAAAATCTTGAAATGCTTGGTTCGAGCGCTTTTTATGATACTGCAATTCAAAAAATTGCTTTGCCGGAAAACATAAGGCTGGTAGAAAAGTCTGCTTTGGATTTCTCAACCCAACGGAAATCGAAAATTGCAGTTTTAGGGGTAGGCACAAAATTTGAAGAATTACCATCCAACGCTGAAATATACTGTCTTCCGGGAAGTGTTGTCTTTCAGCAAGCTCAAGAGAGCGGAATGAATGTGAAAGCACTGAGTGAATATATGGGGAGTGCTTTTATTGAAGATGAGAAGCGAATAAATGCTTTGGGAGACACAATAGAAACACTGAATAGTATCTTTGATTCTGTGCAATTAAATGATGAAATAGAAAAGTATAAGCGGATTGCCAAAATTGCAAGTTTGATAAATTGCACGGCAGTAAGATTTAATATAAATACAGAAAAGCAAAATGAAAATCTGCAGAAGGCTGAAAGTAAGAAAAAGATAATAGACGCAAAAGTTGAAGAGGCGATAGCCTTAATCAACAATGATATAAATGACGCTTCTAAATGCATATTCTCATACAGAAAAGTAGAAGGAGGCATTAAAATAATTGGATACAAAGGAGTTAAACATGGAACACTTATAATACCCAATAGAATAGACGGAAGGCCGATTGTTTCAATAGGAAAATGTGCATTTGAGAGGATGTATTTCAAAAAATAATTCTTCCCCAATTTTGCACGGTGATAGAAGCAGAAGCTTTTTGTTTTTGCTTAAAGTTGCAAGAAATTGAGCTGCCGAAAGCTCTGATTCGTCTTGGCGAATGTGCATTTTATGGATGTAGGCAGCTCACTAAAGTGATTTTCCCCCCAAATATCCGAGAAATACAAATGGGTTGCTTTTCAAATTGTAGCAGGCTCGAGGCGGTGATTTTAAATGATGGTATTGAAATCATTGAAGAATCGGCGTTTAAGAGGACCCCGTTAAAAAAAGTAATACTTCCAGAGAGCGTGAAATTGATTAAAGGGCGTCAAAAAAGACCAGAAGTTTATTCCCCACTTAAAGACGATACTTTTCCATTTAATGAGCTGACAATTATTGCGGTAGCTGGTACAAAAACCAAATTTGAGGATATTCCCCGTAACGCTATAATTTATTGCTTGCCTGAAAGCGGCGTTCAAAAGCAGGCACAAGCATTAGGTGCTAAGGTATATCCTTTAGATGATTTAAACAGGGAATTTGCTTATCGGGAAATTGATGGTGAAATTGAAATTCTGGGATGTAATAATCCCCAAATTAAAACATTGATTATTCCCGAGACAATTAAAGATAAAACAGTTGTTGGAATAGGGGCGTATGCATTTAAAAAATTGCCGATAGTGAAAGCTGTAATTCCAAGCACGATAAAATATATTGAAAACGGGGCATTCATTAAATGCGAGAACCTAAAAACCGTTGATATCTCATATGGTATAGAGCGACTAGGTGATAGTGTATTTCTTGGTTGTCAATATCTTGAGCATATTAGTTTGCCAAATTCGCTTTTTGAACTGGGAAAACAAGATTTCAAATCCACGGGTTTGGTGGATATAACAATACCGAAAAGAGTGGATAAAATTCCAAAGCAGTGCTTTCATAGGTGTCGTCATTTGAAAAATGCTACTTTAAATGATGAATTGACAAAAATAGGAGAGGGTGCGTTTTTTGGAACGATATTGAAAGAAATTATTATTCCGGAATCGGTAAACACAATAGAAAATGATGCGTTTGCGGTATTTTCTGATTTTAATATTATTTTTTTAGGAGCAAAAACGGAGTTTTATGCCACAAAAGGAAACTTTGATGGGGTAATATACTGCCTCCCTGGTAGCGAAGTAGAAAAGAAAGCACGCCTGAGTGGCCTTGAAGTGAGGCCGTTAAGCGAATTTGAGAATCAATAATGGTAAATGTCATCAAAGGAGATTGCACATATGCAAATCACAGTACAAGTTCAAAAAGGCCCTCACAAACAGGTCTGTGATGATGCTGCACTTGTCGGTTCGCATCTGATTGATGAAGGGATTCATCAGTTTGATGATGTGATGCCGAGCATAATTGCTGTCGCAGATGGCGTGGGCGGAATGAAAGGCGGGCGCGAAGCAAGTCATTTTGTATTAAGCTACCTCAGCAATATAGAGCAGCTTGCGAGTAAAAGTGCCGATGAGCTAACTGGAATTGTAAATAAATGCAACAATAGCCTTTTGGACGAGGCTAAAAGGAACCCCGTTCTGAGTAGAATGGCAACGACGCTGACCGGTGTTGCCTTTGGTGCTGAGAAGGCAATGCTCATCCAGCTTGGAAACACACGCCTTTATGGAATGCCGGGCAGTTACCTGAAACAGATATCCACAGACCAGACGACCTATCAGGCACTGCTGAACATGGGACAAATAGATGCAGCAGAGTCCTGCAATAAAAGCGAAATTGTTGGCTGCTTGGGTGGCGGAAATCCAGAATTTGTAAAGCGAACAACTGTAGAGGAAATTCCAAAGAGATTGCTCCGAAACATTCTGGTTCTGACAAGCGATGGTATTCACGAATATGTAGAGCCAGATATCATTGAAGCAGCGCTGGAATCCGGTGACGATAAGGCTGCCGTGCAGAAAATCGTTGATGCTGCAAACGCAGCCGGTTCTGAAGATGATAAAACGGTAATGATTGTGCGGCTATGATTTTAGATGTAAGCAGGGAAAAAACAAAAGTATCACCTCTACCAGAAAAAAACATGTATTATCGCGTATTCATTGAGGGAGAGGAACAGATAGAAAGAGGAATGAAGCCCCAACAAGAAACATGAGCCAGATGACAGAAGGGGTAGCCAAAGGACCTGCAGTGTGCAGATATATGTGCACATTACATGTCCTTTGGACTATATAGATGTTGTCTCTCGCAATTCTCGCTTATATTTGTAATACGTATTCCGCGCAATGCCAATGAGTTTGATGCAGTCTGCATCGCAGAGTGCGCCGTCAAAATCCTTGCTGTATTTCTTGATGGCATCCTTGCAGGCAGCGGCTTTTTTGACAATCAGTTTGCGGCCACGCTCCTGCCCAATCTGCTTGCCGTTCAGTTTGGCGGTCAACATCCCCTCTCTGGTGCGCTGATGCAAGTCGTCAACTTCCTTTTGGGCCTGTGCAAAGGCAAGGCGTATCTGCTCTTTGGCGAGGTCAACGGTGTACTGATTCAGTGCGGCAATGACCGAGGATACAAAACTATCGGTGGCGGCGTTGCCAGTTTCCAACTGGGTGTTGATTTGCCGCTGGATGGTCTGGCGGTAAGTCTCCGTGTTGATGTGCGGCTCTTTGAGAAAACAGAGCGTTACGTTTTGGGCGTACAGGTCTTCGTACAACTGGCAGCCCTCGTCTGCATTGCGGCTCATGCGGGATACGCTGTCAAATACGATAGTGTCACCTGCCTGCACGGTGTGGAGCAGCTTATCCAACTCTCTGCGGCCTTGATAGGTTGTGCCGGTATATACTTCGCGGATGATATGTGCGGTTGGGTACATTGCCAGAATGTTGCGCACTTGTCGTTCAATGTTTTGTTGCGGCGTGGAAATGCGGCAGTAGCCATATATCTGCATAGTGGTATTACCTCTAAGGCTCGTTAATTTTGATACTGATAGTATACTTACTTTGTCATACGATAGCAAGCAGTTTTGATATTACTTGTGCATAGCTTAAATTTGATACTGAAAATGATGGCGGTGGTCGCTTGTGTGACCACCGCCATCGTTCTACTTTTCGCTGTCTGCAAGGTAGCACCAAGAACAGGTTTGGCACTCTGGCATTTCTCCGCACGGTGGTATGCCGGTATCAGGCTCATACGGACAGGAATAATAATCGTATTGCATTGTGTAGCTCCTTTAAAAGTGTACATATAAAAATAGCGGTCTACTCTCACTCGACCATTATCACTGTTGTTATAATTTATTCGGCAACAACCATTTTTTCCATACAGTCGCCGCATATTAGGTTGATGACCTTGGTTGCTCGGCAGCTGTTGCTGCATTTGGGACAAATATATTTGCGGGTACTGCTGGGCTTTTTCGTTCTGGTTTCTGCGCCTGCACCGCTGTTGCCGCCCTTGGGGAGCGTTCCGAGTACATCCAGTAGGTTAAGGCTCTCGACCATCTGGAAATCTTGCCAGCCCTGTTCCTCAACAAAATCCAGAAGTTCAAGGCCGGGGCTGGTAATTGTCCAACCATATTTGGGATGGTGTTCGACTTCCAGACCGTGGGTTTCTGCAATGTGCTTGAAATTCTTGTTGTGGTACACGCCGTTATTGCTAGTATCTTTTATACCGTGCTCAGCGCAATACTCGTGTACCATCTCATGGACTAAAACGCCTGCGAGAAAGGCGCACTCCTGATTTAAGCTGGCAGAGCTTATATTGATTTCGTAGCGCCGTTCTTCGCCTGTCTTCCAAACCTTTCCAGTGGTGAAGTGCCCATACGCGCCAGCAGTCTTTTTTAAACTAATAACGACTTCCGGCAGTTCGCCGTCAAAAAAGCGGTTGTTAAGTGCTCGGAACATTTTCTCTAACTGACCTGCCACGCGGCTCGTTTTAATCGTCTGTTTCATTTTCGTTGTCCTTTCGTCTTAAAAGTATACTTTTAAATCCCCGCCGAAGCGGTTTGCAGGTTTGGCCCCTGCCGGCGAAAAGAAAAAGTAAAGCCCCCATCCCGGTGTCAACAGAACATGGAATATCGCAGCACTCCCCGCAAAAGTGCGAGAATATGCCGTGAAAGTCTGTTGACTTAGGGCTGGGGGCTTATATACTTTTTTGAGCGGCAGGGCCACGCTTCTCAATCTCCGCCGCAGCGGTTTATCAGTCTTTTTAAAGTATAAATAACGCTTTAAAGCAAAAATATAATTTTTGCAAAAAAGCATTTTTGGGGCTTGCCAATCCTTGCGAATTGCAGAAAATGAAATTTGTAGGAGGAATCCCTTTTACCGTTATAGCACACGCATAACAATTTTGAATATACAAAATGTATATATTTTCCGTGTGCATACTTTAAACGATATATACATGATGTATTGAATTATGAACGTTTTAAAGGAGGAAAAACATTATGAAACGTTTCTTTGCATCGGATGCTGAGAGTGATATGCTTATCGCTGAGGCAACCAAAACCTTTGGATTGAAAATTGGAGACATCATCAATATGGCAATTAAAAATCAGTTTCTGCCGATTACGGAACCGTTCCGCACGGAGGCAAGATTTATCTTGCAACGCCATACAGAAGGAGCGTTGGAAGCTCAGGAAATCAAGCAGTCGATGACGCGCGGTATTAGAGCGTTAGGAACGCGCCCGGTGCGTGATGCAGACCGCTTGCAAGGATTTTTTGCCCGGTACCATTTGCATGAGGATGTAGAGAACTGCACCATTACAGAGAATGATGCCTTGTGGGAATCTGCTGTTGAGGTCTACAATATTCTCGGCAAACAGATTTCAGCTGGAGGCATCAGCAAAATTAACGGTGCGCGTTTGGTGGATGACATTTTTGCAGAGTGGGATACTTTGTGGAGCGAAAAGGCTGTGTACGATGTGCTGGCGGCGCTTGCGTTTCGTTGCGAGCCGAACCAGGCGTTCCACTGGTTTGAGGGCATGCAGTTCCTTACAGGGATTGAGCATGATGCAATGGGCCAGTGGTGCTGTACATCGGGTAGAAAAAAATAAGACCTGACACGCCTTTGCGATAGTAAGGCGTACAGGTCGCAGCAAGGGCGGTGCTGATGCTCTGCGTGGAAGTGCAGAACTTGGCACCGCCAATCTTATAGGGGCAGGGACGATGAAAAATCGTCCCGATGGGGGCCGCAGCCCCTCACTGACGGCAAGCGGGTCTTGTCGGCAGCGGGGAGTCCAGAGGGGTCACGCCCCTTTGGCAAGGTAAGCCCGCAAGGGCGGTGGGAGTTTCCGGGAAAACTGCCATACCTTGTATGGCACATCAGTCCGCGACTAAATGAGCTGCTTCGTTGTGCAGGGCATTTCAAGGTGTGGGCAGAGGGGACATGAACCCCGTATAGGAAAGTGAGATTACAATGGCAAGTGTAGAGAAGTTTTCAGCGGGTGCAGTCCGCAATCAACTGCGGCACAATCGCCGCGAAATCGAACATTCCGGCAATCCTGACATAGACCCGTCTCGGCAGGGGCAGGACTATGTTCTGTCCCCCGATAGGGGCATGACCGAGTACGACTATTTTTTACACCGCAAATCCGAACTGTACTGCTATAACCGCGATGATGTGAAAGTTATGGCAGGATGGATAGTAACCGCCCCGCAGGATTTAGACCCTGCCCGCTATGACGATTTTTTCTGTGCCACATACGATTTCATGGCAAATCGCTATGGGAAAGAAAATGTCGTACAGGCCATCGTCCATGATGACGAGGGCGGCCAGCCGCATTTGCATTTCTGCTTTATTCCTGTCGAGGAAGATTTGAAGCACGAACAGGGCTGCAAAATCTGTGCTAATGATGTTCTTGACCGCCGCGAACTGCGCAATTTTCACCCTGACCTGCAACGCTATCTGGACGAGCACGGTTTGGAAGATGCCCATGTTATGACTGGCGTGACAAAGCGGCAGGGCGGCAACCGCACTGTCGCGCAGTTGAAAGCCGAGCGCGAGCAGGAATACCAGCAGGAAGTAGAGCGTCCCGCATTGTATTTTGGAGAATCCAAAATTGAACAGGGACTTCACTTTTAAGGGGCAACCATGAAGCAGATTGTATGGATTATCAACGGCTATCTATATGGCGCTACGGTGATTCTACTGGTTGTGCTGGCACTGCTGGTGTATCTGCGTGGGCAGGCTAATCATCTGCCAAATCCATTCGTCCGCAAGAATATCGTCTACCGCTCCAAAGAAAAGGCGCAGGGTGTGTTGTTGGGGAAAAAATTCGGCCTGCTGGCTTATTCCCCCGAACAGGACGAGGGGCACATCCTCGTAATGGGGCCATCCGGCACAGGCAAGACAAGTGCCCTGTTGATTCCGACTTTGCGGAGTTGGCAGGGCACGGCTCTTGTTGTTGACATATCCGGCGACATATCAGCCAATGTGCATACAGAGAACAAAATCATTTTTGACCCTACGGCAACGAATTGTATTCCGTATGATGTATTTGCGTCCATTGATGCGGCCCCGGACGACACCGAGCGGCAGGAGCGCTTGGAGCAACTTACCTACCTGCTGTTGCCGGATAAGGCTAATGATAGCGAGGCGGGCGTATTTTTCACCAAGAACGGGCGCAAGATGATAACAGCAGCGCTTATCTGTTACTATGGAATGGGCTGGGGCTTCATTGAAATCTGCGAATTTTTCCTCGGTCACGATTGGCGTTCCCTGCTGAACGATATTGCCAAGCAGGAAAATGCAGCGGCCAACGCATATATCAGTTCTTTTGCCGGGGCCAGTGAGCAGAACACCGCAGGCTGCAAACAAAGTGCAGATGACGCGCTCAAACTATTTGCAACCAACAGCAAAATTAAAAATGCACTTAGAAAAGTTCCAACTTATGAAAAATCTATCTGTCCGGCCACATTGGAGCAGAACAGCATTTATATTTTCATCCCGGACGAAAAACTCAAAATCTATGGCGACCTGCTGCGCATTATTACGGCCCAGTCGATGGAATACTTTTCATGCAGACCGCCGGAACACAAGCAGATGATTCTATTTTGTCTTGACGAATTTGCCTCGTTCGGCAAGCTGCAAATCACCGAGGCCTTGCGCAAACTGCGAAAGCGCCACATCCGTATTATGGTGCTGACTCAGTCCTTGGCCGACCTTGATATGATTTACGGCAAAGACGAACGGAAAGCTATGCTGGGCAACTTTAAGTTTACCGTTCTGCTCGGCTGCAAGGATACCGAAACACAGGAATACTTTTCTAAAATGATAGGAGAAAAACACACTCTGTTGGTCGCCGATACCAGCCAGAAGCCGCAGCCTATCATCAAGCCCGCAGACCTCGCACACTTGGAACAAGACCTTATCGTCATTTGTGATGACGGGGCCGTGCGGCTACACAAGAACTTCTACTTCAAATGACGTTGCCAAAAAACGTTTCGTAAGCGGCAACCGGGAGCAGTTCGCTTGGATTTCTCCAAGTGGGCTGCTCCTTTTTCTTTGGCGTAAATCTTTCCGGGGCAGCTTGGGGCAAGTGATTTGGTTCATTTCTAAAAAAGATTGCTTTTTTAGTTTTTATGAAAATACCTGCCACATACTGCCCCAATGAACGTTTTTTGGCAACGTAACTGGAAAAAGGTTCCCATTTTTATGGATTTATGGTACAATTCTAATATTGTATAAGTGTACCCAAATGCGGGAGTTGGGGGTGTAGGATGTCAACTAAGAGGCCGAAGCCGGAACTGTCGGCTCACTTTCTCCTGGAGTTGCGTATCCTTGAAGGCAAGGACTATGTGCAATATAAAGCGCGAACGAAAGAACTTGCGCTGCCGAACGACTATAAGGTTTACCACTATGAACCAGCTACGGGCGACCAGACTGCTGCCTATTGGGTTGGCAAGTGTACGGTGGATAAGTGCCCGGTATGCGGCACGCCCTATCCGTCCAAAGCTGCTGCGGAACTGGCGGAATCCAAGCTGACACACTATATCATGGTGGAGCGCGAGGGTGGCCAGCCAGAGATTTCCCCGGTGACACTTTATCTGCGCCGCATACGTTGGCGGTGCTATGAGTGCTATAAGGAACGTGGCACTTACAATGCGAGGATGCAGGACGATTCCCAAATTACGGATGGCAACGGAAAAACAACCGTTCAGCTAAACGAGTTTCTTGGCAAACAGGCTATGCACATTGCCACAAAGCCTTTGGCAGAATATTTTGGTGTTGCCGTAAATACGGTTAAAAAATGCTTCGATAATGAAATCAAGCGTTGCGATAAAGAGCGAAAATGGGATAACATCAGAACGCTTGGTCTGTACACGATTAAGCTGATTGTGCGGGGGCAAGAAACAACCATCTGCCTGTGTACGAACTTTGAAACCGAAGAACTGATTGAACTGTTCCGTTATGATAATGCCAAGGAAGCTGTTAATTTCCTGAAAAGCCTGAAAGACAAGCAGGCTATCGACACGGTGATTACCAGCGTAGACGGCGCAGCCTATCATTTTGCAACCCGGAACTTCCCCAAAGCAAAGATTATGGTAGACCGGGTAGACATCCGTAAGAGGCTGCTGGATGGGCTGGAAACTGTCAAAAAAGGCAATGGCAGCAGTTCGGATTTTCCGCTCCTTAGAAGCAACTGGCCGCTGTTGGATGAGATTGACGCAACGCCCGAAGATAGTCCAAATGGCATCCTGCTGGCGAGAGTTTTAGAAAAGTTCCCGCACGTCCGGGCGGCCTATCAGATTAAAGAAAATGGCATGGAAATCTACCGGCACAAAACAGGCCAGCGCCAACGGGTGGACGATTGGATTTTCTGTGACAAACACGATATTCTGCCCTATGAGCAGTTGGAGCAATGTATGCTCATTGCAAAAGAGCCTGTCATAGCGTTTGCAGAAAAGTACAATGGTGTTGACCGCAGCGAATACGAGAAGGACGTATTGGATGCGCAGGAACCTTTGGCACGCTATACGGATGCAACCTGTGATGTGGAGTCTGCATCAAGCTCGCGGGCAGCATTATGGGAAACGGTTCGTGCCCATGCGCTGTACGGTGCGGCCATGATGGTGAATTACGCTGGCGCACAGAAAAGAAAGAAGACGTCACATATTCAAGGCGAATCGCTTGTGATGAATTATACAGCGCTGATGAATAAACTTCCCGACACAGCGGCGCTGCCTGAACCGATAGAACCCGATGAAATTCCCGACATCTATCTGCACAATTTTGGCATACCACTTTCGATTTATCGAAACCTGATATTTGATTACCTGCTAGAGTACTACAGATTACCGCTGGATTTACCGGCATTAAGAACAAATAACAATGAGGTGAAGAAGATGCCCAGAAAGGCAAAGGTCGTTGTGGATGATACATCCAAAATGCGGGATGTAGAAACGTATACCCACGATGACAAAAAGCGCACCAATAACCCGCCTGTTGGTATGGCACAGCATGACCGCAGCGAGGAAAAGGTCAAGACCTACCAGTACGACCCGCACCTTGACCCTACCCTGCAATGGGCAGGCAAGGCCGAGGGCACGAGTTTTGAAGTGCCGACATCCTCTATCCATATCCATGAATCCATTAAGCCGCTGAACATCATTGCCCGCGTGACAAAGGAGTACAGCCACGCGCTGGACGGTCAGATGGAAGGCCAGATAAGTATGTTTGAGGCCGAAACTCCGGCAGAACGTATGCGCCGCCGCCGTGAGAGTATTGAATTTTACCAGCACGGTGTTGACTGGACAAACCGCATGATTGCCGGTGACAGCCTTGTTATTATGAACTCCCTGCTGGAAAAAGAGGGCATGGCCGGGCAAGTTCAGATGGTTTATATTGACCCGCCTTATGGCATCAAGTACGGGTCAAACTTCCAGCCTTTTGTTGACAAACGCGATGTCAAAGACAAGAAGGACGAGGATTTAAGCCAAGAGCCGGAAATGATTAAGGCGTTCCGCGATACATGGGAGCTCGGCATCCATTCTTATCTAAGTTATCTGCGTGACCGTCTGTTGCTGGCGCGGGAACTGCTGGCCGATACGGGTAGCGTGTTTGTGCAGATTAGTGATGAAAATCTGCATCACGTGCGCGAAATATGTGATGAGGTCTTTGGCGCGGATAATTATATTTCTCTTATCCCGTTCAGAAAAAAGACAATGCCATTGGGTGCAACATATTTGGAACGGATGCACGATTACATAATATGGTATGCCAAGAATGCAGAAAAAGCAAAATATCATCAGTTATACGAATCTCAAGATGTTCAAGGAGATGTTCATTGGGGCTGGATAGAACTTCCAAATGGGGCGCGAAGAAAAATGACAAAAGAGGAACTATCAAATCATAAATTACTACCTATGGGAGCAAAAATCTTCCGCTTGGTTCCGCTTTGGCCCGTTACATATAGCCCAAACTCTGTATTTGATATTGAATATAATGGAAAAATCTATCAACCGCCGCAAGGACAATGTTGGGTGACTAACCCAGAAGGAATAAAGCGCTTGATAGAAGCCAATCGTATTATGCCTGAAGGTGAGGGAAATTTAAGATATATTTACTATCTGGACGATTATCCCTTAAAGAAGCTGACGAGCTTTTGGGATGATACAGTTGGGGCAAGAGAGCAAAAATATGTTGTACAAACAGCAACAAAAGTGATACAACGCTGTATGCTGATGACTACTGACCCCGGTGACCTTGTACTTGATATTACCTGTGGCAGCGGCACAACCGCCTATGTTGCGGAACAATGGGGACGACGTTGGATTACCTGTGATACTTCTCGTGTTGCAATTACGCTTGCAAAACAGAGACTTATGTCCGCAACGTTTGACTATTATAAACTTGCGCATGAGGAGCAAGGCGTAGGAAGCGGTTTTGTGTATAAAGCAATTCCACGTATAGCATTAAAGACTATTGCGAATGGGGAAGAACCCAACAGAGAAATTCAATACGACCAGCCGGAGATTGACAAGACCAAAGTCCGCGTCACCGGCCCCTTTACGGTAGAAGCCTTGCCTGCTCCTGTCGTTAAGCCTTTGGACGATGTACTACAAGATGATGATGCTAGCGCCAAACAGGCAGACTGGCGTGACCAGTTGCTTGCAACCGGCATTTTGGGCCGTGGCGGCGCTCGTCTGATGTTCAGCCGCGTGGAGCCGCTGCCCGGCACACGCTATTTGCAGGCCGAAGCCGAAACGAAGGAAGAAACGCCGCGCCGTGCGGTCATCTGCTTTGCCGGTGAAACAAAGCCGCTGGATTCCCGCATAGTGGCTCTGGCACTGGATGAGGCGCAGGTGCAGCGTCCCACCCCGGAACTGATTATTTTTGCCGCTTTCCAGTTTGACCCGGAGGCAGCAAAAGATATTGATACCCTGAACTGGCCCGGTGTTACGCTGCTGAAAGCCCAGATGAACACTGACCTGATGACCGAAGACCTGAAAAAGAAGCGCTCTTCTGACCAGTCCTTCTGGCTGGTCGGTCAGCCCGATGTGGAACTGATTCACGATAAGCGTACAAAAGATAAATATAAGGTCAGGGTCAGCGGCTTCGATTACTACGATGTCAAGAAGGGTACAGTAGAATCCGGCAGCACCAGCCGCATTGCCATGTGGATGCTCGACACCGATTATGATGGTATGTGCATTGAGCCGGATATGGTCTTCTTCCCAATGGGCGGCAAGAAGGACGGCTGGAACAAGCTGGCTAAGACGCTGAAAACTGAAATCAACATGGACTTGATTGATAAGTATGCCGGTAATGAATCGCTCTGGTTTACAGCCCAGCCCAATACGGCCATTGCGGTCAAAATCATTGATGACCGTGGTATCGAAAGCCTGAAAGTGATAAGGATTGGTGATGAATAATGGCCGGAATCGACAAACTTATCATCAATTCGGCCTATCGTGAGCCGGAACATCACTGGAAATACGACATGAACGGCCAGACCTTTGTGCAGGAGCCGGGCCGCAGACCTGCCGGATATTTTATCGCCGGTCAGGGCACGAACCAGTATAACGACATCGGCAAATTTATCGAACTTGACCTTGTAAACAGAATCCGGCCCCGCGTCAAGGTATGGCGGGAGAACGGCTATCCCGGCGTTACCGGCGTGACCAAAAAGCTGCTTGACCATTGGAACGACAAGGATGCCCGCCAGTATCAGTTCTTCTTCTGCCAGCTGGACGCAATGGAAACCTTGATTTGGCTGGTGGAAGCACCCAATGCAGAAAAAGTCGGCATTGATATTCCCAGCGATGGCGGCGCGTTCCGCCGTATCTGCACCAAATTGTGTACAGGCGGCGGCAAGACTACCGTTATGGCGATGCTGATTGCATGGATGGTCTGCAATAAAGCAACCTATCCGCAGGATAAACGTTTTTCAAAGTACATTTTTATTGTTGCCCCTGGTCTGACCGTCCGCAGCCGCTTACAGGTTTTGCAGACGGGCGGTGCTGATAACTACTATGCGCAGTTTGGTGTTGTGCCTATTGGTCTGATGGATAAATTACGTCAGGGCAAGGTCATGATTACCAACTGGCAGGCATTGGCGTGGGAAACAGACGAAGCCATTGCCAAGCGCAAGAGCGTGGATAAGCGCGGTGCCAAGAGTGATGAAGCCTATGTGCGGGAAGTGCTGGGCGAGATGGCAAATGCACAGAACATTGTTGTCATCAATGACGAAGCGCACCACGCATGGCGCAGAAATCCGCAGAACAAAGGCAAAACCAAGGAGGAAAAAGAGGCCGAAAAGCAGGCAACTATCTGGGTCAGCGGCCTTGACCGTATCAATAAGGCAAGGAATATCCTGTGCTGCTATGACTTCTCGGCCACGCCATTTGCACCGTCCGGCAAAAAGAATGATGAAGAAGCCTTGTTCGGCTGGATTGTCAGCGACTTCGGCCTGAACGATGGCATTGAAGCCGGTCTGGTCAAGACCCCGCGTGTAGTTGTCCGTGATGACAGTATGCCGAACACGGATACCTTCAAGTCGAAGCTGTATCATATTTATTCGGATGAAACCGTCAAGGACGATATTAACCGCGCCGCAAAAGAGGAAGAACCGCTGCCCGACTTGGTGACGCAGGCATATTACCTGCTGGGCAAGGATTGGCAGGCATTGTATGAGGCGTGGAGCGATGCGGGCTGCCCCGTTCCGCCTGTTATGATTACCGTTGCCAACCGTACCGAAACCGCAGCGCGTATCAAGTATGCGTTTGACCACCAGCGGATTCCTGTGCCGGAACTCTGCAACCCGGATTTGACCCTGCGCATTGATTCCAAAATGCTGGACGAAGCAGAATCCGCAACCGGCAAAAAAGCCGATGCCGCTGCTGCCCTGCGTGAAATGGTAGATACTGTCGGTCAGAAGGGCAAGCCCGGCGAACAGATTCGCAACGTAATTTCCGTCGGTATGTTGTCCGAAGGCTGGGATGCCAAAACTGTCACGCATATTCTGGGCTTGCGGGCATTTTCCAGTCAGCTGCTTTGCGAACAGGTCATTGGCCGTGGCCTGCGCCGTACCAGCTATGACTTGGCCGAAGGCTCGGAACTGTTCACGCCGGAGTACGTCAATATCTTTGGTATTCCCTTTACCTTCCTGCCCCATGAATCAGACGAGCAAGGCACACCGCCGGTCACGCCGCCCAAAACGCAGGTGGAATCTCTGAAAGAACGCAGCGAGTATCAAATCAGCTGGCCGAACATTGTCCGTATCGACCAAGTGTTCAAGCCGCAGTTGAAAGTTGACATCAATAAAATTGATACGCTAACCCTGCAAGCGGCAGAAACCCGCCTGCGAGCAGACCTTGCGCCCATCATTGACGGCAAAACCGATTTGACGAAATGTACGGAAATTGACCTGCAAAAGCTGGATGCTGAACTGCGTATGCAGCGTATTGTCTTTGAGGCCGCCGCGCAGGTGTACGAGCAGATGAACGCTGCGTGGCAAAGCAAAAGCACCAAGTTTGCATTGCTGGGGCAGGTCATCCAGCTAACGCAGAAGTACATTGAATCCGGCGCAATCCAAATCAATCCCCCAATGTATGGCACAGACCCTGTGCGCAAACGCATCATCTATATGATGAATATGAACCGTATTGTGCAGCACCTGTGGGATTTTATCAGGCTGGAAATGACATCTAAGACCGTACCTATCTTCGATGCGAACCGGCGCGTCAGAAGCACCGCCGATATGCCAACATGGTACACCAGCAAGCCCTGCAACATTACTTTGCACAGCCAAATCAGCCATTGCGTGTATGATAGCGGCTGGGAATCTACAGAGGCGTACATATTAGAAAAGAATCCTCATGTAGAGGCATGGGCCAAGAATGACCATCTCGGCTTTGAGATTGTTTATATCTACGAGGGCGTTGTCCGCAAGTATGTCCCTGATTATCTGGTCAGGCTTGATAACGGTAAGACCCTTGTGCTAGAAACGAAGGGCCGTATGACTTCCAGAGACGTTGCCAAACGTAAAGCATTGAGCGAGTGGGTTAAAGCGGTCAATGCAACCGGCGAGTTCGGCACATGGGCAAACGATATTTCCATCAATGTGGCCGATGTGGATAGCATAATTCAAAAGTATCTGTAAAATCAAAAATGCACTTTTAAGGAGTGGCTGTGGAAGCAGCTGCTCCTTATTTTTTATAACTTTACCAGCACTTTGATATTCTACGGTATGCGTTCCAGCACTTTGATATTTTGCGCTAATAGTTGCTTCCCCTATATGGCACTATAATTTTAGCGTGCACAGAAATTATGAAAGGAAACATGGCGCGCTATGAAATTATTGTTATGAGAATCGTATATGAAACCACGAGTGACCGCCTCCAGACCATCCTCTCCCGCCTGAAAGGCGTGAAGAAGGTTGGCGAGAACACCTATCGGGCTTACAGCCCGCTCCGTGATGAGAAGGAACCCAGCCTGTACATTACGGTGAAGGCCGATGGAACCATCTTGATTTTTGACCACGGTGGTGGCAAGGTCAAAGATATTCTTGCAGCCATTGGGCTGACGATGCGTATCCTGTTCCCGGATGGTGGGAGTGCCGGATCAGGGCCTAAAGGCCCTGACCCGGCACGGAAGGTTGCCGCCATCTACCAGTACCTTGACAAAAACGGAAACCTCGTTGCCGAGAAAGTCCGTTATACGAACAAAGACTTCTTCTGGCGCAGCCAAAAGCCTGACGGTGGCTACGACTACCACAAGCCGAAGAACGTTCCCTTGTACAATGGAATGATTCTGGAAAAGTCGGAAGCAGTCTTCTTGGTTGAAGGCGAGAAAGACGTAGACACGCTTACGAAATATGGCCTCCCGGCAGTCAGTCTGCCGAATGGTGCCCATTGGGAAAATGAGTATGTCGCATACTTCTCCGACAAAGTAATTGTCATTCTGCCGGACAACGATGGTGCAGGTCGTGGCTACGCAAAAGCAGCACTCAAGGCACTTAAGCCCACGAATTACAACACGGGCATTATGCAGCTGAATAACTGGTGGCCGGAAATCCCCGAAAAGGGCGATGTTTCCGACTATATCGCGGCAAAGGGCGAGGAAGCAGTTGCGAAACTGAGAGAAGCCCTTGACGTTGTGACCCGGAACAGGAAACCGGCGCCCGCTGTACAGGCTGTGCCCGTTGCACAATGCAGCATGGCAACTGTTACGGTAGCTGCCACGTCTGCCCCGCTGATACTGAAAACTTGCGGCGATTACCGCAACGTCATCAAAAAACTTGACCCTTACTCCAATCCCAAGTATTCCACTACCGACAACGGCAGCGGACGGCTCTTTTCCGACATCGTCAAGGGGCAGGCCCGCTATGTGGCAAGCCGCAAATCGTGGTTCATCTACGATGGCACACGCTGGGCCCCCGATGAAGGCAACATGGCAACGATGGAAATGTGCAAGACCATTGGTGATGCACTGACCCATTACGCCTTTGAAATCAAGGACGAAAAAGAGCGCAGGGAATATTTGAGGTATACAATGCGCTGGATGACGCGCAATTACCGCAAAACCATCCTTGACGATGCCGCCAGCGTCTACAACATCGGCATGGGCGAGTTTGACGCAGATGTGAATTTGCTCAACTGCAAAAACGGTACACTGGACTTGAAGACTATGCAGTTCCGCAGCCACAACCCTGACGACAAAATCACCAAGATTGCAGATGTCGTTTACGACCCCAATGCAAAGTGCCCCCGCTTCGACCAGTTCTTGACCGAAGTTATGAGCGGTGATGCCGATAAAAGTGCATTTTTACAAAAGGCACTGGGGTACGCTCTTAGCGGCGATTCCCGGTTTGAATGTCTGTTTTTCCTGTACGGTGCAACCACCCGCAACGGCAAAAGTACCCTGATGGAAAGCGTTCTGCGTGTGTTTGGCGACTACGGTCTGACCGTTGCCCCGGAAACGATTGCAGCAAAGCAGCGCAACAGTTCCGGGCCGAGCGAAGACCTTGCCCGTCTTGCGGGTAGACGGCTTGCCAATATTTCCGAACCCTCGCGCGGGATGCGGCTGAACGCTGCGCAGGTAAAAAGCATGACCGGCAATGATAGCATCAATGCCCGCTTCCTGCACTGCAATTCATTCGATTTCCGTCCGCAATTCAAATTGTACATCAACACCAACTATCTTCCCAGCGTGGATGATATGTCGTTGTTCTCGTCCAATCGTGTGCGCGTTATTCCGTTTGACCGCCACTTTGAGCCGCAGGAGCAGGACCCCGACCTGAAGAACCAGTTTGCAACGGAAGAAGCAAAAAGCGCTATTTTGAACTGGCTGATTGCCGGTTGGCAGCTGTTGCAGAAGGAAGGTTTGAACTCTCCGGCAGCAGTTGTAGAAGCCACCAAGGAATACAGCCACGATAGCAACAAGATTGCTTTGTTTGCAGAAGACAATCTGGAACCCAACGCAAATTACGAGGTTCGCACCTCGGAAATCTATGCCCACTATAAAGTATGGTGCGAGGTCAACGGCTGTCTTCCGGAAAATAGCACCAACTTTAAGAAGTCCTTGCAGGCGATTGGTACCGTTGTCCGCAAGCGCCCTCGTGATGGTAGCGAGAAGACGACCCTGCTGCTCGGTTATCGTTTGAAGTAAGGGGGCATTTTATGAAGTACGAAGTCCCCATCTGGGAAAAATACTGTCTTACGCTGGATGAAGCCGCCGCTTATTTCGGCATCGGTGTCAACAAGCTGCGGGAAATGTCGGACGAACCGAACTGCCAGTTTGTGATTTTCAATGGAAGCAAGCGCCTTATTAAGCGCCGGAAGCTGGAAGAAAACCTCGTTGATACAGATGTGATTTAATTCAGAAAGAGTCCCTGATCGGGCCTACGGCCCGCTCAGGGATTTATCTGAACCTTATCACATTACACCCAAATTATAGAAAAACGTAATATTTAGGCTGGCAAAAAGGCTTTACGCCTGTTATAATGACAGATGTAAAGCCTTTTCTGCTTTATAGAGTAGAAAAGGAGCAATACTATGGAACGCCGTAAGGATAAGAATAACCGCGTATTGAAAGATGGTGAGAGTTACCGGGAGAAAGAACATCGTTATATGTATAGGTGGGTTGACAGCGATAAGAAGCGCCATTGCACCTATGCACAGACGCTACGCGAACTGCGTAAGAAGGAAGCGGAAATCAACCGCAATAAAAGTGACGGCATCAGCAGTGCCGGAAGCAATCTGCGCTTGGATGATGTGTACAATCTCTGGAAAAAGAACAAGGTCGGTCTGAAACAGTCCACTTATGTTAATTACCTGTATATGTATGGGCACTTTATCGGCCCCAAAATTGGGAAGATGAAAATCAAGGATATTCGTAAATCGACAGTCCTTGGTCTTTATAATGACCTGACAAGGAGTAGCGATATTGGCAAGACGATGGCAATTAACACGTTGGAAGTTATTCACAACGTGCTGCGGCAGGTCTTGCAGGTTGCGGTGGACGATGACTGCATCCGTAAAAATCCGACAGAGGGCGCTTTGCGGGAAGTTAAGAAGGCAAATAATTACGAACGTCCGAAGCGCAAGGCATTGACTTTGGAACAGCAGAACGCGTTTGTAAAGTATCTGAAATCCAAGCCGCTGTATTACTCTTGGAGTATTTTGTTTGCCGTCCTGCTGGGAACGGGTTGCCGCATTGCAGAATTTATCGGCCTGCGCTGGTGTGATATTGATTGGGGAAATAACACGATTTCCATCAACCACAACTTGGTCTATCGGAAACATACAGATGGCAAATGCTACTTTTCCGTGACGACACCAAAGACAAGCGCTGGATGCAGGACCATCCCGATGATGAAAGGTGTCCGCAGGGCACTTGAAGATGAAAAGATTCGGCAGCAGGAATTAGGTGTTAGGTGTACAACTGTAATTGACGGCTATACTGATTTCGTCTTTTTCAATCGCTTCGGGCAACCCCACAATCCGGCAGCAATTAACCGTGAAATTGACCGGCTTGTACTTGCTTACAATGCGCAGGAAATGGAAAAGGCAGCGGAAGAAAACCACACTCCCGTTATCCTGCCGGATTTCAGCTGCCACCAACTGCGGCACACTTTTTGTACCCGCTATTGCGAGATTGAACCAAATATTAAAGTGATTCAGGAAGTCATGGGCCACAAGGACATCAAAACGACAATGGAAATCTATGCGGAAGCACAGAAGGAATTGAAGGAACGCTCCGTGCAGAACATTTCCGGAAAATTTGATGTCTACTAAGCGTCTGACACCATTGACACCAATATTGACACCAGATTCGGATTGATATATAATAAGTTATGTAGAGATACATAACTCCCCGCAAACGAAAAAATGCTGCTGCAACGGGTTTTGGTGGGATATAAAGACTTACATAAAATTGTCTGGCCCAATCCCCACGATGAAGCCCATTGACCAGTAAATTGTCAATTTGAGCACAAAAAAGCCTGAAATTTCTTGATGATACGAGAAATTTCAGGCTTTTTCTTTTGGCGGGTTTCTAACTGAAATCATGCCATACGCCAATCTTACGCCAAACGATGTATAAACTTATGCAAGAGAAAAAGAGCGTTGTTCCCGTTTGGCATAAAATTCGAGCTGACGAGGTGTAGATGTAGGTTTACGGTCGCTTGTATTAAGAACCAGATTCATTTGTAATAACATTTCCACCATTTTCAGACGCCTTAGGAAGAATTTTACACAGTCTGCAAAATTCTTCCTAAGGCGTTTCTATATGTTATCTCCTGCTCCTTCGTTCGCTTGGGTGTTCCTTTAGGGTACTTTGCGGCAAGGAGGAGCTTTTTGTTTTCGTGGCGGCGGAACAATAGGCCCTCAATGTTTTCGGGCGTGTATTCTAAGCCGTTCTGATTCAGTACACGGGCGCGGCGCGCCAGACACATACTTGCCAGTCCGTAGTCCTGCGTGATTACAAGGTCACCGGAATGTACGCGGTTTACTAGCGCAAAATCTACGCTGTCGGGCCCTTTGTCAAAGGTCAATGTCTGTGCGCCGTCACGCTGGACTTGGTGGACGGTATCGCATAGGATCAGTACGGGTACTTTGTACTTTGCGGCTATCTGCACAGTCAAATCCACCACCGGGCAGCCATCGGCATCAATCAGAATCGTCACCTTATTGTTTTCCTTCCATAACCCAAACAAATGCCCTTGCCGTCCGCAAGTCTGCATCTTTGAAGTGGCCGCCTGCATTCCATTCCAGTGCGCTGTCTGTGCCGCGCCGGGTCAGGGCGGTGTGCAGGGCGCGGATGTTATCGCCCACTGCCGCCATCGTCTGATTTTTGGTATGTTCCTCGCGGTCACCAAGGCTGAGATAAACACGCTGCGCTTGGATAGGGTGCGCCGCTTCGTATTCTGGCCAACCGGGAAACCACACGGACGGCGAAGCGGCGGCTACGCCATACAGCGCATCGTTCTGCGTTGCTGCCCACAATGCAAACAGCCCTGCCAGCGAGTAGCCGCCCAAAACAACTTTGCAGTCTTCCTTTATAGAATACTGCCGACGGATGCCCGGCACAGCCTGCGCCAGCCATGCAAGCGTATCCCCTGCCCTGCCGCCAAAGCCCTGATTGCCCCATACGGGGGGCGCAGGCCACGGCGACAAATCGTTGTTCCAATTCTCGACTTGGACAGCGGCCAGCAAAAATGGTTGTGCGGTTTGCCGATGTATGGCTTCAACTTCTCGTTCCATCCCTGCAAGGTCATGTTCATCCACCATTTGCAGCAGCAGGTATTCGGCGCTGGCAGTGCCGTAGATGCGGCAGGTTCTGTTCTGTATTTGCAATAACTGATTATCCATAAAATTCATGATTCCTTTTCTTTCCTTTCTTTTGCATTATAATGCCTGCACACCAAAGAATCAAGATTGCGCCGGATGCACTGCCCCGAAAGTTTTTTTGCTGCACTTGCATCACATCTGCACAACATCCGCATTGCGCTTGTATATACGTGTATAATCCCGCGTGTTACAATGAGTATGTTCAAAATAGGGTTAAGCCTCTCTTTGAGACTTAATTGCTGCATAGCAGCCATCAGTTTTTCATTTTGCGGCTCAATTCTGCTCCACATATCATACCCGGCGGTTCTAAATTCGGATTGTTCTGCCTCCTTTTTAGTTTGGTTTTCTTTTTCGTTATCTCTCTGCTTTTTCTTTATGTAGGATTGGCGCTTTCGTTTTACCGCCAAAACCACATAAGCAGTAAATTGGTTTTGGCATATATCATCTTTGGATGTGCCATCGTTTCTTTTTATCATTTCTGTACGCCCATCATTTTTTCTTCGATGGGAATACTGGTGGTGAACGACAGCGACAAAGAATCTTGTCGAATTGAAAATTGACACACGCAAATTCTTCAGTATATGTCCACCTGTGTGGAGCATGTACCGTCAGGATTCGCATATGGCAGTGGTAATTCCATTTCGTTTTTCGCGTGGAATTGCCAGAGTTATTCATTCGACAAACTCATAATGCGGTTCTCCGTATAGAGGAAAAGCCTATTAAGTTATAGGCAATGGCTTATAACCGCACTTTGAGAAAAGAGGCCTCAAGGTACTTTTTATCTTTTGAATTTGTTGTATACCTCCAAATGAAAAAAACAAGGAGAGGCTTCCAAGGAAACCTCTCCTTAACTGGTATTAAGGGCTATGTCAAAATCTTTCCGGCAGAATATTTACGTCAGGTAACTTACCGATACAGCGGCCCATACTGCTTGCACGCAGCATAATCCGCTGCCTGCTGATCCTGCGTGCCGAAGCTGGCCCATGCGTGGGGGCGATAAACCTTCTCGGCAGGGACATTGTGCATCGTAACAGGGATGCGCAGCATGCTGGCCAGCGTAATGAGGTCAGCACCCACATGGCCGTAAACGGTCACGCCATGGTTGGCACCCCAGTTTGCCATAACGCTGTACACATCGGTGAACGCTCCCTGTCCGGTCAGGCGCGGGCAGAACCATGTGGTCGGCCAGGTCGGGTCGGTGCGTTTGTCGATGGTGTTGTGAATCTCGTCGGGCAGATCAGCCGTCCAACCCTCGGCAATTTGCAGGACGGGTCCAATGCCCTCCACAATGTTGAAGCGCAGCATCGTAACAGGCATCTCTGCCTTGCAGCGGAAGTGGCTGGAATATCCGCCGCCGCGGAAGTACTCATAGTCCGCGCGGCACCAATCGGTGGCGTTCAGGCATGCCTTGATGTCCGCATCGGTCATCTTCCAGAACGGCTTCATCACGTGGTTACCCTCGGCATCCACACAGGCACCGGAACCATCCAGAGCCGTTGCGCCGGAATTGATGAGGTGAATAAAGCCGTTGGCGGCAACGCCGTCAGGCTTTTGCCCAGTCACACGCTCGCAGGCTTCAGGGCTCCAGTAGGTGCGCACGTCATGGAAGCACGGTGCAGAGCCGGAAACAAGGCTGCCCAGCATCATGGCAATGCCGTTGCAGGTGTCATTCTCGGTAGCGAACGGGGTCGGGGCTTTCGGACCATTCCAGTCAAAGGTGGAAGCCATGATGGCTTCGGTGAAGTCAGCGTTCGGCAGCCAGTCTGTCCACTGGCGCTGGCCCTGGAAGCCGCCGACCACAGCGTTGCGACCGAGCGCTTCTTCATGCCAGCCCATCTCGTCCAGACGCGGATTGCCGTATAGAATGTCGCGGATGATCAGGGTCATCTTGACGATAAACTCCCAATCCTTGTCGGCCGGAACAATTTTCGACTTCGTGATGACAGGCGGCAGGTTCTTACCGAGGTTCTTATCAAAGCCCTCTTTGCAATTCTCGCGCACCCATGCCAGCGCCTTTCCATATTCGTCGTGGTCATAGATACCGATGGAAATGCGGCGCAGGATCTCGACCTCGTCCACCCACTCGGCGCGGATGCCGAAATACTTTTGCAGAACACCTGCATCGCAGAAGCTGCCGGCAATCCCCATCGTCACAGCGCCAATATTGACGTATGCCTTGTTCTTCATCCAGCCTGCGGCAACAGCACCACGGGCAAAGCGCAGGATTTTCTCGGCCACGTCATCGGGAATCGTATCATCGTTGGCTTCCTGCACGTCATGGCCATAAATGGAGAAAGCAGGCAGACCGCGCTGGGCGTGTGCTGCCAGAACCGCAGCCAGATACACCGCGCCGGGGCGCTCGGTGCCATTGAAGCCCCAGACTGCCTTGATGGTGTTGGGATCCATATCGAACGTTTCGGTACCGTAGCACCAGCAGGGGGTCACAGACAGCGTTGCCGTAACATTCTGGGTAGAGAACTGCTCTGCCACGCGGGCCGCCTCGGCACCACCGCCAATCGTCGTACAGCCGATCACGCACTGCACCGGCGTACCATCGGGGTACTTGAGGTTCTCCGAAATCAGCTTGGCGGCATTTTCTGCCATGCGCATCGTCTGATTTTCCAGGCTTTCACGGACGCCGCCCCAGCGTCCATCGATGACAGGGCGAATACCAATTTTAGGATACAGCATAGTTGCACCTTCCTTATTATAATAGGGTTTTGAAACGATCATAAGCGGCGTTCCATTCCGCATAGTTCTGTGTGCTTGGGGTATATGTTTTAATGACCTCTGTCTCCGCAATCAGCCGGCGTCCTTGTGTGATGGAGTCCAGCAACCCCAAGGCTTTCAACTGAATCATAATGTTGCCGAGCGCCGTAGCTTCCACCGGGCCTGCCTTTACTGTAAGGCCGCAGCAGTCTGCCGTCATCTGGCAAAGCAGACGGTCTTTTGTGCCGCCGCCCAAAACGTGCAGGGTCGTAAATGCTCGACCTGTTACAGCGGAGAGCTGCTCTATCGCATAGCGATATTTCAGAGCAAGGCTCTCATAAATGCAGCGCATTACGGCTCCCACCGTTTCCGGGACGGGCTGGCCGGTTTTGCGGCAAAATTCCTGTATTCTGCCCGGCAGGTCGCCGGGGGCAACAAATTCCGGGGCATCCGGGTCAATAAAACTGCGCAGCGGTTCGGCGGCAAGTGCCTGTTGCTCCAGCTCCGCGAAAGAATATGCCTGTCCACGGCGCTTGTACTCACGGCGGCTTTCCTGAATCAGCCAAAGACCGATGATATTTTTCAGATAATTGATTTTCCCGTTTGCACCGAGTTCATTGGACAGCCCGCTTTGGCAGCTGTCCGCCGTCAGAATCGGGGCATCCAATTCCGTTCCCAGCAGGCTCCATGTGCCGCAGGAGAGAAATGCCGTATGTTCGGCATCCTCCTCGGCACACGGCATAGTAGCCGAGGCGCATTGTGTATCATGCCCTGCCACCGCAATGATTTTCGCACCGTTTGCAAGTGTACATGTCACTGTGCCGCTGGCAACAATGGGTGCGAAGCGGTTTTCCGGCAAGCCGTAGGCGGCCAGCACTTCTCTGCTCCACTGCCCTGTGCGGGGGTCCAGCATCTGGCTGGTGGACGCAATGCTGCGTTCGCAGACCGGCTCGGCCCCCAATAGAGCCGCAAACAAATCCGGCATAAAAAGGATCTGCGCAGCCTTTTGCAGCAGTTCCGGTTCCTGCTCCTGCAGTGCCAGCAACTGGAACAAGGTATTGATTGCCATGATTTGGTTGCCGGTATGGGCATACAATTCTTCTGCGGGCATACAGGCAGCGGCCTGTTCCGGTTTGCCATTCGTTCGGGCATCGCGGTAATGAACAGGGTTTGCCAGCAGATGGCCGTCCGCATCCAGTAAGCCGAAATCCACGCCCCATGTATCAAATCCTAAGCTGTCAAATGTACCCGCCTTTTGAATAGCCGTGTGAATTTCCTTCAGCAGTGTTTCCACATCCCAGCAGAGATGACCGTCCTTTTCGATGGGAATATTTTCAAAACGATGGATTTCCTCGTAGGTGAGGTTTTGGCCATCGTACACGGCCCGAATCGCACGTCCACTGGAAGCGCCAAAGTCGAAGGCCAGCACAGTTGCTGTGTTACTCATTGAACCACGCCCTTCTTCAAAAGTACGTTGGCATAGATTGCGCTTTCCCCGGTGGCGATAATCGCATAGGCATGATGTGCGCGCTCATAAAACGCAAAGCGCTCCACCATTTCAATTTTAGCCGGGTCATTGCCGCTCTCGTTCAACTTCTGTTTATAGCTATCCCAGATAGTCGGCTTGCACGGATCGCCATCAACCACTTTCATCAGCGCGACAGGCTTTTCCACATATTGATCCAACGGCAGAAATTGCAGGATGGCCTCCAGCAGTTCTACTGTTCCATGCCCGTCTGCACGAACCACAATGGCATCTTTGCCGATGCTTTCAGCCGGGAAATTTCCGTCTGCGAGAATGATTTCGTCGCCATGTCCCATCTCGCAGAGGACTTTCAGAAGTTCCGGGCTAAGGATAGGCGGAATGTTCTTCAGCATACGGGGTCTCCTTATTTGTCCGTCGGCTCACCTTTTTCGCGTCGCTCAAATTTGCGATAGCCGGGGTGCTTGCCGGTAATTTTGTAGTAGGAGCGGAGATTGATGAGCTTATCAATATTCTTGCGGTCAATATCGTAGCTGCCGCCGAGAATGATTGCGTTGATCGTGATTTTTGCCCACAGTTCCAGACTCTCCATGCGGTAATAGGCGGTGATGACATCGCTGCCCACCGTCAGTGCGCCGTGGTTTTCCAGCAGCATAACATCGTGGTCGTTGAGATACGGCTCGATTGCGTCCGGCACCTCCGTCGTGCTGGGAGTTCCATACGGAGTCAGTGGCACAGCGCCGATGGCTGCCACATCCTCAATCATGTTGTACATATCCATCGGGCGATGTGCCACGGCAAAGCCGGTGGCTGCCGGCGGATGGGCATGGACAACAGCATTTACATCGGCGCGCTTTTCGTAGCAGCGCAGGTGCATCTTGATTTCGCTGGACGGGCGCAGGCCCTCTGCACCTTCCAGCACATTGCCCTTTGCATCAATACGCAGCAGCTTGTCCGGCGTGATGAAGCTCTTGCTCATGCCCGTAGGCGTTGCAAGGAAAGTTCCGTCCTCCAACCGAACTGAGACATTGCCATCATTGGCAGCGACCCAGCCAAGCTGCCACATTTTATGGCAGACATCGCAGATTTGGTTTTTGATTTCTTCGATTTGCACAGTTTGTACCTCCTAAAGTGGATTTTGTCCTTTACTTGTATTATACTGTTGCAATTCGCCCTCGTCTTTGCGTATAATGATATTATATTGGACGATATTGATATTTTAGGAGATGCCTGCCATGAAGTTTCTGGCTTCCCATGAAAGCAGTACGCGCGGCACTTTTGACTTTCCCATTGAGCTTTATTATGTAGATAAAATGCACCCACGCTATGAAATGCCGTTTCACTGGCACATGGAATTTGAACTTATGCTGGTTCTAAGCGGGGAGTTTTCTCTGCTGATTGATGGACGCTCTTACCTTTTACACAAGGGGGATGCCGCCATCATTTCAGCCGGGGCCGTTCACGGCGGAACCCCCAGCGACTGCGTTTACGAGTGTGTTGTCTTTGATATGAACCGCTTCCTCGGCAGCGGCTCCGTATGTCAGGCAAAATACAATGCGCTTTTTGAACGCGGCGCACAAATCGAGCCGTATCAACCGTCCGGCTCCGTAACCTGCCAACTGATTGATAGGCTCTTTGAGGCAATGGAAAAAGAGCCGGAGGGATATGAATTTGTGACGATTGGTCTGATGTGGCAGTTGTTCGGTCAAATCCTTTTGCAGCATTCGTACACAGTATCCTCTCCCGGAAATAGACGAAATGATCGCAGCACAGCCCAAATGAAAGCGGCCTTAGAGCGCATCCGAAAGAATTACGCCAGCCGCATCACCTTGGAAGATCTCGCCTCCACAGCAGAAATGACCCCTGAACACTTTTGCAGGGTCTTTCACAGCATAACCGGGCGCTCCCCTATTGACTATTTGAATTACTACCGGGTAGAATGTGCCGCGGAGCTATTATGCTCCACCGAAGATCCCATCACGGAGATCGCATATAGCTGCGGCTTTAGTGATTCCAGCTACTTTAACCGGATGTTCCGCCGCTATAAGGCTGAAGCTCCGGGCAAATATCGAAAACTGCATAGCATATAAAATCGCGCCGACAGTGCATTGTCGGCGCGATTTTTAGTCAACAATTCGCATTTAGTATCAACCGTTCTGAGTTTCCACTATCATAAAAATCAATTGCAATGCATTGCCTTATTAGCCTCACTGCGGACGTACAACTTGCTGTATTACAGAAAACTCCCGCGCTTGTTAGGCGCGGGAGTTAAGGAAGGAGAAAACACGATTTTGCATGATGCACTCTACTGCAAAACGCAAACCGCAAAATGAAAAAGCAGATTAGCGGTATCAGCAGTATTTTTCAATTACTTTTTGCATGGCATCCCAGTTCCGTTCCATATCGGCAGTCAACTTGAACTGGGTGCGGGCGCGGTTGAGGTTTTGGGTTTCATAGTTGATGTGGAAGTAGTGGTCCCCCTCGAGATAATCAGCGAGGAAACGCATACCGCACTCCATCGTCATCAACTTGGCACCCCAAGGCAGGGTCTGCTTTTCCAGCGGGGTGAACGCTTCCCCTGCTGCCTGCAAGAAGCCCTTGGTGTAAATTTCAAACAGTTCCATACTGAAATTGACTTTCGAGAGGTCAGCTTCGTCCTCGGCGCAGTGGTTGGCACCGAAGCGGATAGAATCCCCAAAATCATTGGCAGCAAGCCCCGGCATGACCGTGTCAAGGTCGATAACGCAAAGACCCTCGCCGGTCGTTTTGTCGAACAGGATGTTGTTCAGCTTGGTGTCGTTGTGGGTGACGCGCAGCGGCAGCTTGCCCGCTGCCAGCAGATCCACCATAACGTGATACTCTGCTTCGCGGGCGCGGACAAACTCAATTTCACGCTGCACCTGTGCGGCACGACCCATGCGGTCCTCAGCCACGGCGCGCTGGAAGTCAACGAAGCGCTTGGGTGTGTCGTGGAAGTGCGGGATTGTCTCATGCAGGGTATGAGCCGGATAGTCGGCAAGCTGATGCTGGAAGTTGCCAAATGCAACGGCGCTCTGGTAAAAATCCTCGGCGGACTGCACCTGCTGCAAGCAGACAGTATCCTCCACAAAGTCATAGACACGCCAGCAGCTACCATCAGCAGCCTGATAATAGGGCTTTTCCTCTTTGGTAGGCACCACATGGAGCGTAGCACGCGCCGGGTCAGCCCCGCGCTGCTTAGCCTTTTCGCGCAAAAAATCTGTAATACCGCAGACGTTTTCCATCAAACCGGCCGGGTCTTTGAATGTATTGGTATTGATTTTTTGCAGGATATAGCGTTTTGCACCCTGCTCTGACGTTACCGTAATAGCATACGTCTGGTTAATATGCCCCTCTCCGTAAGGAACCGGTTCTGACACTGGGCCATCCCATTGCCACGCGGTCAAAATTTCTTTCATCACATATATCCTCACTGATAGACTTCCAGCAGCCGCAGCGTTGGCTCCGTGCGTGAAGCTGTGATCTTTATGGTTAGCGTCAGCACATCCACGGGGGCAAAGCGGCAGATACGCTTATGCCCAACTACCGTAAATTCGGAAGCCTTGCTTCCGTCTGCCCAAATCTCGCCGCTTTCGATGCGCTGCCCTGTCGGCAGATGCTCCCCCAGAACAACACCGGAAACCTTCTGCGGCTTCGGGAACTTCAAAGTAATCGTATCGGATTCTTGTCCGTAGGCAGCCTGCCAATAGGTATCTGCCATACCGTCCACAGCCTGTGTGATGGGATGCTGCGCAATCGCAGAATCTGCCGTAATTTTTGCCTTTTCTGTTACGTTGCTGGCAAAAATCTGCTGGATTTTAGTACCCAGCTCTGTAAGGCTGGCGCAGTCCGGTGCGGCAATACGGCCATGCGTATCGGGTGGAATGTTCAGCAGCAGGCTGGCATTCGCACCGACGGCATCCAGATAGATGTCCAGCAATTCGTCTGCCGTGCGCACGTCAGTGTCCTCCTCCGGATGGTAAAACCAACCCGTTCGGATGGAGGTATCCACCTCGGACGGATACCAGACAAGTTCTCTTGCATTGCGGATAACCGCTCTGCTGCCGATGTCCTCGTCCTGAGAGTCAATTTTGCGGGAGAATTCTCCGTCATCCGCCTGCTGCGATTTAGATGCCGTGCGCTCGGCATCCCGCAGCTCAGCGGGAACCACGCTCCACTCAGCTTTCCGGCAATGCCCGGCCTCGTTGCCGCACCAGCGCACATCGGGACCGCAGACATTCAAAACCGCATTCGGCTGCAATTTGCGCAGTACTGCATAGTAGCGTTCCCAATCGTAAATTTGCTTTTTGCCGTTTTTGCCCTCACCACAGGCACCGTCAAACCAGAAGCAGAAAATATCTCCGTAGTTTGTTGCAAGCTCAGTCAGCTGGGAAACGAAATAATCATCATACGGTTTCCCCTGCCCATAGCGTGCATCGTGACGATCCCACGGGGAGAGATAGACACCAAACTTGATACCGCCGCGCCGACAGGCATCCGATACCTCGCGCACAACATCGCCCTGTCCGTTCTTCCATGGGCTGTTCTTGACGCTGTGCTCGGTGTAGGCGCTCGGCCACAGGCAGAAGCCGTCATGGTGCTTGCAGGTCAGAATCAGCGCCTTCATGCCGGCACTTTTAACCGCAGCGACCCACTGGTCGGCATCCAGCGCGTCAGGATTGAACAGCGCTGGGTCTTCGGTGCCGTCGCCCCACTCGCGGTTCGTGAAGGTATTCATGCCGAAATGGGTAAAGGCGTAAAATTCAAGCTGCTGCCATGCCAGCTGGCGCGGGCTGGGCGTGATAGAGGCCGCATAGCGGATCTGTTCTTCGGGTGTTCTCATTCTATTACCCCTCAATGCTGTACCACTTGATCTCATTGGTATCCAGATGCAGATCGAAGCAGCTGCCGTCGCCGGTGTAAACGGTCGTGTCCTGCGGTTCGTAGGTGTTGTTGACCACGCAGTACTTGCCGTTCTTAACGTAGGCATGGACTTCCACATTGTAGTTCGTGCTGAACCATTTGTGCAGGTCGGCTTCATCGTGGGCAGCCC
>ENA-ORRW01000237-ORRW01000237.1-human-gut-metagenome-genome-assembly--contig:-NODE-237-length-67403-cov-6.022480_pt1 | contig 67403 bp, 50 predicted proteins | sample MGYA00242183_ERZ509150 | MGnify/ENA primary metagenome ERZ509150 (study PRJEB26280, sample SAMEA2338639) | human gut metagenome | biome: human gut; feature: human-associated habitat; material: faeces... | reverse complement strand
GGGTCGTTGAGCTGCCGCTCCAGCCACCGGTTTGATGACGAAGTATGGTACTTCGCCTCTTTGAGCTTGACGGTGAGCATCTTCCGCCCCCGCACTTCCTTTGCCGATTTCGTCAGTTTTGCCATAGCCCGGCCTCCGTTTTCGTTTCAACCCCGGTTTTCACCCGGTTCTCCGCACATTCTTCCGCTGCCGGCAACAGCACCCCGGCTGTGTCCTCCTCCGGCTCATTCGCGGACAGCTCTGCCGGTTCACCCAGCCGGCAACAGCGCCCCGGCTGCATCTCCTGTATCCTCTTCCGCCGCCAGTTCGGCCACAATCGCCTCCTGCGCGCTTTTCAGCGACGCCGTCAGCTCCGCCTCACCCAGCGCGCGGAATATCGTGCGGAAAATCACCAGCGCCGCCACAAAAATCTTCGCCCGCTGCGGCCCGATATAAACCGATTCCGCGCGTTTGGCATACGACAGCGGCAGAATTTCGCCGATAACCCTGTCCAAATCCGCCGTCGCCACCGTAACGCCGTCGGACGCAAATTTGTCATACTTCGGCATCTTTTTAATCAGCGACACCAGCCTGAGCGGCGTTGACGACGTCGCCACCAGCGCCGCCTGCCCGTGATAGTCAATGCCCGCCGTCTGTGCAAAAAACGGTTCCAGATATTTAAGCACCGCCTCTTCCAGCGCCTTTGCCCCGGCTTCGTTGTAATTCGCCAGCCCGAACATCTCGGTTGCGTTGCGCGCCCCGAGCGGCACCGATACCGTCGCCAAAATCTCCGGCGTTGCGGCGTTTGTCGCCAGCGTTACTTCCGTCGAGCCGCCGCCGAGGTCATACACCAGCAGGTACTTTTTCCCCGCCTGCGCGTTCAGCCGCGCCCCCAGAAGCGTCAGCCGCGCTTCTTCATATTCGCTGATAACTTCAATATCCACGCCGGACGTCCGTTTCACCTCGGCGCGAAACGCCGCGGTATTGGCGCTCATCCGGCACGCCGCCGTTGCAATCGCCCGATAGCGCCGGACGTTATAAAGCTTTAGCATCTCCGCAAAATCCATAAACGAACAGATGGCGCGTTCCGTCGCCCGCCGGCAGAATTTGCCGCTTTCCGCCAGCCCCTCGCCGAGCGCCACATGCTTGACGTCGCGGTACACGGCATTCCCCGCCGTATCCGCAATCAGCAGCCGGTTGGAATTGGTGCCGAGGTCCATCGCCGCCACGCACGGCCGCCCGTCATAATTTTCCATATTTCCTTCTGCGTTCCTCGCCATAATTCTGCTTTCTTCCATAATTCTGCTTTCTCCCGTATTTCCGCTTTCTTCCATATTTCTGCTTCCTCCCGTATTTCTGCTTCCTCCCGTATTTCCGCTTCCCCCCGTATTTCCGTCTTTATTTTCGTTCGTCATCATGTCATGCCTCTTTTGTCATCTGCGCACCGCCCCGGCATTCCGTCACTTCCGGCGCTGCCCGCCAAACGCGCCGCCGCCGTTTCTCCGGTCGCTCTGCCCGCCGCTGCCCCGCCGGTCAAACGGAAACCTGCCGCTGCGCCGTTTCTTTTTGCCGTGGCCTGCGGCGTTGACGCGCCGTGCATGCATCATATCCAGCAAAATTCCCTCGCGGATGCCGCGGTCGGCAACCGTAATTTCCGAAATCGGCCAGAACGTCGTCAGTGCCTCAATAATCGCACACCCCGCAATCGTCAGGTCGGATTTGGACTGCCCGATGCACGGGTGTTTGCAGCGCCCCTCCGGCCCCATGGTTTTGATTTTGTTGATGGTAAAATCAATATCCGGCGCCGAAATCGCAATCCCGTCCACCGCCGAACGGTTGTAACGCGGCAGTTTCAGGTGCACCGCCCCGATGACCGTAACCGTCCCCGACGTGCCGATAACCTGAATTTCCTGATTGGCAATCGCCTCGCGGATATGGTGCTTGTCTTCAAATTCCTGCAAAATCGCCTGCGTGCGCTCCACCACCGTGGAATACTCGAGCGTGCTCATCTCATGCCCGGCAAAGGCCTCCGAAATCGTAACCACGCCGTAGGGCAGCGATACAAAGCCTTCGATAAACGTTTTGCCGTTGTCCGTAACCCGCGCCAGCGAAATCTGCGTCGACCCGCCGCCGATGTCAAACACCAGCACGCGCTTGATGTTGCGGTTCAGGAGCGGCAGGCACCCGACCACCGACAGCCGCGCCTCTTCCTTCGAAGAGATGACTTCAAGCTCAATCCCCGCCTCGCGCTTGGCCATTTCCGCAAACTGCGCCACGTTTTTCGCCCTCCGGCACGCCGCCGTCGCCACAAAGCGCGACGCCGCAATCGGCATATATTCGTCAATAACCCCGCGGCAGATTTTCAGCGCCTGAATCGTGCGGCGCATCGCCTTGGGCGACAACTCGTTGTCCTGAATAATCCCCTCGCCGAGGCGCACCACTTTGGAAAAAGTTTCCACCACGCGAAACGAAGTCGTCGTCGGCGTCGCCACCACCAGCCGGCACGAGTTGGTGCCGAGGTCAATCGCGGCGTAGTTGTTCTGCGCCAGCCCCGGATTGCGGTCGCCCTTGCGGATTTCCCCGCGCGTCCGGTCGTACTTTCCCTGCGCATTAACATACTCCGCACCCCGACCGCTTTCGTTTTCCCTCGCCGCGCCGTTTCCGCCTGCCCGGTCGGTTCCGTTCTCCCGCACGCCGCCAAAACGTCCCGTCGTTTTTTTATTTTTATTCTTTTCCGGTAGTCCGTTTATTGTTTTCATTTGTTCTCCATTATCGCCAGCCCGGCACGCCGCTTATCCTGTCTGCCGCCTTTCAAACCGTCCCGCGCGCAAATTCCGATATTCCGCGCTCCATTCCTGACATCCCGGGCACGCCGCCTATTCTCCGAACATCTCCGCCCGGACAATCTGGCGCAGCTCGTCTATGCAGACCAGCTTGTGCTTCTTCGGGTCGACATAATGCCAGTACGCCCAGCCGTTGCAGGTCGTCGAGTCCTGCGCCGCCGCCCCCATCTGGTGGATGGAGCCGGTCTCCCCGCCAAACTTGACGGTTCCGTCGGAACGCACCACGGCCTTATGTTTCTTTTTCTCATCGTATAACACATCTCCCGGAGAAATCAAGCCCCTTTCTATCACCGCGCCGAACGGTACCCGCGGCAGCTTGCGCTTGCAGGTATATTCGAGCGCCGCGCTCTCCGGGCTGACTTCCACCGCCGCCAGACGCTCCCGCGCCCCGCGGATGTAGGTGGCGTCTTTTTCAATGCCGATGAAATTGCGTCCCAGCCGTTTGGCAACCGCGCCCGTCGTGCCGGTGCCGAAAAACGGGTCAAGGATAACGTCCCCGACGTTCGACGACGCCATAATCACGCGATACAAAAGCGCCTCGGGTTTCTGTGTCGGATGCAGCTTCTCGCCGGTTTCTTCGTTTTTGAGCCGTTCTTTGCCGGTACAGAGCGGAATTTCCCACGTCGAGCGCATCTGCACGTCGTCGTTCATCGCCTTCATCGCCTCGTAGTTAAACGTATATTTCGCTTTCGGGTTCTTCGTCGCCCAGATGAGCGTTTCGTGCGCGTTGGTAAAGCGCGTGCCTTTGAAGTTCGGCATCGGGTTAGTCTTGTTCCACACGATGTCGTTCAAAATCCAGAACCCCAAATCCTGCATGATGTAGCCGACGCGGAAGATGTTGTGGTACGAGCCGATGACCCATATCGTGCCGTCTTCTTTGAGGATGCGGCGCGCCTCGCTCATCCATGCCTTGGTGTAGCGGTCGTACTCGGCAATGCTCTCAAAGCTGTCCCATTCTTCATAGACGCCCTTGACGTCGGTATTGTCGGGGCGTTTGAGCGCGTCGCCGAGCTGCAGGTTATACGGCGGGTCGGCAAAAATCACGTCCACCGAATTGTCGGCGATTTTCTTCATGGTTTCCACGCAATCCGCATTAATAATAGTGTTTAATATCGTTTCCAAATTATAATTACTCATCACGCATCCCTGCTAAAGTGGTATTGCCGATACCTTAGACCCGATTTGGTTAGCATAATCTTAACAACCGGAAACTTTTTTGCCCCCGTTCCCTACCCGCCTGAAAATGAATCAAAATTTATTCCCCCTTCGCCGTCGCATGCCCCGCGCCCCTGCCCGGCTGCCCCGCCGGTACGTCCTCGACTGCCGCCTCCCGGCCGCCCCGCCGGTACGTCCTCGACTGCCGCCCTCCCGGCTGCCCTGCCGCCGCTCTCCCTGCCCTTATTCCCCGAGTGTGCGCAACACATTGAACATAGGGGAAATTTTATTCTTGTCAGACCGTAAAAAATATGGTATAATCAACTCACTAAAATAAAAATATCTCTATTATTAACCCGAAACAATGTCCTTGCGGCACTGTTTCATAAACAAAAAAACCATGAAAACAAATCATCTTTTTCTTTTGGCCATAGCGCTGATAAGCTTGCTCTTCACGGCATACGTCATTATCGCAATTATCAGCATCGCCGAAAATCCGGTTTGGGAAACTGTTCAAACCCATTTAACAACCCTGCCGCTGGCACTTGCCGTTATGTGTTATCTTGCCAAAATGGCCGATGACATCATCAGGGAAGCCAAAACTTCCGCCGGAAAATAACCGCAACCGGAAACTTCCCCGCCGGAAAATCACACAGGAATGCCCCGCCCGGGCGCTCCTGTTTTTTTATGCCTTTTTGCGCCCGCCCCCTTTGCGCTGCCGATTGCTTCCGCGCCTATGCGCCCCCTTTGCGCTGCCGCTGCGGCGTTCATTTATTCCCGTAGCGCGAACCTCTCCCGCCGCATTTTCCGCATAACAGCACAGGGCAAACACGGTACGAACCACTCTCCTTTTTTAGCCAGAAACACCAGATGAAAAATCCGTTCCCCAGACTTTGCCTGCCGCAGCCCTCATACCCTCGCCGAAAAGTTCCTCTCATGCCCGCACCCGAAAGTTCTTCTCATACCCTCGCCGGAGCTTTTCCTCCCGCCCCGGTCGCAACAATTTCCCCTTTAAGCTTGACCTTTTGTTTTTGCCTGCTTATACTCTGTTCAAACATCAAAGGAGGTATCGTTATGAAAAATTTTGCTCTGACTCTCGCCTTATTGTCTGCCGCGGTTCTTTCCCCGGCTGCAACTCCGTCCCCCGCGCACGCTGCCGACACGCTGCCGGCTCCTGCCGCCCTTTCCCCCGCGCCCGCTGCCGGCCCGCTGCCGATTGCCTCCGCCCCGGACGCTCCTGCCGTGCCGCCTGCCGCTTTCTCGGCCGGTTCTTCCGCGGCGCAAAACCCGCGCGGCATGACTGCCCCTGCCCCGGAACAAAATCTCCTTGACGACAAAATCTACTTCTTCGCCCATGCCATGTGCATCGCCTGCAAAGACGCCTTTGTCTATCTTGATGCCAACCATCGCGACCTTAACATTCCGATTACGGATATGAAGTTTCACCACAATCTTGAACTCTACAAACAGTGCGTTAAAAAATTTAATATCCCCAACAGCGATCTCCGCCTGCCTTTAATCTGCATGGGAAATCATTACATTATGGGGTGGGAACCGGAAGACGGCGCCCGGTTTGAGGAATACCTGCAAAAATTCCGGCAGGAAACCGCCGCCGCCGGACATGCGGCCATTTCCGCCGCCGTGGACGAAGCCGTTCCCGGCCCTGCTCCGGAATTAAAGGAACCGCTTGCCGTTCCCGCTCCCGCAGCTTTCCCTGCCCCTGCTGCTTCCGCCCCGGCCGCCGCCCCGACTGCTGCGGCTGAAGAAACGTCAGGCGGCATCGCGGCCAGCCTTGAGGCGCTGAAAGGCTCCGAACCCATAGAACCAACGGCCATCGTCCGCGACGAATAGGCTTAGTCCGCATTCCCGCGCCGCCGCCCCTGCCATTCTGCCGCCCGGATGCTCTGATATCCGCCCGCTCTGGCGCCCCGTTCCCCTCCCTCACAAAAAATTTGAAAGGTCTCGCATGCTTACCGATATAGAAATAGCCAATCAGGCAAAACCGTTTAAAATCAGCAGGATTGCCGCAAAACTTAATCTGACGGCTGAAGACATCGAGCCTTACGGCAAATATAAGGCCAAACTGTCGCGCGCCAAGACTGCCGAACTCGCCTCCCGCACCATGACCGCCCGCCCTATCGCCGCTTCTGCACGCCTCTCCGAAACCCAGGCAGCCCCTGCCCCAAACGGCAGCCATCCTCTCCATACCCCGGCGCCGCGCGGCGCCCTCATCCTCGTTACCGCCCTGACCCCGACCCCGGCCGGCGAAGGCAAATCCACCGTTTCCATCGGTCTGGCCGATGCCTTGCAGCGCCTGAAAAAGCGCGTTGCCCTCTCGCTGCGCGAACCCTCGCTCGGCCCCTGTTTCGGCATCAAAGGCGGTGCTGCGGGCGGCGGGCGCTCGCAGATTGTTCCGATGGACGAAATCAACCTCAACTTTACCGGCGACATTCACGCCATCACCGCCGCCAACAACCTGCTTGCCGCCATGATAGACAACCACATCAAATTCGGCAACGGGCTGGGTATTGCCAAAGTCTTCTTCAAACGCTGCGTGGACCTAAACGACCGCGCCCTCCGCGAAGTCCGCATCGGCCTCGGCGGCAAGGCTAACGGCATTCCCCGCACCGACGGTTTTAACATCTCCGTCGCCTCCGAAATTATGGCGATTCTCTGTCTGGCCGAAGACCTTGCCGACCTCAAAAGCCGTTTAAATCAGATTGTTATCGGCGAAACCTCAGACGGCACGCCAGTTTATGCCCGCGATTTAAACGCCGCCGGTGCCATGGCGGCCATCCTCAAGGATGCCGTGCTGCCCAATCTGGTGCAGACGCTGGAACACACCCCCGCCTTCGTCCACGGCGGCCCGTTCGCCAACATCGCCCACGGCACCAGTTCGGTCATCGCCGCGCGCACCGCGCTGGCGCTGGCAGATTATGTCGTAACCGAAGCCGGTTTCGGCGCCGACCTCGGAGCCGAAAAGTTCTTTGACATCTTTGCCCGCAAATCGGGGCTTTATCCCGATGCCGTCGTCCTCGTCGCCACGGTGCGCGCGCTGAAGATGCACGGCGGCGTTGCCAAAACGGATTTGAACGCCGAAAACCTTCCCGCCCTTGAAGCCGGATTTGCCAATCTCCGCGCTCACATCGCCAACCTCCGCCGCTTCGGCGCCGAGCCGGTCGTGGCTGTCAACCGCTTCGTATCCGACACCCCCGCCGAATTAAAGTTGGTGCAGAAACTGTGCCGCGCCGAAGGCGTGGAAGCCGTCGTTTCCGAAGGCTGGGGCAAAGGCGGGAAAGGCTGTATAAATCTTGCTAAATCAGTACTTAACAGGATTGAGTTGAATCGGAATATGAACAGCGCCGCCGCACCTCTCTCCCCGTCGGCCGTACCCGCGCCCCCCGTTCTCCCCGCTTCATCCGCCGGCACCCCTCCTCTTGCATCTGCCCCGATGGGCTCATCCGCCGGCACCCCTCCTCTTGTGTCTGCCCCGATGGGCTCATCCGCCGGTTCGCTCCGCCTGCTCTACCCCGATGCCCTCCCGCTTGCCGACAAAATCCGCACCGTTGCCCGCGGCATATACGGCGCCGGACGGGTAACGTTTACTGCTGCCGCCCGCCGCGATTTGGCAAAGTTCACCCGCTGGGGCTACGGCCGCCTGCCGGTCTGCATCGCCAAAACCCAAAATTCGATTTCGCACGACAAAACGCTGCTCGGTGCCCCGCGCGGCTATACGTTCCCGATAACTGAAGTCCGCCTCTCCGCCGGAGCCGGCTTTGTCGTCGCCCTCTCGGGAGAAATCAACACCATGCCCGGCCTGCCCCGCCATCCCGCCGCCGAAAATATTGACGTGGACGAAAACGGCATCATCAGCGGCCTGTTCTGACCGTCTGCTCAGGCACGCTCCTCCGCCGCCCCGCCTCTCATCGCTCAGACACGCAGTACCGCCCGCAAACAGCCCGCTCAGCGCCCCCGCCGCCCTGCCACTCCCCCAAAGCCCGCACCTTTTCTCCCGTCCCTCTCCCGTTGCCCCGCCCTCGTTGCCCGTGGCGCTGCCACCCCCGCATAAACAAGCGGATAACTGCCGCTTTTTTTTTGACACGCCGCCCCGCCGCCTTATAATGTTTTCATAAACCGCGGTTCTTGCCTTTTCCCCTGCGGAAAACCGGAAAAAAAACCGCCGTCGCCATAAACGGCCGCCCGTGCGCCCGGACTTGAAGTTCAGGCCGGAAAACTGGCAGCCGCAGCAACTCTGGCCGCCCGTGCGCCCCAACCTGTTCTCCAAAGACCGGCGCCGCGCCGCCGCCAGCCAATGCCAACCGCCACAAACCGGGTGAAAAGCTTATGAAAAAGTCATTGTTTTATCTCATCTGTGCCGTCATGGGGGGGCTGATTGCCGCCCTCGGGCTGTTAATCGCCAAAAAATTCGGCTTCGCCGTTTCCGTCTCCGGAGCGGTAACCGCCGGGTTCGTCGTCGCTGCCGCAACCTTTGCCGCGCTGACACCCGCGGTGCGGGAAAAAATCCGCCATGTCTGCTGCGATTTGGACTGGGCGGAAGAAGTCTGCCGCGGCTACAATGCCATTCCCCGGCTTTATCGCAAAAGTTTCTGGCAGCTCTTCGGTTTCATCAACCTTGCCTTTTTGTTCCATACCGTCAACTTTATGTGGGGCAACCGCGACTGGGCGGCGGTGCGCTTTGCCGTCGACCCGGCGCAGAGCCTGAGTGAAGGGCGTTTTTCCGCCTGGTGGCTGCAGGAGCTTTTGTTTGACGGCAAGATTCTCCCTGTCATCAACAATCTCTGGGCATTCGCGGGCCTGGCGCTGGCCGGCGTCCTGCTCGGCATTTACTGGAAGCTGCCGCAGCGCACCGCCGCGTTTGTCGTAACCGGGCTGTTTTTCCTCATCACGCCCTATACCCTGAGCTGGCTTTACTTCGCCCAAAATACGCTGGGCATTTTCTGGCTGCCGGCCATCGTGCTTGCGGCGCTGCTGCTTTCGGGCTGCCGCAGCCGCAACCTGAACGCCGTTTACGCCTGTAACATCGCCTCTGTTCTGTTGCTCGTTATGGCGCTCGGCACCTACCTGCCGGTCATTAATTTTATCGGCGTCGCCGTGCTGGGCAAGGTCTTCCTGCAAACCGTCTTTGCCGACATCAGCCTGAAGTGCGCGTTTAAACGCATTGTTCAGAGTATCGCCAACCTTACCGCCGCGCTGATGATTTACGCGTTTATCATCGTCGTCCTCAAAGACACCGGCATTATGCGCCCGGCCTACAACACCGAGCTGATGCCTCTTATCTCCCTTCCGGCCAAAATCCCGGCGCTGCTGGCGGTCATGGTCGAACAGTTCGCCGTGTCCCTGCCGTTTGCCGACCTGTTTTATAAGCTCATGTATCTCGCCATGGTGCTGACGGCTCTCTTCGCGCTGATTTTCCAAAGCCCGGACGTCAAAGCCGCCGCCCGCGGGCTGCTGCTGGTTCCGTTTATCCTGCTCGCATCCAAATTGGCGTTTTTCCTCTCCGTTCCTTCGGCGGAAAACCCCGCCCACCTGGCGCGGATAGATTTCTTCGGCCTGCCGCTGATATATGCGCTGGCGCTGACAACGGTCTTAAAACTCGGCGGCGCATATTTGAAACGCCTCGGCTACGCGCTGGCAATCGTCGTGATTTTCGCCGGCTTTGTCCGCGTCGCCTATGCGCTGAAAGTCTGGAAATTCGGCTGGGAGGCGGAAACCAAACTCGCCGAACGCATTATCACCCGGCTGGAAAAGCTGCCGGAATTTAACGTCAACGGGCATTACAAACTGCTGCAAATCGGTGAGCAGAGCCTGCGCGGCAAATATTATATCAGAAAGCCCGGCGAGCAACCGAGCGGCGAACTGCTGGCCTGGGCATATTATCCCGCCGGCCGCGCCAAAGACGCATATAATTTCTATTATCAGGCAGATTTTCTGGAAGCCGACGCCGGACTGGGCGAGGCCGTTGCCGCCAATCCGAACCTGCGGGAATATATCTTGAACCGCGCCCGCCCGTGGCCTGCACCGGAAAGCCTGTTCATCAGCGGCGAATACATCGTGCTGGTGCTGGACGACGCTGCCCTTGCCAAAGCGCAGGCCGCCCTTTCAACGCAGCCGTAAGCCTCGCGCGCACGAAAGTGCAGACTCCCCTGTACCGCTGGCACTTGCCCATGGCGCTGCCTTCGTTGCCCCGCCCTGCGCGCCATAACTACACCCGTGGCGCTGCCTTTGTTGCCTCGCCCTGCGCGCCATAACTACACCCGTGGCGCTGCCACTCGGCTCGTCTGCGGTTGTTCTTCCCGTCTCCATATCTATTCTCCAATACTCCTCTCTCGACCTTTTCCCCAACGCTCCTTTTTTTCTTGACAAAAACGCCGTTTCGACTATCATGTCTTTGTCAAAATAAAAATCTGTGAATTATCATCCCCATTATTTATCAACTAATAAAGCCCGCAAAGTAAAGTATGCGGCACGAAGATTATGAAACTCAAAAATCTGGATCAGGAACTGGAGTTTATCCGTTCCGCCGAACCCAAACAGCTGGTGGCTTACGTCGTAAACAACCGTTTCAGCGCCCAGGCCGAAAAACAGCTGATTAAACGAGGGATAACCGAAGCCAGCCTGTTCTATATCAAAGCTTATGGCTTGAAAGAACCGGCACAGGTAGAAGTTTTCCGTGCCAATCGCCCGCAGCTGGTGGATGCCGTGCTCGAAAGCGCCGCAGACCCGTGCCGGACAATTGCGCTGCTTCTCACTCACGGCGAATACAACACCGTGATGAAGTACCTCAAACGTCATGACGTGCCCCAGTATACCGAGCGGGATATCGTCTGGAGCGGCAGTGAAAAGGCCATCATCAGCCACATCAACCGCCACCGGATTTCCATGTTCGCCAAATACGACCTGATTATGCGCGGCAATCATAACATCATTATGCTTGTCATCGCCAAAGGCCGCCTGAACGAACGTGAAAAGCTGGCGCTGCTGACCCGCGGCACCTACGAAGAAGTCAACTTCCTCATTGAAACGCAATCCAACCGCAAAGAAGCGGAAAAACTGCGCCAAATGAAGATGATACGCTTCAACAGCCGCAAAAAGGTTGAACAGTTCATCGCCCGCCGCCGTTTTGTGCAGGAAGCCGAAGACTTCTTTTTCAAACACGGCGCCTTCTCATTGCTTGTCAAGTACGTTATGCACTATCAGATTCCGAACGGGCAGGAAATGATTCTCAAACGCGAAGACCGCCCCGAAATTCTGGGCTACCTGTCCAAACACTGGCTCTGCGAAGCAAGCGAGAAACTGCTCCTGAAACGCGGCATTCACGCGGAAATCAAGGCTTACATCAAAAAGCACTGTTTCCACGACGAGCCGGAAGTACATTTCGTCAAGCGCGGCAACCATCGCGAAATTATGCTCTACCTCGCCAATCACAGCCTTTGTGACGAAGCGCAGCGCGAACTGATTTACCGCCGCAACAACGAGGAAATCATGTACTTCTCCAGCCGTTATCCGCTCGCGGACATTGCGGTTGAGGCGTTATGCAAATGCGGCAGCGATACGGCGTTTGACCTCTGGATGCAGGATTTGCCCCGCCGCCAAAACGGCAGCGAAGACCTTGCATTCGCATCGGCTAAAGCGGTATTTAACCGCCCGGCCGCCAAAACGAAAAACCCGGCACGGGAATTTCTCGCGGCCTCCCCGGCCTGGCACAGGCTGTAATGCCTTTATGCCCGGTTCGGCTGCCAACGCGGTACCGCCTGCTTAAGAGCCAACGCAACGCCGCCTGCTCAAGAGCCAACGCGATGCTGATTTGCCCGTTGGCCGGTGTTGCCCCGCTCAAGAAGCAACGCAGCACCGCCCCGCACAAGGGCCGACACTGTGCAAATCCGCTCATTGCCAAACAGCGTTGAGCCATCTCCAGCACTGAGCCATCTCCGCGGAACCCGAAAAATTCCCGCCGATGAAAACTCCGATGACAGAAATGAACAGGCCGCCCGTGAGGGCAGCCTGTTTTTTTGAGCGCCCGTACGCTCTTCTTTCTCCCCCATCTCTCCACATCGCACGCTCCTCCCGTTCCGCACACAACAAAACCACACACAACAAAATCGCACACAACAAAATCGCACACAACAAAACCGCCCGCAGGCATCCCCCGCAGGCGGTTCATCTTATCTCGGCTCAGGTTTTTCCGCTGCTCTGGCACCGGATTACCCTGTCCGAGTATCGGCCTGAAGTAAAATTACTTCAATTCAACCTTAGCACCGGCAGCTTCCAGCTTAGCCTTGATTTCTTCGGCTTCAGCCTTCGGAGCGCCTTCCTTAACAGTCTTCGGAGCACCGTCAACCAGGTCTTTGGCTTCTTTCAGACCCAGAGAGGTAATGCCGCGGATTTCCTTAATAACGTTAATTTTGTTAGCGCCGGCTTCAACGAGGATAACGTCGAATTCGGTCTTTTCTTCAGCTGCGGCAGCAGCACCGCCGGCAGCCGGAGCAGCAACGGCAGCAGCCGCAGAAACGCCCCACTTTTCTTCCAGCATTTTCGACAGGTCGGCAGCTTCCATAACTGTCAACGCAGATAATTCTTCAACTAATTTGGCTAAATCGGCCATTTTTTTTCTCCAATTAAATTAAACTTATTATTCAAACTTTTTTATCATTACCACCCGGCAACAGCCGCTCTTTTCCCCCGTCTGCTTTCCCGTCCGTTCAATTCGGGCAGAAAATCCGCAATCCGGTCAAAAAAGCCCGGCCGATACCGGCCACACTCGTTAAGCTTACGCGGCTTCTTTCTCGCTGTAAGCTTTGGTAACGCGTGCCAGCGCGGCACCCGGAGCCTGCAGCAGGCCGATAATCTTGGCGCGCAGTTCGTCCATAGACGGAATGGTTGCGAGCCGTTCGATTTCTGCCATCGACAGAACGCCGGAACTCAAAGCGCCGCCGACAACCAGGAATTTCTCATTCTCTTTCGCGAACTGTACGCAGAGTTTGCATGCAGAAATCGGGTCGGAGGAATAAGCCATGATGGTCGGCCCCTTGAACAAATCGTCCAAGCCTTCGAATTTCGTACCTTTAAGAGCAAGACGGGTAATGCGGTTTTTGGTAACTCTCAATTCAGCGCCGAGTTCGCGGGCTTTCTTTCTCAATTCGCCCATTTCCGCTACGGTCAGTCCTCTGTAATGAGAAATAACCACAGCTTCAGAGCCGGAAATCAGTCCATTCATCTCGCTGAGGAGTTCAGCTTTTTCTTCGCGATTCACTTGCTTGTCTCCAAAATCTGATTTTGCGGCAACAGCAGCCTGTCCTTACAGTCGCCTGTCCCCGTAAAACCGTTTACAACACCTGCGCTTCCGCCCCGTTTTTATCACATCGCCTTGCAGTAAGCCGCCTTCCGCAGTCCCGAACCACCTTCCGCAGCCTCAAACCGCTCTCGCAGCCTCAAACCACCTTCCGCAGTCTCAAACCGCTCTCGCAGTCCTGAACCGCCTTCCGCAGCCTCAAACCGCTTTTCACAGTCCCGAACCGCTGTTCGGCGCCCCTTTCGGGCAATAAAAAAACCGGCGCGGTGCACGCAGCACCAAATCTGTCCGGAGGAGAAAAAATTGATTAATTAAATCTGTTTACTCCGTCTGCGCAGGAAATTAAGGAACCCGTCCGCACCGAAACTTTCGTCTGGAAAATTCTGTTTCAGAACTTCTTTTCGAAAATTCCTCTCCGAAACCTTTACAGCAAAGCTCTCGCTCTGCCCCGCTCCGGGAATGCGTCCGGCCGCCGCCTGCGGTCTTGGACAGTATGAACAGCGCTGTTGCACGTTCTGCATCAAACCAACCAAACATTGCCCTGATGCATACCGGCGGCAGCCCCGCTCAAGTTGACTCCGTATTTAAATGATTCTTTTGCCGGAGTCAAGCTTTTTTTTCAACATTTTAAATACTGTCCGCCCAACAAACAGCCCAAACCGCCCCGCATAAAAAACGCCCCGCCCCCACAACCGCCACACGAAAAACGCCCCGGAGTTTTCCCCGGAGCGTTCTTGACAAAACCGTTTCTTTTCTGCCGCCCCGCCGCCTCAGCATAACTGCCGGCAGCGGCCGCACGGCTCAAAACAGCTGCTTACAGCGCAGACGCGTCAACGCGTACGCCGACACCCATCGTTGAGCTGATGGAAATCTTCTTCAGATAAGTTCCCTTCAGCGACTGCGGCTTAGCCTTCAAAATCGTTTCGATAAACGTTTTGGCATTGTCGTAAATTTTGTCTTCGCTGAACGAAGCCTTGGCAATACCGGCATGAACAATACCGTTCTTCTCAACGCGGAACTGAACTTCGCCGGCTTTTGCCTTTTTAACGGCATTGGCAACATCCGTCGTAACCGTCCCGAGCTTCGGATTCGGCATCAGGCCTTTCGGTCCCAGAACGCGGGCAACGCGTCCGGCCAGCCCCATCATATCCGGGGTAGCGATGCAGCGGTCAAATTCGATTTTGCCCGCCAGAATGGAGTCAACCAGATTCTCGGCACCGACGATATCGGCACCGGCAGCTTTTGCCTCATCGGCTTTTTCGCCCTGTGCCATAACCGCAACGCGGACGGTCTTACCGTTTCCGTGCGGCAGGCCGCATACGCCGCGAACCATCTGGTCGGCATATTTCGGGTCAACGCCGAGGTTGATTGCCAAATCAATCGTTTCGTCAAATTTCGCGCCTGCATTGGCCTTAACCAGCGCAACCGCTTCCTTCAAAGAGTAGCTCTTGTTCTTGTCTACGTTCTTATAGGCGTTTACTAATCTTTTTCCGGTCATCGCTTTACTCCGTTACCTGAATACCCATCGAAACAGCCTGGCCTTTGACCATATTCATCGCTGCTTCAACCGTTGAACAGTTCAAATCCGGCATCTTGGCTTCGGCGATTTCTTTCACCTGCGCCATGGTGATTTTGCCGGCAACTTCCTTGCCCGGAGTCTTGGAAGCGGATTTAACGCCCGCTGCCTTTTTGATGTAGTAGGATACCGGAGGCAGCTTGGTGATGAACGTGAAGCTCTTGTCCTCGTAAGCGGTAATGATAACCGGAGTCGGAATGCCCGGTTCCAAAGACTGCGTCGCTGCGTTGAACGCCTTGCAGAATTCCATAATGTTCAAGCCTTTCTGGCCCAGAGCCGGACCAACCGGAGGAGACGGGTTAGCCTTGCCTGCCGGAATCTGAAGCTTGATTAAACCTAAAATCTTCTTTTTAGACTTAGCCATTTTTAAACCTCAATTCTTAAATTGTTTTTTCCAAAGGTCCGTGGTCAGAACATGGCTGTTCCCCCACGGGATTAAACAAAGTTCCGCCCCCAAACATGACGTTTCCGGCGAAACCAAATATCGCCCCGTTTCAGCCGCTTGCCGCCAAAGAACCGACCATTCCGCCGCTCCTTTCGCGATTCGCCGCCTGTACAAGGCTTGGCTTTAATACCACAAAGAAATAAAATGTAAAGCTTTTTTTTCATTTTCCGCGCCGCATTGTCAGTTCACTGCTTTTGCCTGAAAAACGCGCTCCAAAAACTGCTGAAAAATAAGGTACCTTAATTTTCAACAATATTCAACAATTTATTTTTCAATATATACAACACGTTAGCAATAGAAACTTTTGATTATGTTATAGGTACAATAATTATACGCAACAATACAAGAAAGGAAGAGAACAATGACTGACAATCAATACATTTTCTTTATCGGCGGCAAAGACCTCGAAATGGAAACCATCAAACAACTGCTCAGTGCCCATAACCAGCCGTATATAGACAAAAATCTCGGCTGGGGCGCCAAAACTTCGGCTTACGAAGCGGAAATCAGCCGGGCCGCCGCCGACGGTAAAACCCCGGTCGTCATTGAGCTGGAGCAAGACTGCAAATTGCCCGAAAACGCCATAAATATCGACCATCACAACCAAAACGCCGGCCGTCCGGCATCCGTCCTTCAAATCTGCGATTTGCTGGGAATTGAGAAAACCCGGGATTTGCAGCTTATCGGAGCCAACGATGCTGCCTATATTCCGGGCATGATGGAAATGGGTGCCGCGCCGGAAGAAATCGCCCGGGTGCGCCGCCGCGACCGGATGTGCCAGGGCATTACCGAAGAACAGGAAAAAGAAGCAGAACGCGCAATCAGTAAAAAAGAAGAAATCTGCGGCGTTACCATCGTCAGGATGGCACACTCCAAAACTGCCACGGTCGCCGACCGCCTGTTTGAAAAGGATAAACAGCAAAACCTGCTGATTCTCTCCGATGACGGCGAAGCCAATTATTTCGGCGATGGCAAACTCTGCAAAATGCTGCAAGGAAACGTCATTGGCGAACAGCCCGCCCCGTGGGATGCAAACCAGACCATCCCTGTTTATGACAATTTCGGCGGGTGGAACGGCGGAGCCGGCTTGGGCGATGAAAACGGCAATGCTTTCTGGGGAGGTTATCCCGACCATGAAAAAGTGCTGAACTACATAGTCAGTTACAATCGTGAAAAACAGGAACGAACCGCCGCCAAAATCAACGCCGCCATATTGGCAAAAAACAACAGGGACAGATAACCCGACACACGGACGGAATAAAACATTATATGTTCCGTCCGTCATTTTCAATTTATTGCACTCTTAACTTGAGGAAACATAAAATGAATGAAAAAATTCAGAAGACTGAAAATAATTTCGCCAAACGGACAGACGTTTTAGGCGTCTACAATGTAAATGGTGCCCAGACGACCATAAGCAGAGCCGAAGACGCCGATTTGGTCTTTGACATTGCCCTGAATGGCAAATTATTGTCTCTGGCGCTAAAAAGGTCACAGCATGATACCGGAAAGTCTCCCTATACCCGCTGCATGGACGGCGGTTGCGCCCCTGCGTACAAAGGGGAACATCTCGTTGACTATTCTCTCCGGTTTGATTTGGACGGCATTTCCGCCGGTGAACAAATTTCTTTTATTGGTGCCAAATACGATGAATGGAATGGCTCACCCATTCCGCCTTACGACGTAGATATAAAAAAAGGAATTCCCCAAAGCGAACATAAAAAAAATCGGAGAAATACTGAAAAGGCAAAATGAAGACATGGCTTTGATATGGAACAAATTTGTTTTGGATGCGGAACAGATGGTTTCCCAAAACAACGTAAAATCATCGGCATTCAATTCCAAACTGGCTGATTTTCTGTACAACGGCAGATAAGGCGATATGAACCCTCCGCAAAAATAAAACAGGCACACCGAAATTCCGACAATCTTGCTCCGCCCGCTTTTTCTCTCGTGCCTGCTTTTCTGCCTGCATGCGGTTTCCTTTCGCTCTCGTGCCCGCTTTTCTGCCGGCACGCGGTTTCCTTTCGCTCTCCTGTCCCTGCCCCGAAATTTTCCGCTTGCCAAGTCCGCAAAAATATGCTATCCTCATTGCCGTAAAATTATAGATATGCCTATTACTAACCCCTAAATAATTAAATTATGAAAACAAAAATGAAAATGATGAGAAAAGCATTCCTGATAATGCTTCTCAGCGCAATGTTAATGTCATTAAATTCGTGTATGAGCATTCCGCTTTTGGGCGACTGTCCGCCGCCTCCGCCGCATCACCATCCGGCAAGGTTCCACCGTCCCCCGAAACCGCTGCCGCCTACCCCGCCGACTCCGCCGCTTCGGCCGATGCCGCGCCGGTAGCTGCACGAACACCGAAAACAAAAAGGTTCTCCTGCGGGAAGAACCTTTTTTATTGCCCGCCGACATGACGGAAACAACGTCAGAGCGCAACACTATCACATTGATAATGGTTTCAGCGCATCGCTTTCGCCAAACGAATACATATAATTGTACCCGCTGCCCGCAATCAGCGCGTCCATCTGCTTGCCGAGCTTTTTGGTACGCTTGAGCATCGTAACATACATCCCCATCGCCTGAAATTCCCGCGCCTTATCCGCAACCTCGGCAAAATCGTCGGTCTGGTTATAGACCAGAATGACTCTTTCGCCCCGCGGCGGCACAAAGCCCTCTTCCTGCAAAATTGCGCAAATGCGTTCAAACCCGATGGAAAAACCGACCGCCGGCACCGATTCGCCGGTAAACTTGCCGATCATGTTGTCATAGCGTCCGCCGCCCGCCACCGACGAGCCGAACTTCGGGCTGACGATTTCAAACACCATACCCGTGTAATAGCCCATGCCGCGCACCAGCGACTTGTCATACACGACGTTAAAGCGCCCGTACGCAATCTCGCGCGCAAACCGCAGCACCTGCCGCATCTTCTCCACCACCGACGCATCGGAAGCAAACCCTTCCGCTGCCGCCAGAGCGCTCTCTTCATCGTCCGCCGCGCTGATGACCGCAATAAATTTCTCCACCTTTTCCGCTGCGTATCCTTTGCCGAGCAGTTCGTCTTTGACGCCGTCCAGCCCGATTTTGTCAAGCTTGTCGAAGATAATGCAGACCGGCATGACGTCATCGTCGCCGAACCCGGCCGATTTAATCATGTCCGTCAGCAGCCGCCGGTCGTTGATGCGCAGGGTAAAATCCGTAAACCCGATGTTGTCCAGCGCCGAAGTCGTTGCCGCAATCAGCTCCATTTCGGCATTGTTGGATGAGTCGCCGATAATGTCGATATCGCACTGGAAAAACTCGCGCAGCCGCCCTTTTTGCGGCCGCTCGGCACGAAACACCCGGTCAATCTGAATGGATTTGAACGGCATGTTCAGAAACTGCCGGTTGTTGGCATAATAGCGCGACAGCGGCATCGTCAGATCATAGCGCAGCCCGCTGTCCACAAGGTCGTCTTCCGTCAGTCCCTCTTTGGCAAGGTCAAGTTTCTGCCCCCGCTTGAGGATTTTGAAAATCATCGCCAGGTTTTCGCCGCCGTCGCTTTTGTTCAGGCGCTCGATATCCTCCATCGCCGGCGTTCCGATTTTCTGAAACCCGTATTGTTTATAGGTGTCGGCGATTTTGCCCTGGACATAGTCGCGGAGTTCCGCCTCGTTCGGCAGAAAATCCTTGGTGCCTCTGACCGGCTGTGCGTTGATTTTCATAGCGTTGCAAATCCTCTTGTTGTAAATTGAACCGTAATCTTCCTTTTCTTACCCCATATCAAAAAAAAAATCAAATCAATTTTGCATATACCGCCCCGCTCCGTCTCTCCAAGGCACGCCCTCCAGCCGACGAGCACATTAAACCGCAAAATGCCGCCCCAAATATCTCTTGCAATATAAAAAAAAAGTACTAATAAAAAAACACTAAATAAATTATTGTGCCACATTAAAACTGAAAAAATTATGATGTCTAAAAAGAAAAACCAAAATTTAAATTCCAAAAGATTGAAAAGTCCATTGGAAGGTCGAATGCCTGAACAAATAATTCAATCAAGAAAGCTTACTCTTGATTTTAGCAGGCCTTATACAATTATTAAAACTCAATTTAATTATTCCGCAGCTGAAGATATGGCCTTAGAATTTGTCTACAAACTTGCGCCCTGTATTGCTGACAAACTAAACATCGATACCGGCAACGTAATTCTGATTGCCATTAGCAAGAATAACAAGGTTGTCATATTTTGTGAGAATAGCAGGTATCGGGATTGGCTTTACAACTTCTTCGAACAGCCATCTTTGGGAAGTGCTCAATTTTATGATGATGTAGATCCTGCATTGATTATTGAAAAGTTGGATATCCTTTTCGAACACTAACTTATTCACCGTATTCCCTTATTGGTAATACGGTGTTTTTATGCTCCAATTCGCACAGCACACAATATAACGCCCGTTCCGATTCACTACGTTCTGCCAATTTTATATCCTCTCGCTCCCATACGCACCCACTCTCCCGCCATACCAACCCTGCACATATCGTCCCGCTCTCCTCTGCTCTCCGCCCCGTTACTCTCAGCTCCTCTCCCGTGCGCCGCTCCTCCCCTCACAACTCACCGCCCCGTCCTCCGCTCCATTGCCTCTCTGCTCCCCCTGCAAAAAAATTAAAACTAAAACTCTTTTGCACTTTAAATTTATATTTTTTTATGTTATAATAGGCAGGAAAGAAAAGAAGAGGAACCCAGAGTGAGGAGAACTGCCATGAAACGCCAGCTTTCGGAAATCGAAGCCCTGCTGAACGAAAAGTATTTTGAGAGCAAAATCGATATGATTCCGGCCAGCCTCAAAACCATCTATTCCGCCGTCGGCGGCAAAGATGTGCTGGTTGCGCGCGAACTGATTATCAACGACCGCGTTATGCTCGGCGTCGAATACACGCCTGACGGGCTGATTGCCGGGGCATATACGACCGATAAAAACGGCCGCCGCGTCCGGGTTGAAAGCAATTACGAAAAGACCGAAGCCAACCGTACGCCGCACAACCTGATTTCGGAACGTCTCGACGAAGTTGCCAAAACGCTGGCGCGCGAAGAAAGGGAACGCAAAAACGACGTCTCCTCCCTTGCGCCGGAAAAGCCCGCTCCCAAGGCCGTTGCCCAACGCAAATTAAGCGAAGATGAAATCCGCCGCATGAAACAGATGGAGGAATACAACAAAAACCGCCGCGGCTGCTGAACCGGTACACCGGTGCGCCGCACATCCCATTCCCGACACAAAAAGCGCTGTCCGTTACAGACAGCGCTTCTTAATTTTCGGAAACATTCCGCGTTGGCAAACGGCTCCGTGCCCAAACCTCAAACCGGTTCGAAACAGGCGCCATGGCAAACCGCACGGCTATCAGCTCATTACCGGCTCACAAAGCAGCTCTCAACCGGCTCACAGAACAGCCTCAATACGGCCAGAAACATCCGAGCGAGCGATAAAACTCTGTCATCTGCGAACTTCCGTAACAGTGCAAAAAAGCGCGCATTTCACGGTTTAAACGGCGGCGGCGGACGTATGTTTTAAACAACTCTTCCCTGCCTTCACTGATAAGGTAGCGAAGTCCCGCATCGCTCAAAGCCCGCCGGTCGACATACCCGCTGAACATCTTCTTGTCGTTCCGGTCAATAAGCGCGCGTTCGCCCTCTTCCGACAGGCTGCAGCCATAACCATACAGCCAAAACGTCTGCCGGTTTCCGGAATTAATCAGCGCGCATTCCTCCTTGGGCGTAAGACGCAAGTCAATCTTGACCGCCGCATCTGCCGGCAGGTCGCGCAGCAATGCGCTCACGTCGCGGCAAAATGCATACTCTTTGAGTTTCGCCAGCCGGAAGTGCTCGCGGATTTCCAAAGCCAGCATCAGCTTGTCCTGCGGCCGGTGCAGAAGCGGCAGCAGAAAGTCAATTTTCTTTCTGTCTTCCGCCGTTGAACTGCCAAGCCCCAAAAAGAACAAAACTCTGCTGCCCAGAGGATAGCGTTTCAGATACGCCTCCAGTATGGTTTGCAACCTGCGCCGCACGGCTTCGGCCAGCGCTTCCGCACAAAGCTGGTGCCGTGCGATATACGCCAGCAAAATCTCATACCGTTCCTGCCTTTTGGCCGCGGTGCGCACTAAAAGCTCCTGAGCGTCTTCATACAGGGCATAACGGCTGAAATAAAATTCCAGCAGGCTCTTGTCCTTACGCTGCAACAGCGCCCGTTCGCCCGCCAGAGAAAGCCGGAACCGCGCAATAAGGCAACGTACCGCCTCCCCGGAGGAATGGCGGACAATTTCCTGCTGCACGTCGTTGTCCGGCGCCGCCTGCATCTGGGCGATTTCGCTTTCGGTAATCGCCGCGCTGCCCGTCAGATAAGGGTCGGCGGCCGCCGGCGGATTAAACAGCCGCACAAAGGCAGCCTTCAGCTCCGCATCGCCGAAAACGGAGATTTCCTCCAGAACGCTTTCCTGATTGCCTTTGTTGGCAAAAAAGTCCACTGCTGACATCCCGCTTGCAAGAAGCGTACTTTCACTAAAATTTCCCATAACGAAAAAAATTTTAAAGGGTAAATAAATTAGGTTAATGATACAATGCCATGCCTGTGCCTTTTATCGCCGTACGCTTAGCATACGCCAAAAGCCGAAACTTTTCCGCCTCTCCGCAAAAGCGGCCGTCGGAACGTTTCCCCGGTCAATAATAGACATAAACATATTTGTATGGATATCAGTTTACATCTTGCCGGACAAATTGCAACATTTTTTTGCCCCGGCGCCGTCCTTCTTCCTTTTTTCCTGAAAAAATGCCGTCAGCAGAGCGCCGCATTCGTCTGCCAAAACGCCCGCCGCAATCTCCGGCCGGTGGTTGCACGCCGCCGACTCAAAAAACTTTACGCCGTTTTCCACCGCACCGCCTTTCGGATTTGCCGCACCGTACACCAGCCGCTTAATCCGCATCATCGACAGCGCCGCCGCGCACATCGTACACGGCTCCAGCGTTACGTAAAGCGTGCAGTCCCAAAGCCTTTTCTGCTCCAGCGAAATCGCCCCGATGCTCATCGCCACCGTCTCCGCGTGCGCCAGCGCGTGCAGCCCGTGTTCGGAAGTGTTGTGCGTTGCCGCCAAAACGCTCCCGTCCGCCGCCGCCAGCACCGCCCCGACCGGAACTTCGTCTTCGGCATACGCCCGCTGCGCCTCTTTCAGCGCCAGCCTCATATAATATTCATCGTCTTTCGCCATTAAAACCTCTCTCTGCCACTATGCCGCACTCAGCAGCCATTGCCGCCGCCCGTACCCTGCCGATACCGTACACTCAGCCTGCCGCTATGCCGCGCCCGGCTTTATTCTTCCGCCGGTTTTCCCCCTCTATACACCGGCTTTCGCCAAATGTCCAATAAAAAACACCTGCCCTTCAAACACCCGTTCTTCAAACACCCGTTCTTCAAACACCAGTTCTTCAAACACCAGTTCTTCAATCGCCTGCTCTTCCCGCCGGCACCGCCTTCCCCAAAACGGACATCAAAACGCAAAAAAGCGCCGGTTCCGCAGGGTTTTCCCCCGCAGAATCAGCGCTTCATCATCAATTTGCCTCAGTTTTTATGCCGCTCCGGCTGCAGTATCCGCGATATCCGGCGTATCGCCGTAACGGATATACCTTACGCAGCTGCCGGTAACAATCAAAAACGCAAACCAGACCAGACAGGAAAACCACGCCAGCCCCAGCGCTTTGAAATACGCGCCGTCATACAGTGCCGCCGCAATAATTACGCAGCCGAAAAAGACCGAAGCCAGCATGCCGAGGATTCCTCCGTAACTGACAATTCGTGCCTTCAAATCTTTCCGGGCCGTAAACGCCGCAAGCGCTGCAATGGCAATAACCGTAACCAGCCAGTTTCCGCACCATGCGCCGAAAGCCGTTTCATAAAGTTCTCCGGCGTCCCGGGGGCTTGCCGCAAATGCATACATAACGCTGACAAATGCTTTCGCCGTCAGGACAATCACCACTGCTGCCAAAACTGTTGCACAGAAATTTGACACAAATTTCACGATTTTTGTTTCCATAAATTTTTGTTTTAAAGGTTTAACATTGGTTTGCCCAATAAGTTATGTTTACGCTCCGGAAAAATCCGCACAATCCGTTTCAAAATCTCCGTAAGCCGAAAACCTGAAAAAGCCAAAACCGTGGAAACATCCGAATAATAAACATAAACCTATTTTGCAGGAATACAGTCTACCACAGGTTTCATTGCTTGGCAAGCAAAAAATAAACATTCTCTTTGCCCTGCGCCCGCTCCTACGCACAGGCCGCGCACCTTGCTGCGCTGCGGCAGTCCTCTTCATCACGCTCCTACGCGCAGGTCACGCACTTTTTCTTTTCTTCTTCTTTCTTTTTGAGAACATCCAGATTGCGTTCGGTCGCCAGTTTGTCGAGTATGGTCTTGACCACCGTGTCAATCGCCGTGCCATCGGAATAGTCTGCCGGCAGCGCAAAGTTCACGCGGTCGTCTTTCAGAAGCTTGATGGCCTTTTCCTTATGCGCGCTTTTGGGCTTATAAACCGCAATTGCGTTGCCGCCGCGGTCTTTGACCAGCTTCATCGACGGAATGTCGGTCATGCCGTCGCCGAAATAAATAATGCGCGGAAACGGCACCCGCCGCTTGCTGTCTTCCATAAACTCGTTGACCAGCTTGTCGTCGAGCTTGCCCAGCCCCTTGTTGATTTTGGACAGGTACTGCACCTTGGTCGAATAGTTGACCACGCGCGCCGGCCATACCGGCGTCCCGTCCTCCCCAAACGCAAAGCTGCAGCCGTACACGTCGGTAAAGTATTTGCAGATGGACGCACCGCACAAAATTTCCTCATACCCCGACGAGATGATGTAATGCTCGATTTTCAGCCCCAGCTTTTCCCCGTAGGCGTTGATGCGTTCAAACCACCCCTCCACGCCTTTGTAGTACTTGACCAGCGTCCCGCAATAGGCAAAATTCTCACGCGTCAGCTTGACGCCTTTTTCTTTGGCGGTCTTCATAAAATAGTACATGCTGCCCGTAATCTGGTCGGCGCAGTTGTCGACCGACCACTGGTTCGCCTTTTTCCAAAACGTTTTCGGGCTCATCCCGAGCTCCGGAATCAGCACGTAATCCTGCATATAGGTCGTGGAGAGCGTTTCGTCAAAGTCATATACCAGCGCGACAATCGTATTTTTCATCTTTACCTCAATTAATCCTTGCAATTCAAAACCATTATTATATAAAAGAAGTTAGTTTTTAATTAATATTATATCCCGGGTGAGGTAAAAAAATGGCAGCTGTTTTCCTCAAAGACAAAATAAAAAAACTACTCTGGACAATGCGCCTGCGCGAAACGCTGCCGGCTTCCGCGATAAACAAAATCGAAATCAAAGAAAACAACAAACCGCTGGTTGATATAAAAGAGGACGCCGCACTGTTTCTGTCCGAAAGTTTACAGGCTCAACCCAACGTATATCTCCGCCAAAGCGTTTACGCGCGGTAAAAAAAAGCCCAAACGCTTCTGCCGGAGAATTACTTTCTGAAAATCTGTTCCGCCTTCCGCTCACTGAAAGAGCAGGAGTACCGCCGGGCGCAAAAGCTCGGGCAAAACCGCCGGGAACATCCGAATATGTCCGCGCCAGAGCTGGAGCGCCTAACCAAAAGTCAGGTTGCCGACCCGCGAACCGGATTTTGCGGACACCAGACAGGCGGCGCCGTAGACGTAACCCTCTGCCGCTCGGACGGTACGGAATACGATATGGGCACCGGTTACAGTGCCCTTTCGCCGGAAATCAAAACCTCCAGCAAAAAAATTCTGCTGACCCAGCGCAAAAACCGCGAAATTTTGAAAATGTGCATGGAAAAAGCCGGTTTCATAAACTACCCCAACGAATGGTGGCATTATTGTTACGGCGATCGCATGTGGGCAGCTTACAGCAAAAGGAAAACATGTTTCTACGGCCTGCCGGAAAAGGAGAGATGACATGATTATAGAAACCCGGCGCTTACAATTTACAGAATTAAACCTTACAGATGTAAATACTCTTGCCGATATCGCCAAAGATATGGCATGGAATGACACTGTTAATATTTTACTGAGAACTGATTTAACTTCACAAAATTTTAAAGAATGCGGAAAAGAGGATCTTCTGCAATATAAAAATGCAATATAAAAATAAGATAAAATTACTGGCTGAAAACATACTCAAAGAAGCCCCTCATAAACAAAATATTTCCTCCTTAATCCCCCAAAACATAATCCCTGAACAATACTGGCATATAAACTTTTCCTTACTAAAACCAGATTTTTAAAAATCTGCCTTAAACTTTATAAAAGAAGCTCTGAAAAGACAATCGGCCTCTCCCCGTTACGGTTTTTGGCTTGGCATAAAAGACAAAAAATCCAATACCCTAATAGGGGCAACAACAATTTCAACCAAAATAATAAACGACAATAATATCGCCCAAATCGGACACTCGGGACAATTTATTCACCCTGATTATCAAAGAAAAGGCTATATATCCGAAACCAAAGCAGTTATGGTTGACTTTATGTATAAATACCTGATAGACAAGAACATAACCCCTGTTCCCCCTCAACACCTGTTTTATACCACTTGCGACAAACTGAACGTAGGCTCGCAAGCCCTACAGAAAAAATCTGGAGCTTCCGCCTCCGGATACGCAGCCAATAACCTAAACAAAATAAAATTCTACGCCGACAGAAATGATATTACTTCATCCCCTTTAATGCAGAAAGAAATCTCATGGAAAGCTGAATTGGATAACGGGAAAAAACTTATATCTAAAGTATCTGTAAACGAATTAAAAATAATACATACGATACAATCTCTGGAAAATTTTTCAACAAGATAACCATTGACAAATCTCAAATGCCATACTATTATAGACAAAATTTTATAATTTTGTAAATTTGTATGATCATGAATCAGAACAAAGAGTATTTTTTCCGTTTAGTAGAGTCCAAGTACTCCCTCGGAAGCAAGAGTTGTTTCGCAGCAATTGGCTTTATTAACATTAACAATCAACCCCATGTATTAGATGGTTATGTTGTTGATAAGTATTTCATTGATGCGAAAACAGAAAAAATATATCCCATCGCAGATTTTTCTCTGATTAACAATGTTGAAAGTTTTAAAGATTAAAAAAAGAGTCCTGTAGGACTCTTTTTTTATACATCCGCACCCTTCCCTGCCTCATCGTTCTATTCCTTTTTTATCTCGTGCACCATATCCGTTTTTTCCTGCATAATGCTTCTCTGGTGTTACGTTAAACTCTTTAGTGTCCAACCGCACTATTCCGTTGTATCCGTAACGTTTCCCCGTTCCCTGCCTCCATCCTCCCTTTCATCCAGTCCCCCCGTTTTCCCTTGCAATTTAAAATCAAATGTATTAAACTCCCCCCAGTTTATAACAAATCTATCCCAGGTGAGGTAAAAAAATGGCAGCGACCCAGATGGAACAGTTGGTTTCCCTGTGCAAAAGAAGAGGTTTTATTTTTCAGAATTCGGACATATACGGCGGCCTGCAGGGCGTATACGATTACGGCCCGCTCGGCGTCGAGCTCAAAAACAACATCAAGGCCGCATGGTGGCGCGCAATGGTCTATGAGCGTGACGACGTTGAAGGCCTGGACGCCGCGATTCTGACCAACCGCAAGGTGCTGCACTATTCCGGACACGAAGACACGTTCTCCGACCCGATGGTCGATTGCCGCAAGTGCAAAGGCCGTTTCCGCGCCGACCACCTGACCGACGGCAAATGCCCGAACTGCGGCTCGACGGATTTGACCGAACCGCGCCCGTTCAACCTGATGTTCAAAACCACCGTCGGCCCCGTCGTCGACGAGGACAACGTCGCCTACCTGCGCCCCGAAACCGCGCAGGCGATTTTCACCCAGTTTAAGAACGTCGTCGATTCCACGTCGCGCAAGCTGCCGTTCGGCATCGCCCAGATCGGCAAGTCCTTCCGCAACGAAATCACCCCCAAGAATTTCATCTTCCGCGTGCGCGAGTTTGAACAGGCGGAACTGGAATTTTTCGTCAAACCCGGCGAGGATGAAAAGTGGCACGAATACTGGAAACAGGCGCGCATTGACTGGTGGAAAGAACAGGGCGTAACCTCCGACCGCTTCCGCGTTTATGACCAACAGCCCGATGAACTCGCGCACTACGCCAAAGCCTGCTCGGATATCGAATACCGCTTCCCGTGGGGCTATGACGAGCTGGAAGGCGTCGCCAACCGCCGCGACTATGACCTCGGCAACCACACCAAATGCCAGAACGAATTCGGGTTGGAGGCGCATTGCCACGAAAACCCGGAATCCACGACCAAACTCTGCGTCCGCGACGAAGAAAACAACAAGTGGATTGTCCCGTTCGTGATTGAGCCGTCCATGGGCGTCGACCGCGCCGTGCTGGCGATTTTGACCGAAGCCTATGCCGAGGAAGACTTGGGCGAAGGCAACTCCCGCATCGTGCTGAAGTTAAAGAAACACCTCGCGCCGATAAAGATTGCGATTGTTCCGCTCAAGAAAAACAGCCCCGAAATTATGGCCAAATGCCACGAGCTGAAGCAAAAGCTGATGAAGCTCGGCATCGGCCGCGTCGCATTGGAAAACACCGGCAACATCGGCAAAGCTTACCGCCGTCATGACGAAGTCGGCACCCCGCTGTGCCTGACCGTGGACTTCGAAACCATTGAGCAGCAGCCGGAAACCGTAACTCTGCGCGACCGCGATACAATGGAACAAATCCGTATCGCCACCGCCGACCTCCCGGCCTACCTGCGCGAATATTTCGCCTGAACGGCACATAAATAAGCCGCACATAAAAAGCCCGCCTTTCCTGCGGGCTTTTCTTTTTCTGCGTGCCGGCCTTCCGCGCTGTCTTCCTCTAACCTCTAAATCTGCGCACACGCCGCCATCATAGTACTGTATGCGCCCCCAGGCTCAAAGAAAATTCTCTACCGTCCTCTGGCCTTCAGCACCGCCTGTACCATGGCGTTCTTCTGCGCCTCATCGGCATTGCACAGCGCCAGAACCGCCGCACGCGAGGTTTTGATGGAAGTATCGCCGACGCTCTGTGCAAAGTTATACGGCTCGTTGACAGCCTTTGCCAGCAGTTCATAAGCGTTGTCGCCAAACTTGTCATACAACGCATTGACCGTTCCGCCAGCATCCATTGCATTCCGTGCGCCGTTAATCCGGTTCATTCCCTCAATGACCTGCATCATGCGCGCCTTGTCCTGCGCCGCCTTCCGCATATCGCCCTTGAGTGCGTCCCGTTCAGCCTGTTTCTGTTCCGCTCCCGTCTGCCCGGCCTGTCTCCCTTTTTTCGCCATCAGCCCGTCGGGTTCGCCGCGGCCGTCCGGCTTGCGGATAACGTCCGCCGTCAGGGCAAGCACCTCTTTTTTCTGCACGTCGGAAACGCGTTTTTCCGGGCTCCATTCGCGGTATTCCGGCTTTTTGTCTTTGTCCACCGGACGCACCGGCTTGTTCTCGCCCTTATTCTTGTCAGCATCATTGCCAAACCAGCCCTTAACGGCGTCAACGGCATCGCTCCCCCATTCGCCGCATTTTTTGATTCCGGCAATAACCGGCACGCCGACATACACGCCCAACGCCTCCGCCGGATAGCGAACCACCGCCGGCAGCTTGTCCAACCCGTTCATTTCCTTCGTTTCGCCAAAGAAATGGGTATATTGCTTCACACCGCGTTTCCACCACCCCATATCCTCAACTTTTTGCTGAAGTTCTGCCGCCTCTTTCGGCAGCTCCTTCAACGGCAGGTCGTCTTTCGGGTTAAATGCCTGCCGCAGGTTGACTTTCCCCTCAAATTTCAAGTCCTCCTGATTGAACTTGACCTTCCCGCTGTACAGTTCGTCAACCGCCTTGTTGTAAGCCTTGTCGTCGCTTTCCGGCAGCTTTTCGCCCCGTCCCGCATATTCCCGCGCCACCTGGTTGACCAGCCCGTCAATCAGCGCCTTGTCGTTTTTCGCCACATTGTCAAGCGCGGCTTGATAATCCTCTTGCTGATAGCTTGTCAGTTTCTTGTCGGTCAGATATGCAAAAGCCGCCATTTCCGTATTCCACTGCCCGCGCGTTCCCTCGCCATAAGGCAAGGCATCTCTGCATTTTACCCCGCACATAGGGTCTTGCACCGCCAGCGCATGCTGCAGCAGGTTCTGATACTGGAGCAGGCTCATTTTGCCGTCATACTTCGGCAAACCCAGCTCCTCCGCCAGCTTTTCACTCCCCATTATTCTGCGTTTGCCTGCATCGGGAATTTCCACGTCCTTGTCCATATATTGGGTAAAATCCACTCCGCCGATGGTATAGGCGATTTTCCGCGCCCGCTCGTAATTCTGGTCATAATAGGCGGCGTGCTTGCCGTCCTTCTCGCCGTAAGACTTGGCATAACCGACTCCCACATCAAGATAAGTTTCACTAGTCGCAAAATTCCTCACCCACATATCCCGCGTTCCGTTGGCAATCAGCGCCATTTCTTTGTCAAAATCTTCTTTTTTGTTACTGAACGGGTTTATCTCCCCTTTTTTGATGGCATCGGTATAAAAACGAAAACGCGAACCGTCTTCTTCAAAAACAGAAATATCTCCTGTTTTCAAATATTTGTCTCGTAAATAAACCAGCGACGCCATATTAGCGGAAATCTCGTCATGCATCTCGGTTTTATACATATGTTCCGGCGAAAGCGCATACGCAAACATTCCTTGCGCCTGATTGTCCCGATGTTTCTGCTCATGCATCAGAACCGCCATACTGCCGCTCCACGAATTAAAGCTGTCTTCACCCTCAACATAATTAATCGTAAGTGTATTGTCCCCCGATAGAAAATACGCGCCTGTTGTCGTTTCGTTGCTCAGCGTATCTACCTGAAAATCCACCTCGCGCATTCTGTTTTCGGCATCCAGCCGCGCCGCTGCCAAATCTTTTTTAATATCTTTTGCCATGATGACATCTCCCAACCAAATTCTCTGTTAAGGTATATTATACCTCACAATGGCGCTTAGGTCAAGCCAAAACGCTCCCGCATCCCTCGCAAATCGCCCCTCTGTCCCATTCCCTCCCCTCATCACGCCTCACCAACGCGCACAAAAAAGCCCGCCATTCAGCGGACTTTTTCCAACGCACCTGTTACACCGAACGTCCCTGTTACACCGAACGCCCATGTTACACCGAACGTCCCTGTTATACCGACGCTCATCTCTGCGCGCGTTTGAGCTTTGGCCGCCCGAGTTTTTCCGCGCGTTCGTTGATTTTGCGCAGCCTGATGTTTTCCTCGTCAAACGTTTCGCCGATAATCGCAAACATCATCGGCACAAACAGCGTCGCCACGAACGTCGACAAAATCATGCCGCCGATCATGCCCGTACCGATAGCATGCCGGCTCGCCGCGCCCGCTCCGGCGGATACCGCCAGCGGCAGCACGCCGAACGTAAACGCCAGCGACGTCATCACAATCGGGCGGAACCGGAGCTTCGCCGCCTCAACTGCCGCCTCGGCATACGAAAGCCCTTCCTGTACTTTCATCACCGCAAATTCGACAATCAAAATTGCGTTTTTCGCCGCCAACCCGATAAGCGTTACCAATCCGACCTGAAAATAGAGGTCGTTTTCAATCCCGCGCATCCACACCGCCAGCAACGCCCCGAGCACTGCAAACGGCACCGAGAGGATAACCACAATCGGCAGCGACCATTTCTCGTACTGCGCCGACAGAATGAGGAAAATCATAATCAGCCCGAACACAAACGCCTGCGTCGACGTCCCGCCCGCCTGTTTTTCCTGATACGCCGAACCGATCCACGCCAAAGCATAATCGCTGCCCAGCACTTCCGCCGCAACTTCTTCCATCGCCGCAATCGCTTGTCCGGAAGAATATCCCGCCGCCGCGTCGCCCATTATCTTCGCCGCCGGAAAGATGTTGAAACGGTTGACCAGCTCCGGCCCCGTAACGCGCTCTACCTTAATCAGCGTCGCCAGCGGCACCAGTGCCCCGGTTCCCGACTTGACGTACACATAGCGCAGGTCGTCCGGCGTACGGCGGAATTTGTCTTCCGACTGCAGCGTAACGCGGAAGTTTCTGCCCATATAGGTAAAGTCGTTGACATACAGGCTGCCGAACGTGGACTGCATCACCGCATAGATGTTGTCAATCGGCACGTTAAGCATTTTCGCCTTCTCGCGGTCAAGGTCGATACGATATTGCGGCGTGCTGACCGAAAACGTCGTCTTGACGTTCGCCAGTTCCGGGCGTTTGTTCGCCGCGTCGGCAAATTCCTGCGTTTTCGCCATCAGCTCCGCCGAAGTCTTGCCTGTCTTGTTCTGGATATAGCCCTCAAACCCGCCGGTCGTGCTCATGCCCATAATCGGCGGCATGCTGAACGCATAGGCGATGCCCTCGTCCTGGCTCATGCCGATGCCCGAATACTTGAGAGCCAACTCCGCCGCCGACTGCCCCGCGCCTTGGCGCAGGCTCCAGTCTTTGAGCGTAACAAAGCTGATGCCCGAATAAGTGTTCTGGCTGGAAGAAAGCATATTGTAGCCGTTAATCGTCAGAAAATCCTGCACGTTCGGGTCTTTCCGCACCGCCGCGCCGACTTTTTCGGTAAACTTTTCGGTGCGCGGCAAAGACGACGCCTCCGGCAGAGAATACGCCATCAGCAAATTTCCCAAATCTTCCGTCGGCACCAGCCCCGTCGGCACGATTTTAAACAGCGCCGCAATGCCGAACAGTACCGCCGCAAACCCGGCAACCGCCCGCCGCCGGTGCGCCAAAAAGTAATGCACTCCCGCCAGATACCAGCTCGTCGCCTTGTCAAAAAAGGCGTTAAACCACCTAAAGAACGCCGCCGGTTCCTGCCCGCTCTTTTTCTTCTTGATAATCAGCGCGCACAATGCCGGCGTCAGCGTCAAAGCCACCAGTGCGGAAATCAGCACCGATACCGCAATCGTTACCGAAAACTGCTTGTACATAACCCCGGTCATGCCGCCCAGAAACGCAATCGGCAGAAATACCGCCGACAGCACCAGCGCCACCGCGACCACCGGCCCCGACACTTCCTGCATCGCCTTAATCGCCGCCTCTTTCGGCGACAGCCCTTCTTCGTCCATCAGGCGCTCGACGTTTTCCAGCACGATAATCGCGTCGTCAACCACGATGCCGATTGCCAAAATCAGCCCGAACAGCGTCAAAAGGTTAATCGAAAAGCCCAGCAGATACATTCCGGCAAACGCGCCGATAATCGACACCGGCACCGCCAAAATCGGAATCAGCGTCGCCCGCATATTCTGCAAAAACAGATACACGACCGCAATAACCAGCAGCACCGCTTCAAAAAACGTATGGATAACTTCTTCAATCGACACATTCACGAACAGCGTCGTGGCGTACGGGATTTCGTAAGTAATCCCCTGCGGAAAGCCCTTGGACAATTCCGCCATTTTCTTCTTGACCAAATCCGCCGTTTCCAGCGCGTTCGCCCCCGGCTGCAGATAAACCGCAAACGCCACCGCCGGCTCACCGTTAAAGGTGGAGGTTACGCTGTAGTCCTGCGCCCCGAGTTCAATCCGGGCCACGTCCTTGAGCCGCAGCATTCCGCCGATATCGTTGCTCTTGAGGATGATATTGCCGAATTCTTTCTCGTCAACCAGCCGCCCCTTGGTATTGACCGAATAGGTATAGGGCTGCGATTCCGTCATCGGCTCCTGCCCGAACTGCCCCGCCGCAAACTGCGAGTTCTGTTCCTGCACCGCCGCAATCACATCCTGCGGCGTCAGGTTATATTCCGCCAGTTTGTCGGGCGACAGCCAGATGCGCATCGAATAGTCCTGCGACGCAAACAGCGACGCGCTGCCCACGCCCTTGATGCGCCGGATTTCGTCCAGCACGTTCAGCAGCGCATAGTTGGAAACGTACACCGTATCATACAGGTCCGACGTCGAACGCATCGTGATAACCTGCAAAATGGAGTTTGATTTCTGCTCCACCGTAACGCCCTGCTTGGTAACTTCCGCCGGCAGCTTGGACGTTGCCATCTGTACCTTGTTGTTGACGTCAATCGTCGCCTGGTCCGGGTCGGTTCCGATGTCAAACACCACGCCGAGTGTCAGATACCCCGACGACGTCGCGTTGGAATACATGTAAATCATGTTCTTGACGCCGTTGATTTCCTGCTCCAGCGGCGCCGCTACCGTGTCCGCCAGCACTTCCGCCGTCGCCCCCGGATAAGTCGCCGTAACCTGAATTTCCGTCGGCACGATGTTCGGATACTGCTCCACCGGCAGAACTTTCATTGAAACCAGCCCCGCCAGCACGATAATCAGCGAAATCACGGTCGCAAAAATCGGCCTTTCGATAAAAAACTTTGAAAACATCTTCCCGCTCCCGTTTATTCTTTAACCGCAGCACCACTGGCAGCCGCACCGTCGGTTGTCGCCCCGGCTCCCGTGCCCGTTTCACCGGCAGCCCCGGCTCCCGTGCTCTCAGCCGCATTTACCGCGCCTGCACCATCAGATACCGTACCCGTTTCACCGGCCGCACGTGCATATCCTTTAACCGCCGGATTATTCTCCGCTGCACTCGTTGCATTCATAATCTGCGGCGCCGCGGCCATCCCCGGCCGCAGTTTCAGCAGTCCGCTGACAACCACCCTGTCGCCCGGGTTCAGCCCCGTGTCTACAATCCAGCCGCCGTCTTTGGTCGCAAAACCGGTCGTAATCGGCGCTGCTTCAATTTTATCCTGCGCGTTGATGCGATAAACATAAGAGCCGTTCGCTCCCTGCATTACCGCCGTCTGCGGCACAACCAGCGCATCGGCGCGCACAACGCCCTCCACGCTCAGGCGCAGAAACTGTCCCGGGCGTATCCGCCCTTTCGGATTGTCAAACACCGCGCGCAGCTTAATCGTCCCCGTTTCCTGGTCGACCGTCGGGTTAACGAAGTCAATGTCTCCGGCCTGCGGATACTGCCACCCGTCGCCGGCATTAAGCTTCGCCTTTATCTGGTCTTTGCGCTGCGGCTGCGCCAGATAGCCTTTTTCAATCATTTCCGCCATCTTCATCATTTCCGTTTCCGACATCGAAAACATCACGTAAATCGGATTAAGCTGCGTAATGTGCGTCAGGAGCCCGCCCTCGCCGGAAGTGGAAATCAAACTCCCCTCCGACTGGACTTCCATGCTCGTCAGCCCGCTGATGGGCGCTTTGACCTGCGTATAGTCAAGGTTAAGCTGCGCCGCGTCCACCGCCGCCTGTGCCGACTGCAGCGCCGCCTTCAGCGAGTCTGCGTTGGCAACCGCGTCGTCGCGCGACTTCTCGCTCGCATACCCCTGCTTGAACAGCTTTTCGGTACGCGCCAGCTGCGTCTCGGCATTTTTAAGCTCTGCCTCGGTCTGCGCCAGCTTGGCCTTGGCCTGGTTCAGCGCCACCCGGTAGGTATCTGGGTCAATCTCAAACAGCACCTGCCCCTCGCTGACTTCCGCGCCTTCGACATAATTGCGCTTAAGCAAAATGCCCCCGACGCGCGCCCGCACTTCCGTCTCTTTGGAACCCTGCGCCCGCGCCGCAAATTCAAACGTCAGCGGCACATTCTGCGGCATTACCTGCACCACGTCGACGGCAGTGCCCGCGCCTGCCTGCTGTTCTCCCGCCGCCTTGTCGTCGCACCCCGACAGCACCATGACCGGCGCAAGCATCATCGCCGCCGCCCAAATTTTACTTCTCCAAAACGTTCTGCACCCCAAAGACATAAGCCCTCCAAATAATCATTGCATAAAAACACACATACTGGTTAGTATGTAACACACCTTGCCGTAAATTCCAGCCTTTTTGCTTTTTTTCCGCAATATGTTGATAATTTTGTATGTATGCGCCCCGCTTACTACCCTGCCTGCCGTCCCGCTTACTATTACGCTTACCGCCCCGCTTACTATTACGCTTACCGCCCCGCTTGCTCAGCTCATCCCAGCCCCCCTAAACCGGCATAGCCATAAAAAAATAACGGGACGCAAGAGCATCCTCTTGTATCCCGTTACTTCTTTTTATCCGCAGATAACGAGGCTTATCATGAGCCCCGCAATGATGACAAGTCCCAATCCCAGACCGGCTACGGCAAGCAAAGCGCCAATTCCTGTCCATAAATCCGCTCCGAACAGATAGGCCGGAAATCCGACAACAACGCCGAACACACCCACAGACAGTGCACCCATCCCCAGGCGCTCAACAAAACTGTCGCAGCTGTCCCATGTCCTTTCTGCCAGAAACAGAAACAGGAAACACAGCCCGGCATACAGCAATTCTGCTATGAGCAGCTTCACAACCAGTGCGCCGGTACTGTAAACGGCACCTGAAACAATGGAGGCAATGGCTAAAAACACAAATAAGCCGCCCAGAACTTTCCTTGAAACAGAAAAAAATTTTTCCATAATTTTTCTTTTTTTAACGAGGTTCGAGCCTTTCCCTCCTCCTTCGCAAAACGGCACCATGCGATACCACTTCAAAGTTAAACATTTTTTGTAAAATAAGGAACATCCCGTTACAAAAAATTTTGCATAACCTGTCACGAAGAAAAACCCCGAAAAAACAAATCATGAAAAACTTCCTAATAATAGACATACCCTTATATTTACAAACAGCATTTTATCATATTTTTCAGCCTGATGCAACAATTTTTTCCCTCGGCACAACGGCAAAAAAATAACAGAACGCAGAAATCTCCCTATTCCGTTGCCTTTTGCTCCTCCCCCAACACTGCCTTGCCCCACCACGCTCAGACAAACAAAAAGGAGAGCGCCGCAAAACGCTCCCCTTTTCCCCAAGCCTGCAACTTGCCGCTTGTTTATTCTGCCGGGGTCGCCTCCGGAGCCGGGGTTTCGGCTTCTTCGGCTTCCTGATGTTCCAGAGCCGCCTGAGCCTCTTCGGCTTTCATCAGCTCAATCTCGCGGTCATTCTGCGCCGCAACCTTTCTGAGCGAGCGCAGCACGCTGCCCGTTCCGGCCGGAACCAGACGCCCGACGATAACGTTTTCCTTAAGGCCGCTCAGGTGGTCAACCTTGCCTTCGACCGCAGCTTCGGTCAGAACGCGGGTCGTCTCCTGGAACGATGCCGCCGAAATAAACGACTTCGTCTGCAGGCTTGCCTTGGTAATACCCAACAGAACCGGTGTCGCTTCTGCCGGACGGCCGCCTTCTTTCTCGGTCTTGGCGTTTATGGCTTCAAACTCGTCGGCGTCAACCTGTTCGCCTACGAGGAAGGTCGTATCGCCCGGAGCGGTAACTTCGACCTTGCGCAGCATCTGCGAAACGATGACTTCGATATGCTTGTCGCTGATCTTAACGCCTTGGGCGCGGTAAACGTCCTGAACTTCCTTAACCAGGTATTCGGCCAGCTTTTCGACGCCCAGAACGCGCAGAATATCGTGCGGAGCGAGCGTGCCTTCAACCAGCATATCGCCCTTCTTGACCATGTCGCCGTCCTGAACCGCCAGGCGTTTGCCCTTCGGAATCAGGTATTCGTATTCCTTGTCGTCGTCGGTGCGAACCACAATGCGCTGTTTCGCCTTGTAGTCCTTGCCGAATTCGACCACGCCGTCAACGTCGGAGATAATCGCCGGGTCTTTCGGGCGGCGGGCTTCAAACAGCTCGGCCACGCGCGGCAGACCGCCGGTAATGTCTTTTGACTTCAGGCTCTCTCTCGGAATACGCGCAATAATGTCGCCCGGTTTGATTTCGTCGCCGTTATCGACCGCCAGAACCGCGTCAACCGGCAGGTAGTAGCGGACTTCGTGCCCGTTGTCGAGCGTAACTGGGTTGCCCTTCGCGTCTTTCAGCACCACCGACGGCTTGAGGTTGGCATGCGCGCTCGCGCCGCCGCGCCAGTCGGTAACGACCTTGGAAACGATACCCGTGGTTTCGTCCTGTGATTCCTTAACCGATACGCCGGAAATCAAATCCACCAGTTCGGCATGACCGCCCTTTTCGGAAATAACCGGGGTCATAAACGGATCCCACTCGGCAACCTTCTGCCCTTTCTCGACTTCGGAACCGACCTTGACCAGAATCTTGGTGCCGTACGGAACCTTGTGGCGGGATTTCTCGCGTCCCTGCGCATCGGTAATGACAACGTCGCAGTTGCGGGACAGGACAATCGCGCTGCCTTCGGCGTTAACCACCGTGCGGGCGTTGTCAAGCTGCAGAATACCGGCAAACGGAACTTCAATGTTCGACTGTTCGGCCGATGCGGAAGCCGCGCCGCCGATGTGGAACGTTCTCATCGTCAGCTGCGTACCCGGCTCGCCGATGGACTGCGCGGCGATAACGCCGACAGCTTCGCCGACATTGACCGGTGTGCCGCGCGCCAGATCGCGCCCGTAGCAGGCCGCGCAGACGCCGTGTTCGCTTTCGCATGTCAGTACCGAACGGATTTTGACCTGTTCGACGCCGGCTTTTTCAACCTTATCAACATCGTTTTCGTCAATCAGCTTGCCTTTCGGAACCAGAACTTCGCCGTTTTCCGGATTGAGGATGTCTTCCTGCGCCGTACGGCCGAGGATGCGCTCGCCGATGGAGGCGATAACGTTGCCGCCGTCAACGACCGGACGGACGATAATGCCGCGTTCGGTGCCGCAGTTGGTTTCGGTAATGACGACGTCTTGCGCCACGTCAACCAGACGGCGGGTCAGATAACCGGAGTTCGCGGTCTTCAGCGCCGTATCGGACAAACCTTTGCGCGCGCCGTGCGTCGAGCTGAAGTACTCGGACACCGTCAGGCCTTCTTTAAAGTTGGAGATAATCGGTTGCTCAATAATCGCGCCGTTCGGTTTTGCCATCAAACCACGCATACCGGCCAGCTGTTTCATTTGCGCCTTGGAACCGCGCGCGCCGGAATCCGCCATCATGAACACGGAGTTCATATAACCGTGGTCAATCTTGGAAATGCCTTTCATCATCTCCTCGGTCAGCTTATAGTCGCACGCCGCCCAGATATCGATAACCTTGTTGTATTTTTCGCCGCTCGTAATCAGACCGTTCTGATACTGCTGTTCAAATTCCTTAACCTGTTTCGAGGTTTCGGCGATAAGTTTCTTCTTCGCATCAGGAACAATCAGGTCGTCCTTGCCGAACGAAATACCGGCCTTGCACGCATTTTCAAAACCAAGCGTCATAATCTTGTCAACCATGATGCAGGTTTCTTTCTGCCCGCAGTAACGGTAAACCGTATCGATGATTTCGCCGATTTCCTTCTTGCGCAGCAGGCGGTTTACCAGAGAAATCGAGATTTTCTCATTGTCCGGCAGAATGTCGGAAATAATGATACGTCCCGGCGTTGTTTCCAGCAGTCCGTAAACGCGCTCGCCCTTGTCGTTGACATAGTGCATGCGGCATTTGATTTTCGCGTGCAGGTCGACCGCTTTCGCGTTCAGTGCCAGCATAACCTCGTTAACGTCGGAATAAACGCTGCCCTCGCCGGTAACGCCGTCCGCCTGATACGACAGGTAGTAAATACCCAGAACCATGTCTTGCGACGGCACGATAATCGGCTTGCCCGATGCCGGCGCCAGAATGTTGTTGGTGGACATCATCAGCACGCGCGCTTCCAGCTGTGCTTCAATCGACAGCGGAACGTGAACCGCCATTTGGTCGCCGTCGAAGTCGGCGTTAAACGCGGTACAAACCAGCGGGTGCAGGTGGATGGCCTTGCCTTCGACCAGAACCGGCTCAAACGCCTGAATACCCAGACGGTGCAGCGTCGGTGCGCGGTTTAAGAGTACCGGGTGCTCGCGGATAACTTCTTCCAGGATGTCCCAGACTTCGACCCGTTCTTTCTCAACCATGCGTTTTGCCGCCTTAATCGTCGTCGCCAGCCCATACAGTTCGAGCTTCGCATAAACAAACGGCTTAAACAGTTCGAGCGCCATTTTCTTCGGCAGGCCGCACTGGTGCAGTTTGAGCTGCGGGCCGACCGTAATAACCGAACGTCCGGAGTAGTCAACACGTTTACCCAACAGATTCTGACGGAAACGACCCTGCTTGCCTTTCAGCATATCGGACAGCGACTTCAGCGGGCGTTTGTTGGTGCCGGTAATCGCTCTTGCACGGCGGCCGTTGTCAAACAGCGCGTCAACGGATTCCTGCAGCATGCGCTTTTCGTTGCGGATAATAATGTCCGGCGCGTGCAGTTCGATTAATCTCTTCAGACGGTTGTTGCGGTTGATGACGCGGCGATACAAATCGTTCAGGTCAGAAGTCGCAAAACGTCCCCCGTCCAGCGGAACCAGCGGGCGCAGCTCCGGCGGAATAACCGGCAGCACGTCCAGAATCATCCATTCCGGCTTGGTGTGGGAATCAAGAAATGCCTCGATAATCTTCAGGCGCTTGACCACTTTCTTGCGTTTGGCTTCGGAAACTGAATCGCTGAGTTCTTCGCGCAGCGCTTTCTTTTCCGCTTCCAAATCGATGTTGGCAAGAATTTCCTTAATTGCTTCCGCGCCGATGCCGGCCTTAAACGCGTCTTCGCCGAACTCGTCCAGCTTTTCCTGATATTCGTCTTCGGTCAACAGCTGATACAGTTTCAAATCCGTCAGACCCGGCTCAATGACGATGTAGCTTTCGAAGTACAGAACGCGCTCCAGCTGTTTCATCGGGATGTCGGTAATCATCGAAATACGGCTCGGCAGGGATTTCAGGAACCAGATATGCGCAACCGGCGCCGCCAGTTCGATATGCCCCATGCGCTCGCGGCGAACCTTGGACAGCGTAACTTCGACGCCGCACTTCTCGCACACGATACCGCGGTATTTCATTCTCTTGTACTTGCCGCACAGGCACTCGTAGTCCTTAACCGGGCCGAAAATGCGCGCGCAGAACAAACCGTCGCGTTCCGGCTTAAAAGTGCGGTAGTTGATGGTCTCGGGCTTTTTGACTTCGCCGTAAGACCACGAACGGATTTGCTCCGGAGAAGCAATGGAGATTTTGATTTCGTCAAAAGACTCGGAAACAGCCTGCTGACCAAAAAAATTCATAATATCGTTCATATTTGTAAAACTCCTTTTATCGCTTAGGCTTGTTCTTCGTTCAACATTTCAACGTTCAGGCACAAAGACTTGATTTCCTTGACCAAAACGTTAAAGCTCTCCGGAATGCCCGATTCAAAGCTGTCTTCGCCGCGGACAATCGCCTCGTAAACCTTGGTTCTGCCGTTGACGTCGTCGGACTTGACCGTCAGCATTTCCTGCAGCGTGTAAGCCGCGCCGTATGCCTGCAGCGCCCAAACTTCCATTTCGCCGAAACGTTGGCCGCCGAATTGCGCCTTACCGCCCAGCGGCTGCTGAGTAACGAGGCTGTACGGGCCGACCGAACGTGCGTGCATTTTTTCGTCGACGATGTGGTGCAGCTTAATCATGTAGATAATGCCGACCGTAACCTTGCGGTCAAACTTCTCGCCGGTACGTCCGTCGTACAGGTCAATCTGGCCTGACGTCGGCAGTCCCGCCATCTTCAGCATGCGGTTGATGTCGTCGCCGTTCGCGCCGTCGAATACCGGGGTTGCCATCGGGATACCGTTTTTGAGGTTGCCGACCATTTCCAGCTTTTCCGGTTCGGTCAGCGTCTCGATTTCTTTCTTGTACTGCTTTTCGCCGTAGATTTCCTTGAGTTTCGCGTTGAGTTCGTCAATCGTCTTTTCGCCGCGCTTGTACTGTTCGCAAAGGTCGTTCAGCTGTTTGCCGAGTTCTTTGGCCGCCCAGCCCAGGTGCGTCTCGAGGATTTGCCCCACGTTCATACGGGAAGGCACGCCCAGCGGGTTGAGCACGATGTCAACCGGGGTGCCGTCTTCCATATACGGCATATCTTCCAGCGGCAGAACGCGCGAAACCGTACCTTTGTTACCGTGGCGTCCGGCCATCTTGTCGCCGGTTTGCATCTTACGCTTGGTTGCGATAAAGACTTTGACCTGTTTCAAAACGCCCGGCAGCAGGTCGTCGCCGCGTTGAACTTCTTCAACCTTCTGTTCAAAGTGCTTCTGTACTCTGTCCAGACGTGCGTTAAACGCATTGGTGAATTCTTCGATTTTGCTCATCAGGTCTTCGTCTTTGATGACGATTTTGCCGAGCTGATATTCCGGAATATTCTTCAGGACTTCCTCGGTCAGTACCAGTTTCTTCGCAATGCCCTTCGGCGCGTCAACCACCGTCTGTCCCAAAAGCATTTCTTTCAGGCGCTGGTTGTAGCTCTTGCGGACGATGTTCATTTCGTCGTCGCGGTCTTTGGCAAGCTTGGAAATTTCGCCCTGCTCAATCGCCAGCGCGCGTTCGTCTTTTTCGACGCCGCGGCGGTTGAACACCTGAACGTCAACAACGACGCCTTCAATGCCCGGCTGGGCACGCAAAGACGTATCGCGGACGTCGCTTGCCTTTTCGCCGAAGATGGCGCGCAGCAGTTTTTCTTCCGGCGTAACCACGCTCTCGCCTTTCGGCGTTACCTTGCCGACCAGAATGTCGCCGGCCTTAACCTCGGCACCGATGTAGATAATGCCGGATTCGTCCAGGTTTCTCAGCGCGTCTTCGCCGACGTTCGGAATATCGCGGGTGATTTCTTCCTGCCCGAGCTTCGTGTCGCGTGCCATAACTTCAAATTCTTCAATGTGCAGCGAGGTCAGAACATCGTCGCGGGAAATGCGTTCCGACAGCAAAATCGCGTCTTCGTAGTTCAAACCATTCCACGGCATAAACGCTACCAGAACGTTCTTGCCCAGCGCCAGCTCGCCCATATCGGTACACGGGCCGTCGGCAATGATGTCGCCGGCGTGAATCTGGTCGCCGACTTTAACCAGCGGCACCTGGTTGATGCAGGTATCCTGGTTGGAGCGGCGGAACTTGGACAGTCTGTAAATTTCCACGCCCATATCGGCCACGTTGTCGTTGTTGTGGCTGCGGATAACGATACGGTTCGCGTCAACCGCCACAACTTCGCCGTCGTATTTGGCAACCAGCGTCGCTCCGGAATCTTTTGCCACCGTCGCTTCAATGCCGGTGCCGACCAGCGGCGCCTCGGAACGCAGCAGCGGCACGCCTTGGCGCTGCATGTTCGACCCCATCAGCGCGCGGTTCGCGTCGTCGTTTTCCAGAAACGGAATCAATGCCGCAGCGACCGAAACCAGCTGTTTCGGCGAAACGTCGATGAAGTTGATTTCTTCCGGTTTTGCAAAAATGACTTCGCCCGCTTTGCGGCAGGTAATCAAATCGTTTTCAAAGTGTCCGTCTTCTTTGACTTTTGCATTTGCTTCCGCCATGATGTACTTGGACTCTTCGTCCGCCGACAGATAAACCACGTCATCGGTAACCACGCCGTCAACCACCTTGCGGTACGGGCATTCGATAAAGCCGTACTTGTTAATGCGCGCGTATGTGGACAGAGCGTTAATCAAACCGATGTTCGGGCCTTCCGGCGTTTCAATCGGGCAGATACGCCCGTAGTGCGTCGGGTGTACGTCGCGGACTTCAAAGCCGGCGCGGTCGCGGCTCAAACCGCCGGGGCCCAATGCCGACAGACGGCGCTTGTGCGTAACTTCCGACAGCGGGTTATTCTGATCCATAAACTGCGACAGCTGCGACGAACCGAAGAACTCGCGGATAACCGCGGCAATCGGTTTTGCATTGACCAGATCCTGCGGCTTGACGTTGTTCAAAACTTCCGAGCTCATCTTTTCGCGGATGGCTCTTTCCATTCTCAAAAGGCCCATGCGGTACTGGTTTTCCATCAGCTCGCCGACGGAACGCACGCGGCGGTTGCCCAAGTGGTCAATATCGTCAACTTCGCCCTTGCCGTCGCGCAGCTCAACCATGTGCTTAACCACGCGCAGAATATCGTCCTTGCGCAGAATGTGGCAGGTATCCGGAGCTTCCGCAAACGGAATATCCAGCGCCGAATTCATCTTCACGCGGCCGACCGAAGACAGATCGTATCTTTCTTCATCAAAGAACAGCATCTTGAAAATCGCTTCCGACGCTTCCAGCGTAACCGGTTCGCCCGGGCGCATAACCTTAAAGATGTCGCCCAGAGCTTCTTCGCGGTTGGTATTGCGGTCAGCTTCCAGGGTATTGCGGATATACGGCCCGACATTGACGTTGTCGATATAGAGCAAATCCAGTTCTTTGATTTTTGCTTCGTTAATTGCGGTCAGCAGCTCTTCGTTCAGCTCGGCGCCCGCGTCGGCGATAACTTCGCCGGTCTTGGCGATAACCAGAGCCTTCGCCAGGAATTTGCCGTACAGGTAGTTGTCGTCAACCAAAAAGCTCTTCAGCCCTTTGTCAACCAGCTTCTGTGCCGAACGCACCGTCAGCTTCTTGTCTTTTTCCCAGACAACTTTATTGGTGTCGGCGTCAACCAAATCAAACGGGAATTTGACGCCCTTGACCCGTGCCGGTTCAAACGCGACTTTCCAGCCTTTTTTGAGCTTTTCGACATGGTCGATGTCATAGAAGTAGGAAAGGATTTCCTCTTTGCTCATACCCGTAATTTCCGACGGGTCAATGCGCTTGCCCTGCTTTTTCAGCTCGGCGATTTTTTCTTCGGTTTCCTTCGAATACAGGGAATAGAAAATCGTCGTAACCGGCAGCTTTCTGCGGCGGTCAATACGCGCGTAAACCAAATCTTTAGCGTCGAATTCAAAATCTAACCAGGAACCGCGGTACGGAATAATGCGCGCCGCAAACAGTTTCTTACCCGAAGCGACGGTTTTGCCCTTGTCGTCGTCAAAGAATACGCCCGGGCTTCTGTGCATCTGCGAAACGACCACGCGCTCGGTGCCGTTGACGATAAACGTACCCTTGTCTGTCATCAGCGGGATATCGCCCATAAACACGTCCTGTTCCTTGATGTCGTGCACGGATTTCGCGCCCGTGGCTTCGTCCACGTCAAATACGACCAGGCGCAGCGTCGCTTTTACCGGCGCCGCGTATGTCAGATCGCGCTTCATGCACTCTTCGACATCGTACTTCGGCTGCGACAGTTCGTACTTGACAAACTCCAGCACGCCGTTGCCGGAAAAGTCGCGGATGGGGAAAATGGATTTAAATACTTCTTCCAGACCGAACTCGCAATGGTTGCCGTACATGTCAACGTTGTTGATAAAGCTGTTGTACGAACCGGTCTGAACCTCAATCAGGCTGGGCATGTCGATAACGGCATCAATCCGCCCGAAATTTTTTCTTACACGTTTCTTGCTCGTATAAGATTCTTTCATCTTTTTTAATCCTTACTGGTTAGATTCTGCGACAATACTTATGATATGCACCCGGACTCCCGCCGTTTGGCACGATTCGCGCCCAAATCGGAAACATCTCGGGCCATTTTCAACCCCGACCGCAGAAGGTTATACGAAAAACTTAAGTTTAAAATATGTTCCCAGAGTCCGCAAGCGCCTTTGAAACTGTTTATTTTCAAAGGGTTGGCTAGTCAGCTCCGGTATGATGTAGAATAATTTTGTAATTACAAATTCTTATCTTTTTAAAGTCGTGCGGAGTATAGCGCCGTTAAAATAATTTTTCAACATATTTTTTGGTTTTATGCAGATTTTAACTTGAATTTAACCTTTTAAATGCAAGGCGTCCGAATCGCATCGTTCTCTCGCCGGCCATACCGGCTCCGCCCCGCGCCTCTTAACCGCTGTTTCCGCCGCGCCTCTCTTCGCTTCACTCCGCTTTTCAACAACATAAAATACCTGCCGGACACGCCGCTGCGCCTGTCCGGTCAGGCTGCGCTGCAGCGCTCACGCCCGATTACGCGACATCATTGCCCGCTTTCCTGCAATCATCCCGCGCAAGACTTTGCTCCGCTCCGGCGCCGCCTTCTCTGACCTGCCGGCCTTCACAACTTTATCCGTCCGCACAGCCTCTGCCGTCTCTATGCCGGACATTGCGCCTACTGCCGCCCTTCCGTTAATCACCGCTGCACAGCCTTCCGGCAGCTTCAAATCCCCAACGGCAAAATCCGTACCGTTAAACGTAACTTTTTTCAAATTCTTATATGCCGAAAGATCTGTCATAAACCGACTCATATTGTAGGAAAACGATAAATCCAGCTCTTCAACGCTTTCTGGCAGGCGGGACAGTCCGCACCCCCTCAGATCACACCCGATAAGCGAAAGCTTCTTCAATTTTGTGCAATCCGCCAAATTGCCGGTAATCGCCAAAATTCCCTTTGTCTCGCTGCAATGCAGTTCCTCAAGGCTCTCCGGCAGCCTGATTCTGTTTTCAATCAGGTTTTCTCCCTCCAGTACCAGTTTTTTCAACTTTTTCTGTCCGTTCAAATCGCCGGCAAGGCGCATATTGCGACACAAATCCAGCTCTTCCAGCCCTTCCGGAAGTTTTACCTTGTCCGTCCGCCGCGCGTCGGCACCGCGGAGCGACAAGAAGCGCAAATTCCTGCAACCGCTGAAATCAAGCGCTGCCGGCGGAAGATTCTTCGCCTGAGAGAGATTAATTTCCCGCACTTCCGGAGCAAAACCGATACCCGTATAACCGGTAAAATCCCGTCCGGCCAAATCGGCGCGTTCTCCCATATGCCATGCGTCAAAAAGATTACTGCGCCGTCCGTCGCGATCAATAAACTTCGGCAAACCGTCAATATAGTCAAAATCCGCCTTTCTCCCGTGGGCTGCAGCCGCTTCTTGCAATTTTCCGCGCGTATCGTCATTAATTTCCCGCCCCGCGACAATGCCGAAAACCAGCGCTTCGTACGCGGCAAAATCTCCCCCCTGCGCCAAAGCCGCCGCAGTGCGTTCCGCCAGCATGGATATAATCTTTGGATTATTGGTATGGGTCAGCATTTTCTCGCCAAACGCCGGAGAAAACCCTTTGCCGACCTGTTCCTCAATCATTTTAAAACAGGCCAGAGGATCTCTCCTTGCCGTAATTTCTATGATATAATCCCGTTTATCAGTCATAATTGTATCCTCCTCCGTTATCGGCCGCCTCCCGGCGCACTGCCCGCACAACTGCAATGAAAGCAAAGCCTTTTAAAAAGGATACCACATTTCTCCGTCCCTGTCAATGCCATATATAAAAAAACATTTAGAAAACAAAATTTTAAAACATACATTTGTGACTGTATGCTCATTACATTCCCGGTTGTCTCCAAACGACTGTCAGATTCATTTGCTGCTGTTTCTCCCCATTCGCTTCATCTTCTGCCGCACTTGCACTATCTGCTGCCATAATCCGCACACTTGCATTTCCCTCACGCAGCCGCTGTTTCCGCCGCGCCTGTCACAACACGCCCGCGCCTCTTAACCACCGTTTCCGCCGCGCCCGAAAAGCCTGCCGAAAATCTTTCCCGCGTTCAGCCCTCCGGTTTTCCGCACTTTGACGTCCGGTTTCTCCAGCCCGGACTCAATTCCCCGGTCGACCGCGCAGCCCGCCGGCACCAAAACCTCTTTAAACGATGGTCTGCACGTACGCAGCCCGATTTCTTTCAGCTGTCCGTACCGGCTCAAATCCAGCACGTCCCGCGCCAAACCGCCGGTATAGTTGAGGGTCAGCTCCTCAATCCCTTCCGGCAGGCGCAGTTCCCTGAATTCCAGATTGGTATGAGACAAATCGACTTTCTTCAAGTGCCGGTACTTTTCCAGCTTAAACATATCCCCGTGCAGCCCGTGAACCGACGACAGTTCCAGTTCCTCAATCCCTTCCGGCAGCTCAAAATAAACCGCCTTTTCTCCCGCCGTCGTCTTATTGCCTGAAAGCATCAGCCTTTTCAAATCGCGGCAGCCTTTAAGCTGCGCCAGCACGTCCCGCGGAAACGTCGCCCCCGGCAGCGACAGCTCCCGCAAATGCGGCGGCAGCGCAAAACCTCGCCCGTCGAAATCGGTACGGTCAAAAAGCCCCGCATACAGGGTTTCCAGCTTTGCAAACCCGCTCAAATCTCCCAAAAGCCGCACATTGCCGCGAACGTCCAGCCAGCGGATGCCCTGCGGCAGTTTTAATTCGGCCTCTTCGGACAATGCCGACAGCCCCAACGCCAGCACTTCCAGTTTCGGATAAGGCCGGAAATCCAGCACTGCCGCCGGAACGTCGTTGCTTTTCTGAATGCTTATCCGCTCAACGTCTGCCGCAAACACGATGTCGGCATAGTCCGCCAGTTCCATATTGTTCAGCTCGGCGTTTTTACCCCGGCCGCGCGCATCATACACGTCTCTGCGCATACCGCCCAAACCGATAAAAACTTTCTGACCCGCCGCCGCGGCAAACGCTTCGCCGTCGCCGTTCGCTTCCGCCAGCGCACGCATTTTTTCCCGCGTCGTATCGCGCCCTGCCCTCCCGGCAACAATCCCGAGCACAACTTCCCGCCACAAGTCGTAATCCGCGCCTCCGGCAAGCGCCTGCCCGGTTTTTGCCGCCAGTTCGTCCATCACCCGCAGATGATTGCTGTGGGTCAGGATATCCCGCGCCGCTTCGGGCGTCAGCACCCGTGCTCCGCGAACCGCGTTAAAACTTTTCAGCGGCGGCCAAAGCTCCGTTATGTCGATTGCATAATTTGTCATCTGCCGCCGCTTTCCCTGTTCTGCCGTCCGCAGCCCGCGCTACTCTTCGCTTTCGTCCGCCGCGGCCACACCGTCAAACTCGTTGACTTCCTCAGACAGCTCTGCGTCTTCGTCGTCATCGTCCGCATCCAGCCACGTTACCGAAACCACGCTCTCGTCTTCGGCGGTGCGGAACAGGATAACGCCCTGCGTCTTGCGTCCGGCGATGCGGATATCCTCGACCGGCATACGGATAAGCTTGCCGCCGTCGGTAACCATCATAATCTGGTTGTCGTCCTCAATCGGGAACGAGCTGACCACCGCCTTGTTGCGCTCGGACATTTCCATATTCGCCACGCCCTGGCCGCCGCGCGCCGTAATCCGGTACTCATAGGCCGAGGTGCGCTTGCCGTAGCCGGTGGACGTAACCGTCAGGATAAACTGCTCGTTCTCGCGCATAGCCTTAAACTCTTCAAAGCTCATCTGCGGCTCCAGCCCGTTAAACGCGGCCTCTTCGTCAAAGTCGCCGTTCTCCGGAACCTCAATTCTCTTCAATGCCGAAGACAGGCGCAGATATTCGTCGCGCTGCTCGGTCGTTGCGTCCGTATGCTTCAGGATGGACATCGAGATAACCTCGTCGCCGTCCATAAGCTTAATTCCGCGCACGCCGCACGAATTGCGCCCGACGAACACGCGGCAGTCCGCAACCGGGAAGCGGTTGCACTTGCCCGACTTCGCCGCCAGCATAACGTCGCACGCATCGTCGCACAGCGCCACGTTGACGAGCTTGTCGCCCTCGTCGAGTTTCATCGCGATTTTGCCGTTCGCCTGTACGTTGACGAAATCCATCAGCGAGTTGCGGCGGATATTCCCGCTTGCCGTCGCGAACATAATCGACAGATCCTTGCACTCGTCCTCATTCTCCGGCAGTTTCATAATTGCCGTGATGTTTTCGCCTTCAACCAGCGGCAGCAGGTTGACGAACGGCTTGCCCTTCGATGTCGGCGACCCCAGCGGCAGCTTGTAAACTTTCATCTTGTACACAATGCCCTTGGACGAGAAGAACAGCACCGGCGTATGCGTACTCGCCACAAACAGCCGCGTAACGAAATCTTCCTCTTTGGTCGTCATGCCGGACTTGCCTTTGCCGCCGCGTTTCTGCGCCTTGTAGGCATTAAGCGGCACGCGCTTGATGTAGCCCGCCTCGGTAACCGTAACCACCATTTCCTCGCGCTGGATTAAAGATTCGATGTCGGTATCGACCTCAATGTCCTCAATCACCGTGCGCCGCGGGTTCGCGTATTCGGCCTTAATCGCCGCAAACTCGTCTTTCATAATCCCCATCAGTTTTTCGCGGCTTGCCAAAATCGACAGGTACTCTTCGATTTCGTGCCCGATGGCGCGCAACTCGTCGTGAATCTTGTCGCGTTCCAAACCGGTTAAGCGCTGCAGTTTCAAGTCCAAAATCGCCTTGGCCTGCGCCTCGCTCAAACGATATGTTCCGTTAACAACCTCGCGTCCCGGCTCGGCAATCAGCTTAACCAGCGCTTCGACGTCGCCTGCCGGCCATGCTTTCGCCAGCAGCGCGTCTTTTGCTTCCGTCGGGTTTGCCGCGGTGCGGATAAGCTCAATGACCGGGTCGAGGTTTTCGACCGCAATCGCCAAACCGACCAACACGTGCGCCCTGTCGCGCGCCTTGTTGAGTTTGAACACCGTGCGCCGGCGGATAACCTCTTCGCGGAATTTGACGAACGCCGCAATAATGTCCTTGAGGTTCATCATCATCGGCCGCCCGTTGTTAATCGCCAGCATATTCATGCCGAAACTGGTTTGCAGCTGCGTATATTTATAGAGCTGATTCAGCACCACGTCGGCCTGAAATTCCTTCTTGACTTCAATAACCACGCGCACGCCCTGGCGGTCGGATTCGTCGCGGATGTCCGAAATGCCTTCGATTTTCTTTTCCTTCACCAGTTCGGCGATTTTCTGCACCAGCATCGCCTTGTTGACCTGGTACGGGATTTCGTGCACCACAATCGCCTCGCGGTCCTTGCGGATTTCCTCAATTGTGCACTTCGCCCGCATCATAATCGAGCCGCGCCCGGTCAGGTACGCATTTTTCGCCCCGCCGTAGCCCAAAATCAGCCCGCCGGTCGGGAAGTCCGGCCCCGGCACGATGCGGATAAGGTCTTCAATCGTAATGTCCGGATTGTCCACATACGCCGTGCACGCGTCCAGAACTTCGCCCAGATTGTGCGGCGCAATGTTGGTCGCCATACCGACCGCAATGCCGTTCGTGCCGTTGACCAAAAGGTTCGGAAACCGCGCCGGCAGCACCGTCGGCTCCTGTAACGATTCGTCATAGTTCGGCATAAAGTCGACCGTATCGCACTCGATGTCTTCAATCAGCGCGTGCGCCACCTTGGCCAGCCTCGCCTCGGTATAACGCATTGCCGCCGCCGAGTCGCCGTCCATCGAACCAAAGTTGCCTTGCCCGTCGATCAACGGCAGGCGCATCGAAAACGGCTGCGCCATGCGCACCATTGCCTCGTAAACCGAACTATCGCCGTGCGGGTGGTATTTACCCATAACCTCACCGACGATACGCGCCGATTTCTTAAACGGTTTGTTGTAGTCATAGCCGTTTTCATACGCGGCGTAGATAATGCGGCGGTGCACCGGCTTTAAGCCGTCGCGCACGTCCGGCAGCGCGCGGGAAACGATAACGCTCATCGCATAGTCCAGATACGAACGGCGCATTTCCTCGACAATCATCGTCGGCGCAATGTTTTCCTTCGGCAGATTCACCATCGCCGCCGCCGTCGCGCCGGTTCCTGTTGCCTTGTCCGCGCCCGCATCATTCTGCGCGCCCGCACTCGCCGCGCCATTATCCCCGTTGCCGCCGTTCATCGCCCCGTCCGTACCGTTGCCGCCGTTCATCGCTCCGTCCGTACCGTTGCCGCCGTTCATCTCGTCATTCTCATCAGCCATTTTATAAAAAACCTCTCGTTAAAACACAATCTGCCGCCCCGAAATTGTGGGCAAACCTCTCGTCAAACACAATCCGTTGCCCCGAAACCGCCGCGCGAACTTCCCGCCCGGACGCCGTATCGGTGCGATTTATTGCCCCCAGACTACCACAACGCCCCAAAATAAAAAGCTTGATTTTCGATTTATCCCCATAAACCCCGTTTTTTTCGCCATCAGACGCTTTTTTAAAAATTTCCGAGGGGGTGTCGATGTTTGTAAGCTGCCGCTCCGTCCGCCCTGCCACACTCTAAACAAAAAAATAACAAAATAAACAAAAACCTATTGACACCCTCTCTAAAATATGCTATAAACATAACCGAAATCAGTAAAATTATGTCAAACAAACTAAAATATTTATTATGGAAACAATTTACATTGCAAGAAAAGCACAAAACAATGCCAAAGCGTTTATAACAATGAATCCCGCAAACGGCAATATTTCCGTTCACGGAAAGTTTTATGACGGCTGCAAAGCTTTCTCCGGCCCGATGCTTGAAAACATCGCCGCCGTTCCGGAAACGCTTATGGAAGAAATCAAACGCCGCGACGCCAAGCCTTTAAGCGCTCCGTCGCCCGAACTTCGGGATTTCATTGCCTCGGTTTGGACAAAAGCCGAAGAAATGGAACCGTGGTTCAAGTTTTAACAAACACAATGTTTCCCGGCGGTTCCGGAGCTGTCCGACCGCTTTGAAACACGCCTTGCTAACCCCAAAGCCTCCCGATTTCCGGAGGCTTTTTTTATGGTTGCTCCGGCTGCTGCCTCTCTCCGTTCACTCCTCAATAACTTCAATCACCATGCTGCCGTCTTCCTGCGGCATAATCCTATAGCGTTTTCCCTTTTCCAGCTCCACGCCGCCGTCTTCCAAAACCCCGGATGTCATCTCGCGCACTGCCGCGGCGTCTTCGGCCGCATTGTCGTTTTTAATCCAGCCGTTGGCGCGGTAACGCTCGCGCAGCCCCGCGCTGTAGCTCATGCCGCCCAGATGGTAGTTAACGATTGCAAACAGCGTAATTCCCCATGTCAGAACAATAACGTACATCGCTTCCAAAACTGCCGCCAGCGTTTCCGAAATGTCAAGCCTGCCCCCGCCCGGCTTATAGCGCCGGTCAAACAGGGCAACGTAAACCGCCGCTCCGAGCGCCAGATTGCGATAGGTTTCAAGTTCAAAAAAAACGTTAAAAGCCCCCTCATACCCCTCGTAATGCAGCGTAAAACCGGTCAGCACCAGCCCTATCCATACCAGCGGGTTCAAAAACACCGCCTTAAATACCGAACCTCTCATTCCTTCCATAACGTTCCGCTCCCGTTGATAATTCTGTTACTGTTTCCGTTACCGCACCCGGCTTTGCTCCCGGCTGCATTCTTCGTCCCAAAGCCGGGCCAGGCGCTTTGCGCCCCTCTCCGCAACTCTTCCCGGCCGCTTTCTCCGCCGTATTTGTTTCCAGTCTAACCGCCGACAGTAAAAAAACTCTTTACATCGTGCAAAAAAATGCCTACAATGCCTGTCAGACAACGGAGGTCTGCAATGTTTTACCCGGATAAGAATTTTATTAACACGCTTTCCAACGGCGAGCGTTTTATTTTTCTGAAAATCATTTGCGGCACGGTCGCCGCCAACCGCCAGGTCAGCCGCGAAGAGCTGCTTTATCTGAAAGAGGCGGCGCTGAAATATGAAGTCAGCGGCGAAAGCCTCGCCAATATGATAAAGTCTTCCGACCGCACCGCCCTGATGATGCAGGCGAGGATGATAACCGACCGCGCCAAGGCGCTGATGCTGATAAAGGATATGTGTATGGTCGCCAATATCGACAGCAGCCTTGAAGACAGCGAAATCGACTATATTCTTGACATCGCCGCGGCAATGCACATCGAACCCGAACGCGTCAAGGAAATTAATGCCGTCGTCAACGAATATCTGGCGGTATCGCAGAAAGCCTGTATTCTCTTGGAACAGGAACATTGGACCTGACGCAGGCGCCGCCTGTTCCGTACGGCATCCTTTCTCCGGCACTCCCGGATTAACCCTCCGGCTCACCCGGCACCAAACACCTCCGGCACTCCGGATTAACCCTTCCGGCTCACCCGGAACCAAACACCTCCGGCGCTCCGGATTAACCCTCCGGCTCACCCGGCACCAAACATCTCCGGCGCTCCGGATTAACCTTTCCGGCTCACCCGGCACCAAACATCTCCGGCACTCCGGATTAACCCTTCCGGCTCACCCGGCACCAAACACCTCCGGCACTCCCGGATTAACAAATAAGGAACCTTAAATGCCCGAACGCATAGCAAAATTTCTGGCCCGCTCCGGCGTCTGCTCCCGCCGCGAAGCCGAAGAACTGATAAAACAGGGGCGCATCACCGTCAACGGCGAAACCGTAGCCGCGCCGGCCTTTCTGGTCGACGGCTCCGAAACCGTGCTCTTCGACGGTGAAAGAATCAAATCGAAAGACAAAACCCGCCTTTGGCTCTACCACAAGCCTGCCGGGCTCGTTACCTCCCACAAAGACGAAAAAGGGCGCGACACCGTTTTTGCGCACCTTCCCGCCGGCTTGCCGCGCGTCATCTCCGTCGGAAGGCTCGACCTCAATTCCGAAGGGCTGCTCCTGCTGACCAACGACGGAGGGCTTTCCCGCGCGCTGGAACTCCCATCCAACGGCTGGAGCCGCCGCTACAAAGTCAAAGTTCATGGCTTTTGGGACGAACGCCGCCTGAAAAAGCTCGAAAAAGGCGCCACCGTCGACGGTATCGCTTACGGTCCCTGCAAAATCACCATAGACAGCCGCCCCAAACCCGCCGCTGCGCCGGTTCGCAATGGCACTGCCGCGGCAGTGCCGGAAACCGCCCCGGCCTCCCGTACCGCCACCAACGCCTGGCTCACCGTTTCGCTAACCGAAGGCAAAAACCGTGAAATCCGCAAACTTATGGCCTCCGTCGGCCTGGAAGTCGCCCGTTTGATACGCCTGTCCTACGGCCCGTTTCAGCTTGGTTCGCTAAAACCCGGAGAAGTCCGCGAGGTTCCGCAGAAAACGCTGCGCGAACAGCTCGGCAGCCTGTGGCCCGAGGCCGATACGGCCGCGTCCCCCCGTTCCCGCAACCGTACCGGTACCGGAGGCACGACCCCATGCGCATAATTTCCGGCACCCGCCGCGGCAAAAAGCTTTTCGCCCCGAAAAACGACCGCATCCGCCCCACTTCCGACCGCGCGCGCGAAGCACTCTTCAACATTCTGGAATCCATGCTTCCCGCGCCGCTTTCCGAATATGATTTTCTTGACGTTTTTGCCGGAACCGGAGCCATCGGCCTGGAAGCGGCATCCCGCGGCGCCCGCTCGGTAACATTCATCGACATTGATTTGGAACTGGTCAAAAAGAATGCCGCCGCCTGCCGCCTGCCGAAACTTTCCTATATACAGAAAGACGTCCGCCGCCTGCCGCCCGCCGCCAGACAGTTTAACCTTGTTTTTATGGACGCGCCGTACAATATGGAACTGTCGGTTCTTACCCTCTCCAAACTTTTTGAAAAAGGCTGGCTCACGGACGATGCCATAATCATCGTTGAAACCGCCAAAATGGAACTGCTTGAAATGCCCCCGGGGCTGAAAATAAGCCGCGCCAAAGCCTATTTTTACGGCGCCGCCCGTTTTACGTTCGTAAGGGTCGACCCCGAATATCTGAAAGTGCGGTAAAACAAACTTCCTGCTCCCGCGCAGGTACCTGCACCCGCCCTGCCGGCCGTTCAGCCAGACGCCTGCCGAAAAGAATTTCTGCCGCCGCGCTCTCTTCTCACGCTCAATACGCCCTCACCGGCCGCGGTTTTCGTTCAACACGCATCCACTCGCTGGCCGCCTGCCGCCCTGCCGGCTGCGGCCATTATCAGCCGCTGCCTTCTCCGCCCTCACCGGCCGCGGTTTTTCGCACGTTTCGGCTGGCTGCAGCTCTCATTTAACACGCGCGCTCATACAGCGCCCACATCTCCTCATCCCGCGTCAGGTCGTCAAGCCTGCCGTCCGCCAGTTTGGCATCAGCCGTTTCCGCCACCTCGGGCGCAAACTCCGGCGCCGGCCCGTTTACCGGCAGCATCCGGCAGTGCAGCATCCGCAGCGTCCGGTCGTTTTGCAGCATCGCCAGCCCGCCATTCCCCGCTTCAAAAGGCGCCAGAATACCAGCCCAGTATTTCGCCCGCGCCAGCACTTTCGGTTCGCAGATTTCTTCAGGAATAACAAACCACCCGCGTTCCCTCAGCCACCGTCCGGCACTGACCCGCGAGCTGATGACCGACAGCGGTACCGCCAAAACCAGTCCCAGCGTAATCGGCAGCAGCCACCAGAACAGGACATGCGCATATTTCCAGACCACCAGCGCCGTTACCGCGCCGAGCACCGTATGCCATTTGTGGATTTGCCAGGCCGTCTGCCAGCTCGTTCCCTCGTCGCCGCGGTTTTGCGCGTTCCACCCCACCGACTTGCCGCGCAGGATGTCAAACACGAATTTGCTCTGAAACAGCATCATCACCGGTGCCATTAAAGTCGACACCACGATTTCCAGCCCCAGGCTTTTGCCCGCGTTCCATGCAGACCGCACATATCCGCAAACGCCGTCCGTTCTGCCATTTTTCCCGGCATTACCTTTAAGATACGCCGCCAGCCCCAGAAATTTCGGCACCAGCAGCATCGCCATCGACAGTACGAACAGCCCGATAGTGCCATATTTGTCAAACACCGGCCAGTTCGGAAACAGCGAATACGTCTGCCCGAAATACTGCGGCGGAATGAACTCGCGGAACAACACCATCGACAGCCCCGCCAGCAGAAACAGCAGCCACAGCGGCGATGACAGATACGACATAATCCCGGTCAGAAAATGCACGCGGCTCACCGGATGCAGCCCGCGCGAAATCAGCACCTTGATATGCTGCAAATTGCCCTGACACCAGCGCCGGTCGCGCGCCGCAAAATCAATCATCGACGGCGGACATTCCTCATAGCTGCCTTTCAACTCCGGCAGCAGCCACGCCGACCAGCCGCCGCGCGCAATCAGCGCCGCCTCGACAAAGTCGTGGCTCAGGATAAAGCCGCCGAACGGCCCTTTGCCTTTGAGTTTCGGCAGCCCGCAGCAGTCGATAAACGCCCGCGTGCGGATAATCGCGTTATGCCCCCAGTAGTTGCTGTTGCCCGCCTGCCAGTATGCCAGCCCGGCACCGACCACCGGCCCCGCAACCTTGCCCGCAAACTGCTGCATCCGCGCAAACATGCTCGTGGAATTGACCATCTGCGGCGACGCCTGGATAATCCCCGCGTGCGGATTTGCTTCCATCAGCCGCGCCATTTTGACAATCGTTTCCGCCGTCATCAGGCTGTCGGCGTCCAGCACCAGCATAAAGTCGTATTCCGCCCCCCAGCGGTTGCAGAAATCCTCGATGTTGCCGGACTTGCGCGCCGTATTCTGCGCCCGCCGCCGGTAATAGATATGTAGCCCCGCGCCGCCGGCCGTTCCGCCGCTCCTCCCGGCTGCTTCCGTATCCGAACGGCTCTCCGCTCCGCTTGCCCGAACGCCGTGTTCAACCGCACCAGCCGCACTCTCCCGCAGCTCCCCGCTCTCCGCGCCGAAACTGCCGCTTTCCAAAATCCGCTTTGCCTCCAGCCAGATTTTCTCTTCCTTGACCCAGATTTTCGGATTCGTCGTATCGCTCAGAACAAAAATATCAAACCTGCCGCCTGCGCCCGCCTGTTGCAAATCTTCGCCGATAGCCAGCAGCCGCGCCATCACCTGCGCCGGCTCTTCGTTGTAAATCGGCATCAGCACCGCTGTCTTCGCCTTAATAAAGGAAGCCATCTCCCGCACTTTCGGCGCCGCCGGGTTCTGCCGCGCCCGCAGGTCGTCCGCCGCAATGCCTGCCTCAGCATCCAACGCCGCTTCAACGTCGGCAGGATACGTTATCCCCGGCATCCTTGCCCTTTTCAACAGCTGCGAAAATCCCAGAATGCTCGACCAAAAATAAAGCGCAATCCACCCGAACGTCAGCACAAACAGCACAATCACCGCCGCCCGCGTCCAAACCGTAATGTCCGAAGGCATCGCCGCCGCCCACTTAAGCAGTCCCAGCGCCACCGTAACGATGACCAGTGTCGAAAGCAGCCGCCGGCGCCTGTGCACCAGCATCGCATATTCCGCGCCGTACCACGGCCGCAGCGCCGGGCGGTTCCTGCCGTCGCCCGCGCCGCTGCCCGCATGCTCCCTCGCGCCGGCACCGTTCCGCCCCCTGTCTGCCTCGCGCCGCTCTTCCCGCGGCTTCAGCCACAGTTTTTGCCACATACGCTTGACCCGCGGCGGCATAATCGGCTGCGCCCGCATTTTCAGCGGTTTTTCCGGCGGCACGATAACCAGGTTGTCAATGTCTTCCGATGCGGTCATTTCCCCTCCTATTGCGGCAGCCACTGATACGTCCAGACTTCGGAAATAATCTCCCCTTCGCGTTTGAGCGCAATTCTCAGCTCGGAAGTCTTGCCGTCCGGCTCAAAGTCGACATACGCGATAACACCTTTGGACACGGTGCTGTATTCCAGATGCGCGCGCTTGATTTCGCCTTCCGACGCGCTCGCCTCGATTTCCAGCTCGCCGTTGCCGAAATAACGCCGCAGCCTGCTGCCGGTAAATTCAACTGCAAACTTGCGCCCCGTATTGCCCAGAACGCCCATCACGCCGCCGACGCCGGTATAAGTCGCCGCCACGCGCGCCTCAACGTCTTCGCCGTCCACGTCGTCCGTCCAGTGCAGACGGTACTTAAAGCGGTATTCTCTGCCGGTTTCGACTTTTTCCGCCGGAATCCAGTATGCGACCACATTGTCGTGGATTTCCTGCTGCGACGGGATTTCCACCAGCTGCACCGTCCCTTTGCCCCAGTCGCCCGCCGGCTCGACCCAGACGCTCGGCCGCTCGTGATAGTTGGCCTCAAAATCCAGATAATGCTCCAGCGACCTGTCGCGCTGCATCAGCCCGAAACCGGACGGATTGTTGTCCTCAAACGAACTGACGCGCAGAAACTTCGCATTGTCCAGCGGCCGCCACAGCCACTCGCCGGCGCCGTTGTGCATCAAAAGCCCGTCGCTGTCGTGCACTTCGGGACGATAGTCGTCAAAGCGGTTCTTGGTATTTTCGCCGAACAGGTACATCGAGGTCAGCGGCGCGATGCCGAGCTTCTCCACCGGCTTGCGGAAATAAAGCGCCGCATCGACGTCCATTACCGTATCCTTGCCCGGTTTGAGCGTAAAACGGTACGCCCCCGCCGCGCTCGGGCTGTCCAGCACCGCAAAAATCTTTATCTCGCGGGCATTGCGGCGCGGCTTCTGGATATAGAACTCCGTAAACGCCGGAAACTCCTCGCCTTTCATCGACGCCGTGTCAATCGCCAGCCCGCGGGCGGAAAGCCCGTACTTGTGCCCCTGCCCCAGCGCGCGGAAATAGCTCGCGCCCAGAAAAGAAACCACTTCGTCAAGATACGTCAGGCTGTTCAGCGGATAATGCAGGCGGAACCCGGCATAGCCGCCGCCCCGGACTTCCTCAAAATCCTTGGGCGAAATCTCGTTCTTGCCGTAGTCGAAAAATTCCGGATGATATGTCAGCAGCACCGCCTTGCGGTCGATAATCTCGTTAACCGCCACCGGCGCCGTAAACATCCCGCCGACATGGAACAGCTGCAGGTCAAACTTCAGCTTGTTCTTTGCCCACGGCCCGTCCGCGGGTTTGAAGCGGATGTCGCGGTATTCGTCATAGTCGAGCCCGCGGAATTTTCCCGACGGCAGTTCTGCCGGCTTTTGGTACGGGGTTGCCGCCATCGCCTGCGCTTTCTGCCGCAGTTTCTTAAACGAAAATTCCCCCGGCGCGGTAACTTCTTCTTCCGCCTCGATTAAAGCTTTTCTCCCCTGCGCGCGGTCATAGGCGTAATATCCCGCCGCGGCCAGACACGCAGCCACTGCAATGCCGAAAATAAGATTCCGTTTCATCATATCTCCCTCATATTCCAATTTATGGTATTTGCCAATACCTTACCGGTATTTACCTGATGGCAGAATATTCGCCCGCAAACGGTTGTCAAGCCCTTTAAACTGCCTTTCAACCGGATTTTGCCGTTCTCCCGGCCATTTCTGCACCGCGGCAATCCCCGGCTGCCGCCTGCCGTCCGCTCTGTTTGCCCCCGTTCGCTCACTCTGCCAACCACCTGTCGTCCGCTCTGCCCGCCGCCTGTCCGGCCGCACGGTTCGCCGCCTGTCCGGCCGCACGGTTCGCCGCCAGTCGTCCGCCTCAGATAAAATATTCCAGATACAGAAACACCCCGGCCATAGCCACGCTCAAAAGCATCACCGGCACCGACCAGATGAGGAACCGGAGAAAGCTTATCGGATGCCCCTCGCGTGCTGCAATCCCCGCAACGATAACGTTCGCCGACGCGCCGATAAGCGTCCCGTTGCCGCCCAGGCACGCCCCGAGCGACAGCGCCCACCACACCGGCATCATCGCCTCTCGCCCGCCCAGCGCTTCTTCCATCGCTTTCAGCGTCGGAATCATCGTCGCCACAAACGGGATGTTGTCCACCACTGCCGATGCCGCCGCCGATACGCCGAGAATGACATACACGCTCTTTTTGATGCTTCCGCCGGTTACCCCGACGAAATAGTCGCCCATTTTTTTCAGAAATCCGCTTTCGTCCAGCGCCCCGACAATGACGAACAGCCCCACAAAAAAGAACACCGTCGTCCAGTCCACGCGCCGCAGCACGTCCTCCACCTTTTCGTCGCTCTGCGTATGCGGCAGCCCCATCGTATACAGAAGCAGCATCACCGCCGCCCCGGCCAGCGCGATAAAACCGTTTTCAAACCCGATGTCATGCGCGACCACAAACGCCGCCATCACCATGCCCAGCACCCACAGCGCCTTTTTCAAAAGCTTAAAGTCGGTAATTGCGTCTTTTTCGTTAATGTTCATCACCAGCGCGCGGTTTTTGAGCGATGTCGTCAGGCTGTCTTTCCAAAAATAGACAAACATGCCGACCACTGCCGCCATAATCGTCAGCACCACCGGCGTCAGATGGAACAGAAAATCCGTAAACGAAAGCTCCAGCGCCGACCCGATGAGGATGTTCGGCGGGTCGCCGATAAGTGTTGCCGTACCGCCGATATTGGATGCGAAAATATTGATAAGCAGGTACGGATACGGGTTGACCTCAAGCTTGTTGGCAATCTGCATCGTTACCGGCACAACCAGCAGCACCGTCGTTACGTTGTCCAGAAATGCCGAAAACACCGCCGTCACAAAGCCCATGACAATCAAGATGCCCAGCGGGTGCGCGCGCACTTTTTTCGCCCCCCACACCGCAACGTACTGAAACATGCCGGTTCTCTCCGCGATATTGATGATAATCATCATTCCCGTCAAAAGCGAAATCGTGTTAAAGTCAATTGCCGCGATTGCCGCCTCCTGCGATACCGCGCCGCACAGCACCAGCCCCGCCCCGACCAGCAGCGTAACCACTGCCCGGTTCAGCTTTTCCGTAAACAAAAGAAAGTAGCACAGCCCCATCGCCGCCAGCGCGACTGTCTGGTGGGTAAAGCCGAAAATCAAGTCCGTCGTCTGCATCCGTCAAATCCCTTAAAGCTCATATCCGTCCTGTCTCCTCATCCTCTCGTCATTCGCTCTTTTCGCCATTACTCCTTCGCCCGGTAATTCCGCCGCTCCCCGCGCCATCTCACCGCCCCGGTACATGTTCGCACCGCCGTTGCCCGCCGTACCATTGCTCCGCTGTCCCTCTTGCCAACCGTTGCTCTCCGCATAATTGCTCCTTCGTCCGGAACATCCGCCGCTCTCCGCGCCTTTTCTCCCCCTGCCGTATAAAGCGTACCATTTCTTCTCCCTCTACATAAAGTGCACAATATAAAGGTAAGCGCTCGATATGGCAATGGAAATAAGCATTACCGGCAGCGACCACAGCAGAAATTTAAGAAAGTTCAGCGCATGCCCCTCGCGCGCCGCAATTCCCGCGACGATAACGTTTGCCGAAGCCGCAATCAGCGATCCGTTGCCGCCGAAGCACGACCCGACGGACAGCGCCCACCATACCGGCATCATCGCCTCGCGCCCGCCCAGCGCCTCTTCCATCGTTTTCAGAAGCGGAATCATCGTCGCCACGAACGGAATGTTGTCAATCGCCGCCGACAGCACCGCCGACGACCACAAAATCAGAAACGTCGCTTTCTGAATACTTCCGTCCACCAGGAGCAGCGCCTTGTGCCCGAGCATTTCCAGCACGCCGGTAACTTCCAGCCCGTACACCAGCGCAAACAGCCCCGTAAAAAAGAAAATCGTCGTCCAGTCCACAAGCGAAAACGCGTCTTCCACCCGTTTGTCGCGCTCCTGATGCGGCAGCCCCAGCGTATACAGCATCATTAAAAGCGCCGCTCCGAACAGAGCGATTGTGCCGTTGGCGATATGCAGGTGCTCGCCGGCGATAAAGCCGAGAATAACCAGCCCCAGCACCGCCGCCGATTTTATCAGAAGCCCCGCGTCGGTAATCGTATCGCGCTCGTTAATGCTCATAACCTCGTTGCGCGCCGCCGCCGTCGCCGTCATCTTCCGCCCGAAAAAGAAGTCAAACGCCGCCACCAGCAGCGCCAGATTAATCGCCACCAGCAGCGACAGCTCTTTAAGAAAATCCGTAAACGACAGCCCGATGGCGCCGCCGATAAGAATATTCGGCGGGTCGCCGATAAGCGTTGCCGTACCGCCGATGTTTGAGGAGAAAATCTCCATTAAAAGAAACGGATACGGGTTTAATTTCAGCTTACGGGTGATTTCTATCGTTACCGGCACAATCAGCAGCACCGTCGTTACGTTGTCCAGAAACGCCGATAGCACCGCGGTTACCACGCCGAGCACTGCAAGGATGCCGCGCGGATTCGCCTTCACCAGCTTCGCCGACTTGACCGCCGCATACTGGAACGCGCCGGATTTTTCCATAATCCCGACCATAATCATCATGCCGATAAGCAGCGCAATGGTGTTAAAATCAATGCCTTTCAGCGCCTGATCGTAGCTCAAAACGCCGAGCAGCACCATCGCCGCCGCGCCAAGCATAACCGCTACCGCCCGGTTCAGCTTTTCTGAAAACAGAACCGCGTAGCTCAAAATCAGGATAACGCTGGCAATCACCGCCGCCGGAACGCCGAAAATCATCGCGCCCCTCCCGCAGAACCCGCCGACCGAACCGCCGCCCTTTCACCGGCAGCAGCATTCATCATGCCAACCATCGCGTTCATTCCGCCCGCCATCGAGCTCACACCGCCAGCCATCGCGCTCACACCGCCTGCAGCCGTCCTCTCTCCCGCCGCTCTCAATCTCATATATGCCTCCCGAATAAATCTACGGGACTGAATATAAACATAAGTTATTAAAAAATAAATACCAAACCGCAAAATCTTTAACAAAAAAGTATGTATCGCCCCGCTGCCTTCCCGCTCTGCACGCTCCCCCCGCCCTCTGCCTCCCCCGTCGGCCGCACAAACTTTTCGCTCCGCCTGCCCCTTCTTAACCGTATATTAACATTTTATCCCTAAACTGCCGTTTACCGGATACACGGGTATCCGCAGTGCCTGAAAAAGAGGTGCGGAGCTTTGAACGGCTCTTTATAGCATTCGGTGTTGATATAGCACCGTCAACAAATATATCCCCGACAACGGCCGGGGAGCTTTCAGCGTATGTCCAAGGATATTTCTGTCTCTGAAATAATATCCCAAAGGCTGAAAGAGTCATTTAATGCTATATGATTGTTCAACTCCCTGACCACCTCTCTTTTAGGGTGGTTTATTTTTTAGGGAAACAACAATATGAAAAACGACAATCCGGCTGCTCGCACACAACATCAGCGCCCAAACCGCCCCGCTGCGGCAGTACCGGCCGGCAAATGCTCCGCGGCAGGGCGCAGCATGATTGAAATGCTCGGCGTATTGTCAATCGTCGGCATCCTGTCCGTCGGCGGCATATACCATTTGGGACGGATTTTAACCGAGCACCGGCAAATACGGATAGCCGAAGAATACGCCTGGCTGGTGCAAAATGTCGTGGCAGATTTTAACGCGCTGCGCCTCCCCAAAGACCAGCGCAACATCAGCAGCGACATAGCCAAATCGCCGTTGATGCCGGCCGGCTGGAAATACAAAGCGGGCTATCTGCAAAACGATATGGGGCAGGTGCTTTTTCTGCAGGACAACGGCAGCCGTAAACTTCAGATAAATTTTGAAATGGGCAGAAAACAGGGGATGACATACAATCAGAAAGGGCTCTGCCGCATTCTGTTCAACAACGTGCTCCGCCCGCTCGCCTCTGAAATCTATATGGCCGCAAACTACTGGGGCAACGACTATGTGCAGCATTTTTACGGCACGAATTACTGCAACAACGGAAATTTAAAATGCCTGTCGCGGATTTCCGTGGAGGAAATAGAGGAGCAATGCGCCTTGTGTCTCGGGGAAAAGGGGGAATACAGAACCAACTGCGCCGTCGTTATGTTCTTTAGGATATAAGGCGGCACCTCTCCGCTCGCCGGCCCTTCCCCCGTCATCGTCACACTGCCGCCCTCGCCGCCGTCCTCTCTCCCGCCTTCTCCCCGCACGCTCTCTCCCGCCGTCTTCCCGCGCCGCCCGCTCTCCTTTCTTGCCTGTCGCCTATGCGCCGCCCCCGCGCCTTCTCCCCGCATGCCCTCTTTTCCGCCTTCTCCCCGCACGCTCTTTCCCGGTTTCTACTTCCACACGCCGGTCTTGAGCAGCTGCGCAATCCGTTTCGCCCGTTTCGGCGTCTGCTGCGCGTATTTGGAAGTCAGACACTCAAACGCCGCCAGTTCAAAGTTCCGCTGCTCTACGGCTTTCAACAGGCGCTTAAAGCGTCTGAACCCCCTCACTCCCATTTGGAAACACATATCCAAAAGCGCATACTGCCGCTCTTCGTCCAGCTCTTCAAACCCTTCGACTATCCGTTTCAACGCCTCAAAACAGCGCGCGATGTCGTTCCGAAGCAGCATCTTCGCCGCGTTTTCGGTAATGCCGTGCATATAGTCGCCCAGCGCCCGCGCCTCCTCCGGCGTCGGCGGATTATCCTCCAGATTGCGCCCGACGCCGATAGTCAGCTTCCCCGCCGTGCAGCGGTATGGCATCAGTTTCATTCCCTCATGCGCGATTAGCCGGTCGCACCATTTACTCAAATCATACATAAAATTTCCTCCGTAAAAAAACAGCCGGACGCCTCGCGGCTCCGGCCCGAAATTGACACAAAAAAACCGGCGCCCCCAAACGAAAGCCCGGTATATGCAAATAAAAAAGCGCCCTAAAGCGCCGATGCCCGCCCAATGCGGCAATATACAAAAAAAGCGCCCGCAACTGCCGACGCCCATTTGTCCATTGTGATGCTATTTAAACAGAGCCATGACACAAAGTCAAGCATTTTTCCGCCCCTCCGGCAAAAAACATCTTCCGTGCCATATTCTGCCCGCTCCGCAAAATTCCCTCCCGCCCGTACATCCCCCGTATCTTTCGCAAAAAATCCCCCGGAATCAAAAATTTTTCTTGCCAATGCCGAAAAAACGCATTATAAATACGCCTGATGTTTTTAATCCGGATTTCCCAAGCATCGGCGGCTTAAATGATAGCTTAGAGTTTTACCGCCCTGCCTTGCGGAAAGGCGCCGTTTAGCATAACCGGCAGCCTGTCGGCGGCATTCAGCCCGCCTGCGGTGTTAAAGGCATCCGGCCGGCAAGGCCTCCCCCGCGGCACCTAATCAATAACAAAAACCCCCGCGGACAAGCCGTCTTTGCCGCCGCAGCAGCGGATTGCGGCACTCTCTGCCGCCCGGAAATGACCCAATCGTATCGCCCGGACATAAGCGGCGCGATAATTATTAGTTAGGAAACAGAATATATGAAAAGAATGTTGATTGATGACACTCAGCCTGAGGAAACCCGCGTCGTAATCGTTGACGGCAACAAGGTTGAGGATGTAGAATTTGAATCGAGTCTCCGTAAACAGATAAAAGGAAATATCTTCACCGCCAAAGTCGTGCGGATTGAACCGTCGCTGCAGGCGGCTTTTGTTGATTACGGCGGCAACCGCCACGGCTTTCTGGCCTTTGGCGAAATCCACCCCGACTACTACAACGTTTCCGATGAGATAAAGGCGGAAGTGGAAAAGGAAGTCGACGAGATTATCGAAAAGAAGCGCCAGTTTCAGGCCGAACGCAAGGCCGAACAGGAGCGCCGCCGCCTTGAACGCGAGCAGAAACGCGCCGAATACGAGGCAAAGAAACTGGCCGAAGCGGAAGCTGAAGCTGCGGCCGCTGCAAACGCCGCCTCTGACACGGCCGAAATGACATCGGAAACCCCGGCTCCAGCCGAAAACGCTTCCACTGCCGGAACAGAAACCCCGGCTTCGTCCGAAACTGCCCCCGGCGCAGAAACGGAAAATGCCGAAGACGAAACCGCCGCCGACGGCTGCGGCTGTTCGGCAAATTGTGCCTGCCGTGCTGAAGACGGACATTGCCATTGCGAAGAAAACGGCGTCTGCACCTGCGATGAAGAATGCCATTACAGCGCCTGCCGGAAAGAGGCAGCATCTGCCGCCGGCAACACATCCGACAGCACGACAGCATCTGACACCCGGTCCGGCGACGATACATCCGACAGCGCGGCAACATCTGACACCCGGTCCGGCGACGATACATCCGACAGCGCGGCAGCATCCGGTGAAGCCTCAGCCGAAACGGAAGACAAACCGGCCCGTCGTACCCGCCGCCGCGGCACGCGCTTTTTAGGCCGCCGCTCGTCCGGCAAATCCGCCGCCAAAGCCGAAACCAAAGACGGCTACAAAGTCTCGGCCGAAACCGCCGGCATTGAACGCAGTGAAAGCGTTGCCGAAGAAATCGGCGAAGAAGACGAAACCGATATGGATGAAGCCTGCGCCGCTCCGGTTCAATCCGCCGATGACGACGATGACGATTTCGGCACCGGCAGCAGCAAAGAATTCGACAACGACGATGACGACGCCGATTCCGAACACTATCTCGAAATCCAGCGCAAGCTGATTTTCGCACGCAAGCTGTATCACCGCTCAGCGATTCAGGACGTTATCCGCGAAGGGCAGACCCTGCTTATTCAGATTGTCAAGGAAGAACGCGGCAACAAAGGCGCCGCCTGCACGACCTACCTGTCGCTCGCCGGCCGCTACTGCGTCTTAATGCCCAACCGCATCAAATCCGGCGGCGTTTCCCGCAAAATCACCTCGGCCAACGACCGCAAACGCCTTAAAGACATTATGCGCGAATTGCCGCTAAACGACGATATGTCGCTGATTATCCGCACTGCCGGCGAAGACAAACAGAAGAGCGACATCGTCCGCGACTACAATTATCTTATCCGCACCTGGAACCACATCCGCCATTCGGCGTTGAGCACCCAGGCGCCGGCACTGATTTATGAAGAGGGCAACCTGATTAAGCGAGCCCTGCGCGATATGTACACCAAAGATATCGGCGAAGTTGTCATCGACGGCGACAATGCCTATAAGACCGCCAAGGAATTCAGCAAGATTCTCTCGCCGAACATGGGGCGCAAGATAAAATGCCGCAAACCGGGCGAAATCCCCGTCTTCCAGCATTATCAGGTCGAAAAGGAGCTGGACAAGCTGCACAATCCGGTAGTTCAGCTCGCATCCGGCGGCTATCTTGTGATTAACCCGACCGAAGCGCTGGTGTCCATAGACGTCAACTCCGGCCGCGCCACCCGCGAAATGGACATTGAGGAAACCGCGCTGAAAACCAATCTGGAAGCTGCCGACGAAATCGCCAAGCAGCTGCGGATGCGCAACCTCGCCGGGCTGGTCGTCGTTGACTTTATCGACATGGAAGAACCGGCCAACAACCATGCGGTCGAAAAGCGGATGAAAGAAGCGATGAAACCTGACCGCGCCCGGGTGCAGATTGCCAAAATGAGCATCTTCGGGCTGTTGGAAATCTCGCGCCAGCGGATGCACTCGTCGTTTGTCGAAAGCAACTATGTAACCTGTCCGTATTGCCGCGGCCAGGGCGTCCTGCGCTCGACCGAGTCCGGAGCCATGCTGGTTCTGCGCGCGATTGAGGAAGAAGGCATCAAAGGCGCATACAACCGCCTGGAAGTCCGCCTCCCGCAGGATACCGCGATTTATATCCTAAACCACAAGCGCCGCATTTTAGCCGATATGGAAGAAAAATACGGTCTGGAAATCATCATCTCCGCCGACGGCTCAATTAAAAACATCTGCGATTACAAGATTGAAAAGAGCCGGCAGCCGAAAGCGAAACCGGAAACCGTTGCCGCGGCCACCGCGTATGCCGCCGCAGGTTATGCCGAGGATGACGATGACACTGCAGACGATGACGAAAACGAAGGCAACAACTGCACGCCCGCCGATACCGAAAACGGCAGCGG
>ENA-ORRW01000216-ORRW01000216.1-human-gut-metagenome-genome-assembly--contig:-NODE-216-length-72597-cov-11.181867_pt1 | contig 72597 bp, 66 predicted proteins | sample MGYA00242183_ERZ509150 | MGnify/ENA primary metagenome ERZ509150 (study PRJEB26280, sample SAMEA2338639) | human gut metagenome | biome: human gut; feature: human-associated habitat; material: faeces... | reverse complement strand
AATTCGACAAACTGTTATTTTTCTATCTATTTATTTGGGTGGGAAACTTTAGTTACAAAATATATGATGACGGTTTTATTCTGGATATGGGGATGAAAATAGCAACCCCCATGCGTCTGATACCTCCACAGCTCACTTATGATGCCCACAGTGTGAAAAGCTCCAAAGATTACTATAAACTGTTTCAGCTTGACCCGAATATCACTTACGGAAAAGAAAATGCTACAATATTCTCACGTGGATATTCCGGCTTCGGAATGTATGGATTCGGAGCTTATGGTTTCGGCCCTATGCCTCCTACCCTGCAAAGTGCTACTTTCAAACTCAGAAAGTACATATAAAAAGTGTTTGAGAGAAGAATGAGGAAAGTTTACTGGTTATCAGTTACTTTCCTCATTTTGGTTAAAAGTGGCGAGGACAGACGAAGACGGGAATACGACAAGATGAGACAGAGGAACGTTACCTATCCGTAACCTATACCCCAAATGGGGAATGTTGAGGTTCGGAAGAATAAAGAAGGTTACGAATTGAATTTGAATGCTCTGATTTATAGTGAGTTACTGATGAGCAATGTAAGATTTTTGGTTACGAACCAAATTTGCCGTGTTCTGCCGTGAAATGCGTAGCAAGAAAAGACTCTTCATGTATTAATTTTGAACGCAAAAAAGAATGACGTTATGAAGAGTACATTTTCAATTATCTTCTACCTCAAAAGACAGGTAGTAAAGAAAGATGGTACTGTTCCAGTTATGGGACGTATCACAGTGGACGGAACACAGGCACAGTTCAGTTGCAAGATGACTGTGAATCCCAATTTGTGGGACACCAAGGGCGGACGCATGACTGGAAAAAGTATGCAAGCCTTGGAGGTGAACCGCAAACTGGACAAAATGCGTGTGAGTATCAGCAAGCATTATCAGGAGATAATAGATCGAGACAACTTTGTCTCTGCCGACAAGGTTAAGAACGCTTTTCTTGGATTGGAGTATCGCTGCCATACCTTGATGAAAATCTATGAGCAAAGCAGGGATGAAATGGAAAAACAATACAAGGCTGGCATGAAATCTTTGAGCACATTCACAAAATATAGAATCGGTTGTGCTTACGTGGGCGAGTTTTTGCAGTCGCATTATCGTGTAAAGGACATTGCCTTGAAAGAATTGTCCCTGCCGTTTATTACGAACTATGAGACATTCCTTAGAATAGACAAGCAACTGAAGATAAATTCCGCAATGGTGTTTGTCCGTAATCTCCGTGCCATGATTTTTCGGGCGATTGATAACGAGTGGCTCGTCAAAGACCCTTTCAGACGATACGAGTACAAGAACGAGGAAACAACAAGGGAGATTCTGACAAAAGAAGAAATTCACCTGTTGATGGAAACTCCTATCACCAGAAAGCATATGGGGTTGGTGCGTGACTTGTATCTATTCTGCTGTTTCACAGGTCTCGCATTCATTGACCTGTACAACTTGAAGGAAGAGAACATCAAGACATTTTTTGACGATGGCGAGTGGATTGTTATCCACCGACAGAAGACAGGAACGGAAGCCGACATCAAGTTGCTTGACTATCCCAAGCAGATAATGGAGAAATATCGTGGATTGTGCAAGGATGGCAGAGTCTTTCCTGTACCACCTTATAGAAGTTGTCTGCGTTCGCTCAAAAGATTGGGAAAGAAATGCGGTATCACCAAGCCACTTTCCTGGCATGTCTCAAGGCACTCGTTCGCAACCTCGGTTTGCCTCTCCAATGGTGTACCAATAGAAACAGTAAGTTCCATGCTTGGTCACAAAGACATCAAGACCACGCAAGTGTACGCCAAGATTACCAAGGAAAAGTTGAGCAAGGATGTAGAAAAATTGTCCCAACAACTCAATCACATTGAGGAATTCACATTCGGGAATATTTGCAGCGATAATACGAACACAAAAAAGGCATAGTATGAAACGACAAGTGATAACAATACAAGAAGATATGGTCATCTACGCCCCACATCATGGTGAGGTGTGGATGACTGTTTGGGAGATTGCCGAACTGTTGAATGTAACAGGGACAGCAGTGAAGAATACCATCAAGCGCATTTGGAAACAAAGTGTGCTGAAAGATTTCCAGCATTCTCAATACGTCAAACTTGAAAATGGATATTCTGCGCATGTCTATGATATGGAAGTGATTATCGACATAGCACTTCAAATGGATACATACCAAGCATTGCTTTTTAGAAGATGGCTTGTTGAAAAGATAGGAAATCGCAAAGAATGTCAAGCTACTTCAGGAAAGCAGGGGCGAACGACGATTATCGTGATGAATGGAACGATGCCGAGAGGTATCAGTTAAGCATTACACCTTAATTATATAATAGCGTACAGAGAAGAAATACCAAATGGTTGTATCACTCTGTGCGCTTTTTGCTTTCTATTTGTAGCGCAGTTTGCATATTTTAGAATGTTTGTCATCTATTACAGTGCGCTTTATTACACAAAATAATCGAGATATTCAAGCGTATTGGCTTAAATAGTCTTAAATTTGCGTTGTAGCATTTATATTTCCTGCCATTTCTTGTCTTTTCTCAATAAATTTTCGTATTTTTGCAGTCGGATTGTATAGCCAGACCGCAGTTGTCACTGTAAGACGAGTTCTTTCATGATAACCGAGTCGGCAGCCTACGCCGTGCTGAGTGTAGTGAAGTCAACCATGACATATCTATACGAAAGCGGGCTTTGGGTGGGAAGACAATCCAGACATAATGGAAGGCGTTTATCGACGCTGTGTTTAAGACTTCCTGTAATCTTGCAAATTCACAGTAAATTGTTGTCTTGAACGTAGTCAACGGTAGATGTCCCGGGTGTGATTATATCAATCCCGTGGAGACCTGTAAGCATGGATTGTGTCCTTTCGGGCGCAGTCTAATGTGTTATTAGGTCTCTTTACGGATATGATTTTCATATCGGCGTGGGCTCTGACGTTGTCTGTTCAACAACAATAGGCAATTGCAAGAGCCTCAGGAAGTGGAATGGACAACAGGACGATTCCACGCTCTTTTTTTCTGTCGCAATTTAACGGATTTCTGTCTAGAAAAAAGTTAGCACCGATATGAAAGTCGATGAATGGACATCAGAAGATGTGCACACCCCAGGAGGTGGTGAATTCCCTCCTTGCGCTGGACTTACCTCCAACGCCCTCCCCGAAGCTCAAAGCACTGTTTCCGCTGAGAGTTCACAAACAGGGGTGTCCACCAGAAGTGTCCATATATTAAGTAAGTCTAAAGTACAAAAGGAGGAAGAAATTCCTCACTGGTATGCTTTACGCACCACCTATGGTAGAGAGAAAAAAGCATACGACTACATGACAGCCAAAGGTATCACGGCTTTCTATCCTACCACCGAGGTAGTGAAACTTATAAAAGGTAAGCGCAAAATTATTACCGAGTCACGTTTACCCAACATCTTCTTCGCCTATGGCACCGAAGAACAACTCAAATCTTTTGTTTACGACAACGTAAACCTCCCCTTCCTCCGTTTTTATTATCGTCACGTCCACATTGGTCGCAGAATCGAGAAAATTCCACTAATAGTTCCAGACTATCAGATGGAAAGTTTGAAGATTATCTGTGCTGCCGATGCAGACAATACCATTGTGTCTTTAGTCGAAGTGCCTAAGTTCGAGAAAGGACAGCTGGTAAAGGTTATTGATGGAGTGTTTAAGGGAGTGATAGGAAGAGTTGCAAGATGGCAAGGACAACAGAGAGTTGGGGTAATTGTGGATGATTTAGTAACGGTGATAACTGCATATGTACCAAGTGGTTTCCTGCAAATACTTAATTGATAACAATGAATTACACAGATGAAGATATTGTCAAAGGTATTCTGAACAACGATAAAAAGATTATTAAATATTTTTTCGTTGAGAAATGTTCTTCTTTGTTTGCATACATTCTACTCAATATCTTTGACGGCAATATAGACAAAAGAGAATTGATAAATGAACTATACATATATTTGGCAAATGACAATTGGAAGAAAATTCGCCAGTTCGACTTTCGTAGTAAATTGATAACATGGGCAAGTGTTGTCGCTGTTAGATTTTTTCAAAAGAAACGCAAAGAACTGATAGGGAAAGAGCTTATAACTACTCTAAATGATAAAATGGGATTATCCCAAAATCATATTAAATCAATAGACCAACGTATGGATTTACATTCCATGTTAATAAAAATGCCAAACAAGCGTTATCGCAAAGTTATTGAAGTCTTGGATTTGCAAGATATACGTCCAGAAATATTAGCAGAAGAAATGGGGGTGACTGTTGATAATTTATATAATATACATCGGCGAGCATTAGTACAACTTCGCCTTGTTATGGGTAGAAAGGAGGAATATTATGATTGATTTATTAGATGCAATTTCAGATGAGTCTCTATCTGCCTATATTGATGGGGCTTCCAACTCCTTTGAGAACATTAAAATCGAATCAATGTTGCCAAATTCTTCGGAATTATCTGAGATTATAGATATCGCAAATGACATTAAAACTTTCGATATAGAATCCTTTCCTTTGGAGGAAAACGAGTTTGGAGATTTTGATATTCTAACTATAGAAAAATTAAATAAAAACGTAAAATAATATGGAACAACTAAAGGAACTCCGTGAAAGAGTCATTAAAGCCAATGAACTTTATGACGAATTGCGAGCCGTTATTCATATACCTGATGACGAGCCGTTTCAACGTGAAGGTATAAAAATACTGTCCGAGCCTTTTGTAAAAGGGGTATTCACCTTAGCCGTAATAGGGCAAATGTCAGCAGGAAAGTCCGCTTTTATAAATGCCCTTTTGGAAGATGAAGACATTCTTCCTACAGGACATTTTCAAACGACATGTACTCTTACCGAGATAGTGTGGTCTACAATAAAACGTCTTCAAGTAACCTATGGTGATGGTCATATTGAAGAATACAATGGTGATGAGATCCTTGGAAAGCTAAAAGATGTAGCTGCTATAAATCCAAAATTCGAGTCTTTGCCGATAAATCACATTAATGAATTTATCCTTAAAGGACAAGGGATAAAAGACATTCTGAATAACAAAGACCTCATAATCAAGCTTTCTGGTCGTCCAACAATTGACGAAGAACTTCTTAAAGAATACGTCCTTGGAAACCACAAAGAAGGTATTGAAGCAAAGAACAGAAGTACTATTCCTGTTCATGTCTATATGGAATATCCTTTAGCAGAATCTTATCGTGGGTGGAGAATCGTTGACACCCCTGGCATCGGGGCATTAGGTGGCATAGACCAGACTACAAAAGATTTCTTGTTGAATGAAAAAGTTGATGGAGCTATTTTTATGTTCAATGGTGCAGAGCCAATAGGTAGAAACGATCTCAGTGAAATGATAAAAAATGCCTATTCTCAGCTAACAGATGTAGCTAAAGAAAGAACGTTCTTTGTTATAACACATGCAGGAGAGTCTGCATGTAGAAGCAACATTGACAGAACCTTCAAAAATGCTTTAGATTTGTTTTCACAAGGAGATGTTTCAATACCGCGCGAACGTTTTTTTGCCGTTGATAGCATGTTATCATTACTTTACGATTGTGCCATCATGCGCTACAATATAGACCCTATGATTTTCCGAAATGACGAAGTGGAAATCAAGGGCATGGACGAAGACGTTATTGAAATGTACCAGAGTATGATAGGTATGCTTTCAAGAGAATTGAGCAAGGAAAAAAAAGAGCGCAATACCGAGAATTTAAATAAAAAGATAGTTGAGGTTGCAGGTTTTGTAGCCTTAAAACAAGCTCTTGGATGCTTTGCAAGAGATGCAAAAATGCAAGCCTTTGCAAAATTACGTGAAACTATTGTTGCAGACTTCAAATCCTTTGGGTCAAAAAAGACAGAAGAAAAAGAACTTTGGAGCGGCAAATTAACAAAAACGCCTGAAGAGTTCAAACAAGAGTTAGAACTAAAAAAGAAAGAGATAGAAAAATATAGAGTCAAGATACTAAAAAAGTATAATGATATTATTTTGTCTTATGGTCCAGATGTTTTAACGACTATGTTTGAGAAATCTTACAAGACGTTTGAAAAAAAAATAGATGTGGCTACAAAATTTGCAGAAATAGACAATGCATACAATAACTTTCAAGATATGTTTCCCATAGAGGAAGAACTTGTCATGACTAAATTTACACGTGATTGTCAGAAACTTGGCGATATAGAAATATCATCAGAATTTCCTACTATAAGCCTTCCTCCTATTGATATAGAAGAAGCTAAGCGCAAAGCGAGAAAAGATGCCACAACTACAAAATCATATCAAGCAAAGGTAAAAAAGAAGGGTTTTTGGAGTGGCGTAAAACGTTTTTTTGGTCAAGGAGGCTATGATTATGAAACTCGATACTATGATGAAATTGACGACAAGAAAGAATTGGCTAACTATCAGAGTACTCTGAAACGTGAAGCAAAAAAAGCTATCCGTAGCTATTGTGATGATTTTTACGAAAGTTATATTAAACCAACTGGCGGAGACATCCAAAAACAGTTAGACAAACTGGTTGAGCAAAAAAAGAACGAATATGACAATATAAAAAATAATTTGGCATCCGCTCAAGAAATTGCAAATAAAATTATAGCAATAGATTCAGAACTGAAGAAAATTTCAGAATACAACGAAGAGATACTTACAACTACAAACATTGCATAATATTATGGACATTGATAATAAAATACTAAAAGAGCAGATTAAGGATATTGCTCAGAATGATTTAAAAATTCTCTCGACAAGTTCGTTGAAATTGTATGCAACAGATGTACAAGATACTTTTGTTCAGTACATAAGCTCACAGATTAAGAATACATATAACGAACTTGTAGATTCCATATCTGAGGAAAAGCAAATTGATTTTATCAATTTGAATACAGGCTATGTTGCTAGTATGAAAAATTGGATAAAAGACAACCCGATGGTGTTACCAAGAATAGACATCGAAGATAATGAACCAGAACAACAAGACGGATTATCTTTGCGTGAAATTGTTAAGAAGAAGGAAGTCCAAATTGTTGGAGTCGGAACAGCAATGTCTTTTATTTTGCTTGTATCAGGCTTGAAAGTTTGGGCGTTACTCGCAGAATCCTTGGCTATTGCTTATGGAATATATGAGCACAGCAATCAACAAGAGAGAAAAAGAAGCATAAATCTTCAAAAGGAGAAAGAACTTCAAAATAAGATAAATTCCTACATAGCGTCCGTTGAAGAAGTTGCATTGAAATGGGTTGCAGATGCTGAAATTTTCTCAAATTCATTGCTTGCAAAATATAAATAGAATATTATGGGTAAACTAGAAGAATTTGGCAAAATGTATGGTGCCAAGCCTACTGCTCCACAGAACATATCACCTCATAGCAATGATGTGGTATGTTCTGAAGAGCCAAAGATTGAGGCTCCAATAAATAGTTCTGAAGTGACAGAAAATCATATGCCACCAATAGAATTGGATTCCATGACACATATGTCGTGGATAAAGATTGAGAAAATTGTAACGGAGAAGACAGGGCAGATTTTAGATAATCTTTCCATTATCTATACTGCGCTCCATGAAACGGCAGAAACTATCACCATAGTTATCCAAAAAGAAAAAGATGGATTAATACAACTGTACATAGGAGTAAGAGATAAAAAAGGTCTGAAGAACTACATATCTAAATATCTTTTGCAACGAGGACTTTATGGTTGTCTTCCCGGCATTTCTTATGTTGCCACAGACTTTTCTTTTTCCAAGAATGAAGACTATTTTGTTTCATACACCTCAGGAGTACCATCTTTAAAAAATGAGAAAAAGGAAGGTTTTGTCCAAGGTATTGAACGATTAATAAATTCGACATCAAACATTCCGTCATTTGTAATTGTACTTTTAGCTGAAAATAAAGGTGTAGAATCTGTAAAATCCAAAAGAAATGAACTTGCCAATAAATATAGTCAGCTCTCTGGACAAGCAGAAAAAACAACAACCAACACAGAGAATTTTGGAGAACAAGAATCAACAACAGCAACAAAATCCACAACAGAATCTTCAACCACAGGAAGCTCTAATGGAACAAATTGTAGTCATACAGATAATGGTTCTAAATCTAAGACGGATGGTAGTTCTGTAGCTTTTTTTGCAGGAGTTAATTCTGGCGAATCAAATACAACAGGAACAAGTGATACGAGTGGAACAACAACAACTAATTCCAAATCATCAACTTTTGGAAAATCGGAAAGTTCTGCTACTACTAATGGAAAAAACAAAAATTCAGGCAAATCTATACAGATTAAAGAAGAAGATAAAAAAGTAAAAGAAGAACTGAAAAATATAGAAAAAAGGATAGAAAGAACTTATGGGGCTGAAACTTATGGGAATTGGTCTTTTTCTACATACTTTTTAGCTGACACTCAAACAACATCATATATCTTAGCTTGTATCTATAAAGGTTTGATATGTGGTACGAATCTAAATGTTGACGGAATAAACACATATTCTTGGAATCAAGAAGAGTCATCCGCCGCATTAGATTATCTTAAACATTTCAAACATCCGTCTTTTGCTAATACATCAAATTGCCCACAAACGACAGATATTAATTCTTTCGAGTTGGCTATAGGAATGTCTTTACCTATGAGCAGCGTTCCAGGAATTCTTGTAAAAGAACAAGCAGGATTTGGAAGAAATGTTATTTCTTCGCAAACGTCCAAATCTACAATTCAAGTCGGTACGATGTTGCATCTTGGCTGCAAAGAAAAGGGCAACAATGTAAAATTAGACGAGGAATTGCTAACCTCTCACGTTTTTGTTACAGGTACTACAGGTAGTGGTAAATCCAATACCATTTATTTGATATTATCAAAGCTACGAGAAGAAGGCAAGCATTTTTTAATAATAGAACCTGCAAAGGGTGAATACAAAAATGTATTCGGAGGATATGAGGATGTCAAAGTTTATGGAACCAACCCGAAAATTTCTGAACAGATAAAACTTAATCCATTTAGTTTCCCTTCTAATGTACATATAGAGGAACATATTGATAGATTGATAGACATATTTAATGCCTGTTGGCCTATGTATGCTGCTATGCCTGCAGTTTTAAAGGAAGCAATTTGTAGAGCTTATGAGTCATGTGGTTGGGATTTAGTTCGGTCTATTGCTCCATATAATGTATTTCCTACATTTGAAGATGTAAAAAGAGAACTTTCAAATTATGTGAATGAATCAGAATACTCATCTGACACTAAAGGAGATTACAAAGGAGCATTAGAAACTAGATTACAATCTTTGAATAGTGGCATTGTTGGAAATATTTTCAAAAACAAGCCAATAGATGATGAAGAGTTATTTAATAGTAATGTCATAATAGATTTGAGCAGAGTTGGTTCTGCTGAAACAAAATCTTTAATTATGGGAATACTATTAATAAAACTAAATGAATTTAGATTGTCAGAAAATAAAGGTATGAATCTTCCATTACGACATGTCACAGTTTTGGAAGAAGCTCATAATTTATTACGTGCTACTTCAAATGTACAATCACAAGAAAGTTCCAATTTAGCAGGAAAGTCTGTAGAAATGCTGTCTGCTGCTATCGCAGAAATGAGAACTTACGGAGAGAGTTTTATTATAGCAGACCAATCACCATCTTTATTGGACAGATCTGCAATAAGCAATACCAACACAAAAATTGTAATGAATCTCCCGAATAAGTATGATAGAGAAATTTCAGCACATTCCATAGGACTAACAGAAGAGCAGTCAAATGAACTGTCAAAATTAAAAACTGGTGATGCCGTAGTCTATCAAAAAGGTTGGGAAGAACCTGTAGAATGCACTATTGATTATTTTGAGGACATAAAACCTTTTGAATACGTTATACCAGATAGTAACAACAACTTTCAAGAGAATGTTATAAAGGATTTATATTCTTCTTATGTGGATATACCTAAATTTGACTCTTTTGTTGATAATTTAGAAAAATCAGGGGTAAGTGGTTCTTCTCTCGTAAAGATTATAACGTTGTTACAAGATGACAATTTAGATGCACAAACATTAGTACCAAGAATATTTGTTTTATATGTAGGTGAAAAAATATTTCTACACGCTTCGAAATTGAATAATATAGAAGAGTTTAATTATACAATTGAAAATAAATTAAAAAAAATAGATGGTATTGATAGTTCTAATATAGAAACTTTCCTCAATATGTATATAAAAGGATGTAGCATTATGAATAAAACTAATTTTTATGATAATTGGCTACAGCAATATGTTGAACTTAAAAGACAATAGGAAATGGATCCAATAACATCATTATTTTCTTCTGTAATGGAAAAAGCTAGTGAAGTTGCAGAAGTTGTTGGGGATAAGTTTATGAAGGATGTATGCCCTGACTTTTTGAAAACATCAACAACAGAAGTTCCTTCATATCAAATAGAAGCTGCCGCACATAGTGCATGCAACTTCTTTGGTATGAATGATATTCCTATGCAAGAAGGCGATAGTATCGGTGTTTACACATTCAACCCAGACATTGTTAATGATGATGTCTTTCAATATAATGTACAACAATTTAAAGACATGGGACTAACTTCATTTGAAGATCAGACCAAGGTATGGACTCATGAATGTGGGCATCGTATAACACAAAAAGAATTTGGCAATACGAACTGGGCTGATGAGTTAGGTGCAGATTTCTTTGTTGGAGTAAGAGAAGAAATGCTTGGTATAGGTAAAAGTAATTTTGAAAAGACTTTGGGAGCCACAAAACCTTGCGAATCTCATCCTGGAGGAGCATTACGTCTGAAAGCTATAGATTTTGGACGACAAGTTGCTGCAGCGATGAAACAAGAAGGTATTATGCCTACATGGGAAAATTGTTTAGATGCTTTTGCAAAATCAGACTTTGCAAGAATGTCATATGAATCATTCCTTAAAGACACTAAATCAACAGCTTTACAAAATATTGCTCCATCTCATCCACAAATTAGTAAAGAGTTAAAGGGATTTACACAAGCTGATGTAGATTGGTATGAGCATCAGGCAAGAATATCTTCTGGTTCAGAACAAGCACATTGGATAAAAGAAGCGCAATGGGCAAAGAACCATCTGAAAAGTTTGTGTGAAGATGGGAATATGGACAATGTCGAGCCCCTAACCTTTAAAGGTTTCACACAAGCAGATGTAGATTGGTATGAACATCAAGCAAGAATATCCTCAGGTTCAGAGCAAGCACATTGGATAAAAGAAGCACAATGGGCAAGAAACCATTTGAAAAGTTTTATACAGCCAGAATCTGAAAAAGGACAATTCCAAGAAGGACATGTTCTGTGGTAAATAATATTATTTTTAACTGCTTCTAAAATAAAGCATGTTTAATATGCAATTTACATTTAAAGTTAAAAGAAAAGCTGCATATGAAAGGGGGACTATTGTCTTCGGAAAAATTCTATCTGGAACTATAGACAAGGATAAAGATGTGCTTGTTTCTGTTGGTAAAAATGAATATAAAGCTCACATAGACAGCATTATAGATAAACCTAATGGTGACTATGTACAAAGTTGCAGCAAAGGAAATAATGTTTCCTTGTACCTTTCAGGTATAGAAGAGCAACTTATAAAACCACGAATAACAGTTGTGAGAAACTATAGTGTAGAAAAAGTCAATTCTAACATTGATAAAAAGCAAAATCAGTTAAAAAAGGAGCATTCTAAAAATGAAAAAATAGCAGAGAGCACCTTGCCGAAAAGAAACCTCCAACTACAAAATAAAAATGAAACATATTCTTCTGTTGAGAAAGATTTTATTCAAGATGTATTAGTGTGCATCAAAGAAACAGGGAAACTTGCACCTACAGAGTTGTATGTTTTGGATAAATTACGAATAGCTTATAATCTATCTGAAGAGAGGTCACGGCAGTTAATCTTTGGAACGATAAAAAAATATAATGCGAAAAAAAACGAGTTATTATATAAGGATGCGGTTTCAGCTTGTCTTTTAGATTGTGGCTATTTGACCACAACGGAAAGATACCTTTTAGAAAAACTTCGTATAGCCTTAAATATCTCAGAACAAAAAGCATATTCTTTAGAAAAAGATAGTGATTGGAATATTTTGTAACTCCGTAATTTTGCAAATAAGATAATAGAAAAGAAAACTTGCAAACCGACATCTCTTAGGTTTGCAAGTTTTTTTTATGGTGATAGATTTTAAATGTTCAAAACTCTCTATACCAATAACATATAACAAGAAAAAACTTAGAAAATGGACAAACAAAGTTTTATGGACACAGCAGTATCGAAAGACAAGCTACAGGAGTATGCAATAAAGGTTGGTCGCATAAGTGCTCGCCCACTTTTGATGCTTTATTTCATTATGGTCAGCAAGGATACTCCGAGAAGTGACAAGTTGATGATTTTGTCGACCTTATCCTATTTGGTATTCCCAATAGACTTGATTTCTGCCAAGCGATTGCCTGTCATTGGATGGATAGATGAGGTTTTTTCTCTTTCAGTTGCCTATCAGAAAGTGAGCAAGAACATCACACCAGAAATCGAACGAAAGACAGATGCATTACTTGACAAGTGGTTTCCTGAATATACCAACTACATTGAAATCTTTGATTGATGGTAAAAGTAATTAAACACAAAATTAATATTTAAATATATAACACCTATGGAAGTAAAAATAAAATATTCAGAGCTTCAAGATTTTATCTTGCATAATTTCAAGAAAGAAGTGTCGTTGGCATTTGTCGCTCCATCCACAGTTTCTTTGTCAACGAAAATAAAGTTTTTAGGCTTTGCGAAGAGTATTGGTGTAGAGCTGTGTGTTGAGAAAGTAGATGGTTTCAACCTACACATAGCATATAGTGGTAAGTTAGGAATTGAATTGCTTATCACTCCTGCCATTGCTTTCTTGAAGAGGCTTTTGCCAGACAAAACGAACTTTATAACTCAGAACTCAAACAATCGAGTAATCGTAAACCTGGCAGAAATAGAGCAGTTGAAAGGTGTGCTTGAAAAGGTAACACTGAAGAGTATATGTTTTGATGAAGAGCATGTTATCATTGAGTCTTCCATGAATATACCAAATTGCAAGTAGGTTTATAGCCAGACTCATTAATACTTCGATTATGTTTACTACGCAGTTTTGGCTCATTGTTATAGGCATTGCTCAAATGATTGGTTGCAGTTGGATTTTCAGTAAATTCCAAAAACGGACTTACAAACGGGAAATCCGAAGCAGACATTCTTATGTCTTGTTGGCTAAGTTGCTGGCAGAAGAAGAAAAACTTAGGTGCAACATCAGTAAATGCAATGAGGATGGTACAGGAGAAGTGTATCTTGGCTTACCGGAAGGGATAGTAAAGGTGTTTTCTCTTGGAAATGGTTGATTTGCTATTTCTCTTGTTGGAGCTGTTATTATAAATGACTTGCATGTAGACATGGCTCGTGAGGTTTGTAAGGATTTGAACACTAAGGAAAGTAGAGTAAGGTATAGCGTTGGCTTTGAACCGGCTTTTTCCAAAACAGGAATTTCTATTACTTGTGACTTTGAGGAAGATGGCGACGATGAGACTACCGAATACGATATTCTTAGTTATGCCAAGACATATTTAGAGCCAAAGCAACAAGAACTACAAACAATATGGACTCAGAAAATAGAAGAAATGCAATAATACAAAAATATAAAAGACATGAACACAAATAAATACTTTAAGTTAGGCTTAATCACAATGTTTTTAGCCTTTTTCGGACAGTTGTCCTTCGCCCAAGAAGTGATAGTGGCTGACACTATTGACGCAGAAGAAGCATTTGGCAAAAAGCCCATCACCCAAGTACCATTGGAACAATGCGAACAGATAGACACTTGTAGCATTGCCAAGTTTGCCGTTGTTTCAAAAGGTGGCAAACAGGGTATCTATGACTTGGAGAAACATGAGAATGTAACGGAGATAGATTTAGATGTTGCAGGTTTCTCACGTCGTTATGTGTCAGAAGATGGCATTGAGGTATTCTATTTCTATGTAGAAAAAGGGATTGAGCGTGGCACCATTGGCGTGGTTGGAGAAAACAATCAAACTGTTGGTGTATGGATGGACAATCCTGAATATGTAGCAAAACTTGATGAATGCACGACAATAGACAGCGTGATGACTCAAAAATGCCAAGATGTTTTGTCTGAGGGGTTGAAAATGTTGAATGGAACATACGGACAGATTGCTGTTATAGATGCACAAACAGGAAGACTGAAATCATGGGTTGCATTGGAGAAAGATAGAGATGATTATTCAGAGGGTAAGCTATTGAAACAAGCATGTAGTCCTCGCATTTTGACACTTGTAGGCATTACTCCTATGTTGGCAGATATCAATGGTTCACTCAATGACATGATGGATTTGTGCGGTGGCATATATAATATAGGTGACAGCATCAGCATTCGTGACCATAACTGGCGGTCTGGCGGTTATGGTGTAATGACTTGTCGCCAAGCATTGACACATAAATCTAACGTGGCTATGTTCAAGATACTCTTGGTAAATTGTGGCGACAATGCTTTTGGTATATGGAAGAAAATGACAAGTGACGAAAAGCAAACAAACGCCATGGAATTGGCTGCGCTCTTTAATGGTGTCTATCAGAAGAACACTCTGACATTCCCGACTTTACAAGGGGACTCAGTTACAGAGGAAACTTACAATAATATTACGCCTTTAGGACGTAAATATCTGCAAGAGGTATTGATTGGTCTGAACAAAGGGAAAGGTATACAAGCATCTTATGCCCCAAAGAAAGTGGATATAGCAGGAGTATATGGCAACTATCAAGGCAAAGAACTTGAAAATGGGGAACATAAATTGGCAGAAATGGCATTTGTTGGAGTATTCCCCGCAAAGAAACCTCGCTATGCCTTGGCTGTAATCATCAATAGACCGAATGAACAAACTCATGGTCCAAAGGATTTAGCCAATGGCATCGTGAATAATCTTGTGGGATGGTTGTCTAAACATTAACACTTGGAAATTATGGAAGAGGTTATCTACAAACATGAAACGAATGGTGAGTTCACAGGAATCTATGCGCAAATAGAAGATGGCAAACTCACCATTACAGAGCAAAATATGGGTGAATTTGAGAAAGAATATTCAAGAGACGGCGAGGTTGAGTCTTTCGTATTCTTTGATGTGGCAAATACCAATCGTCTGATGAGGTCTTTGCACGCATCTGACAACTATAGTCTGATCGAATCATTAAAAAAGAAGTTCAAAAAACATGGGAGTTGCATGAAAAGCGAGATCTGCTATTATTGCGATGAACATGACATCAAGTATCAAACACAAGTATATTATTGATAGAACAATGTGACACAGCAAGCCAAGATTTCCATATTATTGAAATAATATTGTCGGAAATATTACGTTACAGATAGATTAGAGGTTACATTTGCCTCTATACTATCATAAACTAAAAAGAATCGTAATATGGAGATAAGATATGCAACAATAAGTAAGACTGGTAGAAGGCATAATAACGAAGATGCTTACAAGGTCATTGATATGCCACAAAACAACCGATTTATGGGAATAGTCTGTGATGGCATGGGCGGTCATTCCTTTGGAGAGACTGCCAGTGAAACGGTATGCAATACTATTTCTGACTTTTGGAAGAAGCATATCAGTACGCCCGATTGTGACTCAAAGGTAAAACTCGCTTGCAAGAAAGCAAGTTGTGCCTTTGACCAAAAGGCATTTGAGATTCATCATGCAGAGATGGGTACGACTATGGTCATGGTAAGTATTGAAAACGATGTGGCGACCATTGCGCATATTGGTGATAGTCGTTGTTATGTACAAAGGCCTGGTGATGGATTACTTTATCAGACAAAAGACCATATCCGGCTTGATTTTGGATGGGAGATTGTTGCCAAGTGCTTTTTCTCTTACCGCCCAGAAGTGGCAGTACCAGACATCCGACAAATCAAACTACAGACTGGTGACAGAGTTTTTCTTTGTTCGGATGGACTATACAAAAGCATGGCTCCTGACATTTTGCAAGCAAGGATGATGGATGACAAATCCTTGGAAGAGATTCTTGACGTTTATGATTTCCTTTGTAAGAAACAAGGAGATGACAATTATACGGCAATATTGATTGAATGTATCTGAATCTATGGAAAGAATTATGAAGACTCGTTATACATTGTTTGTATTGGGCGTTGCACTGTTATTGATAGCTTCTTGTAATAGAGAAGATATAAGCATAACCTATTTCAAACAACTGCAAAGTACTTCTGACAATACCAACAAGGAAGACTCCTTGATGATGCCTTGTGGATTTATAGAATATGACTCCGTTCGATTCTCGGATGGTTCATATGCTGTACATCGTTTGCAATATGCACCGCAGAACAGTCTGACGGAGTTCTTTGATAACAAGGGACGAACGATTGCCACGATAGCAAGGGCATCGGAATGTTATGCACAAACTCTTGTGTATGATTACGATGATGAAGGACGGTTGTCTCATCTCCTCCAATATAAAAGTGAAATCTTTGAAGGCTTGGATTCAGACAGCGCAAGTTATGGAAGGAATAAAGATGGGTATCTTGGCTTTCGGCAAATGATAGCAGATATGGTTTATGAACATCCTGACACTGCAAAATACCAACAGACGAACATTGAATATGATAAAGATGGCGATGCTGTAAAAGCCTATATGGTATATGGCAGTGATAGCATTGTTGCGCCAAGCGGATATAAGTTGACCATAGCGGTAAAGCCTTGCCTGAGTTTTTGGCAAAGCGACTTGCATGGTGGCTTTTATATCTTCCATGTGACAATGGAACCTAAAAGAAAGGATTTGCAAAATTATAAGGTTTGCCGATTTGCAGATTATCTGCCCTCAATGGATTCGGAATATCGAAATGGGCGCATTGTCAAAACAGTATGGCACCATGATCCATGTATAGAGTCAGATGATAAAGACCTTGTCTTCATTCCAATAATAACTGATGACTTGAATGTATATTCCGTTACGTGGGAGGATGGCAGCAAGCATCAACGTGTATATAAAGACGGGCTATTGGCATATAAGCAAGAAATCAGCAAGTATGGTACTGCGTTGAAAAAGGAAACGTACTCTTTCCTATCAGACAAAAAGGTCAAAGTTACATTTGAGACCATTGATTATAAAACCAAAGCATTGAAAACAATATCAACTTCAGTCATGAATGTTCCTAACATGGAAAAGTTTCGTGAGGACATGAATGTTGACAGTGGCGATTATAGATGGGAAAATTATTACAACAAATAAAAAATATACGGCTATGGATAAGACAAATTTCAAAGATGCCTATGATATAGGTGAGAATATGGCAGTGCTTAGTGGTGAAGGTAGAAGTTACACTATCATCAATAAAGAAACAGGAAATGCGAGATTGCTTGTAAGCGAAAGTGGAGCACTCCTTGTATCAGACCACGAGATTGATTTTGATGCGATAAAGAAGGGATGCCCTGATTTCGATGGATGTAAGACTGTTGAATATTGGTTTGGAAGATATAGCGATTTTAAGAATGGCGTTTGCGCTATCTGTTGGACAGTATATCCCGATGGACGTTATTTTGCTGACGAAGATGGTTTCGGAATGGAAAACAATGACGAAGAGAAGGTCTATTGCATCATCAATAAGGACTTGGAAATCATTGTACCATTCCAACCAATGGACGATGTAAAGGAAATGTTGAAGAAATACGAGAAATAGGTATGTTGATTATTCATCCCAAAGACAGAACGACTTCGGTACTCTCTACACTATATGAGGGAATCGGTGCAAATGTGATTAGTGGCAAATGCTCCAACAAAGAAATGGAACATTTGCTGCATCATGTTTCCACGCAAGAACGTATCATGCTACTTGGACATGGCTCAGATAAAGGATTGTTCTATCGGGAGGATGATACAAAGAATGAGTTTGACAAAATTATAGTAGGACATCCACATACATTCCATTTGCGCAAGCATGGTGGTAATCTGATTGGTATATGGTGTCATGCTGATAAGTTTGCAAGAGCAGAAGGGCTGCATGGGTTGTTCTCTGGCATGATAATATCTGAGAAGCAAGAAGCGGAGGAATATGGAATAACTGCTACAAAACAGGAGATACTAAAGTCCAATACAATCATGTTTGAACACTTACGTTGGTTGCTTGACGAGGATATTCCTCTATGCGAAATGCCACAGCGTATAAAAGACATGGATGATAAGAAAACCCCACTATCTGTGTTTAACTATCACAATTTCCATTATATATAAGCAAAAAGTTTATGCAAGTAATAAAACTTAATGGTGAGCACTTGACATTCAAAGGCAGAGTTTATGGCTCTGTCGGCATCGAATATCGTATAGAATATGATGAAACAGCCTTTCACAAGGAATACAATTGCGAATATGCGTATTCCAAAGAAGACAGGGACATGTTAGAAGGCGCAGACGATTCTACTGTGACATACGAACTTACTCCATTAAAGAAAGGACAGTTTGAAATTTATGAAATAGAAGGCTTTCGTGGTCAAGAAACCGCAAGAAATAAGCATACGATAGAAGTAGTATAAATCCAACTAAAGAAAGACGAAATGAGTATATCAAGGCAAGATAAAATTCGTGGTTCACTTCTTGGTGGAGCAATCGGTGATGCGCTCGGCTATCCTGTCGAATTTATGTCATATTCCCAAATAAAATCAAAATTTGGAGAGAATGGCATTACAAGGTTTGCATTAAACAAGAATGGAGTGGCAGAGATTTCTGATGATACACAGATGACTCTGTTTACTGCTAATGGTTTGTTGTTTGGCTTTACAAGAGCAGAGTTGGATGCTCCTTTAGCAAATCCTGAAGATTATATTCAAGACTCTTATATTGAATGGTGGCAAATTCAAACGAACAATGTTGACTACACCCGATGGCATTTCAATTGGATTCGAGATATAAAGGAATTACATGCAAAACGTGCTCCTGGAAACACTTGTATGCAAGCATTGCAGGAAATATCAAGACATAATGAAGTAAACAATCAAAGCAAGGGGTGTGGGGGTATCATGCGTATCGCCCCAATTCCTTTGTTTTACAATGCCTTGAATAATTGCAAGAATGACTTTGTTATACAAGAAAACAGTTCTGTAGAATTATCAGGTGAAGTTGCAAAAATAACCCATAAACATCCTTTAGGTTGGTTACCTGCAGCTCTTCTTGCTTACATCATAGACAAAGTGATTGAACTTACGAGTTTGACGTCATATCAATTTTCCAAAATTATCAATGATGGCATCAAATGTTTAGAACAATTATACCCAAATCAGTTATATCATATTCATAAACTTCAATATTTATTGGAGAAAGCTGGAAGAAGAGCTGTTTCTATTCTTCCTGACGAAGAAGGTATTCGTCAAATAGGCGAAGGATGGGTTGCAGAAGAAACTTTGGCCATTGCTGTGTTTTGTGTTATGAGATATCCGAATGATTTTGAACGAGCTATTATTGCATCTGTAAATCATTCTGGAGACAGTGACTCTACAGGGGCAGTCACAGGAAATATAATAGGTTCTCTTCTTGGAGAAACTGCTATTCCTTCTTACTACAAGGAACATTTAGAGTTGAAATGGTTGGTAGAGGAACTTGCTGATGATATTGCTATAGGAATGCCGGTACATGCTCATGATATTAGAGAGGACACACCCGAAAAACAGAATTGGCTTTATAAATATGTTCAAAGTCCATTCGTAGATGTTGTGCCTATAAAAAATTCTTATTTGGTTGATAGGGAACTTGGCATATACGCAGGGGAATACCCTGGAGACAAGGACGATTTTGAATGTAAGATGAAAGTAGGTAGCTTTGATGGTTATCCTTGTGGGTTCCGTTATTTCTATGACTTAACAGAAAAAGACGAGCTAAAACCATATAGACATTATCTTAAATGCAAACAGGAGTACCATAAATTTCCTATCCCCGATTGTGGAACTCCTAAGGACACAACAAGTGTTGCTCGACTGCTGGATGAAATTATCAACAGAGGTGTGAGAAATCAGGAAAACATAATACATGGCAATGAGAAAACTTACATCCACTGTTGGGGAGGTGTAGGAAGAACTGGTACTATTGTCGCCTGTTATTATGCTTATAGGATGAAAGGGAACGGCTACACCATTGATGAGATTTATCGTAAAGCATTGGATATGTTGGCTGATAGTTTCTCCCGTTGTCCTAAATCAAAATACAGGATTTCTCCAGAGAATCAACAGCAAAGAGATTTCATCAAGAAATTTATAGCTAATGAATGTATGTAGAATGAGTTTCAAAAACTGTATTTCTGCCATTTGGAATCAGTTGACAAGAAAGGGTGCGTGGCGAAACATATTTGTCACGCACAATGCCTTCGGGATATTCTGCGAGTACAGCCATATATCTCGCCGCAGTGGAGAGCCAAAGATTCCTTACCCCAATAAGAAAGTTGCGCTAAGAGCGGCAGAAGCAATGGGTAAAAAGCATGGTGTACATTTTTCAGTTTACAAATGTGCATGGTGTGATGGATGGCATATAGGGAAGAATGCACAGAATAAGATAACAGACAATAATGTTTCGTATAAAGCATGATAATTGAAACGACCTATGGAAGAAAATTACAAAGCGGCCTCACATAAAGGTCATGAGTTGATGGATATGTATAATCCTGAGACCAATACGTTGAATATACGTTCGAATGGTCTTTATCCATCAAACGTATTGAGTAATTTGTGCAGTAATAGTTTTCGTTTCGATGGTATGGTGTGCGGTAGTATGGAAGGCTTCCTGCAATCATTGAAAAGACAAGACCCTAACAAGCAACGTCAGATATGCAGCATGAAAGGTGGCAATGCAAGAAAGATGAGTGTAACATCATGGCAGACAGACCAAATAGTATGGTGGAAAGGAAAGGCAATAGACAGGCAAAGCCAAGCATACCAAGATTTGATACAGCGTGCTTATAAGGCGATGTTTGACCAAAATGAACGCTTTCGTGCTGCATTGATGCAAACAAGGGGAATAATGCTGGCACATTCTACAGGCGAGAACAATCCATACAAGACAATATTGACACCTACGGAATTATGCAATATCTTAACCGAGTTGCGTGATAATTATGACAAGCGAGATAAGACACAAGAACTCATAGATAAGTCTGCTTGTTATGACGACATTCTGAATGACCAAGGCAAGCAAACTTCAAAACAATCAAGAAGAAAGAAAATCATCTATGTTGACATGGGCGGAGTGTTGATGGATTTTCATGCAGGACTGGAGCTAATCGGTGATGAACTTCGCAATGACTATGCTGGAAGATACAATGAAGTTCCAAACATCATTTCCTATCTTCCACCAATCAAAGGTGCAGTAGAAGCAATGGACGCTTTACGTAAAAGCGGCATATATGATGTGTATATTCTTTCCACCTCTCCATGGAGTAATCCATCCACATGGTCAGACAAGGTAGAATGGATAAACCGCTATTTGAATAAATACTATTGTGAACGTCTCATTCTCTCTCATCACAAGAATCTTCTCAAAGGTGACTATATCATCGATGATAGAGGAAAGCATGGAACGAGCGGTTTCAAAGGAGAATGGATTTGTTTTGGAAGTAACAGATTTCCCGATTGGGACAGTGTACTTGAATATCTAAATGTGCAGAAGAATGAAACCGTATGATTGGTGACTGAATAAGAATGTTGCCCTAAAATAAGATTAGTCATTAGCAAGGAGATTGTTCGGATAACAAAGACTATCTTCTCATACCCCTCGGCTTCATTTGAAAATTGTTCATATGTGCTGAGGGGGATTTTTATGTACTCTGGTGATAGGAATGGCTGCTTGGTTTACTCTATACTCAAAAATAGATAATGTTTGCAACATAAAAAATCATATAGATATGGAGACAAAAAAGACAACAATCAAAAGAGCAATCATTCTGTTTTGGAAGGGACTGACAGGTATCATTGCTGCTACCGCTGAATGGTTCACGGTCATTCTTGGCATGCGTGATGACTCAAAGTATGGCAAGTTCATTCGGCGTGTGGTGGGTGGATGCTTTGCAACTCTTATGCTGCTACTCGTAGTGGTATCCTTGTCAAGTTGCATAAACCATTTTTACTACAGGTATTTGGCAAATAGCTATTACAACCGTTCAATTCATACAGGGCAGTACCTGTCACGCAATGCAACATATTACAGCTCTGCCAGTGGAACTGATGGTTATGTAGAGACTCGTGACGGCAAGAAGACGGTTAAGGGAATCCATTGGATTTCCAAACCATTGGGCGATGACTCTCTTGTCTGCTATAGCGATGGTAAGAATCGTGGCTACTTCAATATGCTGACAGGTGAAATTGCCATCAAACCTAAGTACAAGCACGCTTGGGTATTCTCAGACGGTTTGGCTTCCGTTGATGATAATGGAATGATAAAGTTCATAGATGCCAAAGGCAATGTTGTTATCGACTTGAATATCCCATACATCCCTGGTGCAGATGGATACGTCTTCCATAATGGACATTGCGTTATGCACGGCAACAAACGAGATAAATATGGACTGATTGACAAAAAAGGAAAGTGGATGCTAAAGGCTGAATATGATGCGATATATCCAAAGGATTCTTTCTTCGTTGTCTGCAAAGGTGGAATGCAACGTGTTCTTTCCGAGAATTTGAAAGTAGTATTGTCACCAACGGAAGCAGACCTTTGGGTGTCTGATGGCTGTATCACAGCAACGATGAAAGACCATACGCTTCGCAAATATAATTTACAGGGACAATTAATAGATGATTTCCTCATCAGCAATGTGGAAGGAATGATGTACGATACCGATGAGATACGATACACCACGGCCAAAAACTACGATGATGATGGCAAACTGACAGGTGAAACAGCGGAAGCGGAACCAACGCCTTATCAAAAGACAGCGAGTTGTAAAAAGTATGAGGCGGAAGTTGGTTGGTATGGCTTGATGTCGCCAAATGGCAAAGTCATAACACCTCCAAGATACAGTGACATTACAGCTATTGGCTACGACTTGTATCTCTGCAAGACCGATGATGTCAGAGGTGAAGTACTAAATGGAAAAGGTGTAAGAATTAGATAAGCCTTTTCTTTGGTTCATGGAGAACAACTGGTTGCCATAAGACTTCTCCATGAATTGTAAAAGGATGGTAGGATTAAAACTCTTGCCATCCTTTTTTATGTTCATACCAAAATGGAACAAGCGGTGCATATGGCTATGATGGAACCATACAACATATCGGCAGATTGGAACATGGGGAGCCCGACTTCGGAGAGGCTACCAACCCAGCAGGGCAAGGTCTTTGGAGAGTAACTCCAAAGGTTTTGAGTAACTCAAAACATACCTTGCTATGTCTTTGAGGACATAAAAATCCGCTTAGGGTGGATTGGAGTTAGCCTTGGTAAGAAGCCGTCCCCATCCCGAATGGAAGCTGTTCGGGAAATCCAGTCCTTTGCGGAGCATCAAGCCTTGTTCTTGTCGGAACGATATGGATGCGCTATCCATTGCTTTGCCTTTCGGGTGCAAAATTACGGCTAAAAATGCGCCCTTGTAACAATGCTACCCCAGACAACCACTGCAACTATCGGCAACATGCTGCCACAGGATTTGAAAACCATTGTTTTTCGGAAATTTCGTTGTTATTTTGCAGCCAAACATTGAACCAATGATTTGAAAATATGATGAAACAAGCATTTGCAGCAACGAATAAGCCTGTCACTATTGCAGCGTCTCTTTGCATCCATGATGCTCCACTGACGTACAGACTTACTGATTCACTGTCGTACTGTCGTATGGAAATGATGAAGCATTGCAACAGTTCAAGGTCTCCATAATGGAGCAATGACCGATAGACATGGACATCAAAGTGTTCATATCTTTGAATTGGCAGGAAATCATAGAAACGAGTAATCAACAATTTAAAAAGTTAACGATATGAGTAAGACAAGATTTGTTGCGTTCGCAACACAGAAAGGCGGAATAGGAAAGTCCACCATCACGGCTCTTGTAGCCAACTACTTTCACAATGTCAAGGGTTACAATGTGGCGGTCATAGACTGTGACGAGCCACAATACAACCTTGCAGACCTGCGAGACGAGGAACTGGAACTCATCAAAAGCAGCGACTATTTCAAGGCGCAAGCCTGTGAGCATTTCAAAAAGCTGGGCAAGAAGTCCTTCAGCGTAACGAGAAGCAATGCTGTCAATGCGCTTGACGACGCAGAGACAGTGTTGAATGAAACAGAGGTTAAACTTGACTTCATCTTCTTTGACATGCCTGGGACTATCAAAAGTGAGGGCGTCATGAAGACCTTGTCTCAGATGGATTACATCTTTGTACCCGTCAGCGCAGACCGCTTTGTTGTAGAAAGCGCAATGAGCTTCATGCAGTTGTTCCACGACAACTTTTTGACACAGGGTTGGTCGGTCACCAAGAAACTTGCTTTCTTTTGGACAATGGTTGACAAACGAGAACGCACGAGTTTGTATGATGTATATGAAGGTATGTTCAAGTCTCTCGACTATTCGGTTCTCAACACACGACTGCCAGACAGCAAACGTTTCAGAAGAGAGCTGTCGGAGAACAGAAAGGCAGTGTTCCGTTCCACCATCTTTCCATCAGACCCAAACCTGTTGCGAGGGAGTGGCATCAAGGAGTTGTCCGACGAGATTTGTGAAATCATAAAGACATGAGCCTATGGTAAGCAGAAAAATCAACACTGACGCAATAGATGAAAATCTGCTCATTGCCTCTATTGGCAAGAGCAAGATTGGCACGACAACGGCATCCATTCTTGACGGAGCTTCCCAATCCCAAGTGAAAGATACCGAAGAGAAAGAAGAGGTTGGCAGGAAGTCCCAATGCTCGCAGACCGATAAGTCGCCAATTTCACGCAAGCCTCCCAAGGCTTCTTCGGAAAGTTACGATTCGGCATTCTTCAAGCGAAACGAGATAAAGACTCGTCAATGCGTTTATATCAGCCGTGAGATACACAGGAGAATTTCAAGAATAGTCAGTGTGCTCGCAAAGCATGAGTTGACAGTCGGTGGTTACATCGACCTTATTCTTGAGAGACATCTTGAAGAGAACCAGGAAGAAATCAACGGCTTGCTGAGAAAAGAGATTGACGATTGGAATGTGTAACAAAAAGGAACAAGCATGACAATGGAAACTATATTCTTGATAGTCTTGGCTGCATTCAATGTTTGGACTATCTATTTTTACAACAAGTTGCTCCTTGAAGTTGCGAACGGCAAGGAAAAGGAGAAAAAACCGCCTATCGACCCGATGGCACTTGTAGGCAAAAGTCTTTTCAAATTGTCCCAACTGCGGAAGAAAGAAGAAACGGAACAAAAACAAACAGAATCCATGTCCGTATCGGATAATGACGTGACATTTGACGATTCTCCAAAGAGTACGGCACGGATTTCTGACGAACAGCTTGATGACGTGTTTACGAATGTTCGCATAGAAGATATTGGTGTGAAATATTCTGATAATGAGGGAGATGCCGATGTACCACAAGCCAAAGGGTCAAGTTTTGAGGACATTGACGCAGCTGTGAATACCGTCAAGGCACCGAAAGCAACGGACAAGGAGAAAAGACATGCAGGCAAGGTTTTCCATGAGATGGATGGCAACCAATTCTATGAGAAATTCATGGAGAACAGCGAGGAGTGCAAGAAGAACATCCATGATTACGTCACCTTCTACTTGCAAACTCACAAGATTGTAGAGATTTCCAAGCCAAAGAAAGAGTTTAAGGTGCCAGACAGTATAGAGGACTTCAATATCCTCGACTTTGTATAACAATTTAATAAGGAGAATTATGGAAAGAACAGAAGAAAACAATGCAACAAAGGATAGATTTGCACATGTGGGCAAAATATTCTCGGAAATGGACAGCGAAAAGCTACAAGCTGAAATCGCAGAACGCTCAAAGATTATTAAACGCAAAATAGATGCGTTGATGGAATTGCATATGTCAGGTATCTGACAAAAACTGTTGAGGTTGGATTTTCAATAGTCAACAAGTATTTCAATAGCAGAGAATTTGTATAACAATTAAAAGAATGATTATGGCAGACAAAACAAAAAACTGTGGTAAAGGACAACTCACTTCGACAGATGCCAAGGAGTTGTATGAGGCTTTCATGAGAAATTATGAAGAGACAATGGAGGAAGCTGGGAAACAGATTGACGCTTGTCTTGAAGAGACATTTCAAGACCGTACATCGTCAACTATTTCCGACAAGGAGGAGTGTTTTGATGAAGATGCAGCATATGAGAATTATGATGTGGGTGAATTTGAGCCAATCGACAGAATGGAGAAAGAGCGTGCTGAGCAGTATGTCGGTAAGTTCATGGCAAATGCAGGTTTTACCGCAAGATATGGCAGACATGTTGGCATCAGCGAGGACATTCATGAGCGTGTGACTAAATTTGTCAGTATCGTAGGCAAGGGAAAGATTTCCATTGCAAGTTATGTGGATAACATCATCAACGAACACTTCAATGCCTATGCAGCCGAAATCAAGGCTGCATTCGATGAAGGTCTCAAGTCGTATCGCCTCTGACAATAAATTAAGAGTACGCCAATGAAAAAGAAAGACTACGGCTAAAATCTCAGCTTGCCACTGAATCCATAGGACGGCATCATGCCGCATTAGTAAGCAAAAGTGTCAATCGCCAGATGGGACTATCTCCCAAGGAACAGAAAAAACGATTTATGAATAAAGGACAGTCCTTTTGATTTGGGCTGTCCTTTGTTATTCTGCAAGCATCGCAGATAAGGAAAAAACGGTTCTTTGCCACTTTCTTTCCGCTCCTCGGCTCATGAAGAAAGTGGCGGAACGAATTTTCATCGCTCCGCCGATATGGATTTCATGTCGTTGCAACCATTCGTTGCTCTATAAGTCTTGCATTGCTGTTCACCAAGTTGATGATGTCGGCATGGTGCTCGGTGTCCTTGTTCTGTAGTCCGTGGCATTGTACGACTTTCATCTGTTCGAGAGAAAACTCCACTGTTTCAACCCTTTGTTCGGCTATTCTTGCAGAGAAGATGATGCAGTCGGGATTGAGTGAATAGTTTGTACCGCTGCCTACACAATGATGCATCGCCTTGCCCTCAAGAACGTGCTCCCTGACGCTTTCAAGCATTCTCACCACGATATTGCCGTCCGTGAACATCAAACCGAAGAAACGGCTCTTCATTTTCTTGAATTTGTCCTCGTTCTTCAATGCCTTGCGTATCTCCTCCTCGGTACGCTCCTTTTCTTTCTTTGCTCTGATTTTCTCGGATATTCTGTCGTGCTCGGCTTCAAGGTTGTCGGGGCAAATGTAATGTGGACTTCTGATGTCCTTGCCCATTTCTACCAACATACAGATGTAGTCCGCCCATTTGCCGATGTCTGTAATAAGGTAATGGTTGCGGTTGGCTATCTTGTAGGCATTCCAACAAGTTTCCAAGTGCCGTGGGTGGTCTATGAAGTGGCGGACGTGTCCGTAACGGCATTGTTTCATCATCGTTTCGATGCGGTGGTCTGTCAGCATCGCCTTGAACAATGTAAGCGGTTCTATGCCGTGAAACGCTCCGTCAAAGCCGTTGCGCCATATCTGAGGAATGACTTTCATATCGGGGCAGAGCGGAAATGAAGCAATATGCTGATAGGTGGTGTTGTCCTTGCGCAGTTCAATGTCGGAGTCGTAGCAGAACGTGTCCATATAGATACCCATTGTGCGCTTGCGTGCCATAACCTCCACCTTGCCTTTTTCGTTCATCCAATAGCGTGCCACCTCCCAACAAAAGATGTCTGCCTTTTGTCCCTTGCGGTAATAGGCTTTCATCTGAAATGCTCGCATAAGTTGCAGTCCCTTGCGCTCAGTGAGTACGCTGAAATAGGTAGAAGACATTGCCTTCTGTCGCTTGGTGCGCTGCACTTCCAACTTTGCCTTACACTTCGGGCAGACACATTTGCCCGCATCCTCGTCCGTAGTCCAAGTGTGTCCGCAGTCCATGCAGGTGGTCTGTCCGTGCTTCAACTGAAAGGCATAGTGGTCAAGACATTCACGGAATGCCCATTGCATTTGCGCTCCCTTGATAGGTCGTAACCCCTTGTTTGAGGTTACGACTTGCTTCTGATATTTCGTTCTTGGTTTCATAACGTGTCGAATAATGATGGTTGATGTACTTCGTTGTCTGTTCTCTGTGAGGTGCGCTTGGTGGTATCTCGGTTACGCATCTTGTTCATCTGCTCTTGCTGATATTGGCGGATGGCTTCCTGTCTTGCCTGTGCCTTCTCCTCCTCTGTGAGTTCGATGTGGTGGTTAACAGACACTTGGCAGTTCAATGGTTTGCCGACCTCGATGTCCTTCTCCTCGTAGTAGTGGATGGCTTGCCCATATATCTCGTCATCGCAAAAGCCGTTGCAACCGCTCTTCTGTACCCAATTAAGGATATAGGTGACGCAATCGTCTATGTTCTTGTCGGGGTTGTCATACTTGGCTGCAAAGAGTTCGTCTTCCATTGCTCGCTCCTCCAAATAGGCTTGTATGGTTCTCTTGAAATATTCTGTAGTGTTCATATCTGATGTTGTTAAATGGTTCGTTACTCGTGATAGATGATGTCGCAGTCCTCAACTTCTGTAGGCAGTCCGAAGAACGGATAATGGCTGAAGTAAGGTTCTGTGCACATGTCCTCGTTGTATCTTGGACTTACTATCTCAATATTATTCTTGCGCATGGCTTCGTCCACCATACGGATTTCCTCGTCAGTCAGTCCGCTTGCATCGCCATTGATGATGTAGCAGAGTGACCATGTAGGTATCGCTTCAATGCTTCTGTTCATATCGCTTGCTCATTAAATGGTTTGCTTGATTAGCTCAATCGTGTATTTAGGGTTCACCTCGTTGAAGATGAAGTCCACAAAATCACGTCTTGCGCCCTTGTTCAACTCTCGGTAGATGTCCTTGAATGATGTGATGTTACCATTGATGTATGTGTCCACCATATACTCAAAGATATTGTCCACCTCATAATATCTGCACTGCTGTGATGCAGTCTTTGAATGTCTTTTTGTTCCCATATTCTTGTATGCTTAAAGTGTCAATAACCAAATGAATGTTCCAATCAGTACCACCATAGAAAGAATGGAAATGATGATGCCGAAGATGAACTTCACAATTCCCAATATGACTTCACCGACTATGCAGAGAGCCATATATCCCAACCAAGCCACCAAAGTGATGAGGGTTGAGCCGACTGCGGAGAACAATCTCCACCAAGTCTGTGTTATATTGATGTTTGTTGTCATATAGCCTTGAATTAAATTTATTTGCGGTTCCAGGAGCTGAAGGGAAGTTCTCGTTTCTTCACCTTTTTGTCGCTCCCTTTTCCGACATTTTTTTTGCGTCTTCCTGTCGCATCGGTCGTTTCGTTTCAGGTGCCTTTCAAGGGCGGCGAGGCTGGAAATACAAGGTTTTTTCGGAAAAATACTACCCAACGGTGTGGAGATTTTTTCGAAAACCGAAGGCTCGACCTTTTATTTCCAAAGCCCGCTGCCATACCTTTGCACCTGCACGATAACGGTTGATGCCAAAAGGAAAGACCTTGTGGAGGAAAGAAAATCAGAGCGGCAAATGAAAATAGAAACTTCACGGAAGTTTTTGGACTGCACGATTATCGCATACTCATTTCTGAGAAATGGATACAATTACTGTCTTGCAAATGTTTTTAGGAAAATGGAAATCGCATACAAGAATGGCACAGCCTTCAGAGAAATTCCGATGAAAGAAGAGTATGGCTTGTCCATGCTTCTTGCATCGGGTTTTCTCCAAGGCTGTGCAGCCAAGCATGAAAGTGGTCGTTGAGGTTTTCATCAATGACTTCTTTCTTGCGGTGGAGTATGCAACCAAAATGGTACGGCAAATCAAGGAATGGTGTTTCTTTTGATCGGTTAGCCTGCAACCGACAAAAAGAAACACTTTTCCTCATGCCGTACTACTAAGACATGAAAGGGTGGCGTGCCATTGTTTCATGTCGTTTGGATTGTGCGATAAAAAATGGAACTGCGAGTTGTGGCTATAAAAATCAGCCGTTGTCAGCACGGCAAACAAAGAAAAGTCCTTGGCAGTATAGTCTTGAAGCATTTCAAGGCATACCGCCAAGGATTTTTCTTGCCGTGCCATAGTCGGGGAAGTTAGTCTGAGGTACGAGGACTGTCTTTCTGCGACGACGGCTGAGTCTTATAGTGGATATTCATAAGGAGAGAAAAGCAAACGAATAAAAATACGTATTTTCTGAATTTAATTCAATAATGTTGCTTATGTAGCAATTATTTTCAGACATAACCAATGCTATCGAGAAAGAAGTTCAATCATACGACCTTCTACTCTCTTTTTGGTAAAGTCTTGTGGACTTTATTTCCTATGAACACATGCGGAAAGTCAATGCCCGTTTCTATGTCTGTAAAACTTGCCGTTAAATAGGTTTGCGGTAGCATGTTTATGCTTGACATGTTTGACAGAAGGTATGCAACATTATCGTTTTTTAACTTAAAGGTATGTTCGAAGGTACTATTTTCTCCTTTTAAGTCGAAAGACAACATGGTTCCATTTTGAGATATATGGTATGTTCCTTTCATAATTGGTATGTCATTATATTTAAACTGCATGTCATTATAGCTAAAAGCGTAACATATGCTATCCTCACTTGCAACCAATACGAATAAGCTATTTGACCTTATATTGAGGTGGTTTCCTTCCTCCTCTTCAAAGTTCAACGTAAGAAATGGGAGAATCACATTTACCTCAATGCTACATGACTCGTTCGTGATTTTATCTCGTACGAAGATGTGAGTAGTACCTATTTCCTTGCCGATAAGAGTGATTTTCTGTTTGGCATTCTGAGCTGTAGAAATGTCCACTTTGTCGTTACCTTCAACAACAAAGTTTCCGCTTCCGCCAGTTATTATGAGGTTTGTCGTATCACCCAAGGATACCTCTGCATAATTTTCTATAGTCAGAGGCTGATACTCATTTTCTTTATTGCTCTTACATGCAAAGAAGCATAACGCAACTAAGATAACACCTAATATACTATATATTTTCATAATTTTATAATAATATGATAAAGAGGGAGCGTCTTGTATAACGCACCCTCTTAGCTGGTTGTTTTATTTCTTTCTTACATTAGGATAGAGTTTCAAATCCTGGTTGTAATGTCCGTTGTTCGAAGTTTCAAAATCCAGATTGGTGGTGTTTCTATCCACCATATAGTACCCATCCTCTCTGCCGCTCCATCCAAAATTCGCATGGATGTATGTGTCGTTTTGCCTTACAATGGTACGGGTGGTCGTTGTTCTTCTGCGGATTTGATAACCGTCAAGAATCCAGCAATGTCTTCCTCCGACACTAGAACTTCTTGTGCCCGCTTCATATGCTCCTGTAATAATTACGGGATACAATTTGTCAAGCGATTCTATAATTCGTCCCGCATCCATAGAATATCCAGCCCACTTTCTTCCGGAATCAAAAGTGATGCCAAGTCCGCTAAGGTAGCTTGAGGCATTGCTTATTTTTGCACCACCCTCTCCATTATTCCATGTTGTTTGAATTCCGTGAGCAACATGGTAAAATAAATTTGAAATCTGTGTTTTTAAAGATTCACTTCCATAATTACTAATTTCCGAGGATGCCTTCAGTTCACTCCAATTAAGCGAAACGCCATTGACAGTAGATAAACATTCGTAAAATGCAACTATCTGAGCAATAGCAACAGCGGTACATCCTACAGCGTTTTTCCCATAATATGGCCAATTTTGCATTTCGGATGCTGTTGTCTCGTCCATAAGATTGTTGTATGGCGCACACTGATTCCACTTTGTGGTGATAAGTGGTGTCACTTGCTTTATCAATGTGCCCTGAGGATCGGACGTAGCAACCGATCGAGTAATACCCTTTTGAACTTCGATACGGTCTTTTACCCCCTCAAAAGTAAAACTACTGGTTCCAATCTTTGCAGATATTTTAGCTTTAGCACTTGCTCGCAAAGAATCTATAACAACGTCTGCAGCCTTCACTTTACTTATCAGCGAACGCTGAGCTTCTTTGAGCATCATAGCTGCACCTTTGTTGGTGAGGGTGTCATTGAGAGAGCCATGCTCAACATATGCTATGACTCCAGGGACTCTTTCGTCTCCAGAAACGATAGCATAACCAGCATCGTCACCTTCGTTTAGACTTACCTCATAGAGAGGAATCTGTTTTCCGTTACTATAAGAGGAGAGGGAAAACTTCTTCACAATTGTCGGATTGGCAGCGATAGCTCTAGTGGAATTGCCTGTTGTAGAGAATTTGCTTACCATATCAACAATCTCATCTTGCGTCATCTCTAGTTGAGAATCTGGTACAATACTTGCATACTCTTGTTGTGTGAGGAGAATGGAACTTTTGGCATCGTTGGCGATGTTGTCGTCAATATCAGAGCAAGAACTCATCATTCCAGCCACACAAAGAGCAACGATAAAAAATTTCTTCATTGTCATTGTTGTTTTAAAATTAATATTCAAAATAGTATATAGCTATATAACTCCTTATCAATGCGTAATATGGAATTTTCCTTTATAAACCAAATTGCCCAAAACAATCATGATAGTATAATTGCCTGTGGGCAAATCTTCTGTTTCAAGAATACTATATGTGCGTCCTTCTACAATACCATTTGTATTTGATGAAGGAACTCCATACTCATCAGAGATGTAAATTGCGTACTCTCCAGAATAACGACTTATTTCTACAGTAACATATGCAGACTCTTGGTCAACCATTACTGAAGGAATAGCACTGCGTGCACCACCATGTTGCCGCATCCCATCCATATGGATCTTTATGCCCTTTGCTGTAGAGGGCAATGTTGTTAGTAACAACAATAATGTAAAAATGATAATTTTCTTCATACTGATTTCGTTTGTTGTTAATTTCGGTGCAAAGTTACGTTAATTCCAAACACTCAGCAAAGAAGTTGGGTCTAATTCTTTAATTTTGTAACATTTTTATTATGTACTGATAATCAACGTATTACATACCCCCCCCAGAAAAATGGAGGTCTAAATTTGAAGTTTTGCTACTGATTTTAGTAGTTTTCCATGAATTCTCGTAGAGATTTTTGTTCTTTTTCTATGCCTACTTTTGCCTTGTAGAGAAACAGTTTCTGCTTAATTGCTTTCTCGCTGATACCATAGATTAGTGCAAGTGCCTTCTGTGGCATTTTAAGACGGAGCAGCATCATCAGTCGTAGGTCTTTCTTCGTCAATCCCGAGAACTGCGCTCTTAATCTTGACACAAAGAGATTCTCGACACTATCTAAAAACACTTCTATTTCATTCCAATCATCTTCTGATATGAGTATATGTTTCTCTGTCTCGTTTCTCATGGACTCTATCTTTTCCATTATATCAATTTTCTTTAGAAGAAAATTCCTCATAGTGCAAATTTGAATATCTCGGTGAGAGAGTTCTTGCGCATGGAGCTGTTCTGCCATTGTAGCCTTTTGTTTTGCTTGCTTCTTATTGGTATTATATATGTAGAGTACAAAAATGATAACAATTAGTGCCAGTACAACCGTCAATACTGTTGCAGCTTTTTGCGATGTAATCTCACCTTGCAATCTTGCTTCTTCCTTTTCTTTTTGCAGAACAGAGACATAATAGTCATTTTTGACTTGCATGGTTGTACAGTACATTTTGTCTAAATAGTAGTTTGACGAGTCAAGGCAAACAATAGCCGGTTGTATTTGTCCTTCTCTTATTGCCGCCTTACATCTGATATAATAAATAAGGTGTCGGCTAGCATGAGAATCTTTACTGACCTTTGCAAGAATATCTTTTGCCTGTAGCGTTGAATCAACATCACAATATGCATCTGCTAGGGCAAGGGCGTTCGAAGTATCAAACATCGATTTCCTATATAAATAGGCTTCCTTTGCACAAGTAAGTGCCTTTCGGTACATTCCTACATCATGAAAGAACCGCGACATATCTTGATAGACATCAGCTAAAACCAGGGAGTCTCCCAATTCTTTAGCCAAATTCAAAGCTATTTTACATTCTTTCAGGGCTATAGCAGAGCTATCAGCAAACTCAAGTGCCTCACATAAGTTCAACCTGAAGTAAATCTTATTGGCAAGTGATGCCGTCGTATCTCTTTCATATTTGTCAATAGCCATTCTTGCATGAAGCAAAGCTTGTTTGGCATCCGTCATCTTCTCTACTTTAGAAAGTTTTTCCAAAGCAAGGCATTCCGTAAGGATGTCGTCTATCTTTTCTGACGCTTTATATGAGCGATCTAGACAACGGATGGCAAACTCCGTGCTATCATTTAGCATATAGTATTTGCCCATATAGTATTGGCATTTTGCATAAAGGGAATCTTCGGGATGCTTTTCATACCAGTTGTATCCAATGCGAATTAGCGAATCTTCGTCCACATCCAACCCCGACTTATCTTGTGCCATTGTATACACAACAGCGTACTTTGCCTGTTCAGACTTGCCCAGTTCACTGAACTGCATGTTGTTCAGGAGTGCGAGGGCACTATCCGGGTGTTCTCCTGCCAGTAGCAATGCTTGTGCTATCGTGGTATTAGGCTTGTGTTGGCAAGACGACATAAACACCCAAACCACAATAATCAATGAACTGATGTGAATATAAAAATTTTTCATGACTTAATTCTTTTATGTTTTTTGCCTGCAAAAATACAAATTTTCCGAGAAATACGACCAGAAATAAGGTCTAAATTGCCAATCTATAATCATAGCGATTATCTTGTTGATACACAGCAGATTATTTGTATTTAACTGCTTTTTATAAGTCTAAATTTTAGTTTCGGTAAACACAAAAGTGACTTTTATGCCTGCGATTAGTGAAAAATATGCGGTTAAGGTCGCCTCTTACCAACAAAAGATATTTTTGTCATCTCAAAAGAAATTTTCAGTGCAAAAAACTACCTTAGTACTGAGCGCTCCGGTTTTCAGATTGATGAACAGCATTCGCCCATGAGCAGGTTGATGTGACTGATGTTGCGTTTCAGCGAAAGCAGCGATTGCTTGTCCCAGTTTACATACCATGCAGCTCTGATTCCCATGCGCGGATCGTTCCACTCTCTGAGATATTTCTCGGTAAGCAGGCTACCATTTCCTGTAAAGCGGGTCTTTCTGGCCGATGCCTCGGCATAGGCGTTGTGCATATTCTTCTCGTGAAAGAAGCGGCGAAAGGATGAGAACATGCAAACCAAACAGAACATTCAAAAAACAGGAACCCTTGCCACATAAGTTTGAATGGATTGAAATGGAAATAGCAAAGAATAGAGAAGAATATGATTTAATAAAAACAGATTTATCCAAGCAAAAAATCGGTGATAAAAAATCTTAAAACATTCTTTATCCCCGATTAAATATCGTACTTTTGCAACCGAAAGAGTTCTTTGAATGGTTATGCAAATCACAGCAGGATGCTACATTCTGTTTATTTCTAATTCGTAACCTCTTCTTTTTATGAGATAAAAACTTATCTCATTCTCAATCACTTATAAAAAATACGTACTTTCCTAATATAAAACGGATGGAAAATAACAACCTATGGAGAATATGATGCGGATGGTAATAAAGTTAGAAACCCAAGTGCACTGCCGTGGGAAAAGAATAACTTTAACGGTGCTTTCGAGATGAAATCGGAGAATGGTAATTTCGGTATCCGTATAGAAGTACAAAGAGGACGAACGACACCTTACTGATTGATTTATTTATTGTTTTATTATGAGACTGTCGCCAAAGGTATATTGCACTATCTTTCTCTGCTCTGTCATTCTTCACATTGTCCGAAATAACAAAGCAGTCTAGCTTTTTGGACAGCCTCATAATAAAAAAACAGTTTACAGTTTCCGCCAATTTAGGCTTAAACTATTTAACACCACACTAACCGAACTGCAAGCCATGGCAGCACTGGCAATCATCGGATTCAATAAGATGCCATACATCGGAAACAGGATACCTGCTGCAATAGGAATACCAATCAAATTGTATATAAATGCCCAGAAAAGATTCTGATGTATCAGCCTTACTGTTTTACGAGATAATTTAAACGCCTTTGGGAGCAACAGCAAATCTGAGGTCATTAATGTAACCATTGCTACATCCATTGCAATATCCGTACCCTTACCCATCGCAATACTCACGTCGGCACGGGCCAAGGCCTGCGAATCATTGATTCCGTCACCGACCATGGCAACCACCCTGCCCTCACGCTGTAGTTCTTTAATCACATTTTCTTTATCATCAGGTAAAGCTTCGGCTATAAAACGATTGGCATTAATTTCTCCCGCCACATTTTGTGCTGTCAGATGTCCGTCACCTGTCAGTAACACGACATACTTGCCTTCTGCCTGCATCTGTTTCACTGCCTGAATAGATGTCGGCTTCACCTTATCGCTTATGACAATAACGGCCAACAACGTACTTTCCTCACCAAAGTAAACCAGACTCTTGCCACTACGCTCGTATTCTTCCACCATACTTTTCAGCAGGTCGGATACTTTTGCGCCGAAATCATTTAACAGACGATGACTGCCTGCCCAATATGTCTTACCTCCGCGAGTCACAACAATACCGCGCCCCGTACGACTTTCGAAAGAATCTATAATGGCAGGCTTATTGCCATCCTTCTTCAATTCCTCTACAATAGCAAGTGCCAACGGATGTTCGGATTTCAATTCCGCTGCATACAAAATACCTTTATGCTCGTTTACCCAACCGGCATCATGCAACCAACCTGTCACTGTCGGACGACCTTCTGTTACAGTTCCGGTTTTATCAAGTACTACCGTATCCACCTTTCGCATCTGCTCCAACGCCACAGCATCTTTAATCAGAATATGAGCTTCAGCTCCTTTACCTATACCAACCATCAAAGCAGTAGGCGTAGCTAATCCTAAAGCACAGGGACAAGCGATAACCAATACAGAGACAGCTGAGAGCATCGCATAAGAGAAATCATCCACCCCACCCACTATCATCCAAACCATAAAAGTAAGAATAGCTATTGCCAGTACCGTCGGTACAAAAACAGCAGTAACCTTATCTACAATGCGTTGTACGGGAGCCTTTGAACCTTGTGCTTCCTGCACCATGCGGATAATCTGTGCCAGTACCGTTTCTCTTCCCACCTTCTCTGCACTCATAACAAAAGCACCATTTTGGTTTATCGTACCGGCAAGCACTTTATCATTCAACTTTTTTTCTACCGGAATGGGTTCACCGCTTATCATACTCTCATCTATAAAAGTATCTCCTTCTACAATAAGTCCATCCACCGGAACACGTTCGCCCGGACGTACACTTACCTTATCACCCTTCTTTAATTCAGAAATAAGAATATCCTCTTCTTTACCATCGCGCAGAATACGGGCCGTCTTCGGTTGCAATCCCATTAATTTACGAATCGCCATAGAAGTTTTTCCTTTTGCTTTTTCTTCCATCAGCTTTCCTACAAGTACAAAAGCAATAATCACTGTTGCAGCTTCATAATATACATGAGGCTCCAATCCTTGCTCATACCAGAACTGAGGATAGAGTGTATTGAACAGACTAAACAAGAAAGCGATAGAAGTACTCAGTGCCACTAAAGTATCCATATTACTGGTAAAATGTTTAGCTTGCTTCCATGCGTTAACATAAAAAGCATGTCCGGAATAAAACAGCACAGGTAATGACAACACAAGCATCCACCAGTTTATGCCCGGAAAATCCATAAAAAACATTCCCATAAAAGCTACCGGCAAAGCAAATATCCACGCCACTACAGTCTTTCGCTGTAGTTGTTCATAATAGGAATGTTCTGCTTCTTCCTGTTCTTCCATAGAATTGTCTTCATCGATTATCAAATCGAAACCGATTTTCATCACTGCATCCTTCAACTGTTCCGGTGAAACGACATCAGAATTGAAATCCACAGTCAGAACGGCAGCAGCCAGATTAACCGATGCATCCTCTACTCCTTCTTGTTTCTTTACTATTTTTTCTACATTATTGGCACACGCCGCACAATGCATCCCCATGACGGGATATACTTTCTTTGTAATCTTGCTCATATATCTTTTTCTTTTTTCCTATCTATCATTCAACGGACAAATTTAGGAAAAAGTTCATGCAACTCAGTTGCCAAAAGACAAATATATTTTCGTTTTTTAAGAGGACAATTCACGAAGTTATTCTATATTTGTGGAGAAAGTTTAGACAGAGTTCCCATATTAATTAACAAAAAGACATGAAAAGACGAAATATAATGATGTCTGTTGCTACAACATGTATTGTCTCCTGCTTTTTATTGTCAGGATGTAACGGACAAAAACAAATTGATAGCAGTACGATAGAATATATAAATCTGAAAGAGGATGTACATTTGGAAGATAATACAACCTCTCCTACCTGCAAAATGACTATTGATTACGCTTATTTAGCAGAAAAAAATGGCAATGACACCATTGCACATAAAATTAATCACACTGTCCAGTCCACTATTTTAGGAAAAAAGTATGCCGAAATGGAACCGCAGGCTGCTATAGACTCGTTTAAGAATGTGTATGTACGCGAATACCGTAACAGCGTAGCGGATTTATATAAGGAAGATGTCAAGAACGGTACCTCAAAAGACGAACTCCCTTCGTGGTACAATTACGAATACAGCCTAACCACTCAATTCAAAGATGGCAAAGAAGGTGTTCTGAATTATACAGCTGTCACTTTCGAATATTCGGGAGGAGCACATCCCAACCAATGGGAAAACTGGCTAAACTTTGACAAGAATACCGGTAAACGACTGACGTTGAAAGATGTATTTATGGCTGGTTCGGAAACTCCAATGAGTAAAATGTTGCTGGAAAAACTGATAAAAGAAATGGCAACCAAACTGGATAACAGCAATATTCAATCCTTGGAAGACCTGCAAAATGAAGGAATACTGAATTCAACCAATATGTATGTGCCCGACAATTTCCTGTTGGAGAAAAACGAAGCATCGTTCTTATACAACAAATATGATATCGCTCCCTATGCAATGGGAACCATTGTTCTTTCACTGCCGTATGCAGAAATAGAAAAATACATGATACATCAAACCAACAACTAAGAAACAGAATGGAATTAATATTGAAATACTTTCCCCGCCTCACAGAGAAGCAAAAAGAACAATTTGCCGCCCTGTATGATTTATATACCGATTGGAACAGCAAAATCAACGTGATTTCACGTAAAGACATTACCAACCTTTACGAACACCACATACTCCATTCGTTGGGCATTGCCAAAGTGATAAACTTCACTCCCGGCACACACGTTATGGACCTCGGTACAGGCGGCGGTTTTCCGGGCATTCCTTTGGCTATCCTCTTTCCCGAAACTAACTTTCATTTGGTAGACAGTATCGGAAAGAAAGTAAAAGTAGCGACCGAAGTGGCTGGTGCCATCGGACTGACCAATGTCACTTTCCGCCATTGTCGTGCCGAAGAAGAAAAAGATAAATTCGATTTCGTCGTAAGCCGCGCAGTCATGCCTTTGGGAGATTTGATAAAAATAATCCGCAAGAACATCTCACAAGAGCAACACAATGCGCTTCCCAACGGACTGATTTGCCTGAAAGGAGGAGAATTGGGACAGGAAACAATGCCTGTGAAGCACAAAACTGTGATATATGACTTGAAAGAGGAATTCGACGAAGATTTTTTTGAGACCAAGAAAGTAGTTTACGTTACCATCAACGGTTAAATTATAATAGATTAAAGCGCCATGAGAATAAAGAGATTCGAGTTCAACATGTTTCCGGTAAACTGTTATATACTATCGGACGAGACAAAGGAAGCGGTTATCATCGACGCAGGCTGTTTTTACGAAGAAGAGAAGCAGGCATTGAAGAAATATATCGATGACAACGGACTGAACGTGAAACATCTGCTGAACACACATCTGCATTTAGACCACATTTTCGGTAATCCTTTTCTGCTGAAAGAATATGGTTTAAAGGCGGAAGCCAACCAAGCAGACGAATTTTGGCTGAACCAAGCAGATGCACAAGCACGGATGTTCGGTTTCCAATTGCCCGAACCACCTGTTCCACTAGGAAAATATGTATGCGACGGAGATGTCATCACCTTCGGAAACACCAAGTTGGAAGCAATCCACGTACCCGGTCATTCCCCCGGCAGCATCGTTTATTACTGCAAAGAAGAGAACTGTCTGTTTAGCGGCGACGTGTTGTTTCAGGGAAGCATCGGCCGTGCAGACCTCACCGGAGGAAACTTCGACGAGTTGCGTGAACATATTTGCAGCCGTTTGTTCGTTCTGCCCGGCGATACTACAGTTTACCCCGGACACGGCGACCCGACCACTATTGGAATCGAGAAGAAAAACAATCCTTTCTTCAGATAAAGAGAAGATAAATCCTGCTGTTCCGGAAATTACTCCGAATACCGGAAAACCGATTCGGAATGACCTGTGGACAGCAAATACGATATTAAAAATATAAACCTATTATTAAACCATGAAAACAGATTTATTAGCCGACCGACATATCGGTATTCAGGAAGCAGACCTTCCCGCTATGTTGGAGAAAATAGGCGTGAAAAGCCTTGATGAACTGATTAACAAGACTATTCCGTCTAAAATTCGTTTGAAAGAACCATTGGCATTGGCAGCCCCGATGACCGAACGCGAATTCGCCGAACACATTGCAGGGTTGGCCTCTTTAAACAAGATTTACACCTCTTATATCGGCATGGGCTGGTATGACACCATCACTCCTGCCGTTATCCAACGCAATGTGTTTGAAAATCCTGCATGGTACACCTCTTATACTCCTTATCAGACAGAAGTTTCGCAAGGACGCCTGGAAGCGTTGCTGAACTTCCAGACCGTGATATCCGACCTCACGGCTATGCCTCTTGCCAACTGCTCCCTGCTGGATGAAGCGACAGCAGCAGCAGAAGCGGCAACCATGATGTACGGACTTCGCAGCCGTGACCAGCAAAAGAAAGGCACCAATGTATTGTTTGTGGACGAAAGCATTTTCCCACAGAATCTGGCAGTCATCCAGACACGCGTCATTCCGCAAGGAATGAAAATACAGGTAGGCAACTACAAAGAACTGGAATTTACTCCCGAAATCTTTGCCTGCATTATCCAATATCCGAATGCCAGCGGCAGCGTGGAAGATTATCGCGAGTTTGTAGAAAAAGCACATGCAGCCAACTGTAAAGTGGCAGTAGATGCAGATATCCTGAGTCTTGCCCTGCTCCTGCCTCCGGGCGAATGGGGAGCAGACATCGTATTCGGAAGCACCCAGCGATTAGGTATTCCTCTATTCTATGGAGGTCCGTCGGCAGCTTACTTTGCCACACGCGACGAATATAAGCGCAATATGCCGGGACGCATCATCGGCCTGTCCAAAGACAAATATGGCAAAATCTGCTACCGCATGGCTTTACAAACCCGAGAACAGCATATCAAACGTGAAAAAGCAACTTCCAACATCTGTACCGCACAGGCATTGCTCGCTACAATGGCAGGCTTCTATGCTGTGTATCACGGCCAAGAAGGAATCAAGAACATTGCCAAACGTATCCACAGCATCGCCACTTGGCTGAACAAAGCCTTGGCTCGTCTGGGCTATGTGCAGCACAACGAAATATTCTTCGACACCTTGCGTTTCAGCCTTCCCGACCACGTATCGGCACAAAAGCTCCGCACAATTGCATTGAGTAAGGAAGTAAACTTGTGTTACTACGACAATGGTGATGTAGGCTTCAGCATCGATGAGACAACCGATTTGAAAGATGTCAATCTCCTGCTCTCCATCTTCTCTATTGCCGCCGAAGAAACCATGCAGGAAGTGACCGACATTCCCGAAGCATCTTCGCTGAACCGCGACTTGCGCCGTCGCACTTCATTCCTGACACACGAGGTATTCAACAAATACCACACCGAAACAGAAATGATGCGCTACATCAAACGCCTGGAGCGCAAAGACATCTCTTTGGCGCATTCCATGATTTCGCTCGGTTCATGTACCATGAAACTGAATGCCGCTTCAGAAATGCTTCCTCTGAGCAACTTAGGATGGATGGCCATTCACCCGTTAGTTCCTGAAGACCAAGCAAAAGGATATCAGATGCTCATCAATAACTTGAGCGAACAACTGAAAGTCATCACCGGATTTGCAGGAATCACTCTCCAGCCAAACTCGGGTGCAGCAGGCGAATACACCGGTCTGCGTGTCATCCGCGCATATCTGGAAAGCATCGGTCAAGGACACCGCAACAAAATACTGATTCCCGCTTCGGCTCACGGAACCAATCCGGCATCGGCTGTACAATGCGGTTACACTACCGTCACTTGTGCCTGCGATGACAAAGGTAATGTAGACGTAGAAGACCTGCGTGCCAAAGCAGAAGAACACAAAGATGAGTTGGCAGCACTGATGATTACTTATCCGTCCACCCACGGAATCTTTGAACCCGAAATAGCTGAGATATGTAAAATTATTCATAAGTGCGGTGCACAAGTATATATGGATGGCGCCAACATGAATGCACAGGTAGGTTTGACCAATCCGGGCACTATCGGTGCAGATGTCTGCCACCTTAACCTGCATAAGACCTTTGCCAGTCCTCACGGTGGCGGCGGTCCCGGTGTAGGTCCGGTGTGCGTGGCCGAGCATCTGGTTCCGTTCCTTCCGGGACACTCCATTTTCGGCAACAGCACCAACGAAGTTTCCTCTGCCCCATACGGCAGTGCAGGTATCCTGCCCATCACATACGGTTACATCTGCATGATGGGTGCCGAAGGACTGACACGTGCCACCAAGACTGCTATCCTGAGCGCCAACTATCTGGCTGCATGCTTCAAAGACACTTACGGCATTGTTTACACAGGAGCGACAGGATTCGTAGGTCACGAAATGATTTTGGACTGCCGTTACCTGCACGAGGAATCGGGCATCAGCGAAAACGACATTGCCAAACGCCTGATGGACTACGGTTATCATGCACCTACCCTGTCGTTCCCCGTACACGGTACTTTGATGATCGAACCGACCGAAAGTGAAAGTCTGTGGGAACTGGATAACTTTGTGAATGTAATGCAGACTATCTGGCAAGAAATTCAAGAAGTGAAAGAAGGCAAAGCAGACAAGGAAGACAATGTATTGCTCAACGCTCCGCATCCCGAATACGAAGTAGTTGCCAATGAATGGAACCACAGCTACAGCCGCGAAAAGGCTGCTTATCCTATAGAAACAGTACGCGAGAACAAGTTCTGGATTAATGTAGCGAGAGTAGATAATACGTTGGGCGACCGCAAACTTTTGCCGACCCGCTACGGAAAGTTTGAGTAAATATCCCCCAATTATAGGCGGCTACAGTCTGCCGCCTACAATAAAATAAAACAGCCCATGTCAAAGTCTGTTTCAGAGTAAGGATATGGACTGTTTTTAATATCAATACAATGCAAGAGTTCATTTGAAAGGCAAAGATTATCTTATTCAGAAGATTTACAAAACATGAATAGATATTCCTCTGAAAATGGATTATATCCATAAATCATACCATCAGGACCTACAGTAAAATCAGTTATCAACTCGTCCAACTCTAAATTATCTATATTTTTACCTTTCTTTAAACTATAGATTTCCACATGCGACCTTGCAGAAGACAAATCCTTGCAAGATATACCTTGATAAAGAGCATATATATAGTCATCATTACAATAGACGTCAGAGTAATACAGTATCATTTCATCATCTCTATCCTGATTATATAAGTCTTCCTGAAGTTTGTCATCACCAAGAACGTATTCTAAAGAAAATCCTTCTGCTGAAATATGATAAATTTCAATGCGATTGATATATCGGTATGCTATTGCCATGTAAGAAGTCGATACTGATATTTTGCACTCAAACGGTCCTGAATATGATGAAGCGGACGGTTTGAGAGGAAAATCAACAACTCCCCTTATACACTCATTATTAGTATCAATCAATTCAACAACTATTTCTCTTGGCATAAAACTTATACCTACAAATAAAGAATCATTATATTGCTGTAACTGTGTATATGCTTTCGGCAATCCTCGTTCCTTATACCATACCGGAAAATGACGTATATCCTTCAATTCTAATTTTCCACCATTCAAATTATATGTATCCAATCTATTTTGTCCATTGGAGTAAATAACAACTTTATTTTTTTGCTTCATCTCTCCCAATGACGGTACAGTATATTCACCCGGACCATTTCCTATTGTTCCACCATGAAAAATCACACTATCTCCCCTTACATCAAAGACTGTAAGAAATAGTGAATCCTTATTGTTTAGTATATATAGTTTATTGTCTGTCAAAAACCATCTTTCAGGATAAAATAAAAATGGTAATTGTACAGAATCCTTTATAGTCCTTCCTCCTACAACTAAGTCTTTAGAATAGGTAATGAAATTATTTTTTTCTCCTAAATGAGAACATCCTCCCGATATAGCAATCGTGCATAATCCCAAAACTACATTGAATATGCTTTGTAAGTATAAAAAAAGTCTGCTCATAATTCACCTTATAAAAGTTGTAATTTGCAAATAAACGAAGTATTATCATCCTAGCCAAATAAAAATAATATTAACTTAGTTGCAAAATATGATTATCACAAAAATAATGGTTTAACTAATCAATCTTACAAACTATAAATGAAAAGAGACTATTACCACTACTATTTAGTTATTTAACTGTCAATATTTTAACAGAAATAGAAGTAAAAAGTAGTAGTAGTAGTGACAGTAAAAATAAAAATCTCTGTTGAAAGAGAAGATTGAGAAAAGACAGAGGTAGAAAAGAATAAACAGTTTAAAAAAAAGACCAAGGTCTTTCATCCAAAACACTAAAGTCTTTTTAAAAAACACCAAAGTCTTTTTTGAAAAGACTTAATTCTTTTCTGAAAAGACCTTGGTGTTTAAAGCGGGCTGTTCTAAAATCACTTTCCGAACAGCCCTTTCAGCCTTCATCGCTATGAAGATAACAGTAGATTTTTCCTATTCTCTTCCTCCTCCCAACGCCTGATAAAGACTAATCACACTTTGTATCTCGGTAAAACGGTTAGCTGTTTGCGAAAGTTGCGCACTCAGCAAAGTCTGTCGGGCAGTCAAGACTTCGAGATAGTTTGTCGTCCCATGCTCCATCAGCAAGGAAGTACTTTTCAATGCCTTTTGCAGAGATACTATCTGTTTGTCAAATAATACCGTTTTCTCGCGACTTGTCTGACAAGCAGTCAAAGCATCATTTACCTCACTGCCGGCATTCAGAAGAGCCTGTTCGAAAAAGAGACGAGCTTCTTCCTGTTGTGCTTTTGATATGCGGTATTGAGCAATAACCTGACCTCTGTTAAACAATGGTTGAGTAAGTGAACCGACAGCCGAAGCCAGGAACTTGCCGGGATTAACAATCATGCTTCCTGCAGAATTGGTCCATCCGGCACTTCCACTCAACACAATGGAAGGATAAAACGCAGAACGTGCCTGATTTGTTCCGTAAAAAGCTGCTTCCAGTGAACGTTCTGCCGAACGGACATCGGGACGATTGGCAAGCATCTGCATGGGGATACCTACCGAAAGGTCTTGCGTAAAATGCTGTGCAGACAATGTTCCGCGCTCATAATGACGAGGCGTTTCGGCAAGGAGTAACGCAAGACTGTTTTCTACCTGATTAATTTGTTCCTTCAAGTCGAGGATAGAAGTTTGAACACTATAATAAGTTGCTTCCATCTGTGAAACTCCCGCTTCATTGTATTGTCCCGCTTCCATCAAGGCACGTGCAGAGACAACAGTTTCTTTCCATGCCTGTTCGGTTTGTTGAGTCAGCGAGAGTTGCTCATCCAACATCAACAAGGTATAATAAGTATTGGCTATTCCTGCTATCAATTGAGTACGAACCGCTTGTTGATAGTCCTGACTCTGAGCATACAAAGCCTTTGCCTGACGCTTGGCATTACGCATACGACCGAAAATATCCAGTTCCCAACTGGCGGTAACGGGCAAAGAATAAACCTGCACAGCCTTTTGCTTGTCAAAGCTGCTCACTGTACCTTGTGGAGCAAGAGAAAATGAAGGAAGAAAAGCTAATTTAGCAGAAAGCAACGTGGCTTTCGCCTCTTCTACACGAAGCTGTGCAGACAGGTAATCGGTGTTGCTTTGTAATCCTTGCTCAATAAGTTCCTGCAATCGCGGATCGGTGAATAATTCACGCCAATCCACATTGCCCAGATTAGCGGTGTCGACTACTGCCGTTCCTTCACCATAAAGATTATCGGGGGCTGTCGTTTCGGGCTGATATTTGGTGTATATACCGCAACTGCTCAACAAAGCAGTAACGGTAGTCAGTAATAGTATTTTCTTCATATTCTTCTTACATTATTTCTTTTTTTCATTGCCAAAAGTACTCTGTTCCGCATGACTTCTTTCCTTTTCCAACAAAACTTGTGCATCGGGTTCCTCTTCCATCGGCTTGCGAATCTTCTCTTGCAAGAACTCGAAGATGATATAGAAAACAGGAACAACAAAAAGCAATGCCAGTGTTCCAACAGCCATACCACCCACAACACCGGTGCCCAATGAACTGTTTCCATTAGCACCTGCACCGGTAGAAAACATCAACGGAAGCATACCGAAAATCATAGTCAAGACTGTCATCAGAATAGGGCGTAAACGAACCTGCGCAGCAGAATAAGCAGATTCTACGATACCCATACCTTTGCGGCGGCGTTCGATAGCGTATTCTGTAATCAGGATGGCCGTCTTTGCCAATAATCCAATCAACATAATCACACCGGTTTGCAAATAGATGTTATTCTCCAATCCAAAGAGTTTCGCAAACAGAAAACTTCCCATCAGTCCGAAAGGCACGGACAGAATGACGGCAAATGGAACAAGAAAGCTTTCATAGAGACAGGACAGAATCAGATAAATAAGCAATACGCACACAGCATAAACGAACAGTGTCTTTCCGCCACCGTTATTTGATTCCTCACGCGCCATACCGCCATATTCATAACCATAACCTGTCGGCAGAGTCTGCGCCGCCACCTCTTCAATCACTTTCTGCACTTCACCGGAAGAATAGCCTTCGGCCGGATTCACGTTGGCAGTGATAGAACTATAGAGGTTAAAGCGATTGGCTACTTCAGGTCCTAACACTTTCTTCAGAGTAACAAACTGACTGACAGGTGCCATCTCCGAACCGTTGCGTACAAACATATTATTTAAGGCATGCTCATCCAGACGATATTCGGGCGAAGCCTGCATCATAACACGATATACCTTTCCAAACTGATTATAATTAGAGATATACGCGCCACCACAATAACTGCCCAATGCATCAAGTACCGTCGAGGGAGAAATGCCGGCACGTTTGCATTTGGCTGCATCCACATCCACCGATATCTGCGGGAAGTTCATGGCGTATGATGTATAAGCCATCGCTACTTCGGGATGCTGGTTGAGTGCACCGAGGAACTGCATCACCGAGTTATAGAAGGTAGTCATATCACCGCCTGTTCGGTCTTGAAGATTCAATTCGATGGAGTTACCCATACCATATCCGGGAATCATACCGGGCTGGAAGCTGAATATCTGCGCATCCTTAATTTGATAGAACTGCGCATTAAGCCGTGCCACCACCGCATCTGATGTATGTTCGTTACCCTTTCGTTCGCTCCAGTCTCTCAGACGAATCACAATCAGACCGTATGAAGTTCCCTGACCGGAAAGGAATCCATATCCTGCCACACGTGAATAGTGCTCTATTTCAGGTGTTTTTTTCAAGATATCTTCCAATTTATTCATTACTTTATTCGTTTCTTCGAGGGTACTGCCCGGCGAAGTAGCAATGTTTACCATGATAACGCCCTGATCTTCCTGAGGCACCAAGCCTGTTTTGGTAGTACCCATGAAATAAACCAGCAGTACTGTCGTGATAGCCAGTGAAGCCCATACCATCCACCGATGGCGGATAAAGAAAAGAACTCCTTTCTTATATTTTCCCAATACGGCATTAAACGAAGCATTATAGGCAGCACGCACTCGTCCGTTGATACTCTTCGCACTTTTAGTTCCGTCCGACGGACGCATCATAATGGCACAAAGCGCCGGACACAAAGTCAGAGCCGAAATCATGGAAATACCCACAGAGGTTGCCATCGTGATACCAAACTGGGTATAGAAAATCCCGGAAGTTCCTCCTGTAAATGTAACAGGGATAAATACTGCCATAAAGACACAGGTACATGAAATAATAGCCATCGTCACATCTCCCATGGCATCCTTTGTTGCCAAATAAGAAGACTTATATCCGACATCGAACTTGGACTGGACAGCTTCCACCACCACAATGGCATCGTCCACCACCGTACCGATAGCAAGCACCAATGCGAAAAGCGTCAGGATATTGATACTGAAGCCCGCAGCCATCAGGCAAGCAAAGGTTCCAATCAACGATACAATAATGGAAATGGATGGAATAAGTGTACTCTTGAAATCCTGAAGAAAGAAATACACAACCAAAACCACCAAAATAATGGCGATTACCAGTGTTTCCACCACATTATGTATAGAAGCAAAAAGGAAGTCATTGGAACTCATCATGTTGACAAACTCAGTACCCTGAGGCAAATCTTTTTCCATTTCCTTCATCTTCTTTGAAATCGATTCGTTCACGGCGGTAGCATTTGATCCGGCCGTCTGAAATACGATAAACATTACAGCCGGCTTGCCATCCATCTCACTGCTGAAACTGTAGGTCTGTGTGCCCAGTTCCACATCCGCCACATCTTTCAGACGGAGCACAGAACCGTCGGCTTGTGCACGAACTACGGTATTCCGGAATTCATCCACGCTTTTCAGTCGTCCGCGATACTTCATGGTGAACTGAAACACATTCTTTGAATTCTCACCCAACGAACCGGTAGGTGCCTCTATATTTTGTTCGCCCAATACGGCTGTTACATCCGAAGGCACAAGACCATATTGTGCCATACGTTCCGGGTGCAACCAAATGCGCATACTGTACGTATCTCCCAGCATCATCACATCTCCTACTCCTTCCACACGCTTGATTTGAGGAATCACATTGATATCCATATAATTTCCCAGGAATATCTTGTCATAACGTCCGTCGGTGCTTGCCAATGCATTGATCTGCAAGAAACTGGTCTGGCGTTTCTGCGTCGTCACACCGATTTTCGTCACTTCGGCAGGCAGCAACCCCTGCGCTTTGGACACTCGGTTCTGTACATTGACGGCCGCCATATCGGGGTCTGTCCCCTGTTTGAAATACACCTCGATGGTAGCCGTACCTGCATTCGTAGCGGTAGAAGTGATATACATCATATCCTCCACACCATTGATGCTTTCTTCCAATGGCATGATTACACTATTCATCACAGCTTCGGCATCGGCACCTGTATAGGTAGCAGATACCTGCACAGTGGGAGGAGCGATATCGGGATATTGCTCTACGGGCAATGAGAAAAGGGAAATCAATCCAATCACCACTATCAGAATAGAAATGGATATGGCCATTACCGGCCTTTTTATAAATATATTTCCTTTCATGATTCTTATTCTCCTTCTTATTTAACCACCGTTCCTTCGCGTATCAAACCCGCACCTTCGGAAATAATCTCATCACCCGCCTTCAATCCATCGAGCACGACATACTCGCGTCCGTCATTGATACCGGCTACAGATATTAATGTAGAAACAGCCTTGCCATCCACCACTTTATAAGCAATTGTTTTATCCTGCATCTGCACTGTTGCACCTTGTGGAATAACGATACAATCTTTATAGACACTGGGAATGACCACATTGCCCGATGCACCACTATGCAACAATCTTGACTCATTCGGGAAAACAGCACGCGCCACTACCGTACCTGTCTGACGGTCAATCACTCCGCTGATAGATTCAATAATTCCATGCTCATCATATATTGAATTATCATTGAGACGGAGTTCCACTTCAGGCATATTTTTTAGCGCTTCGTCCATACTACCGTACTGACGGGTCAGGGAAAGAAGCTGGTTCTCAGTCATCGAGAAATAAACATACATATCTGAATTATCGGAAACCGTTGTCAACGGCTGTTGTATGCCGGGACTCACCAATGCACCAACACGGAAAGGCAATGCGCCCACCACTCCGTCACTCGGACTCTTTACCTCAGTATACGACAAGTTGTTTCGGGCACTCACTTCTTGTGCTTGTGCCTGCGAGAGTTGTGCCTTGGCAGTGAGATAATTGTTTTCGGCTGTTTTCAGGTTATACTGCGAAACCACCTTTTGGACATACAGTTCCTTTGTGCTGGTATAGGCTAATTCTGCAGTAGCAAGTCCTGCCTTAGCCGCTTCCACATTGGCAAGAGCTGTTGTCAGTGCCGCTTTGTAAGGTACTTGATCAATAATGAAAAGCAACTGCCCTTTGCGTACCTTTTCACCTTCAGAAACACAGAGTCGTTCAATAGTGCCCGATACTTGCGGATAAATATCAATATCCTGCCGCCCGCGAATCGTTGCCGAATAGGAAGTAGACAATTCCTTATCGGCAGTAGTTACTTTCATTATTGCATAGTTAACACGAGTTTGCGCCTCCGGTGCTTGTTTACAGGAGGACATCCACAATGTGCAACCGATTACTCCCATCAGTCGCATCCATTTTTTGTTTACTGTTATCATATTGATTGTCTTTATTAAAAAACTGACAACAAAAGTAGACCAAAGCCGGAAAGACCGAGTGACCTATATTCCTCTGATTATGTTCTATTTTCGCCATTCATCTTTTTTAATAATAAATCGCTGCATGACAGGGAAATATCGAACAGTATTTACGTATTATGGAACACATTGATTATCCTATTATTCACCAACTTTGTAGCAACTAAAAGAGGAGCCTTATGGAAAAAGATATAATAAAAAACATCAGCATAGAGGATTTTAAAACAAACAAGAACTTTGTAGACTATATAGACGATGATTTTCTAGTAGCAAACAGTTTAGAAAATATCCCTTACAGCAATGACGCAGTCAGGCTGAATTGTTTTCTTCTGATTTCCTGCATAGAAGGATGTATCCAACTGGATATGAACAACAAAACATATCAGTTGCAAAACAATGATATTATCTTCGGACTTCCTTCCGTCATCATCAGCCACATAATGCTGAGTCCTAAACATAAAATAAGCATATTAGGATTCTCTACTCACTTCCTGCAACGCATTTTCAAAATAGGAAAAGATACATGGAATACAGCAACTTATCTTCATAATAATCCCATCAAGCACGTAGGAGAAAACAAATACATTATCTTCCAATATTATAAAGATTTGGTAATGAGTAAGATAAGCAGCGAGCCTCATCCTTATCATAAAGAGTCTATGAAATATCTATTTTCATCTATCTTATGCGACATCATTGCCATTATTACAAAAGAAATTCCACAAGAGGAAACAGAAAATAAACAGAAGAACGGAATCAAGCAGAATGAATATATATTTCGTCGTTTTATCGAGAAGCTGGCGGCAGATAATGGAATGCATCGTTCGGTGAGTTATTATGCTGATGCCCTTTTCTACAGTCCCAAATATCTTTCAAAAGTCATTAAGGATGCTTGCGGAAGAAATCCATTGGACTTGATTAATGAACATGCCATGGAACATATTAAATATAAATTGAGAAATTCAGATAAGTCCATCAAGGAAATAGCAGAGGAGTTTAATTTCTCCAATCAGTCTTTCTTCGGTAAATATGTGAAAGCTCATCTTGGAGTATCTCCCCAGCAATATCGGGACGAAAAAGAAAAGTAGTATAATTTTTCCTGCATAAGAACTGTGAATGAAATTATTTAATGAATAGCACAGATTGCACAAAAGCATAGAAGCGTTTTGTATCAATCCGTGCAATCTGTGCTAAGAGAAGATTAAATTGATAACCAAATAAAAGCCAAAACACAGAAAAGGGATTATGACAAACCCTCTATTTCTCCGTTTACAATATCAATATGAAGTGCTTGCGGCTCTTTCGGCAACCCCGGCATACGCATGATTTCTCCGGCTATAACAACCAACATCTCTGCTCCGGCATTCATCACAATATCCTGCACATGGAATTCAAAGCCCTCCACTGCACCATAAAGTTTAGGATCTGTAGAAAATGAATACTGCGTTTTCGCAATGCAAATAGGGAAATGAGCATATCCCAGTTCTTCAATATGCTTCAACTTCTTGCGCGCAGCGGCACTGTAAGTAATAATATCCGCACCATAAAGATGAGACGCCACCTTGGAAATCTTCGTTTCTACACTGTCTTCATTATCATAAGCAAAGTGTAACGGTTCGGAAGGCTGTTCTTCGATAGTCTTTACAACAAGTTCCGCCAGTTCCACTGCACCCTCTCCTCCTTGAGTGAAAGCATTATTGACAGCAAAAGCAACACCTTTCTCTGCACAATGGGTACGAAGAAAATCTATTTCTTCCTGAGTATCGTCACCATAACGGTTGAAGGCAACAAGTACCGTCTGTCCGAAAGACTCCAAATTACGCAAATGCTTGTCCATATTGGCAATACCTTTTTGCAGAGCTTCCAAATTAGGTTCCTTTATCTTGTCTTGAGGAACACCGCCATGCATCTTTAAGGCGCGCGCCGTAACAACGAGCACAGTCAATTTCGGGGTAATTCCGGCTTTGCGGCATTTAATGTCATAGAACTTCTCTGCACCGAGATCAGCTCCAAAGCCGGCTTCCGTAATAGCATAATCACCGAAAGTCATTGCCATCTTGGTTGCAAGGATGGAATTGCATCCATGAGCTATATTGGCAAATGGACCTCCGTGTACAAAAGCAGCCGTATGTTCGGTTGTCTGCACCAAATTAGGTGAAAGAGCATCCTTCAAAAGCACCGTGATTGCTCCCGCCACCCCTAAGTCTTTCACCGTAAAAGGTTTGTTATCGTATGTAAAGCCAAGCAGAATATTTTCAATACGACGGCGAAGATCATCTTCATCATTGGCAAGACAAAGAATCGCCATTATCTCTGAGGCCGGAGTAATATCAAATCCTGACTCCTGTGTGATACCATTTGTTTTCGGTCCCAATCCGGTAACGACATAACGCAAAGAACGGTCGTTTACGTCCAATACTCTTTTCCACAACACTTCCTTCAAACCGAATCCATTGTCCCGGTTTTGATAAAGATAATTATCAAGCAAGGCCGAAATCATGTTGTGAGCAGAGGTAATCGCATGAAAGTCTCCCGTAAAATGAAGGTTGATCTTATCCATTGGCAAGACTTGGGCATATCCTCCTCCGGCTGCTCCGCCTTTCATACCGAAACAAGGCCCCAATGAAGGTTCGCGCAAAGCAACGATGGCCTTCTTTCCAATCCTGTTCAATCCCAATGCCAATCCGATAGAAACTGTTGTTTTCCCGATACCGGCTTTAGTCGGAGTGATGGCAGTTACCAGAATCAAATTATTCTTTCGTACCTTTTCTTCATCAATTTGGTTTTCATCTACTTTGGCTATATATCGGCCATAATTACTAATGTGTTCAACAGGAATTCCGGTTTCGCGGGCTATCTGTTTAATCTTTGTCAGCTCAATGCTGCGTGCTATTTCAATATCCGATTTCATTTTCTTTAATTTTAGGTGGCAAAGGTAATATAAATCTGTTACTTTTCAGCTCTATTTTCGATTAAATCAAAGAATAGAATACTATCAAACAACCAATAATAGCTTTTTGTTTTATCTTGATGCTTGCTTCCACCATTCCACAAACATTAAATAACGGACTGACCCGAATCTGCACATTTAGTCCATTTTCAATATAGATTTATTAAGATAAAAGACTCCTGTATCTGTTATTCATATCGCAACGAACGCGCCGGCTTACTGTAGATCACTGTAATGGTCTGCCCCGCCACAGTTAAAAACGAAATCAGCACTATCAACACCACCGGAAGCAAGAAAAACCAAGCTTTCAATTCTGTACGGAATGCATAATGGCTTAACCATGCATTCATGCTGAACCACGCCACGGGCAATGCTATCACAATTGCAATCAGGATAGGAATAAAAAAGTCCTTACCTAACTGATAGAACAAATTCAACCGTGAAGCACCTAATACTTTGCGAATGCCCATCTCCTTTGTGCGCACAGCACAAGAGAACATAACCAAAATCCATAACCCCAAACAAGAAATAAAGATGGCCAGCCCTGTAAATCCTCCCATCAATACTCCGAAAGCTTCATCCTGACGATACTGACGATCATAGAACTGGTCGAGAAAAAAATAATCGAAACTGGAATCAGCAAAATAAGTTGTCCATATTTCCGATATCTGCGATACAAGCTCCAACGAATCACCCGGCTTCATTACAATAGAGATATAACGTTGCGGAATCCAATCTATCTTATCTTTATGGAACAGCATAATAGGTGTATAATTTCTATTCAATGCCTGTTGGTGATAATCTTTCACTACCCCAATCACCTGCATTGGCTCCTCTATTGTCTCAACAGATATTTCTTCACCTATGACACTCTCATAATCTGTATAACCCAATGTCCGTGCTGCCGTTTCATTGATAACTAATTTATTTACATCATCCCCATAATCTTCCGAAAAGCCACGTCCGGCTACAAGTTCCAACCCGTAAGCATCCATATAATCAGGATCACAACTAAGCATCTCGTACAACCGATTCTGTTTCAAAGCATCATGCGTTCGCCGATTGGACAGGAACATGGCAACCTCCTCTCCCGGAACCGAACCCGAACAAGTGACTTTCGACACCAACGGAAGCTTTCTTATCGCTTTACGCATTGCTTCCATCTTTATCTTCATTCCTTCTGTCGGACCGGGAAACTTCACAACCAAAATCCGGTCGGTTCTTACTCCTAACGACTGACGGCGCATATAGTTAAGTTGTGCAAATACAATCAATGTGCCGCATAGCAAAATCATAGATGCCGTATACTGCACAACCACCAACAATTTACGGGTACGTTCTCCCGAACGTCCATTTTGGAACTTACCTTTTAATAACATAATAGGCTTTTTGCGGAGCAATGCACGTGCCGGATAGTAACCCGAAACATAAACACCGCACACAAACAACAAAAATACGGACAAACCCCAATATCCTGTAAGCCAGACAGAGAAACTCACTGTCCGCCCTACCAACAAATTAAAAGCCGGAAGCAGCATTTCGACCAGCCCCACAGCTATCACAAAGGCAATAAGGTTCATCACCAACGCCTCGAACAAGAATTGACCGACCAATTGTTGCGGAAAAGCCCCCACTACCCGTCGTACCCCCACTTCCTTGGCACGTTCCATCGAACGGGCAACAGTCAAGTTGATATAATTAATCCAAGCAATAACCAGTATAGCCACAGCAGCGAAAACCAATGCGATGATAGCCGAACGGTTCCCTTTTTGTTCGGCCTCATAACCCAACTGCGGTGTGAGATGAATATCCTCCAATGGAACTAAACGGACACCCCATGTCTTATTCTTCAAAGCCTCTTCCGTTTTATACTTTTCCGCCATCCCGGGAAAAGCGCGTTCAATCTCTTCTTTCCGTTCCCGCGAATCCAGTAAAACGTAGGTATATGTTTCGTGTTTATACCAATACTCTTGTACCCATTTAGGCAATGACTTATACGACAAAAGGAAATTATAATGTATATGTGAATTGGATGGCATTTCCTTCATCACTCCGGTCACCTCACAGGAAACCTTTCCTATGTTGCTGTTAAAAACAAGTATCTTCCCCATAGGCTCTTCATCACGGAAATACTTATGGGCAATGCGTTCGGTTATCACTACTTGCCCGGGCATAGAAAGACAAGAAGCACGGTCACCTTTCAACAGTTCGAAGTCAAACAAACGGAAAAAGCCGGGATCGGCATAGGCTATTTCGTTTTCACGCAGGCACAGTTCTCCATATTTCACCAGTTGTTCCGGCTGGAACAAAGATGCAATCCGGGTATAGTCTTCGATTCCGGCAAGATTCTCCTGCATTGCCGAACCATATCCGAAAGAGCTGCTTGCCCAATAATCGGTCAGCACCTCTCCCTCGTAAAATGTACTTTGTACACGGTAGATACGGTCATGCTTCGCATGCATTTTATCAAAACTGAATTCAAAGGCCACATAAGTAAGAATCAGCAATGCCGATGCCATACCGACAGCCAGCCCGAATATATTAATGAAACTGAACTTTTTCCGTTTCATCAGATTTCGCCAGGCACTATTCCAATAATTTCCTATCATAGGGTTTCATTTTTAACCGGTGTTATTTTTTCCATCGGACGATTAATATTCTCTGCTACAATTTGCCCATCTAGCAATTGGATGACACGATGTGCATACATTGCATCCCGTTGGGAGTGGGTAACGATAATGACAGTAGTTCCTTGGCGGTTCAAATCACTCAATAACTCCATTACTTCTATTCCATTCACTGAGTCCAGGTTGCCAGTAGGTTCATCGGCAAGAAGCAATTTACAATCCGTCACTACGGCACGGGCAATAGCCACACGTTGCTGCTGCCCACCGGACAGTTGCTGGGGATAGTGGTTGACACGATGCAACAAATTCACTTTTTCGAGTACTTTGTTGACCCTTGCTTTACGTTTTCCGGCTTTGATACCCATATAAATAAGAGGCAACTCCACGTTTTCATACACAGTCAGTTCATCAATCAAGTTAAAACTCTGGAAAATAAAACCGAGGTTGCCTTTCCGAAGGGCAGTAAGCTGGTTCTCGTTCATTTTGTCCACCTGCTTCCCCTCAAAAGAGTAAGATCCGGAAGTAGGAGAATCGAGTGTACCCAAAATATTCAGCAGGGTTGACTTACCGCATCCCGAAGGCCCCATTATAGCAACAAATTCCCCTTGTTCCACCTGCAAGGTAACTTCATTCAATGCCTTTGTCTGCACTTCTTCGGTTGTGAAGAGTTTTGTCAGTTTTTCAGTTTTAATCATAATCAGTTCAATATTTATTTGTTATTCATATTTCAAAATACGCATCGGCTTCAGGCGAATTATACGCCATACTTGTTGGAAGACAGTAAGAAATGCAATCATCAGCAACAATACGAAAGTAACTGCATATATCCACCAAGACAACGAAATATGAAAAGCATATGTTTCCAACCAGCCTTCCATCAACACTGCCGATACAGGAATACCAATAATAGATGCCAATACAGTGAGTAGCATCAGCTCCTTAGTTAAGACAAAGAACAGGCTGCTTTTATTTGCGCCAAGTACTTTACGGATACCCACTTCTTTCAAGCGCGACAAGGTTGAAAACAGCGTTACAATCCACAATCCAAGACATGCCACAAACACAGCAAGCAAAGCAGCACCGGCAAATATCCAACCGAAATTACGGTCTGATTTATATAGGAAAGTATTCAAATCATTTAAAAAGAAATAAGAGAATAAAGAAGTCGGAAAGTATTCATGATACAGTTGCCTAATCTCTGCTAAAACACTATCTTCTCCCTCACCTGTCAGGCGGATTGAAATATAAGGAGTTTCAATAAACGGTACTCGTTCTTTCATAAAAAAGATAATGGGCTTATATGCCACGGAAAGCGACTGTTGGTGATAGTTCCTCACCACCCCAATAATCTCAAGCGGATCAGCCACCACCTCCATTTTAACCTGTTGTCCCAATGCAGCTTCGGGTGACTCATAGCCTAACAACCTGACAGCTTCCTCGTTGAGCACAATCCGATTGAGATCGCCACCAAAATCTTCAGAAAAGCACCGTCCACAAATCAGATCGGGCAGATAAGCAGGCAAATAGTCATAATCTACAGCAAACATCTGTATCAGTTTCACCTGCGAAGGGTCGCTTCCGTAAGGGCGGTTGGTGAAATAATTGGCCACCTCTACCCCGGGAACAGCTCCCGAAACAGTAACGTGACTTATGTCCGCCCGCTGCTTCAGGCGCTTGGTGAAACTCTCCATACGCAGTGCCAATCCCTCGGTAAACGAAGGGTACTTAATAACCAACATGCGTGAATGGGAATCGGTGAAAGCCTTACTTTGCATGTAACGAACCTGCCGGACTACTGTAAACGTGCCGACAATCAGAACAAAAGAAATCAAAAATTGAATTACAATCAGTACTTTCCTCATCCGGTTGCCACGTTTGCCATGCAACAGTTTTCCCCTCATAATCTCCGACGGGCGTATAGAAACCATCAGCCACGAGGGGTAAAGCCCTACGACAAACGTTCCGATAACAACAACTCCGACTACAATTCCCCAAAAAGCGGGTAATATAAGTATATCCGTCCCAAAGTTTTGCCCTACCCAACGATAAACAAGAGGTAAAAGGAGTTCCAGCCAGCCAAAGGCTATCAGTGTAGCCAACAAATTCATAAAACCAGATTCAAGAAGCCCCTGGATGATAATCTGACAATGCGAAGCACCAAAAACCTTGCGCAACCCGAACTCACGTCCGCGTTCCAAAAAACGCGCCACAGTCAGATTCAAAGCATTTGCCCAACCTATCAGTAGCAAAGCAACGGACATCACCAATAGTATAAAAACCGCAGTCCGACTCCCTTTTACTTCTTTCTCATAGGCTTTTTGCGGAGTGAGGTGAATATCCTTCAACGGTATCAACTCCACAGCCCAAGTCTTATGTTTCAATGCATCGGTTTTATACTTATCAGATATCCTGAGAAAAGCATCTTCTATCTCTGCCGGATGCTTTCCGGGCATCAAACGAACATAGGTATAAACTCCATGAATGTACCAAATGTCTTGCCGTTCTTTAGGAATCGTACTATATGAAAGTAAAAAATCGTATTTCAGATGAGAGCGAACAGGCATATCCGCTATCACACCGGTTACTTCAAAATTTTGTTGCGATGAAGACGTACTGAAAGTCAACACCTTCCCTATCGGATCTTCACCATCGAAATAACGGCTTGCCGCACTTTCAGTCAATACTACCGTATTAGGACGCACCAGTTGTCCGGTCTTGTTCCCTTTGATTATCGGAAAATTGAATATCTCAAAAAAAGCAGGTTCGGTGTAACAATAATGTTCTTCGGCAAACCTTCTATCAAAATAATTCACCACTTGTTCGCGATCTTGTGCCGTCACACGAACATACTTCTCAATGCCGGCAATCTCGCGCACCATTGTGGGCGCATGCCCATAAGCTGTAGTTGCCCAGTTATCTGTAAGCGTTTCGCCTTCATACAACCGACTTTCGACACGATATACACGCCCGGCATTATGGAATGAATCGTAGCTCAACTCCGACCATACATAAAGTATGATGAGTAATGCTGTTGCAATACAGACAGACAATCCTATTATATTTACCAATACCAGGGATTTCTTAACCCGCTGGCTACGTATCACTTGCGAAAAGTAATTGATCATATTGCAGACTTATTTCAATATTAATTTTTCATTATTGCCAAACAATTCATATCCGGAAACAATCACCCGGTCCCCGGGCTTCAACCCTTCGGTCACCTCATAGTACTGCGGATTTTGCCGTCCGATGCGAATGGGGTGACGAACAGCAAATTTACCACTTTCATCGACAACATACACCCATCTACCTCCGGTTGTCTGAAAAAAGCCACCGCGAGGAATCAGAACAGCCTTCACCGGATCGCCCAACTGGAGATTGACATGATAAGTCTGCCCGGCACGGATATTCTCCGGACGTCCCATAGTAAAACGAAAATCGGTACGAAACTGTCCCTCTTTCACTTCAGGATATACTTTAGTCACTTCCAGCTTATAATTTTCACCATCACGTGTGAAATCGGCCGGCAACTCCTGAACCACCCGTTCCACATAATGTTCGTCAATTAATGCTTGTACTTTCAAGTCGGCGGTGATGATTTGCCCTATATGCTCGCCTGCCGCAATGGATTGTCCTATTTGGGCTTCAAGGTTTCCTACCTGTCCGTCTATCGGTGCTTTCACCTTAAGATTCTCCAACCGTTCACGTACCAAAGTAAGACTGCGTTTCATATTTAGAATATTCTCGTCAAGGCTGGCGATCTGCGTCAGACGAAACAGGCTGTCCTGACGGATACGTTCGTCTAAGATAAGCAATTGTTCACGGGCCGCTTCATATTCCTCAGTTGCCAACCGGTAATCTTCACGAGCTATCAGTTGTTCTTCCAATAAACGCCTGTATTGTTCGTAACGCCGTTTCTTTGTAAGAAACTCTTTATGTATACCGATACGTTCCTGTTTCAGGGCCAGCCGTTCCTGTTCCATACTGATACGGGTATTACGGAGCTCATTTTCCTGATAAGCAAGATCAGCCTCACTTTGCATGATGCCAATGTTAAGCAACGGATTGCTTAAACGAAGGATAGCATCTCCTTTCTTTACCATGGCTCCCTCTTCAAAGAGACGTTCCTCTACCCTTCCTCCTTCAATAGCATCCAGATAAATCATACGGCTGGGAAGTACTTGGCCTATGACACGAATATAATCATTAAACTCACCTTCCTTGATGGTAGCAATGGTTATCCGGTTCTTTTCCACTGTCATGGAAGAACTGGTATCGCGAAAGAATAAATAAAGAATTAATACTATTAATAAAACAACGCCCACCCCACCATAAATTTGTTTCGGAGTAAACCTTTTCTTATGTTCAATCTGTGTATCCATATATTATTTTAATTAAAAACTGCCAGTCCGATAATAATCAGCCAAACGCAAAGCCAACTCATACTGCAACCTTGTCCGCACCTGTTCTGCCTTTGCCGAAAGCAAACGATTGCGTGACTCCATCAACTGGAAGACTGAAACAAGTCCCTCCTCCCATTTACGTTCCGTCTCTTTCAAGACTTGTGTTTCGGCCTGTACTTGCAGCATAGCCTGCCGATGCTCTTCCCATCCTGCGTACAACGATAAAGTGACTTGCTCCGTCTCAATACGCAAGTTGTTGTTTTTTGCTTCAATGCGATTACGCACACGCGCTACGTTCAATTTTTTCTTTCTTAAAGAAGCATAACGATCCAAACCGGTAAATAGTGGGAACGAAACTCCTACGCCAATATATTTATTCCAATGGTCACGTATCTGGTGTAAAGAGAATAAAGAATTATAAAAGTCAGACCCCCACGAAAAACGGGCATAAATAGTAGGACTAAACTGTCCGGAAGCAATAGCCAACTCCTTACGCGCAATCCGTTCCCACATTTCCATTTTCTTATAATCCGGCAAGACACGTGTAGATTGCCAATAAAGTTCATCGGCATTCGTAACAGGCAATGCCAACACACTATCTTCATCCGCACACACAACAGCCAATTCCGCGGATGATTTCATCCCTATCAATTCTTTTAAATAGAGAAGCGACATCTTCCGGTTCTTTGCATACGAACTATAACGGAACACATCTCCCTGATGACGCGCTTTCACTTCCTGAAGATCAGAAACAGACCGCAAGCCTAATATCAAAAACGTCTCGGTCTGCTTTAAATAACGTTTGCCCAAAAGCAACTGCTCTTCGGCCAACTGCAAAAGTTTTTCATCCAATACCACCTTATAATAAGCCTCGACTACTTGGTAAGCCAACTCATTCTGTTTTGCCAGACGGCTCCACTCCTTTTCCTTTTGCACCAAACGGGTAAAGCGCAAACGGTTGATCCGAGTAAATCCTTCAAATAAGGAAAGGGTAACATCCATGCCCACTGTTCCCTGATTGTAAGAGTCAGAAGTATACCCGTTAGTGCCGGGATCAATAGAACGGCCTATATGCCTGCCCACTTCTGCCTGTACAGATACGCTAGGCATAAACTTTCCCATAGCTGCCACATAATCAGTATGGGCTTCTTGCACTTCTATCTGTGTGTTTTTAAATTCGAGATTATGTTTCCAAGCATAATGTATACAATCGTCCAGCGTGGTCTGCCCATCTAGAGGCAAAACCAACCCTAACAATACACACACAATTATCATTTTATTTTTCATACTTTTTTTACTTTGACGGATAAAGTAAAGCAAATGGCATGCCATAAGCATCAAACTATTAATTATCAACAATATATAAATTTAGAATTACCAAATACTGTCCATTTCTTAGACGCTGTTGCGTCCAACTCATGGACACTCCCACTCCTATAAAAAGAATAAAAATCGATCACGAGCAGACTTTTACCATGTATTTTAGGTTATAGACACCGACGCTTCACTATAAAACTGAATTTAGAGGAGAAACTATTAAATTATCTTCCAAAAACGTCCAATTATTAGACACCTCATTTGGAGGAACAAGCAAAAGCAAATATCTTTATCCCCGAAAGCAAATTAATGATGGAAAAAGGAACTATTTTAATTGTAGACGATAACAAAGGAGTACTGGCATCACTGGAACTTTTATTGGAAACAGAATTCAGCGAAATTAAAACAGCCGGTAATCCTAACCAAATCATATCCATACTCAATACTTCACCGATAGACGTCATCATTCTCGACATGAACTTTTCTGCCGGCATCAATAATGGCAACGAAGGCTTGTATTGGCTTAAACGCATCCGAGAAATCGCTCCCACCCTTCCCGTCGTGATGCTCACTGCCTACGGGGACGTGGAATTGGCCGTCAAAGCACTGAAAAATGAAGCTACCGACTTTTTACTGAAACCATGGGATAATCAAACCCTTGTGCACAAGATAAAAGAAGCATTCGGCAACGGAAAGAAAAGCAAAGTACCTTCCCCTATCCTAGGTCATAAGCCGCAAATGATTGTCGGTCAGTCGCCCGCCATGCAACAACTCATGAAAATGGTCATCAAGGTAGCACGCACCGATGCCAACATTCTTATCACCGGCGAAAACGGAACCGGAAAAGAAATGTTGGCACGCGAAATCCACCACCTTTCTCCTCGCCGGAAACAAGAAATGGTAACAGTCAACATGGGAGCCATCAGTGAGTCACTGTTTGAAAGTGAACTTTTCGGGCACGAACGAGGGGCTTTTACCGATGCTTACGAAAGCCGCCCCGGAAAATTCGAAGCAGCTTCGGGAAGTACCCTCTTTATGGACGAAATCGGTAACCTGCCTTTGGGAATGCAAGCAAAACTGTTAACGGCATTGCAGAATAGGAATATCACACGGATAGGTAGCAACAAAGTTATCCCCGTAGACATACGACTGATTTCGGCTACCAACCTCAATATTCAGGAAAGAATAGAATCCGGTCGTTTCCGTGAAGATTTATTATACAGACTGAATACCATCCATTTAGAACTTCCCCCTTTGCGGGAACGCGGAGATGATATACTTTTATTCATAGATTACTTTATTCGCCGCTATGCCAACAAATACGGACGGAAAGACATTTTTTTGCATGAAAACGCATTAGAAAAGCTCCGTTCCTACCATTGGCCCGGCAATATCCGCGAACTGCAACATTCCATTGAAAAAGCTATTATTCTATGTGAAGGAAACGTAATCCGCCCCAAAGATATTTTTGTGAAACAGACATGGAGCCCTCAACTATCTACAGTAGTCCCCAACTTGGAAGAAGTGGAACGCCAAGCCATTGAAACGGCTATCCGGCAAAATGACGGTAACCTGACCGCAACAGCCGAACAATTGGGCATCAGCCGCCAGACACTCTACAATAAAATTAAACGATTCAAACTCTGATATAGTATGTTCTTCAGCCGTCATCTCTATATCGTCATCCTCTGTTATGTCCTTTTGATTTTGGGTGTAGCCGGAACCGGGCTGGTATTGATCGTCACTCACACCGGGATTATTATAGGATGTTTGATAATAATAATTTCCTTCTTCATAACCGGAGCCCTCGTAAAACGGCTAAACAAATCCAATGCCAAACTCAAGCTCTTCTTCGATGCCATAGAAGACAAAGAAAACATGATACAGTTCAATGAATATTCCGGAGATAGGGAAATGAATGCGCTCAGTCGTTCTCTCAACCGTATAAACGAATTGCTTGCCACTGCCAAATCCGACAGCCAAAAACAGGAAAAATTTTATTATTCTTTACTGGAAGAAATACCAAGCGGTATCATTGCATGGAACTCCGAAGGAAAAATCATACTGGCAAACAGCACGGCACTTTCACTTTTAGGATTCGAACAACTGGTTTTTGTCCGACAACTAAAACAACTTTATCCCGAAATAAGAGATTTCCTTCAACAAAATACGGTACAAAAATCGACTGTCATACATTCCATTGGCAAACGGCAGCTTTCACTCTCTCTAAACTATATGAAACTGGAACCGGAAACAATAACCCTGCTTGCCATCAAAGACATCAGCAATGAGTTGAGCGAAAAAGAAAGTGAATCATGGAGTAAACTGACGCGTGTGCTCACTCATGAAATCATGAATACCATAGCCCCTATCGTATCACTGGCGCAAACACTTTCTGCCCGTCCCCAAACCGATGAAAAAGTAACACGCGGTCTGAATGTAATACGTGAGCAAAGTGAACGGTTGATGGAATTTACAGCATCTTACCGCCATCTTTCTTACCTGCCCGATCCGATAAAAAAAACATTCTCGCTGACAACAGCACTCCACAACCTGGAGATACTCTTACAATCGGATTTCGAGACAGCGCACATCCGGTTCACCCTGCACAGCATCCCAAACGACATAACAGTTGAAGGAGACGAGAAACAACTCTCACAAGTTTTCCTGAACCTTCTTAAGAACAGCATCCAAGCTTTAGAAGGAAAAATCGGAGGAAAAATAGAAATCAACCTCACCCGATGCGAAAAATTACGCATTTATATAACGGACAACGGAAAAGGAATCCCTCCCGAACTACAAGAGAAAATCTTTGTACCTTTCTTCACCACAAAAACAGAAGGAATGGGAATCGGCCTCAGTCTGTGTCAACAAATCATAAAAAAACACGGAGGCAATTTCTATTTACAGGAAAGCCAAAAAGGGAAAACGGTTTTTGTCATAGAATGGCCGGAAACTCCCTGAGTACAGATTTCCACAATATCATTGAATACCACTTCCTCCGACAATAATATTCATTTTTGTATGGGCAGGCATTATATACCTGCTCATACAAAAAACTTATTTTTTTACCCTCAGCTCATATAAGTCATGACGGCGATCGCGCAAATTGCGCACACTACCATAAGTATGCAATTCGTTAAGCAAGTCCAAATCCACATCTGAAACAAGGATCATTTCCGTATTCGGAGTAGCTTCTGCACGTTTACCATCTGTGGGGAAAGCGAAGTCACAAGGAGTAAATACCCCCGACTGTGCATACTGAATATCCATATTATGCACACGCGGCAAGTTACCTACACTCCCTGCAATAGCGACAAAACATTCATTCTCAATAGCACGGGCCTGTGCACAAACACGCACACGCGAATATCCGTTTTGTGTATCCGTAAGAAAAGGCACAAATAGAATCTGCATACCCTGGTCTGCCATAATGCGCGACAGTTCGGGGAATTCAACATCATAGCAAATCAAAATACCAATCTTGGCACAATCGGTATCAAAAGTCTGCACCATCTTACCTCCCGACAGTCCCCAACTCTTTATCTCGTCCGGAGTGACATGTACTTTTTCATACATTTCATAAGTACCGTCACGACGGACAAGGAATCCCACATTATACAGTCCGCCATCTTCCTTTACATAGGGCATACTTCCGGTTATGATATTAATATTATAACTGATTGCCAGGTTGATAAAACGATCACGCACCTCTTCCGTATATTGCGCCAGCCCGCGGATGCTCTGTGCTTCACCTAAATGGTTGAATTTAGCCATTAACGGTGCATTAAAATATTCGGGGAAAAGTACAAAATCACTTTTATAATCAGATACGGCATCAACAAAAAATTCCACTTGCTCGAACACATCATCCAATGTCTTGTAGGGACGCATCTGCCATTGTACCAATCCGACACGAACAGTTGTCTTTTTATCTACATAATCCTGTGTAGGAGGCTGATAATAAATATTATCCCATTGCAACAACGTGGCGCAATGCTTAGATTCCTCATCATTAGGAAGATAATTCTTCATGACACGTCTGACGTGAAAGTCATTAGACAACTGGAAAGTCAGTACCGGATCATAAATCTCACGCGAACGAACCTTGTCAAGATATTCCTTCGGCCGCATCGTATCGGCATATTTATGGTAATTGGGAATACGTCCGCCAAACATTATCGCCTTCAGGTTTAATTTCTCGCAAAGCTCTTTGCGGTATTCATACATACGGCGTGCCAAACGCAGTCCGCGATAATCCGGATGAATGAAAACTTCAATGCCATACAATATATTCCCATTCGGATTATGAGTGCAGAAAGTCTCATTTCCTGTTACTTTGGCATAAGTATGATCTCCTTTCACCATGTCATAATCGACAATAATGGAAAGAGCGCATCCCACGATTTTCTCATCTACTACCGTTACTACTTGCCCCTCAGGAAAGATCCTGATCAGCGTTTCAATTTGTTCATGTGTCCAGAAAACATCTTTATCGGCATATACTCGTTTAAACGATTGCGATAACTGGGCATAATCTTCGATCTGTAAATTTCGGACCTCTACTTTATTTATTTTGTGCATCGGTTCCATAACATTTCTTTTTATACCTTAAAATTGGAGAGCAAAGTTATAAACAAAAAGACAAAAAATAGAAAACAAATAGCTTTTATTTAGATTTTTACTTAAATTTGCCAACATCTATAATAATAAATATATGAAGAACAGGGTCATCTTTTATATGGTATGTACATGCATATCATTATCTTCTTGTTTAGACAAGAATAATCTAAATCTTTCAGACAGAGACAAAGAAGAAGAATTAGATTTATCATTTGATTTCGGAATGATATCGGAAAAGAAATTGGAAGTCACAACTCGTTCCAATAGCGGTTCGGCAATACCTGACGTTCCATTTTATGTCTATTTGGAAAATCCTTATACAGAAGAAGGAGACCGCCGAACGGATATCTTTCCTCTTTATTCGGGTAAAACGGCAGAAAGCGGTACTATAAAAGCGACACTCGCTGTACCTAATACAGCAACCACTCTTTATGTTTATACTCCTGTCTCAAGTTTTGAAATGATTCAGACCTGCGAGATTCAGAATAATATGAATATCACCTTCACCACTACCGGTGTCAATGCCAAATCCGCCAAAGCAAGAGCCGGAGGAGAAGGCGTTTTTACCGGAAGAAGAAATGCTAAAGTGATAGAAGCATCTACTAATCTATACTCTTTTTACAACTTTCAACTCACCGACGGTGCCAGTGGAGGAATTATCAATGATGGCAAATCAAATGATAAAGAAGTGATTGAAGCCGGAAATACTTTGACTTCAAAAGAAATAACGCTGGCTTCCAATTATTTCCCGGAAAGAGTTACCGTAGAAGATGAAAAATATTTTGGAGAGAATTATTGTACAGATTTAGAGATAACTCCTCCAGCCAATACAGAAGGAACTTTTCAAGGTGCACACGTATGGGTTACACTAATCGGTGACGGAGGATTCAGCATAAATAATAATAATGTGGCAAATGCCCTGTGTTACTACACCTATACCGGCAATCTGACAGCCGATGATGCCCAAACGATACACAAAACCATCATCTATCCAAATACTAATACAAAAAGACTGACAAACTCTGCATCGGCAACTATCGGTTCAAAAATTCAATTATTGTATTGGGATGAAAAGAGCAATCAATATGTCGATACCTTTCCCGAAGGAGTTAAAATAGGCTGGGCCATGATTAGCAATGGAATTATCGGGAATTACAGTAACTATAAAATGATAGGAAATTATCGTTTTTCCACCTCTATCCTCAATAGTAAAATTGGCAACTTTCCCGGGAACTACACAAATGGTATTACCCGTTGGTGTGAAGAAGCACAAATGAACATTGTAGGTATGGAAAATCGTCAGCATAATGATGAGAATGAAAATAATGATAAAGACTACAATGATATTTTGTTCAAAGTCACCTCCGATCCTATTATGAAACCCAAAGATGAAATACCGGTTGCCCCCGAAGAATATGTTTCTTCCATCAGCGGCACATTAGCATTTGAAGACAATTGGCCGCAAAAGGGAGATTATGATTTCAATGATTTCGTTACTGGTTATTCTTATTCTTTAATAAAAGGAAACAATGATAAAGATGTAAAGGCTATTCGTTTAACATTTATACCAAGGGCTCTAGGAGCGTCATATAATAGCGGTTTTGGTATTCAATTGCCTATCGAAACCAATAATATAGAAAATGTTACAGGAGGCAACATAGAAAAAGACGAAACGAAAGCAACGATTATCATTTATGAAGATACCCGCAAGGATGCATTTGGAGGACACGGCGGTTTTATCAATACACAAAAAGGAAATGCAGAAATAGCAGGAACAAAACAAAATGTCTATATTACTTTAAAAAGCAATATAGGACTCAATTCTTTTAAAGATTTCAATCCCTTCATATATGTTGTCAACAGAAATCACGAAATACATTTGACTGACAAAGCTCCAACAAGCAAAATGGATATATCTTTATTCGGAAGAGAGGAAGACGATGACTGCTCAATGCCCGAAAAAGGATATTACTATCGCATGGATAATGATTACCCATGGGCACTTGATATCCCTTCCTCAAATAATAGTCTCAACAATTTATGGCGATATCCTATAGAAGGAAAAGGAGTAAGTGAAGCCTATCCCGACTATCTCAATTGGACTTCAGCATCCGGCCATCATATAAATTGGCTCGATAAACAGAATTCAGCTTACATATATTGATAGAGATTTAAAACTTTTCATTACCTTTGGGACATTAACCCTAGAACACACTAAAAGAAACAACATACTATGAATAAAGAATTAGAAATGAATCCCAACCAATTAGTGGCTTTTATAGGTAAACCTTGTGCTGAATTTACCAAAGCAGATATCATACACTATATCCAAGAGAACGGTATCCGTATGGTTAATTTTATGTATCCGGCAGGAGACGGACGTTTGAAAACTCTTAATTTTGTAATTAACAACCTTGGATATCTGGATGCCATTCTTACATGTGGCGAACGAGTAGACGGTTCCAGCCTCTTTCCCTTTATAGAAGCCGGAAGTAGCGACCTTTATGTAATTCCACGTTTCCGCACGGCTTTCCTTGATCCATTTGCCGAAATTCCAACTCTTTCCATGCTTTGCTCTTTCTTTAATAAAGATGGCGAACCATTGGAAAGCTCTCCTGAACATACATTGCAAAAAGCATGCAAAGCTTTTACCAATGTCACCGGTATGGAGTTTCAGGCAATGGGAGAATTGGAATATTATGTAATTGCCCCTGATAGTGGAATGTTTCCGGCAACCGACCAGAAAGGCTACCATGAGTCTGCCCCCTATGCTAAATTTAATGATTTCCGCACACAGTGCATGGCTTATATTGCACAAGCCGGCGGACAAATCAAATACGGACATTCCGAAGTAGGCAATTTCACCCTGAACGGAATGATATACGAACAAAATGAAATTGAATTTCTGCCGGTTCGGGCTGAAGATGCTGCCGACCAACTGATGATTGCCAAATGGATCATTCGCAATCTGGCTTATAAAAATGGTTATGATATTACATTTGCACCGAAAATCACAACCGGAAAAGCCGGTTCGGGATTGCATATCCATATGCGCATCATGAAAGACGGACAAAATCAGATGTTGCAAGACGGGGTATTGTCGGAGACAGCTCGCAAAGCCATTGCCGGAATGATGATTACAGCCCCTTCAATTACCGCTTTTGGCAATACAAATCCAACTTCTTATTTCAGACTGGTTCCACACCAGGAAGCTCCCACAAACATTTGCTGGGGAGACCGCAACCGTTCTGTTCTGGTCCGGGTACCTTTGGGATGGGCTGCCAAAACAGATATGTGCATAACTGCAAATCCGTTGGAAAGCCAAAGCAATTATGATACCACTCAAAAGCAGACAGTAGAAATGCGTTCACCGGATGGCTCGGCCGACCTCTATCAATTAATTGCCGGACTGGCCGTAGCTTGCCGACATGGTTTTGAGCTGGAGAATGCACTGGACATAGCAGAAAAAACTTATGTAAACGTAAATATTCACCAAAAAGAAAACGCAGACAAACTAAAAGCATTGGCACAACTGCCCGACAGTTGTACTGCTTCCGCTGAATGTCTGCAACAACAACGTGAGATATTTGAAAAATATAATGTATTCAGTCCGGCCATGATTGATGGAATTATCAACAAACTACAAAGTTACAATGATAAAATTCTGCGTAGCGAACTGAAAGACAATCCTGAAGCAATGTTGGCCTTAGTAAACAGATATTTTCATTGCGGATAAAGTTTTACTAACGAAGTTTTATAAATAAGGCTCAGAAAAAGAACTTGCTCAAGCAATGAAGATAAACGGTCTTCTGCTTGAGCAAGTTTCATTTTATACAATCAGAATCTTACCGGATTGAATTATCGTGCCTTTTCAATGACAACCTCAGGTAACGGAGCTTTTCCCACAGAAACAGTTCCCCCCAAATTTCGTAAATAGTCAATAAAAACAACAGTCGGTTCAAGATTCAAATCATTAAATTCTTTAATTGGTTTTTGAAATAGTCCTGCATCGTAACCATCTCCACCATCAGTAATAAAAGAATCCAGCACAACAATACATTTATCTGTATCCTTTATCTTTTTCCCTGTAACCAAATCAGTGACAGAAGTAACAGTCACTCCATCCGATGCCAGACCGATAGCCAAATGAGATGTCTGCAAAAAGCCATTCTTATTAATACGACCATCAGCCAACAATTTCTTCAACTCCTTACCGGAGAAATGGAACGCAAGCAAATGTCCTTGGAAGGGTAACACATTCCCTGCGCGAAGCTTTGTCACCTCCCCTTTCAATATACTTGCACGTAAACCACCGTAATGATTTACCCCGACAACCGACTGCTTACCATATTTCTTCGATATCTGAGAATATTTACGGAAAGTATCTGCATAAGATGCCGTCACATAAGCTCCCACCGTAGTATAATCTTTTTTATTAATATTACGGTCATGGATTAAATCATTCTCAGCCATCGTGAGTACCTCCTCAAAACCATATTTATCCATTTCTTTGTTCACCAGCGAGTCAATAACCGAATTACCCTTTCCTGCTACACGAATGGTATCCCCGCCAATATACTGAATAGTATACTTGCCTGCATCCTGTTTCACTTCAAAATTCAGTTTCCCCAAATGAGTGCCATTTACACCTGCTTGGATGATAGGAAGATGATTCACCTCAACCAGCACCACTTTATGCGAGTGACCGGAAATAATGGCATCCACACCTTCTATCCAAGGAAGCCGCTTTGCATTTTCTTCTTCAATCACATCGGGATTAGACATGTCCGTGCCAATGTGCATCAGCAACACCACCATATCCACTTTCCCTTCCTTTTTAAGACCGGTCGCAACCTGAACGCGTGCCGCATCCACAGGATTTACGAAATCAATTCCTCTAATATTTTCAGACCGTGTCTTCACAGCCGTGTCCGTAGTTGTCAATCCTACAAAAGCAATCTTTACGCTGCCGCCATTCTTAAGTGGCTGCACCACCATCTTGCAAGGCTCCAGCCATTCCAATGGAGCATGGTCGTCTTTTGCTACAATATTAGCTGCGATATAATCCATGCATACCGCTACTGTATCAACCAAGTAAGGCAATCCCCAGTCAAATTCATGATTGCCTATTGCCGACATCTTGACATCCATTTCCCTAAACATCTCCGGCAACGGGTTCCCGCGCGTGATTCTGGAGAAATAGCTGCCGCTGAAGTTATCTCCCACAGAGACAACGACAGTATTCTTATTCTTTGCTTTCTCGTCCAAAACTGCCTGAACCAATTCTGCGGCTCCGGGAACATTGCGGTCTTTCACAAATGCGCCATGAAAATCATTGAATGACAAAAACGAGATGGTATCGATGGCATTCCAATCAGGACGGTGTCCTCCTTCATGAATTTGCCCGAATGCGATGAATGGCGAAGCAATTAACAGACCGCAACATAGAGCAGCCTTTTTCAAAAGTGTTCTATTCATAATCAATTAATAATAGGTGTTCATCCTCCCTCCTGCTCCCTATCGGAACTCCTTCAAACAGAACAAAGATAACACTAGTTTCACAATCCCTATCATGTTTCATTGACTATTTTTAATCCCACTTTCCCGACAGGGAATAAAAAAGGCCAACGTATCCCTACATTGACCTTCTTGCTTAGAGCGGAAAACGAGACTCGAACTCGCGACCCTAACCTTGGCAAGGTTATGCTCT
>ENA-ORRW01000215-ORRW01000215.1-human-gut-metagenome-genome-assembly--contig:-NODE-215-length-72868-cov-7.766127_pt1 | contig 72868 bp, 53 predicted proteins | sample MGYA00242183_ERZ509150 | MGnify/ENA primary metagenome ERZ509150 (study PRJEB26280, sample SAMEA2338639) | human gut metagenome | biome: human gut; feature: human-associated habitat; material: faeces... | reverse complement strand
ACATACCGCAGGCACAGAATGGAAGTCTGATGATACTAACCACTGGCATGAATGTTCTCGTTGCCACGACAAAAAGGACGAAGCGGCTCACAGCACCAGCGAGTGGATCATTGACACGGCAGCTACCGAAACCGCAGAAGGCGCTAAGCATAAGGAATGCACCGTCTGCAAGAAGGTTCTTGAAACCGCAACGATCCCCGCAACAGGCAGCAGCCATACCAATAGCTACGGCGTATACGTTGGAATGACATATACGGCAGGAAATTTAATATACCAGATTACATCAATTGATACTGCAACAGTAGGACAATCAAAGGTTATTGGTGTAGTAGCTGCTAAAAAGAATAAAATAAAGAAAGTTACAATTCCGGACAGAGCAGATTGTAAGGGATATAGATTAAATGTAACAACAATTGGTAACAATGCGTTTGCCGGCTGCAAGGCCCTTGAGAAGCTTACAATAGGTAACAAGGTAACTGTTATCGGAAAAAATGCATTTAAGAACTGCTCAAAACTTGAAACAGTAGTAATTGGAAAAGCAGTTAAGACAATAAGTTCTAAGGCATTTATAGGAGATAACAAGATTAAGAAGATTACATTCAAAGGTGACAAACTTAAGACTGTAAAGAAGAATGCATTTAGCAAGAAAGCAAAGAAAAATATTAAGTCTAAGAAGACTAAACTTAAAGGAAATAAGAAAGCCATTAAGTTGTTTAAGAAGAAACTTAAAATTAAATAATTAAAAAGTAATTAAAGAGGCTAGCTTTTCAAGAGTTGGACATGTCATGTATGTCTTGTATTCTGCGAAAAGGTAGCCTCTAATAAGTTTATTAAGAGGGAGATAGTGTGAAAGAAAGTAGAAACAAGCCATAAATTGGCGCACTTGAATAAGCTGTCTAAGGCAGGCAACTTTTTTGAAGTGTTATAGAGTTAAAAAAATAGATTAAGAAGCTAATGGCTTATCAGGTGGAAGTGTTCCTTCAGAGGGTGTAAAAATTCTTGTGTCTATGGAAAGTAAATCTTTCTGATAAGAAATAGATATGTAAAATTTTGCTGTCGAATTAATGATTATGCGGCTGTCGAATATATCTTTGTACTTACAGTATTGCCATGTAGGAAAATTATATACATCATTTTCGATTTTTTTGCATGACAAGTAAGGCATCATGATTATTGCCTTTTGTGGGCTCTGCCCACACCCGACCTCTGGAATAGGATCGGAAATTTCTGGCAATAATATAAATGCCGAAGGAATAGACAGAGAGCAGGAATGAGGGGCTTAAAAGAGCTTCCCCATTCCTGCTTTTCTTTTCTCTTACAGATAAGCAGTAAGCCGTTCTCCGTAAAGGACTATCAGCTGATTCAATACCTGATCCCAGTTCCGGTATCTCTGCGTCCACTTTTTGACTACGTTCTCGCTGGCAAGATACAGCATCTTTTCCAATGCAGAATCGCTTGGGAATACGCTTTTCGTTTTCGTGACTTTCCGATACTGGCGGTTCAATCCTTCTATGATATTTGTCGTGTACATAATGCGTCTGATATCATTAGAAAACTGGAAAAAGGAACTTACATCTTCCCAATTATTTTCCCAGTTACTGATCGCGTACGGATATTTCTTCCCCCATTTTTCTTTCATGTTCTCCAGCTCTGTTAAAGCGGCTGTTTCGTTCGGAGCATTGTACACTTCTTTGAAATCTGAGGAAAACTTTTTCAGATCATTATAATTTACATATTTGAAAGAATTGCGTAGCATATGGATCACACATCTCTGGATCTCTGCCTGCGGATAAACTGCCTGAATAGCTTCTTTAAAACCCGGAAGACCATCCACGCAGAAGAAAAGGACATCTTTTACTCCGCGGTTCTTAAGATCATTAAGCATCCCAAGCCAGAACTTGCTGGTTTCATTTGCGCCTACTGTGATGCTGAGGATATCTTTGTATCCCTCCACTGTAACGCCAAGAACTACATACGCAGCACGACTCAGGATTCTGCCATCCTCACGTACTTTATAATGAATACAGTCCATAAAGACAAACGGATAAACCGGGTTCAGAGGACGGGACTGCCATTCCTTAACCTGAGGAAGTATCTTGTCTGTGATCTTGCTGACCATTTCAGCTGATAGCTCAATTCCATAAAGATCCTGGAGCTGGTCGTGGATGTCACGTGTACTCATACCACGGGCATATAAAGAGATCACTTTTTCCTCAATCCCTGAAATATCTCTCTGGTATTTAGGGATGAGTTTTGGTTCAAACTCACCGTTACGGTCTCTTGGTACGTCGATTTGAAATTCACCGTATTGACTCTTTAAGTTTTTTGTAGAATGACCATTTCTTTTATTGTCTATCTGTAGATCTCCCTTATGGTTTTTCTCGTAGCCAAGAGTTGCATCCAGTTCTGCCTCCATCAGCTCCTGCAGGATATCCTTGAAACTGTCTTTCAGAAGCGTGTATATATCTGCAACGCTATTAATGTTGTTTTCTGAGATGATCTGTCGAATTTGTTCTTTTGCAACTGCCATAAAAAATACAAACTATTTTACACTACCCATTCTGCAGCTCTTAATCTTGTCATCCGGTTATCTTTTCGCACCTTCTATGATCTGGATCAGGTTTTTATCCAGCTGGATCGTCCGGTTCCATGGATTGATGATGACTCCTGCGATTTCCGGTACGGTCAGAGCGGATGCAAACAATTTATCGATATTTGCCAGGAAGGTGGATTTTACGCTTCCGCCGCCTTTTAATTCTTCTTCAAAGCTTGTAAATGCTGCCCACCACGCTTTTCCGTCAGCGGTCTTTATCGCCTGCACCCGGATCTGACCGTCTCCGGTCGGCGGTTCTACTGCCACGATAAACTGTCCGTTTTCCTGCATACGCCTGCGGATTACCGTCAGGGTATGTGCCAGCATTTCCTGTGTCGGTTCCTGCTGAAGTGCCGCGATGGCTTCTTCTATTTTTTCGTTTCCACACAGTCCGGCATCGACTGTTTCGTTCTGTTTTTTATTTTTATGATCTGCCATATATTCCTCTTTTCATTTGTGCCAAGCGGATATTCGCAATCCACCAATACTTATATCAAATCAGATAGGCGATTGAATCCCGCCACTGATACAAACTTGTTACTCGCCGTCTACGGAGGCGGAAGTCATCTTACATTTGATATATTCTGCCTGCAATTCCTGCATTTTCAGACTTCTGACTTTGAAGTCATATGATACTTTTCCATGTTTTCTTTATTGCGATATTCATGTTTCTCATAATATCCGATCAGTTTTTTATCTGCATCACGAAGTGCCACCATATATACATCTTTGTTCTGTTTTTCATTATGAGATGTATATATGAGATTGTTTTCTTCGCTTTTGGCAAACCATGCAACGACTTCTTTGATTCTTTCGTTGGAATGTGCCCCGTGGCAGTCCAGAAGGCTTTTGCCAAGCAGTTCTGCTCCGCCATACTTATGATAATTGGCAGCTGCCGCCGGATTCATATAAATGATTTTGTGATCCAGGCTGCAGATCACAACAGCTGCACGATCCTGATCGATAATACTTTTAAAATATGCCCCTAATTCCATAATATCATCCTTTCTCATCCAATCTCCTGCTACGCAGATACACCAGAATCCCCACCGCATCCGCAAGGAACCATCCGATCGGAATGGATACCCAGATTCCTGTCACACCAAGCCACGAGATTTTGGAGAGGGTGTAAGACAGCAGCACTCTTGTTCCAAGGGAAATGACCGTGAGCACCACCGACATGTTCGGGCGGTTCACAGCACGGTAATAGCCATAGAGCATAAACAAAATGCCAATTCCGATATAACAGGCTCCTTCGATTCTTAAATACTGCACGCCGACTGCAATAATCTCCCTGCTCGTCTCGGAAACAAACAGCTGCATCAGCGGCTGTGCCAGAACAAAGACACCGCAGCTGATCACAATGCAGAACAGGATCACGCTGATCACTGACTGGCGGATCCCCTGACGGATACGTTCTTTCTTTCCGGCTCCGTAGTTCTGGGCTACAAAGACGGAAAATGCATTTCCGAAATCACCGACCGGCATATATGCGATCGTGTCGATCTTGACTGCCACGGCAAATGCTGCCATAACGGTCGCTCCGAAGCTGTTGACAATTCCCTGCACGACCAGAATACCGAAATTCATCACGGACTGCTGCAGACAGGTAAAACCGGAAAGTGACATGATCTGTTTTAAGTTTTCACGGTTCCATTTCATATCTTTTCTGCTGATATGGTATTCCGGATAACGCACCAGAAAATACAGCAGAATACCGACTCCGGAAACATACTGTGCGATCACGGTCGCAACGGCCGCACCTTTGATCCCCATGTGCAGAACCAGCACAAAGTATAAATCCAGAAAAATATTTAAGATCACGGAAATTCCAAGGAAAAAAAGCGGTGTGACGGAATTTCCGATTCCACGCAGTACGTTTGCAACATAATTATATAAAAAAGTGGCAAAAAATCCGATAAAGACATAAAAAAGATATTCCCGCATCGCCGCTGTCGTTTCCTGCGGCACCTGAAGCAGACGGATCATCGGATTCATCCAGATATAAATGATCCCGGTCAGAATCACCGCCAGTGAACCGATCACAACCGCAGAAATAAAAATGCCGTTTCGGATCAGATTCTGATTTTTTTTGCCATAAGCCATCGATAAAAATGCACTGCTTCCAAGACAAAGCCCGATGACGATCGATGTCAGGAAGGTCATTAACGTGTAAGACGAACCGACGGCTGCCAGTGCATTATCTCCGATATAATGGCCGACCACCCAGGTATCGACCAGGTTGTAGAGCTGCTGAAGCACATTTCCAAGCATCAGCGGAACCGCAAATTTCCACAGGCTCGAGGTGATGTTTCCGACCGTTAGATCTATATTTTTTGTTTTCCTCTGTTTTCCCATTTCTTACTTTTCTTTTCTCAGCTGCCAGAATGCTACGGCACTTGCAGCTGCCACATTTAAAGAATCCACGCCATGCGACATTGGTATTTTGACGGTGTAATCGCAGTCTGCGATCGTCCGGGATGTCAGACCGTCTCCTTCTGTTCCAAGGAGGATAGCAAGCTTTTCTTCTTTCTGCAAAATCGGATCATCGATGCGGATCGAATCACCGCTTAAGGCAAGTGCCGCCATTTTAAATCCCATTTTGTGTAAAAGCTGAATCCCTCCTTCCGGCCAGGAAACGGAGTTATCCACAAAAGTCCACGGAATCTGGAAAACTGTCCCCATACTGACGCGGATCGCCCGCCGGTAAAGTGGATTGCTGCATGCCGGTGTCAGCAGAACCGCATCCATGTGCATTGCTGCCGCTGAGCGAAAAATCGCCCCGATATTAGTCGGATTGACCACTTCTTCCAGCACCGCAATGCGTTTTGCATTTTCACAGATTTCCCTCATGGACGGAAGTTTCCGGCGATGCATCGCACAGAGCATGCCACGCGTCAGTTTAAAACCGGTGATCTTTGTGAGCACATCAAATTCTGCCGTATACACCGGGATCTGCCCGCAACGTTTTATGATCTGTTTTGCTTCTCCTTCGACGTGTTTCTTTTCCACCAGAATAGAAATCGGCTCGTACCCCGCATCCAGTGCCCGCTCCACTACTTTCGGGCTTTCTGCAATAAAAATCCCGTCTTCTGGATTTGCACGATTTAAAAGCTGGATTTCTTTTATTCTTGCATATACGTCCAGTTTCGGATCTTCAAAATCCGTAATTTCTATGATATCTGACAATTTTGCGGTCTCCTTTATCAAGAATGGCTCCGATATTCTTGCTGCGGGGTGCACGTCATGGATCGCATGATATATTCTTCTGTGCACCTCTGCAATCTGCCGGAGGCTATATCAGATGGGAGTTTTCTCACATCTGATGTATCTTTTTCCTTACAAAATAAAAGCAGATCACCTGCATAATGATCGTGAACAGCCAGGAACCCGGATACGAAATAAACAGCACATACAAAGAACGATAATGCGGAAAGATTCCAAAAATCCATACCACTCGCATACCTACGGTACCGATAATCGAAAGAATCATCGGTACGGCAGAATAGCCCATGCCTCTGAGTGCTCCCGGAAACAGATCCATGATACCGCACAAAAAATACGGCACAGTCGTGATCGATAAAATTTCCATTCCGCAGCGGATAACTTTCTCTTCTTCTGTGTAGATCCGAAGAATCTCCGGTCCGAGAAGATAAGAACCGCATCCAAGCACTCCGGCAACAACAACCGTCAGGATCAGGCAGTCGATCAACACTTTATCCATACGTTTGTATTTGCCGACACCATAATTCTGGCTTGTGAAACTCATGCATGCCTGCGTGATCGAATTGACTGCCGCATAGAGAAATCCCAGTATATTATTGGCCGCCGTATAACCTGCCATGGCGGTAGAACCAAAGGAATTGACCGATGACTGCAAAAGTACGTTAGAAAAATTGATGATCATGCTCTGGATCCCTGCCGGGATTCCGACCTGAAAAATCTGCTTCAGATAAACGCCTTTGATCTGCAGTTTTGAAAAACGGAGCTGGTAGCTGCCTTCCGATTTATACAAGCACCATAATACCAGGATGCAGGAGATCAGCTGTGAGATCACCGTAGCGATCGCAACGCCTTCCACTGCCATGTGACAGTAAATAACGAGCAGCATATTCAATGCTGCGTTGATCAGTCCGGAGATGATCAGAAAAAGAAGCGGCCGCTTCGTATCTCCGATTGCTCGAAGGATCGCCGCCCCGTAGTTATAGAGCATAAAAAACGGCATGCCCATAAAATAAATCCGCATATACAGCGTAGACTGATCAATGACATCATCCGGCGTTCCCATCAATTCCAATGCACCTCTCGCAAACAGAACACCGACAAATGCCATGATCACACCGCTGACCATCGCCAGCGTGATCGAAGTATGTACTGTTTCCGACATTTCTTTTGATTTGCCCATCGCATAAAACCTTGCCGCCAGTACATTTGCCCCAAGCGAAATACCGATAAAAAGATTGGTAAAAACATTGATCAGGGCGGTGGTTGAACCAACCGCCGCCAATGCCTGTTTCCCACTGAATCTTCCCACTACGATGATGTCCACTGCATTGAACATCAGCTGCAGAATACCGGATAACATCAGCGGGAGTGAAAACGAAATTAATTTGTCCATGATACTTCCATTGCACATATCAATTTCATATTTACTGTTTTTCAAAACAAAAACCTTCCTTCTTTACTGCTCATTATGATTTTGTGTAACAGTTCTGTATCTGTTACTTTATCATTTCTTTTTTACTGCTGACCAGCTTCCTTTTTTCTTTCCGTTCACGCCTCGTACACGGACATAATACTTCTTATTTTTCTTTAAACCTTTGATCGTATATTTCAGTTTTGTGGTCGTTTTGGATTTTGCTTTTTTAAATTTCTTGTTGGTCGCATACTGAATCTGATATTTCTTCGCATTTTTTACTTTTTTAAACTGAACCTGAATCTTCGTTTTAGATCTCTTTAAGCTAATCTTTGGCTTGCCGACTTTTATCGTCTGCTGCGGCTTTGTCTGGGAATCCTCCGGCTGTGAAGTTGTCAGTTTATCATCCCATCCCCAGATAAGATCCCACCAGGAATTACCGTTGCCATTATCATTTCCAGGACCGCCAGTTTCTCCTGTGTTTCCATTATCACTTCCGGAACCGCCGGTTTCCCCAACCTGTATTTTCAGAGTTCCGGTATAATATTTCGTCTTTGCAGAAATCACAGCCGTTCCATTTCCATTTGCCGTAATTTTTCCGTTTGCATCCACAGATGCGATGGACGGATTATCAGAATTCCAGATAATTCCATCCTGTTTAAAAGAAATAACAAAATATTTGAATCCCGGATTGACCAGCTTTACTTCTGCATTCTGCGTCTCATTTAATTTCATTCTGGAATTTGCCTGTACTGCCAGTTCATACGTATATTTTTCCGAACCGCCCCAGATAATTCCTGGCGTATTGGCTGCTTCACTGAACGTTTCACCCGGAATCTCGATCACTGCTGTCGTATCTTTATTTGCCAGTTTTGTACAGTCTACATCAGCCGTTTCATCAGAAAATACCTGAACCCAGGTATAACCACCGTCAATATAGTAACATCCGATTCCGATGGTATTTGCCTTTTCAAGCAGAATATTTGCTTTATGTCCGCTGGAATTCATCCACTGATCCATAACACCGTCCGATGTCGTGCTTCCGATTGCTACATTTTCTGCCACCATTTTCGCATTTGCAGAGAAACAGCTTGTCCCATTTGGTCTTGTATGGGAAAACAATACTGCCTGTTCCTCCGCACGCACCATAGCCGTATCCAGCAGACTTTTTTCCATTTTTAATTCTCCAAGTCCTGCTTTTTTCCGCTCTGCATTGACAAGTGCAAGTACTTCATAAGCCTTCTGATAATCTCTTGTTCCGCTGATGGAAACATACTCTGCACGATGAAGCCCGTTATTTCCAAACGGAATCAGTTCTTTATTTTCGCAGGTGATTTTTACGCCCTGTGGAAATGCATTTTCATCGACCCACTGCGTTGTCGCCGGCAGTGTGATCTCTTCTAGGCTATTGCAATAAGTAAATGCCTGTCGATTGATCTTCTCTACTTTTCCAAGATAAACATGCTCCAGATCATAACACTGGGCAAAATCTGCATAACCCACTTCTTTAAGATTCTCTGACCGAAAGGTGATCAGACTCTTACAACTGTTAAAAACGGAACCGCCCCAGTCTGTCATTCGATCCGGGAGTGTCACTTCCTTCAGACTGTTGCATCCTAAAAAAGTTCGCATTTCCAGATAATCCAGAGCATCCCCAAAATCAATCGCAGTTAATCCGCTGCAATCTTCAAACATACGATATACCGTCTGCTTCAGACCGTCTCCGAATTTTACAGATGTAAGTCCCCGACACGCTTCAAATGTAAAATAGCCCTCCAGTGTAGTCAGACTGTCCGGCAGAACCAGTTCCCCGGTAAGCGATGCACTGTAAAAAGCTCCTTCTCCAAGTGTGGTAATTTTTCCTAAATCCACAGTTTTCAGACGGCTCACGCCCCGGAATGCATAATCTGCGATTTTTGTGCATCCTTCCGGAATCCGATACGTTTCGTCCTTCTTTTCTGCCGGATAAATAACCAGCTCATCACCTGATTTGCTGAACAGTATACCATCTTTTACCATATAAGTCTCATTTCCTTCTGCCAGGGTATACTCTTCGATGCCGCAATTTAAAAAGACCAGTGATTCGATATCCGCCACTCCTTTGGGAATTTCAAACGAACTAAGTGCCGTATCCTGAAATGCAAACTGTCCATAAGAAGTCACACCTTTTCCGGAATATTGCATCATTGAACTGCATTTTGCAAAAGCTCCCTGCTCCAAAGTCGTGACGCCATCTGGCAGAATAGCTGCTTCCAGACTGTAACACTGAAAAAATGCTCCTCTTTTTATCGTTGTCAGTGTATCAGGAAATACGACTTCTGTCACATTTGTACAATCATAGAAAGCCTGTATTCCTATCTCTGTAATTCCATTTTCAATCACGATCTTTGTAATTGTTTTTTTCTGGTCTTTCCATGGAATCTCAGAAGTATCCGAATAATCTGCGATTGCACCGGTTCCTGAAATTGTCAGCACTCCATTGTCCAATGCCCATGTAGCTGTTTCACCACAGCTTTCATTTTGTGCTGTCCGTGAAACTTTTTTATTTTTCATTGTTTCCGAAACTTTTTCATTATTTTTCTGAAATTCTTCTTCATATCCGGAAACCGGCTCTTTTTTCTCTTCTTTTATCTTGTCTACTTCTGTCTTATTTTCCTGCATAATCGGTGCTGCTGTTACATTTATTCCTGACAGATAAACAGGTGCTGTCAATATTGCTGCCGATAATGTCCAAAGTAATACTTTTCTCCAATGCATAAATAGTCTCCTTTTCTCTTACTTTATCTTCGCTTTTGCGGCTCCTCTTGCTTTCAGCAGTTTTTTATATGCTTTCCGCTTTCGTTTTGGTACGTAAATCACCGTTTTTTTCGAAAGCTTTGCAAATGCCTGTACACCTACTCTTTTTTTCTTCAGTCTTTTTGTGCGTATGATGATTTTTTCAAGATTCGGGCAGTTATAAAATGCCCTCTTTCCGATTCGCTCTATCGAACCTGCGATAGTCACACTTGTTACTTTTTTATTTCCTTTAAAAGCCCTCGGTGCTATGGAAGTTACCTTGTACATAATACCTTTGACCTTGATCGATGCCGGGATCCGGATCACTTTTTTGCGTTTTATTGGCTTCATATAACGTACTTCTCTTTTCTTTGCCGCAGCAGTCGTAACTTTGTACTTTGCCCCGCCAATACGAAGAATTTTATTTTTCTGTGCCGGAACAGGATCTGGCTTCTCTTCTTCATCGTCCGTATCTTTCCTTGCTTCTGCCACCGTAAGTGCCATGCTTGCTGAATAATATTTTGTCTTTGCCTGTATTATGGTATTTCCTGTTTTTAATCCGATCATTTTACCGGATATATCTGCTAAAGCCACGGAAGAATCGCCGGAACTCCAGGTAATGTTTGTATAAACAGGAACGGAAAATGCTGAAAATCCCGGATTTACAATACAAAACGCTGCCTGTTTTGCATCCCCCACGCACAGTCCTCCCATCAGACGAATCTTTGCCTTGTATTTATATTTTTCAGAAGTACCAACCATACTCTCTGCAAGGTCTGCCGCTTCCGCAAAAGGATCCGCTAAAAGTTCCATACGTGGTGGACTGTACCGTGTATTCTCCAACCGGTGTCCCAAGAAAGGTCAGTGCACTGACCTTCGTTGTCTTTTCCGGAAAAAGAAGCCAGAGAACGGCAGCCTGCAAAAGCTCCGGTGCCAAGCCTTTCCACACTTTCCGGCAGAATGACCTGTGCAAGACTGCTGCATTCAAAAAACGCACCATTTCCGATTATTTTCAATGTTTCCGGAAATACAACTTCCTCAAGATTTTCAAAATTCGAAAAACTCTGCTTTCCAATGGAAGTAATTCCCTCTTCTATTACAATTTTTCTTACAGAATCCCTTACTGCAATCCATGGAACTTCTTCTGTTCCGGAATAATCCGGCATTTCACCTTCTCCGGACACCGTCAGAACCCCATCTTTAAACTCCCATGACACCGGCCTTTTTGATTCTTCTTTGTCCTGCCCACCCTCTTTTTCGTACTCACTTTCTGGTTCTGCTGCCCGTACCATTCCAGGTACAAAAAGCGGTGCTGTCAGCATTGCTGCTGACAAGGTATAAAGCAAATATTTTCTCCAGTCCGGTTTCTTATTTTCAATCTTTTTTTCAAATTTCAAAAGCCTTTCTAATACTGTCGTAATGCAAAAATTTACCCTCTGCAGCAAATGCTTCAATCTGTTTTTTTGTCGCAAACATATATCCATCGGTCTCTTCTGTCTGAAGTTTCAGATCTTCATCTGAAATATCCATCACAAAACGATAGACATCCACAAAATAATTGTCCCCTTCGCCCGGGTTTTCTCTTTTATAAGTGAACAGATAACCGCCCTGGGCATTGCTTACATCAAGCCCGGTCTCTTCTTTTACTTCACGCAGAACGGCATCGTAAGAAGCTTCTCCGGCCTGTGCTGCACCTCCAGATACTTCCCACCAGCCAGGTGCCCATGCTTTTGTCATCACACGCTTTGTGATCAGAAAAGTGCCGTCTTCTCTTGCCACAACGCCAAGCACTGTCAGATGATATTCTCCGTCTTTTAAGTGCCAGTCGTTTCGTTTCATCGTGCGTCCGGTCGGTTTTTTATTTTTATCGTATATATCCCATAATTCCATTTGTTTTATCTCCTGCTGTTTTGTTGAAACATTCTTCCGGCATTCTTGCTGCAAGATGTATGCTATGCATTGCATGTTCAAGAATGTCTCTCCTGTCTCTTTTATGATAGCATTGCATCGTAAGCTTTGCAAACATAAAAAATCTCCGCAGAACATTTTTATTCCACAGAGATTTTCTTTTTTACACTGTTTTTTAATTGTCAACCTTCTTGATTTTCAGGTTGACAATCTTTTTTTCTCATGTTACATTGTTACCAGAATTTTACAAGGAAGGTAACATCATGAACCCAAATTTTTATGATCAGGATGATCCGATCCTCTCCCGTGAGGATGCCATCGCCATCCTGGATACACCGGATGAAAAACTCGATGATCTGATCGCCCGTGCGGAGGGACTTCGCCGGAAATACAAAGGCAACCGCGTCAGCATTCACATTCTGACAAATGCCCGCAGCGGCAACTGTTCCCAGGATTGTGCCTACTGTGCCCAGTCCTGCCGTTCCAAAGCGGATATTGAGAAATACAAGTGGGTAGATGAGGAAAAGCTCTATCACGACAATGATTTTGTAAATGAACATCATTTATCCAGACACTGCATTGGCCTTAGCGGCATGAAATTTACCGATGCCGAGATTGAAGAGCTCGCCCGCCGCATCCGTAAAATGAAAGAACAGGGAACACACCTTTGCTGTTCTATCGGATTTCTGACGGAAAAGCAGGCGAAAATGCTCAAGGATGCCGGTCTTGACCGCATCAACCACAATCTGAACAGCAGCCGTGCGTACTATCACAACATCTGCACAACTCATACGTTTGAGCAGCGTGTGGCAAACATCCGCATGCTTCAGGGGCTGGGATTTGAAATCTGCAGCGGCGGTATCATCGGTATGGGTGAAAGCAAAGAGGACGTCGTGGATATGCTTCTGGAGCTGCGTGAGATCCAGCCGGAGGCTCTGCCAATCAATTTTCTGCTGCCGATCAAAGGCACACCGCTTGGGGATGCAGATATTTCCGGTCTGACAACGGAATATTGCATGAAAGTCCTCTGCCTTGCAAGACTGCTCGTACCGAAGTCCGACATCCGCTGTGCTGCCGGCAGAGAAGTCTACTTCAAAGGAGAGGAAAAGAAACTGCTCAGTGTCGTGGATTCTATCTTTGCTTCCGGATATCTTACTGCCGGCGGTCAGGGCATCCAGGATACCATCAAAACGATCACCGATGCCGGATTTACTTATGAAATTGAATCTGCATGATTTTTCGTACTTTACATCCGATATGAAGTGACCTGACTCTGTCTGATACAGCCTCCGGCGAATTGCAGAGATATTCGTCAAGCGGATATTCGCAATCCGCTTTGCTACTTGCTCATAACCAAATAACTGCTCCGCAGTTTATCAGAAGGAGCTTGCACTCCTCCTGATACAAGCAAGTCCCCACCCACTGCTTATTGCTTTTCGCAATTGAAGCAGGGGACTTACTTGATTTGGTTAAATCGTGAAATCATGGAAATATATTACAAGGAGAACTTTTCAAATGAACGTTACAAAAACTGCTGCCTCGCAGCACAGTAAAACTTACGAAATGACCGTCACCGCACTGATGACAGCTGTGACCTGTATTTTAGCTCCGCTGTCCATTCCGATCGGTCCGGTTCCGATTTCTTTCACAAACCTTGCTATTTATCTTTCTTTATATCTGCTCGGATGGAAACGCGGCACGATCAGTTATCTGGTCTATCTGTTGATCGGTCTGGTCGGCGTTCCGGTATTCTCCGGGTTCACAGGCGGAATCGGCAAGCTTGCCGGTCCTACCGGTGGCTACATCATCGGTTTCATCGCCATGGCAGTGATCGCCGGACTGGTGATCGACAAATGCCATAATCGCTGGCTCCAGCTACTCGGCATGATCGTCGGAACGGCTGTATGCTACGCTTTCGGAACTGCCTGGTTCTGTATCAGTGCCAGCTACACCGTTGGTGCCGCACTGACGGTATGTGTGATTCCTTTTATCCCGGCTGACCTGATCAAAATGGTTATTGCCATGCTCCTCGGACCGGAGATTAAAAAAAGAATCCGCTAAAAAAGAATTTCAGGAAAAAAATTTAAACTGAAATGTTGTTCTTTCGTTTTTGTTTTTGTCCGAAGAAATGATCTGGATTCCGTGATCGATCACTTCTTCGGATTTTTCTATATACTGATAATGGTACTGTGTGCCTGCCAGATCTTCAAAGATCAGCTGATCTCCCACCTGAAGTTCTGACAGGTTTTTTGTAAATGCAGCAATTCCATATACGGTCATGCCCTCCGTATCCCACGGCATGGATGTCCCATCTCTGCAAAGTGAGAATGATGCAGTATTTGCATCAAAGGTATTTAATATGGCATACTCTGTATTTTGTGACGGAATCTGCAAAAATCCAACCACCACTTTACCTTCCACACTCAAAAAGGTATCCCGGTCCGGATTTTTGACGTTTTCCAGCAAAATTTCTCTTTCCTGTTTTGCTTCATCCAGCAGTCTGGCTGCCCGTTTCTGATCCTGTATTCCAAAATGAAGGCAGTTGACGGCTGCTGCCCCCAAAAGCAGCAGCACGATCATCAGCCCTGGCAGGAACCAATTTCCGGTACGTATTTTTAATTGTTTCTCCGCACATTTTTTTTGTATTTCTGCCATATAAATCTCCCCCCAAGTCTCTTTGTCTTCGCAGTCATTCAGTTGCAGGCATTTTAACTTTCACTGAATGATTACTTTATTTTATTTTCATGGTTTTTTTCTGGAATCCGACTTTGGCTGTCAGTTTTTTCCTTAACTTTTTCTTTGCTTTTTTCGGTACCACAAAGACGGCTTTTTTATGAATACCCTTAAATGCATTTTTACCGATCTTTGCAATCGTCACTGACTTGATATTGATCTTCTTCAGATTTTTATTCTTGTAGAATGCTTTTGCCGCAATGCTCTTTACATTCTTACCGATCGTTACCGTTGTCAGCTTCTTGTTGCCTTTGCATACATTTGCACCGATTGCCGTCACCTTGAACTGTCTGCCGTTGATGCGGACCGTTGACGGAATATTCATCTTCTTCGCTCCCGGCTTTTTGTAGGATACCAGCATGACAGCCTTTTTGGATGTCACTTTATATCTTGCCTTGCCAACCGGATAAATTTTTCCAATAACTACATCCTTCGGCTTATCCGATGGAGTCGGAGACGGTTTTTCCGTTGACGGTTTTTCGGTCGTCGGATTGGATACTTTTTTCCAGATTGCATACAGTTCTGTCGTTTCTGTGATATAGAATTTATCACCCGGCAGATACGTAGTTCCGCTGCCGTCTGCCTTTGTATTCCAGCTGACAAATTCCATGCCGTTATACTTAAATCCACAGTTTGCAGCCTGAACGGTATCGTATTTTTTATACGGACTGTTCGGATCTGTCATCGCACCGCTTCCGCCATTTGCATGGTAGATCACCTGAAGACCTTTTTCCTCTTCGATCTGCCCTAAGACTTCTGCTCCGTAAGTGAAGGAGGCCGTCATTGCCGCACCGTCTGCCAGGTTCCATCTGCCCTGCACAAATCCATGGCCGTCTTTGGAAACGGTCAGTTTGTTGCCTTCGATCGCGGCTGTTCCGGAAACCGCATGCACTTCCAGATCCACCGTATCCAGATCATTGAGAATGATCTTCTGATCATTTTCGGTCACGGCACACAGCTGCAGTGCCACTTCTACGCCGTCTGCATCTTTCAGGAACAGATTTTTATTGGTGTAGGAAATCCACTGTTTCTGTGTGGTTTCGGTTGTATCTGCACTTAATGCAATATCCAGATTTTTAATATTACCCATGCCATCATTGTATACGCTGTTTCTTGCAGTCTCTTTATTTCCGACTGCGTCGCTTACTGTAATCTCTACTTCTTTCTTATAATAACCACTGCCAATGTTCACTTCATAAGCAAATTCATTTCCTTCGCCAAGTGCTGTCCCAAGATCCCCAAGCGTTTTTTCTCTTACAAGCGGTTTGCCGTCCACCGTAATGGTCAGTTTTGCATCCGGCTCCGTGATTCCGCTGATCATCAGCGTGCCGTCTTCTGCAAATCCAGATCCATTGGTCGGGGAGGTCAGCATCAAGGTCGGCGGTGTCGTATCGATGTTAAATACAAAACTCTGTTCGAAACCGTCACCTTTTTCATTCTTGCCGTAAATCTGAATGGTATGATCTCCGTCTGCCAGGTCTTTTAATGGAATGGCAATTTCTGATGTATGTTCAAACGTTCCTGTTTTTACTTCTTCGTCGTCCAGCACCCAGGTTCCGGACACTGCCATATCAGCTTTTGCCGTGAAGTTGACAGAAGATGCTGCATACGTGTCGTACATCACAATCTTTTCTGTGACATTTCCATCCTCATCTTTTTCATTTTCGCTTCTTCCAACCTGATAAACCTTCTGATCCGCTGCAAGTGTGATCTTTGCTTTCTGCGGTTCATTTAAGGTAAGGACTTCGCCAAACGTTTCTTTTCCGTAAACGATACCGGTCAGATTGCCGTCACCGTCTAAAAGTTTGTTAAATGGTGTCGCACTGATCACGTATTTCGTTCCGGCAGTCAATCCGATGGTCTCAACGGTTTCTTTTCCGTTTTCATCGACACTTCTGGATTCGCTGCTGCCGCCAAGCACCGCATAGATCTGATTCTCTTCGTCTTTTACGGCAGAAACATTGTAATCTGAAAGTTCTTCTTTTTCGCCATTTGCACCGACTTCATAAACCTTAAACAGTGCACCCTGACATTTGTCATCCGTTACCGTATCAAGGGAAGCACGGATCTGCAGATCGCCTGCATTTTCCGCATGGATCGCTGTGATCGTCTCCGGCTGGCTGCTGTTCGTATAGGCAAATGCATTTGCAGTATCAACGATTCCGGTTGTGACTTCTTCCTGACTGTACACAAGTCTTACATAATATTTTCCGCTTTCCATCGTATCCGGGATTGTGATCGCAGCCTTTCCTTTTGCGATATCCGCTCCTGTCAGGGAAGCGATCGGTGTACCGCCGTTTTCTTCCGAATCCGGATTTTCCAGAATGTAAATATCAAGTTTCTCCAGATCAGACATTTTGTCATTTCCTGTCCATGTCAGATTGATCCTATTATCTGCACTGCTGTAGTTCTGTTTATCCATCTGAACTGTGGTGACCTCCGGAAGCGGATCTACGCCATAGAGGATCAGTTCAGAAGAACTTGCTGTTTTTATCGTATAAGTTTTATTTGCCAGTGACGGATCGGTAAAGGAGACAACAAGGGTTGCTTCTTTCTTCTCTTCATCATAAGTAAAGTTGGCATTTGCAGTCTCATTCTGTTCATCGGTTTTGTCATTATCATAATACTGGAGCGGATATGGCGTTCCATTCTCATCGGTAACTTTGAGTCCTTCTTTTCCTGCTTTTGCCTCTTCCAGTGATTCTGCTGAAAATGCAATGCTCAGAACCTGTGCCACGCCGTCCTGGAAATTGCCAAGCGTTACGTTATGCGTGGTTCTTGTAATATCAGAGCGAAGGCTGGAGCTGATTTTTCCGTCTGCATCTGCCAGGGTGCTGTTTTCGCTTGAATCCTTCTGGTAAATATTCGGGCCGATGCTCATGTAAAGCATATCCTGTTTTTCTTCATCATAGCCAACGGCGTACCATCTGCCGGAAATACCCTCTGTGCTTCTTGCTTCTTCCAGATACTGCGGATAGGTTGGATTTACTTTTGCCTGTGAGCCAAAGGAGAGGTCACCGCCATAGGCATAAGAAATACCGGTTGAGAATCCGAGAACTTTCAGTGCACCCCAGATACGCTTTGTGTTCAGTCCAAGTGCCGCACCGCCGATCTGGATACCGCCGATCAGCGGGATCACATCCGGAATGCTGACGATCGCCTGTGCATAAGCTTCAAACGCTTCCTGTGCATCACTGCTGGCATCAATCACAATATAGCCCTTGCCATCGATGATGCCCATATAGTTGATGCTGCACTGCACCAGCGTCTTGAAATAAGGGATCCACTGTGTTTCCAGTTTCGCATATTCCATGATCTTGATGTCCGTGTTTGCCACTTTCAGGTTCGAAACCTTGATGCCGAATCCTGTCAGACCAAGGCTCATATCGGCACGGGCCTCCAGCACCTGGAAGAGATTAAACGATACGCTCAGCAGCAGTTTGATCGGAGGTACTTCGCTGCAGCAGAAGATCGTATCATAGAGATTTTCAAATCCGCCGCCACCGCCGATGATCCAGCATACACCGAAGGAATCCAGGTTGATGCCCGGTTTGATACCTTCCACATAGAAATACAGGTTATCCACAACCGGGATCTTATTTTTACTCTTTATCCCCAGTTTGATCTCCAGCGTGATGGATTTCAGGAACGATGCACTTCCTTCCACACCCATCGACCAGTCATTCACTGTGTTGACCTCCAGCGTTCCTTCGATGTTCGGCATGGAATCGGTGTAGCCCGGAATTTTTACTTCGGCTGAGAAATTCACTCCGATAAATCCCTGATTCATGCCGTAGAGTACATTTTTTACCTCTACTTTTGCATCGGTATCGCCATCATCGTCCCCTTCTTTTTTGTTATTCTGGTTGTTTGCGACTTTTGTTTTCTTATTGTTTTTTGTAAGAGAACCGGAAGAGCTGCCGGTCGGTTTGTAAGTTTTTTTATACGCATTGCGGAGCGTATCTGCTTTTGCTCCGTCATTTGCAAATACATTCTGATTTACTTTATCAACCTTTTCCCCGGTGTTTCCTCTTTTGGATGTCGGGATCAGAAAGCTTAAGTCGAGCTGTGCGGAGAATGACATCACAAACCCTTCTGCATCCTCCACCTTCAGTTCTTCCACCCGATCTGCATCGCCGTCATACATCATGCCAAGCCTTGCAAAAGAAAGATTAAATGCCATCCCGGCGATCGTCATCAGACCATTTAATGCCGCCGGATAAATCAGGGTGATCTCCTCATCCTGAAAACCTTCGATCTCTTCTCCGTTCATGTTATAAGGCACAAGTCCGTATTCTGTTCCGTTTTCGATGCTTGTAAACGCAGCATTACCCTTGTAGATCCTGGTGTTTTCTACAGAAGCATTTAATGTAATATCATTAAAATCTGTGTTGATTACGCCGTCCTTCTGGCTGACTTCTACGGTACCGTTCAGGGCATCGATACAGCCGTTGATCACAACTTTGTCTTTTTCGCCGCTGATCGATTTTGCAACGTATTTCACATTTGTTCCGTCCGCACCTTTATCAAAGGTATCATCTTTGATAAAGCTTCCCTGGAAGAACAGCAACGTTTCTTCGTAATTGTTTTTATCTGCTGCGTAAGCTTCTTCGCTTGCATAGGTTTTCAGCTGATATTTTGCCTGATCCCCTGTTTTGCCTTTTTCCTGCACAACTGCGAGAATCCCGTAATAATCATTTCGATAGCGGATGTCATCCGACATGACCACCTTCAGAGCATCGCCGGTTGTGATCTTGTCAACGCCGGTCGGCGGTTCTGTCCACTCAAAACTGAGCTGATATGTGTCCGGTTTCATCGTCTCCGTAAAAAGAATATCCAGTTTGTTTTCCTGCGGATCGATCAAAATGTTTTCTGATGGAATTTCGTACTTTTTGCTGTCGCTTGCTCCCTGTGCATACAGTGTGTAGCGGCTCTTATCCTCCAGCATGGTGAAATTGCTGCCGCTCACATAGAGATGTCTCGTCAGATCATTATAGAGGATCTCCGGTGTCGCACTGTGAAACGTGATCTTCGGCAGTTCGCCGTTTCCGCCCGGGCAAAGAATGTAAGTAGAACCTTCATACAAGAGATTTTCATATAACAGTCTCGCATCCGTAGAATCCGGAAGGTTAAACACACGGAACGTAATCTTTCGATAGCTGGATGCACTGTCCACTTTCGCCCGGAAATAAAACGGGATCTTGATCTCCGTTCCCCTCGTGAAATCCACATAAGTGCTCTGATACGGCACTGCATAGCTGGTCTCGTAGATTGGCTCTTTCTGATCTTCGTCAAGCGGTGTGAGACCTTCCGATGCATAAGCTGCGATGACTACTTTTTTATAATCGTTCTTCTCAGAAATATTTTTTAAAGTTGCCTGAATATCAATGATGCCGTCCTCTTTAAAGGTTCCGTCTGTATTGCGGTTGCAGGTAGAAACATAATTTTTTCCGTCTGCCGACAGATCCAGAACGGACGGTGAAGTCATATTGAAGGTTACCTGATCTGTTTCAAGATCTGTTTTTTCATTGGAAAATACTCCATAGTATGTGTTTACAATTCCTTCTTTTCCCGACTGGATTGTTCCAAGATCATAGTACATTGCCATGGCACTATCTGCTGTCCCGTACTGATCATTGCCATCGCTTGTAAAATCCAGAGTCTCATCCGGGGCAAAATCAAAGCCGGTCGCCGCCAGAGAGTTCCAGTGTGCAAAAGCGACTTTTTTTAACATTCCTTTGGAAGAGACTACGGTTGATGCCGTTGCCGTCGGACTGTAAATGTCATCGTATGCATAAAACGCAGTCGGAATATTCGCTGCATCCAGCACACATTCCCGTTTGATAATATCGCTGTCATAAGATGTATTTGGAATTTCATAATATACAAAATCCTGATCTCCGACGGCCGAATCAAGCAGCATTCTCGCCTCAACTTTTACGTCCTCACTGCCATGATTCTGTACATCGTAGTTGATCATGACCATGCCGTGTTCGTTTGATCCGGTATTTGCCAGCTCGAGCCGCTGGGTGAATTCCAGTTCACCCAGGCTCCATTTTGCTGACAGTCCCTTTGCATCCTGCGAAACGGTTACACCGCCGGACTTTATTCCTTCAAAAGAATAATCTCCGCCGAAAATATAATCTTTTGTCTCTCCGTTTCTCGTTATGCGGAAGGAAGTAAATGAAGTGTCATAATCATCGCTGTGGTACAGCAGATCTTTGTTATTGTCGGATTTTATTGTCTTATCACCTTCCACATTTGAGATATAAAATCCGCCGTTTTTACCTGACATGCGGACAGATATCGAATCGTTCTGCAAAAGCAGCACATCTTCATCCGCCACTTTACTCTCCATACTCTGCGGTGCCGCCAGCATTTCCAGCGGAAGGCCCGTAAAGAGCACAACCGCGGAAAGCATCAGACTGAAAGCCCTCTTTAAAAATATCTTGTTTTTTCTCTTATCCATATACCTGCCCTCCTTTACTGTTCTAAATCAATATAAATATAAGTCAGATACGTTTCTTTATTCTGCGTTACAATATAGAGCGTATAGAATCCTGCCTCCAGATCCGTCAGCTTACCGTCTTTCACAACATCTGCCTTCTTCATCGCTCCGGCTTTCTGAATTCCCTTTTTGTAATATACCTTAAAGGATTCACCGGTTCTTCTGGATTTTTCCAGTACCAGATCTGCCCGATTTTCTTTCAGAATCGTCGTATCACACGGAAGCAGTGATTCGCCGTTTGCCGTGATCTTCAGATTTGCCGAGCTGATGACTTTCACATACCGTTTGACCAGTTTTTCATTTCCCACACGGTCACTCAGTAAATATGTGACTTCATGAATACCCTGCTCGTTCATCTGTTTTTCCGTCAGCATGTTTTTCAGTGAAATCTGCGGATTCGAATCAATGTTATCCCAGAGCCGGAATGTCGTCGCATCCAGAAGCTGTTCTCTTAATTCTTCGGCAGTCGTTCCCTGGAAAACATTTACAATAGAGCGGTCAAACTGAATACTCGGTGCAATATCATCCAGATACTGGATCTCCAGTACACGGTAAGAAACCAGTCCTGCCTGATCGGTTGCTTTGACCTGATAACTTCCGTTTGTCGTGATCGGAAGTGTGATCCAGTCCAGTTCATCTCCTTTTAATTCGCCATCGCCGTTTTTGTCCGTCGGTGCTTTGACCGGATATTCTTTTCCGCGGAACGTGATCGTTCCTGCCTCGGACATCGTAACCTTTACGCTGCAGTCCTCTGAGCGGATGTACGTTTCCGGAATGCCGGATGCGTAGACAACCGGAGGTATTTCATCGATCGAATCCACCGTGATCTGCTGCTGCGTCATATTTCCGGCTGCATCCGCAAATGTGAAATCATATACACCGTTTTCTTTGATTGCCAAAGAAATATTGGTGTTGCCGCCATATTTTCTGTTCAGACCGCCACCGCTTACAAATACGGTTTCATCGGAGCGGAAGATAACGTTCATCTGGTTGTTTTCCAGTTTCTGTGTCACTGTGATCGTCGGTGCATTTTTATCAATGATGTCAACCAGGTCGATATCGGTCATCTCACCAGAAACACCGTTCGGCGAAGTCGCCACAATCTTAACCATTCCTGGAACCGCTGCGAAAAATTCTACGTTTCCTTTTCTTCCGCCCAGCTCGATTCCTGTCTTTGAGAATGTTCCATTGTCTTCTACCCAGTTATCATTCTGTTTATAGTATACTTTCAGTTCCGATACTGTCTTGTTAAAATCAAGACTCAGCAGAACGGAGCTGTTTGTCGGTTCGATCGGCGGCAGTTTCTCATAAGATTCTCCGTCTTTGACATAACACGGACTCCAGGAAGATACACTGATCTTCGGTGCATCCTTGTCGATCTCCGTTACTTTTGTGCTGATCTTTGCCCGGTTGCCGCTTCGGTCTTTAAAAACAGTATCGTAGGTTCCGTTATTTTCTACTTCCCGGAAATAGTAATAGCCCTTGTCATCCATGCCCTTCTGCAGTCCCGACGTCACCGGAAGGATGGTTCCTTTTTCGTTTTCTTTATCAGAATTATCATCTGCATAGAATTTCAGTCTCATGCGGGTAAAGCTGATACCTTCTTTTTCCACGCGGACCGTCGGTGCTTCCTGGTCAATCTTCGCAGCCTCAAGACTGTGCCAGAATATGTTTCCTTCCTGATCGATCGCAATCACCGTGATCTGACACGGCTTTGTGATAAGCAGGCTGTTATTGTTCGCATCCAGTTTCACACCATCAATCTGATCTGAGGTACTGTTGAAATTCAGTTTTCCCGTATCTGCCTGCAGTCCGTTTTTCACGATCAGTTTCGTCCGGCTGTCATCAGAAATGGTATAAGAAATCTTATAACCGCCGCTGTATCCGATCTTTTCTGCCAGTTCGGCAAAAGCATCTTCTGACGGTGTCCAGGAACTGAAATAACTTGCCAGTCCGTCATAGACCGCATAGACTTCCGCAACGACTTCCGGAGGTGTTGTGTCTTTTTCATAAGCACCTTCTTCTTCCACCGGTGCTTCATACGGCTTCATGTTCAGCTCATCCGGCAGTGTAACCGTGATCGGTGCACCTTCGTTTCCGCACTCATCACTGTATTCAAAGGTATAGCTTCGTTCCATGTTTTCCGAATAGAGGAACGTATGCTTTAATTCCTTTCCATTTGCAGCATACAGATCTTCACTCTCGGAAACGATCCAGACTTCAATACCGTCTGTGGTACTCTGATCTTCAAGATTTGAAATGTCCAGTGTATTTCCTTCCTGTACTTCTCCGTTCTCCAGAAATCTCCAATAAACCTTTGCATCCTTCGGTGCATCTTTATCCATGTTTTCTACCGTAACATTGTAGTCCACCGTTTTCTGCTCAGCTGCTCCCGGAATGGTCAGTTCAAATGTAATATTTGCGTTTTTGTGGAACACGATCGTTGCCTTTGATTTCTGCTTATTCCAGCTGATCGTATAAGCGTCACTGGTATCTTCTTTGTTTTCGCTGTCATCCGTACTACTTTCACCTGTATCGTCTGTCTTTTTCAGGGAAATCTGTGCGTTTTCGCTGACACCTTCGATCGTTGCCACTACATCTTCTTTTGTTTTCTCTGTCGTGCTGTACTGGATCTGTGCCGAATAATCTCCGAAAAAATCCTCCAGTGTAAACTGCTCCGTATATGAATTTCCATAAATATCTTCATACTCGATCTCGTAAGTTCCATCCTTACTGATTCCGCAGTAATCCTTCAGCAAGACGTTTTCGTCGTCCACCGGCACATCAAACTGACGCAGCATATCTCTTGCCCTTCCAAGCATAAAGTACGAGCCATAATAGATGTATCTGTACATGATCTGCGGAAGTTCGATCCCATTTATTTTCTTGATATGGACTTCCATATTGAATTCAAAGTTTACCATGCCGTCCTGCGGATAAACATCCATTCTGCGGATCTTCGGCCGCTGGTTGATTCCGTAGAAGTCCTGGTCTTTGGAAGAAATCGTTTCCATGACATTGCCGGCCTCATCGACAATCCTCAGCTCAATACTGTGCGGCATATGAAGTCCTTTCTCTTTGGAAAGATCAATGTCTGCCTTGAAATCTCCCATAAGACGCAGGGTGTGGCTGCCATCTTTATTCACCAGATAATTTTCACTCAGAAAACCTAGACTCTGGTTGATATCCTTTGTGAACTCCATACCGCAGTAATAAGAGCCATCCCAGTCGGATCCATATCCATCGTCTGTCTGTACCACCTGGATCGGATCTTTTCCATCGATGATCAGCTGAATATTTGCATTTTTCAGATTCCGATCGTCGCGGATCTCAATTTCAAAGCTCGGATTTGTGATATGTTCATCCGTTTCTCCTTCGTTCTGTGCGGTGCTGTCTGTGCTGATTGCAGTAATCTCGCTTGTGGCACTTTTTAACACTGTAAACTCTGCTGTTGGTGCTGTATGATCCACATCTGTGATATAAAACTGCTGATAGCTTAAGTTTCCATATCCATCCAGCAGATAATACAGGTGTCGCTGGTTTTCTGTATAAGCAAAACTTCTCTCTTTTATCAGCGTATCCGCAGTGTCATCGGAAGCAGAAAGATTCACTTCATACATTTCCGGATCTTTTGCAACCATCGTACTGTCTGCTTCTGTTACTGCTGCAGAAATACTCTGCCTGGAAGTCTTACTTTCTTCCACTTCTATTTTGAAATCCGGTGCTTTTGCAGAATAATAAATCTCCACTTCGTGACGCTGTGACTTCACGCCTCCAACGTTCATCAGTTCATAAGAGATCGTGTTGCTGCCTTCAAAGACCGGAACTGCACATACATCTGCATTTGCATATCCGCCTGCATAAAAGGCTGCCGCATCCTCCGCCTGGAACATTGCTTTTGCATCCGTCGGCTTTACGTCAAACATCATCACTTTATTTTCTGCATCATAATCCTTAAGCGGGAACCATTTCGCAGAAGCCTCGTTATCACCCGCCCAGACTTTGATCCAGTAATTGCCGACATCGTAATCTTCCATGCCGTTTACCGTAAACTGAATGCTGCGGTTGTAAGTAATCCCTTCCGTTGTCTCAGATGTTGCACAGTTTCCAAGATAGAGAACATCTGTCGTATAGCCATCCGCTCCGGTTGCGGTAAAATCCGGTTCCTGGTCATCCACAACGGTCCGGTTAAATTCATACGTTCCGGTTGCGGCAAATCCATAGTACGGAACTTTATCTGCTCCCTGATATGGATCTTCTGCTGCAAAATGAATACTTCCCGTCACTTTGCTGATACCAAATGCTTCTGTCATATCAGCATCATAATTATAAAGATAAATGTTGTCATACTGCTCCGTCGTAATGACCGGTTCTGCCGAATTACCCTGTTTGTTGCTGACAGAAACTTCCAGTTTATACTGTCCGTTTGGCAGTGTCAGACCTTCCGGAATTTCTACCGTCTGGCTGGATTTTCCCTTTATGATATTCCACCGGTAAACTTCGGTTTCCTTATCACCTTCTGTCTGTTTCAGGCAGATATAGGTATTCGGCGATGCATAATCCATATCATCCATCACAAAATGGCTGGTTCTCTGATTTGCAAAGCTAATGTCAAATGCTGCCCCGGTAAGTGTGGAGAGATATTCTGCTCCGTTTACCTCCGGATTGTATGCATCTCCAAAATCTTCCCGTTTTACCTGCTGCCCGTAATTTGCATTATCCTTTGTTTTGATCGTCACGGTATTTGCCGGTGTCCGGTCGATCTGATAACTTCCGGTTTTTACATCTTTCTTATCGGAAAATCCATACTCGTCAGGAGTCATGGTAAAGGTCTTTGTGACCAGTTTTCCTTTTGTTGCATCAAATGTTTTTTTATTTCCGCTTGTCGCAAAAGCACTGCTCTTAAAACCGGACCCTGCTGCAACGGTTACATTTCCATAGTATTTATTTCCGCTGATCGCCAGGAAACGTTCTCTTACGGTCGCCGCATTTGCATCATTTAAACTGTTGTAAGTTGTCGTGATCTCATATTTCTGATCTCCGGTCATGATAAGCGTTCCGTAGGACCATTTTCCGGTCTCGCTGCTCTGATATCCGGAAGAATACGGAAGTTTTGCCGCATCCAAAAATTCTTCGTTATCGATCAGTATTTCTGATGCCTTTCCTGACACGCTGCGGATAAAATAAGCATCCTGTTCGATCGGATCTTTTACTGCCACAAACAGTTCCGCTTCATTTGCGGAAGAAGTGATCGGACCGCGGACTTTCAGCGAAGATTCTTTGTTTGCTTCATTCGTTTTTGTTTCCGGTGTTATAATTTCCACTGCCGGAATATTTCGGTCGATTGCCGCATCTGCAAGTTTTTCGCTTATGGTTTCATTCTTTGCGATATCGGCTGCAGAGACATAAAGTGCTGCCTGATAAGTCTGGTTTGCTCCGACTGTTTTCGTCCGAATCGTAACCAGGCACTCGGTCACTTTATCGCCGGACTGGCTCACAACCGTCACATCCCCCACAGCTGCCGTAGTAAATTTGTCACTTCCCGGAAGCGTGCTGCCTTCTTCCAGCCAGAAGTAGCGAATATTGTCGATATTGATGCCGCCTGCATCTTTAACTCTCACAACGGCTTCCTGATATGCACTGTTGTCATTGTTTTCTTTGAGCTGTATGCTCTCATAAGAAATCACAGGAGCGATCTTGTCTTTTGCCGTGTAGCTGTATTTTGCTGTTACGGTCTTTGTATTATGATTAATATCACTTGCAGATACCTGCACATTGACTCCGTTGTTTACGGAAGAATAATCAATATTTTTGTCGAATTTCAGATACAGATGAAGATCTGTTGTATCATTGGTCAGATCAAGATCGATCTTTGTCTTTCCAGACTGTGCCTCTTTAAATCCTGTCTGGTCAATCTCATCTTCTTTCAGTGCCGTCTGTGATGCATAATACCAGAATTTATTGGCATCTCCCTGTCCCTGAAGGTTCACTGTCATGCTGGCTTTTCCGCCGATCACACCCGAGGCCAGAGGCCCGGAAGTATTTCCGCTCACCGTATCATAATCTTTTACGCTGAACGCCAAGGAATACACTTCATCTTCTGACTTCGTCATTCTCGCCATCTCATACGTTTTTGTTTCTGATACAGCCTGACTGTCGATCATGATCGTCGGAGCTTCGTTATCCAGATAGAAATCTTTACTTGTACTGCCTCTCAGATCATTTGCCACAGAAAGTGTATTTCCGGAATAATCTTTGATCTCGCTCAGGCCTGCAATTTCCGTGATCGTCACTTTATAATCCGTTTTCTTTTTGTAGTTCAGTTTATCCTGCTTCTGGAAAACCATATCCCGATCCACGATAAAATCCTTGAATATGACAACCGTTTTTCCGGTTGACGACTGATCAAAAACATATTTTGCCTCAAGTTTCACCGGACTGCCGTCTTTCTTTTTGATATTTAAAGAAGCGATGATCCTTTTCCTGTTGGCATCACTGATCTTCTGGATGCGTTCATTTAAAACAGCAGATACCGTCACGGTCGTTCCGGCCTTCAGATAATTGGCTTCGTTTGCATTTTGCGTCTGGTTTTTCTGGTTCGTGGTGATCGAAACTGTTTCGACGATCGGATTTACCGTATCCAGGTATGCCCTTGTCACGCTGCATCCTGCGGATCCTTTTTTCACATTGCGAAATCCGTCCAGACTGAGCGGATTGCCGGCAAGGTCTGTAATGGCACTGCTTGTTTTTTTCAGTGTGTTATAATTGGAACTCCCAACAGCTGCTTTCAGTTTTTTCATCGTCCCACTTCCATTAGACAAGGTACCCCCATCATAACCGACAAAATTTCTATCATAATTTTTGCTGCCGTTCTGATCAATGATCGATGTCTGATAGCCGATATCCGCAAGTCCGGACACATAAAAATCTACCGTTTTGTTATCAATGGTTTTTGGAACTTTATAAGAAAATATTGCAATATCATCTTTCAAAGTATCCAGATTCGCATACGCAGTTGCCACATCTGCCGTATTTTTCTGTCCAAGCGACAATGCCAGTCTGATGTTCTTTGACTGTGTACTGCCTGCATTGTTATCTGCCAGACGCACATATTCGCTGAACTTCACCTTTACATACATCGTCTGACCTTCCTTAAAATACAAGGTCGGTGTGTCTGAGTTTTTGTCACTCGTGATCGTGATCGTCTTGATCTTCGGAGCGGTCTCATCCTTAAATGCAATCGATACATTCTGGATCTTGGCACTTCCGCAGCTGCCGCAGCCCTTTTTCGTAGTCACATAGAGAGCTGCTCTTTTATTCTGTCCCAGCGATGGCCGAAATGCTGCCCAGGTATCACGATCCCCGACCGTCCAGCTTCCATCTGAATTATGATCGCCTGTATTGTAGCTCTGCCCGAGCCAGAAACTGTTATTATCTGCACTGGTCGGATAACCAAAGATAATTTTTCCGTACTGCGTCCGGTTTCCCCAGTGGTGTCCGAAATTCTTATGTTTATCATTCGTTATGTATGCCATCAGATTCTGACTGATCTGTCCGGACTGATTGTATAACACCGGATAGTCCTTCTGCACTTTGACTGAAAATGTCTCCCCGGAGCCGGCTTTCGTCTTGCTGTATTTGTATTTCACCATACCAACATTGTTGTAAATACTGCCGTAAAGCGAATCCTCTTTCTTGGACTTGCAGCGTACCAGTGCATTGAAAATTTCCTTTGCCTTGTCTCCGGTCGTCAGATCCCGGCACAGTACGCCCACACCATACTTCTGCGGACTGTAAGACGCCGCCGCACGCACCTGTATGGCATCACCCAAAAAGGTACTCGCCGGAACACTTCCAAGCACAAGCGTTGCCGCCAGCACGGAACTTAAAACTTTTTTGACTTTTTTCGAGATTTTTGGCTTTAATTTCTCCATAAACTACGCCTCCTTCTGTTTTAATTTTCTCCCTGTGCCGTCCCCGGCACATTTTCCTCTTTTATATTTTACTTTAAAAAATTTTTACAGACATCGTCCATTTGACAAAAAAAATGGACATTTCCTCTTCAGAATGTCCATTTACAAAGAAAAATTTTCTTTTTTAACTTCAGGTAATGTCTGGTTATTTTATAATGATGCTACGAATTGCTCCGTTACAAAGTAAGTCCCGCAATTTTTTAAACATTCGGCATCATCTCAGCATATAGTCTTTTAATTGTTTTCGGTTGGAAATACTCATTTTGTTGAAAATACAGGTCATATGCTGTTTCACGGTTCTTGGCGTGATCTGCATATAATCAGCGATTTCCTGATTTGTCCAGCCGCGGCTCGCAAGCATGGCAATCGTAAACTCTGTGGTTGTTAAATTATCCGCCACATATTCATTCGTATCCGGGTTGTGGATCCGCCGCCAGCCAAAACTGAACTTATAAGTAATTGCGATGATCCGCTCATAATCTTTCGGATAATCTTTCTTAAGACAAGTCTCGATCAGCCCCTGCAGAAGTCCGTGGTGTTCGCCGATGCCTTCGATCAGACCATCCGGTCTTGCGATCTCCCACGCCTGCATAAAATATTTCTTTGCAAGCTCTGTCTGCATCAGATTCATGGCATTCATTGCCGCCACCAGATTCAGGTAGATCATTGAAATCGGATATATCTCTTTTGTCGTCATCAGACATGCCTCCACGATGCCAAGAGAACGCTGGTATTCCCGATCCAGATATGCCTTATGTGCAAGCACGTAAACACCCCACAGCTGTTTTCCTTTTTTGAATTCTCCGACATAATCTGACAGTGGCGGAATATCGCCAACCGGAAGATGCAGAAGTGTGTGTGCCGCGACAGCTACAAAGACACCAAATGCCTTTGCCTTCCGATCCGTATTTCCTTTCATCACCTGATTGAGATTCTCCGTCAGCCTGTTCAGCCCCATCCGTGCCGAATGGATATGGTTCAGCGACAGATTTGCAAATGTATAGATCAGGCAGGCCGACATCTTCAGCATGATATCCGGATGATCCAGATACATTTCCGCATATTCTACCGCCTTCTCGTGATGGCCGCTGAAATAATAATATTCTGCGTACGCCATCATCTTTTCGTCCTGATCTGCAAGTGACTCAATAAAATCTATGCAGCCGCCAAGCGGAAAAGCAGAACTCATCAGAAGCATCGGCGTGTGAAACGGCTGTTCCCTGCGTTCCTCCATGTCCTTTGATTCTGCTGCCAGGTTTTCTGTATTTTCCATACTTTGCGTATTTTCCGGATTGTTCACAATTCCAAGAATATAATCCGTGGATACGCCAAACTCCTGTGCCAGAGCCATCAACATATCACTGTTGATCGTTTTCGTCTCCCCTTTTAAAATACGGCTGATCTGTGAAGATGTCACACCGATCCTCCTTGCCAGCTCCCTCTGGGAGATCTGCTGCTTTTCACACAGTTTTACGATACGTTCCCCCGGAGTCTTGAATGACTCCTCCTCTGATTTTGCATTTTCCTCCATCTCTTTCACCTCTGTAATGATTTTCCATCTTTCCCTGTATTCCCGTTTTTCGCCTCTCTATTTTAACACAGAATACCATCTGCTGCAAATCTGCATCACACCGGCCAGATGAGTTTTTTTTGCATCTGAATCCTGCTGTTATGCTTTCATCCGGCCTATCCGAATCATTCTTAAAGACCGGAAATTTTCTTCTGTCAATTCTGTCCCGATTGTTATATAATTGCCCCGTACAGTCTTTGAAAGGAGACAAAAATTATGCTAAAAAAACAACCGGGGTTCGTCCTGAAAAAAATCAAAGATTCTTACTATCTTCTTCCGTTCGGTCAGCAGGTTGCCGATCAGAAAAAGGGACTGTTTCTCAATGAAACGGGTGCTTTTCTGTGGGAATGTCTCTGTGATACCACAAAGCATGCAGAGCTTGTAAAAAAGCTTGCCGGGCATTATCAGCTGGAAGAATCTGACTTTCCGATGCTTGAAGAGGACGTAAATTTATTTCTGAATCAGCTTACTTCTTTTGACATTTTAAAGGATGACGGTGATTCTGGCGATTCTCTTTCTTCTATATATATGAACATTGCAGATCTGGTGATCCGTCTGTGCGGACCGGCAGAACTTTTTCCAAAAGAATTTTCTGCTTTTGCCTGTGATCCCAAAACAGCCCAAAAAATCACACAGGAAATCCATCTGATCTGTCAGAGTCCGACAAAGCAAAACGGCACCGTGCTGCTTCGAAACCGGGAACTTTCCATCCTCGAACATGCTGACGGCTATGTGATGCTGTTTCCGACACTGAAAAATATTTTTGAAGCCCATATGACAAAAGACGGCCATCTTGTACAGATTTACTGTTCTTCCGCCGTAACAGAGAGCAACCTAGAAAACCTTTTCCATGCAATTCGGCCATTCTTCCTTTTTATCGCTCAGAAAAACGGAAAATTCGCCGTTCATTCTGCCTCGCTTCTTTATAAAGAAAAGGCATGGCTCTTTTCCGGTCACTCCGGCATGGGAAAATCCACTCACACCAATCTCTGGAAGGAGCTTTTCGGCACACCGCTCCTGAACGGAGATTTAAACCTGATCGGCGAAGAAAACGGGCAGTTTTTTGTTTACGGTATTCCGTGGTGCGGAACTTCCGGCATCTGTACCACCGAAAAACAGAGGCTTGGCGGTATTGTACTGCTTGGACGCGATGCGAAAGACAACCGCTTTGAGATCATGACTCCAGCGGAACGAGTTCTGCGTGTCATGCAGCGGATGATCTCCCCGTCCTGGACAGATGAGCTGGTCTCACGCAGCCTTGCATTTGCAGAAACACTGACAGATGAGATTCCGGTCTTCCATTTCCTTTGTATGAAAAATCCTTCTGCGGCACACAAAATGCGTCAGAGAATCGATCTGTGGGAGGCTGTAAAACAATGAAAGATAAACTGCTGCTGATATGGAAGCACCTCAAACCGGAGAATCTTCAGAAAATGTGGCTGCAGTCCAAATGGATCTGGCAGTATGGAAAACGCTACTGGAAATCCATGGTTGTTTATACACTGCTCGGCATTGCCGGTTCCGGCGTATCACTGGTTTCCAGTTTTATATCAAAAGATTTAATAGATATCATCACCGGACACCAGACCGGCAAACTGCTCTCCACTTTTGCCGCAATGATCGGTTTTTCCATTGCAAATATTTTATTTTCACAGGCATCCACTTACGCTTCGACATTCATCAACCTGAAAGTCGATTCAGAGATCAAAAATGACATTTTCGCAAAAATGCTGGTTACCGACTGGGAATCCCTGACCGACTATCACACCGGTGATCTGGTCACCCGCTGGAGCTCCGATGCTTCGAATATTTCCAGCGGCATCCTCAACTGGATCCCGAACCTGGTCATTTACATTTTCCGTTTTATCAGTGCACTTTTCGTCGTTCTCTACTACGACCCGACCTTTGCCCTGTTTGCCCTGATCGGCATTCCGTTCAGTGCGATCTTGTCAAAACCACTGCTCCGCCGCATGAGCAACAACAATGCAAAGAGTGCCGCTATGAACGCCAAAATGTATGGATTTAATCAGGAAACGTTTTCCAATATCCAGACGATCAAAGCATTTGACCTGATCCATTTTTACATCGAACGCCTGAAATCTCTGCAAAAAGAATATATCCAGATGCGAATGGATTTTCAGAAAATGTCCATGCTGACTTCCATCCTGATGACGCTGATCGGTTTTATCGTATCCTACAGCTGCTACGGCTGGGGAATTTACCGCGTCTGGAGCAATGCCATTACATACGGAACAATGACCATGTTCCTCTCCCTGTCCGGGACTCTGACAAGCTCTGTCAATTCGCTTGCCAGCCTTGTTCCGTCTGCAGTTTCCCTGACGATCTCTGCCGGCCGTCTGATGGATATCGTGGAAATGCCGCAGGAGGATTACAGCCATGATGACCGGGTCATTGCCTTTGAAAAAGATCACAGAGCAGAAGGCATCGGCATTGCCATGCAGGATCTGAGTTATAGTTATAACACCGGAACCGAAGTGTTCCGCAATGCTTCCATAGAAGCTTATCCACACGAGATCGTTGCCCTGGTCGGTCCTTCCGGGGAGGGCAAAACAACGATGCTGCGGCTGATCCTGTCGCTGCTCCAGTCATCGGGCGGTTCGTGTCATGTCTGTGCCGGAGACAACCATCGGACACAGATTGAAATGTCACCTTCCACCAGAAAACTGTTTTCTTATGTACCTCAGGGAAATACCATGTTTTCCGGTACGATTGCAGAAAATATGCGAAACGTCAAACCAGATGCCACCGACGAAGAAATCATCCACGCCCTGCAGCTGGCATGTGCCTGGGATTTCGTGGAAAAGCTTCCGGACGGCATTCAGAGCATGGTCAAAGAACGCGGCGGCGGATTCTCCGAAGGACAGGCACAGAGACTTTCCATTGCCAGGGCACTGCTTCGCCACTCGCCGATCCTGCTGCTCGATGAAGCAACCTCCGCTCTCGATGTCGCTACCGAACGGAAGGTGCTGAAAAACATCATGCAGGATACCTATCCGAGAACCTGTATCGTCACGACTCACCGACCGACCGTGCTCAATATCTGCACTCGTGTTTATGCGATACGTGAAAAAAAATGTGAAGTGCTGAAAGATGAAGAGATTGAAAAACTGATGGGAGATTTCTGATCACAGTATTTTTTTCGAAAAAAAAAGGCAAAACCAGAAACGGTTTTGTCTTTTTATCTATGCTTCTGTACGTGATCCGTCTGTGATACCGACACTTAAAACAGATCACCCAATATCTTTTACCCTGAAATTATTTTACAGAATATTCAAAGCTTGTCATTTTAAGATTATCAATGCTTGTTCCATGGTTCAGATGGATACCCATCGTCAGCGGATTTGTTGCTGTGCTTGCAAATACAAAAGTAGCAGTTTTTCCTGAACATGATGCCTGTACAGATGCATCGTCTGTCTCTGCCTGATCTACTGTATCGTTAAAATGAACGTTCAGAGTAATGGTTCCGTCGATACCGGACCAGTTTGCCATAGCAAGTCCTTTACCGCCATTTGTTCCCCATTTGTCCCATACACCGATGTATGTAACATTCAGGGTTCCCTGTGCAGCACCACTTGCTGCATATACACCTTCTGTCATTCCTGCATCTACAGATACGACTGGTTTTTTATATGTTCTCATATGCTTTTACCTCCTTTGTTTTTAAATATATATTAATCTTATAAGGATTAAAAGTCAATATTTTTTTTATGCTTTTTTATGATGCCAGGGTCAAAAGGTCTAAATCCACATGAGCTTGCTCATAGGTGGATGAAAGACCTTGGGACCCGCCCCGATATGAGCATAAAAGTGGGATGATAATCCCACGATATGCGAATACCGGAGAGGATTGTGGGAGTGCAACGCACGGAACAATCCGTAGGCATCATAGTTGGGGACTTTTGACACCCATATCTTTTACAGCATTACAGCATTGTTTTTTTGCTCTGAAAATGCTAAAATCAAAACTCAGTAAGACCAAAAACAACGATCCACAGGAGGTTTCATCATGGCATCTTCCAGACCTGATCTTGAAGCTTTACTTCAGGACGGCAACATCATCCGCATCAGACCACAGGGCTACAGTATGTACCCACTCTTTATCCCGGGGCGAGATGAAGCCCTGATCGAATCCGTCTCTGCCGACACGGTCCGCAAAAACGATGTCGTTCTTTACCGCCGTGACCAGAGTATCCTTGTCCTGCACCGCATCTGTAAGATCACTGCGGAGGGATTCTTTATGGTCGGAGACAATCAGTCTGAAATCGAAGGTCCGCTGCGTGCCGACCAGATCAAAGGCCGCCTGATCGCCTTTGTACGCAATGGAAAGGAAATTTCGGTAAAGAATCCGCTGTACCGCTTTCTCTCTGCTCTGTGGCTTTTTATGCTGCCGCTGCGTCCTGTCTGCTTTCGCATCACTGCTTTTTTGCGAGGATCTAAATAGCAGATTCTTTTTACAGCAGAATTCCTTTCTGCTGTAATGTTTTTACCACTGCCTTTACATCTTCCAATACTTCTGACTTTGGCACATCGTATTCTTCTGCAACCAGTCCTGCCAGCTCCTCTGTACTGTCTGCTTTGTCAGCATTGATATAGATAAATCCCGCTGTTTCACTTAAGGAGATTGTCTCGTTCATCTCTTCGGCACGCTCGCCGCATGGGATTAGCACATATTCTTCTTCTAACTTTCGTATCACGTAACCTTCTGCTTTTTTCATTCCTTTTTCCTCTTTTCTTCTTATTTTATAAATGTTATGATGACTAAGACAAATTTGTTGTTCGCCACTTTACAAAAATGAAAATCAGTCCCCATATCATGATCAAAGGAGCCACCTGCTATGGATTCATTATACAACACTTACTTAAAAATGCTCACCACGCCATTTGATGATCCCTCTTCGGATCTGCCGGATATTTCACCGGAAGATTATCCTGCACTTTTTGCACTTGCAGACCGTCACTGTACGCTTCCGTTTGTGCTTCCTTATTTCCGGAATACCGGTTTTTATCCGCAGATACTTCAGAAGAGTAAGCACATGATGCTGAATTACTATCAGATCGATCAGTTCACACGTCGCACGGTATCGCTTCTGGAAAAGCATGGCATTACCTGCTTTGTTATGAAAGGGATCAGCCTTGCTGCCTCTTATCCGGTTTCGGAATATCGCAAACTCGGCGATCTGGATCTCTATATTAATGATAAAGATGCGTTTCACTGTGCAGAACAGATTTTGCATGAAAACGGCTATCTGGATGAAGAAGAACTTTCTGATCATCACACCACTTATCGCTATACGTTTGAAAAGACAGGACGCAGCTTTCTTCTGGAGCTGCATTACCGTGTGGTTGGAGTATATCAGTATAAACCTGCGAACCAGCTGATCGATGAAGTCTTTTCCGCTGAAAATCTGAAAGCAGAAACACAGGAAATCAACGGATCTTCTTACCATGTATTTCCGCCTACGGAATACGTGTTTTACATGATCCACCATATGCTGAAACATTATCTCTACAGCGGATTTGGTATCCGGCTGCTGTTTGATTTTTCTTTTTATCTGGAGCAGCATGCACAGGAGGTTGATTTTGCAAAGATCCACAGCTGGTGTCAGAAGTCGCACATTCTCCATCTCTACGAGAGCGTCCTAGAAACCTGCCGAATATATCTGAATTTACCGGAGATGATCGATCCGGATGTGCACTACGATCTCTCCGACTGCGATGCTTTCCTGTCCAGGATCCTGGAGGATGGGGATCTCGGTGCGGATGTATCACAGGAACTTGTTGGCAGTCATTCTTATAAAAAAGTAAATCTGCTTACTTATTTCCGGGAAGGACATTTGCAGATGAAAGTACGTTTTCCAAAAGCAGGACGCTGTCCGCTTCTGTGGCCGATGCTGTGGCCGATTACGTTTTTCTGTTTTCTGAAAAATACTTATACGCTCCGAAACACCACCTTCCGGGAAACATTGCAGCGATTCAAAAAAAGCAATCAGAAGACACAGCTGATCCGTATTTTTGAAAACAGCGATTCCTGACGGAGTCGCTGCCTGTATTTACACTTCCCGCAGTCCGGTATCAGATAATTTCTCATCTATTCTTCGCCGGATTAGGCTGCGGATTCCGATGGACAGCAACAGATAAAGCTTAAGCTTCATACCGATACAGAATCCTTTGGTCATAACAACCCATTTCTTATCCTGTAATTTCCAGATTTTTTTATCTGCTGCCAGTCTGCACAGACATTCCCGTGCAAATTCATCTTTTCCATAAAGCCGCAGCGTTTTCCAGATAAATCTCAGTTTCTTTTTGTGTTCTTCATATTCCATTTTTGCATCAAAAAATGTCGCAAAAAAGATCAGATACCAGACAAGTTCTTCACAGGACTCCATCTGGATTTCATGATCCGACATCCATTCTTTCAGATCGCGTGCCATCGCAATCCAACACTCGCTGGAATTTGCACGGTACCGGCTGGATATGGATGTTTCATTTTTTCGATAAATGTAGCCGATCCGGGAAAGGAAAATATATTTTGCACGGCAGAGATAACACTGCATGTTGAAAAATTTATCTTCTGCATAATCATATTTTGCGAAACGGATCTGATTCTTTTCCAGAAACGATCTGCGATAAAGTTTTCCCCAGACATAAGAAAGTGTCCCGGCAGAAAAGAAGCCGCGAAACTGAAATTCCTGAGAATTTCGATGATATCTGGAAAAAGATGCGTGGCTGACTGCAGGCAGCATTTTTCCGTTCCAGAGTCTCGCATAATTGGCAACTACAATATCTGCATCTGTCTGCTCTGCCATACGGACATAACGCTGCATGACGGATGCATCCGGAAGATAATCATCCGAATCCAGAAACAGCACATATTCTCCCTGTGCCTTTTCCAGCCCCTGATTTCTCGCCTCACCGGCTTTATTTTCTCCCCGCTCTATCATATGGATGCTGTCATATTTTTTCTCGTAATCTCTGGCGATCTTTTCACTTTGATCCGAAGATTTTCGAACAAGCAGAAACAATTCCCAGTTTTCGTAATCCTGGCTTATCACACTGTCCAGTGCTTTCGCCAGATATTTTTCTGCCTGATAGACCGGCACGATCACAGATATTTTTCCTTTTTCTTCGCTCATACTCACTTTTTCCTTACTTTCTTCCATATATTCTGAAATACTTTATACAGCAGGGCTTCTGTTCTTTTCCAGTTATCCGTTCTGCGGTAAACCGCCCACAGAAGCAGATTGACCAGAAGCAGACAGATACAGAAACGGTAAACCAGAAGGAAGAGCGGCGATCCGCTTGTGATCCGGCAGCAACATTCTGCAATCGTCCACACTCCTGCCATGACAAGCATATAGTATGCATATGTTTTGAAAAACTCAGATACTGGTCTTTTCAGACGATATTTATAAATGATATAAGGTTCTACCCACACAGAGGTCAGAACCGTGCTGCAGAACGTTCCGATAAAAATTCCCACAATTCCGAAATGAAGTACAAGCAGAATGGAAATGCTGAGGTTCAGCAATGCCTCTGCGATCGCCTTATAACGGTCATACCAGAAAAGTCCCATCGACTCTTTAAAAATTAAAACTGCTCTTCTTGTCCCGTTGATAAAGAAATTGATGCACAGAACCAGCACGATTTCTCTTGGAAACAGATACTTTTTGCCAAACGCAAATTCCACAAACGGATTCAACATTTCAAAAAGGCAGATACCGGAAAATCCAAACAGCCAGTACCCGATAAAAAACAGCTGTTCAAAAACGCTTTTAACCCGGTCTTTATCCTCCAGTACTCCAAGATTTCCGACACTTGCAGAAACCCCCAGAAGAGCCTGATCAAGAACCTGACGGATCGAACCGATGATCAGGAAATAATTGGAGTAAATTCCGGCACTGACCACTCCGACAAAACTGGAGATCAGCAGATTGTCCGTATTATTGACTACAACATTTCCAAGTTTATGCATCAGCATCGCTTTTACATTTTTTAAAATATCCCACCGCTCTTCCTGCGGCAGTTTTTCATGACAGGTCTCCTTCAGATATGGAAACAATGCATCTGCTTTTCTGGACATGCACACATTTCCGATAATCGTACACACTACGGCAACGCTCAGAAACAGGACAAAATTTTTTGTCGTGATCAGAATAATGATCTGACAGATATCCTGAAGCACCAGGAACCCATTGTGATACAGTACAGTAATATAATTCATCTGATGAGCATCGATCAAGGTTTTTTTATAGATCAACAGATACGATACCACCGAATTTAACAGATACAGACAATAGATCAGCACCAGATGATCCACGTCCGGGCGATCTTTCATCAGAATATCCAGAAATGGGATCAGGCACAGACCTGCCGCCATGACAAAAAGTGCCGTCATGCGATAAAAGGTGCGGAACATCCGCATCAGAATCTGCTGTTTTTTAATATCCCCTTTTGCGATCGGGGCATACAATGCATAAGTGATTGCCGTTCCCACACCAAGCTCGGATAACGACAAAATATTCAAAATATCGGTGAACAAGCCGTTAATTCCGACGTAACCTTCGCTGAGCATTCTCGTAAAAACAACTCTTGTAAAGAATCCCATCAGAATTGCCGAAACCTGTGCCACAAACGCTACACTTGTATTCATAACGGAATATTCTGTTCTTGATTTTTGTTTCACTCTTCACGAATCCTTTCTTTTTAGGTATAATAACATGATGCCAGAATTGTGGGAGTACGAAGTACGGAACAATTCGTATGGCATCTTTTGACCCCAACATCATAACATGAGCCAAAAGACAAATAGACATAAAATCCAAAAGGAGCTAAACCATTTTATGAAAAAAAAATTATCTTTCTGGGGCAATATCGCCGTCTTTACTCTGTGCGTTGCACTGGTAATCGCAGCTTCTTTTTATGCCCTGTCGGTGCGGCAGCTGAACGTTGTCTATACACCGGCAGACTCAAAAGAATCTACAGCGGATATTACAAACCCTTTCTGCGGTTTCTATAAGATAAACGGTTATGTACTTGCCGAGGATAAAACTGCCAGGGATGCCGACATCTGGTGCCAGAGAAGCTGTAAGGACACTACGTACCCTCTCATGCTTCTGGAGATCAATCTGCGGAATTATGCTGATCAGGATCTCAGTGCCAACGCTCTTTCGCAGCTTAACCGCATTTTTAAGATCTGCGAAAAGAAGAAAAAACAGATCATTCTTCGCTTTCTCTATGACTGGGACGGCAAAGCCCAAAAAACGGAGCCTTCTGATTTTTACCGCATCAAAAACCACATCCAGCAGGTTTCTGCCACAGTAAATGCCCATGCCGACTGTATTTATATCCTTCAGGGACTTTTTATCGGCAACAATGGCGAGATGAACAATACCAACTACGGAGACATTGACCAGATGCGTCAGCTTGCAGAGACACTGGCAAAGAACATTTCGCCTTCGATCTATCTTGCTGTGCGTACCCCGGCTCAGCTCCGCGGCATTCTCTACAGCCGTACACCAATGGCAGGCCAGAGCGACGAGGGGAGCCTTGCTTCCAGACTGGGACTTTTCAATGACGGTATGCTCGGCTCTGTCTATGATCTCGGTACATACGATGATACACCACTGACTTCCGCCAGTGAATTTAACGAACAGGGCACAAGGAGCGAAGAACTTCTTTTCCAGAACAAGCTCTGCCAGTATGTTCCAAACGGCGGTGAAGTCACGATCGATAATAAATACAATAACCTGGACAATGCCATTTCGGATCTGTCCACAATGTGCGTATCGTACCTGAATTCGGATCACGATCTTGCCGTGCTGAATAAATGGAAAATTTCTACTTACACCGGCTCCGGCGTATTTTCCGGATGCAGCGGTTACGATTATATCCGTGCCCATCTGGGCTACCGCTACTTTATAAAATCATCCAGCCTGGATTTCCATGCCTTTATGAGCGACAAGGCCTCTCTGTATCTTACGATTGAAAACGTCGGTTTTGCCCCGGCATACCGGCAGTTTGATACTGCTCTGATCCTCACGAACCAGGAAACAGGCGAGTCCAGACGGATGAAAACAGAGATCGACAACCGCTCGATCGCCGGCAGCGATCAGTCTGAGTTTAAGATTGAACTCGATGTACGCTCTTTTGCAAAAGGCACTTATCAGATGAATCTGGAAATGAAAGATCCCTACACCAGACAGGTCATTCATTTTGCAAACACCGGTTCCGAAGAGAGTGCCGCCGTTTCTGTCGGAAGACTTGTGATCCCATGATGAAACAGGACTCAGCTCTTACCGTTCCGACAGAACTCTTTCTGGCTTTATACACTGTGCAGACTTCCGATCAGCAGGCGGTCTGCACTGTTTTTATTTGCAAAAGAAATGATTTTTCCGTCTTTTTTTCTGCGGATCTGAAGAAAAATATTTCCTTTCATTGCCCCGGTCTCTGTCTCCACTTTGTATGTGCTTCCGCCATGCCACTTCTGCACTTCTTCTGACAGCAGCATCTCTTTTCTTTCTTTTTCATTTTCCTGGATCAAAAAAAGCTGTGCCTCCTGAAACAGGGAAGCGAATCCGCAGTTTTCCACTTCAAAAACAAACTTTATTTTATCACGTTTTGGCACCTGCATTTCCACTTTTTTCAGAACAAAACGATACCCGAGGTGGGCACTGACGTATTCATAAAGCGTTTTGCCGCTCCAGATGCCGTCTTTGCCGCAGCTCTGTGCTTTCCACTGATCCAGGATTCTCGTATCATGCACCAGATTCAGATAAGCAAGATGCATCTTTTGCATCTCGAATATCACCGCTTTTGCATCCTTTGTAAGGATCTGATCTGCCCTGTCCGGATCTGCCTCAGCGATCGCCTCTCCGCCACACGGGAAATCACGGCTGATCTGTTCGATAAATTCCAGCTCTTCCTTTCGGCTCCACGGCTTTTCCCATCCGGCCGCCTCACGCATCATCGTGCCAAAAGTCCCAAGATGCGTTGTCGATCCGAAAATCCCGTCATCAAACAGACCTAAAGCCTTCCATTCCCGTTTCTGAAATTTCTCTTCCGGGATCAAAGTACGCCACTGTGCCGGTGTCCGCACTGCCACACGAATCTTGTCTGTGGTATGTATTTTCAGCATATCCCACATCTGTCTGATATGTTCTTCCGTCAGATATGCCGAGGTATGCATCTCTCCCCAGCTTCCCACCAGAAAGCCCTGAAAAACAAGAACACTGTGCTTCTCTTTTTCCAGCACTTCCCCGATCTGTATGAGATGCGTCAGAACCAGCTCAAAACTTTCTGGCTCCGCCTCCAGCCCTTTTCCTTCCCGGTCGTATACGGGACGCAGGATCACATCTTTTTTATGTGATGCGAAAAAATATAAAATCGTTTTTATGTTATAAATTGCCTGTTCATCCAGCGGTTTTTCACGGAATTTCTGAAGATCCAGCAAGACAAGTGCCAGTGTTTCCTGCTCATGCAGACTCCATTTTAACTCCTGTGGATCGATTTTTTCTTCCACCGGAAAGGTATAGATCTCGTACCATCCTCTCTCCGGATTTTCGTAGAGGATTTCTTCTCCTTCTTCCAGAACTTCCTGTGAAAATTCCCAGGCTTTTTTTTTCTTCCAAAATCCAATCATATTTGCTTTTATCCTCATATCTGTCCCTTATTTTAAAGTAAAGCGGACATTCACAATCCGCTTCTCTGCGTTCAAAAACTGCACATCTTAATTATCGTTAAACCGAAACATCTGAAGGACATCTTCTTTTTCTGCTGTCAGCTTTTCTGAGGCTTTCTTGCCATACTCCCGACATTTCTCTTCGTCTGAAAGAAGTTCTTCGATCCCTGCACTGATGCCTTCCGGGGTCAGCTGGCACATTTTTCCGTCCACGCCATCAATGACCTGCTCACGATTTCCGCTGCAGTCTGACACCAGTAAGGTGCATCCCAGAATCTGTGCCTCCTAAATAGCAATACTTTTTCCCTCAAACAGCGTCGCATGTACATATAAGTCACACTGTGCATAGTAAGGATAAGGATTGGTCTTTGCCCCAAGAAGAATAAAGTCATCTTTCAAGCCAAGATGGTTGATCTTTATCTGAAGCCTATCCCTTAACTCACCCTCACCGAGTATATACCATTTTGCTTTTACACCATGATCTTTCAAAATCTTCATGGCATCAATAGCAATATCATAGGCCTTCTGTGCCGTCAGCCGTCCAACCGTCAGGATCCGCTTGCCATCGTAAGCATCCTCAAATCCTCCTGCCAGTTTTGATTTTCGGATAATTTCTTCGTTATCCAGAAGATTATGGAACACACCAGTGTAACTTCTACACTCCGGATAAACTTCCAGAAAACTCTTTTTTACTTCATCGGATACCGTAAACACCCGATCAAAATTCAGATAGCAATCCCGATCCAGACTGCGGCTGTAGCCTGCATAACTGTAATCTACATGCAGAAACGTAACCTTGCGGTCTGCCCGGATATGATCATGGATATAATATGTTGATCCGCCCTCCAGAAAGGCAACTGCCATATCATAATGTCCATCGATCACCTGTGTGCTGTCCGCCATCACCCTCCAGAGCAGCTTATCCGGATAAAGCTTTCCTTTTTTCAGCATTTCTGCCATATTTTTGAGCATATATCCAAGATTTTTGAAAATAGCTCCTCTCACAAAAAGACGTTTGAAGATCTGCCGGTTCAGAATATGCTTTCCCTTTTTCGATAAAACCGACGCATCCGAATAAGATTGATTTAAAATTTTCACCTGTTCCGGGACCTGATGGATCAGTTCTCCCTGTGCCAGCAGTACATAAAGTGAAACTTCATATTCATTCTCAGGAAATCTTTTCAAAAGCTCCAGCAGAGCTTTCTCTGCACCTGCACCACCAAGTGTGTTGATTACAAACAGTACCCTTTTCATGATTCTTTCATCCTCTCTTCTGTATCTCCCTGATATCGATCAAATACTTTCGGCGACGGGCAGGTACCTTTGGTTCTCTTCAACAAATGTCCATTGCAGAAAATATGAATATCCAGATTTTTTTCCATATTTCGGATCCTCGCATAGGCAACGCTCCATCCGACAAAGCAGCCAGCCACCAGACCAATTCCATACCAGATTTCCGAAAAATGCGTGGAAATGATGCTGCCGATCATAGTGGACAGGCAAAATGACAGACCGGTCATCACAGATCCTTTCAGATCATTGAAATAGTATAAAAATATAATTTCCGCATACATCAGAAAGAGAATGAAGTATCCGGCTGTCAGACAAGGATAAATACGCATGGTCATACCTCCAAATCCAAGCCTTGGAAGAAAGATCATACAAAACAAAAATATAACAAGTGTAATAATAAACTGTACACGGGCAAGGCTCATCAACTCCTCAGCCAGCATACGGAACATTCTTTTTTTGGTAATTTCAATATCGCATCCTCTTCCGCCGATCACGGCTTCCGAGTAGGCTTTGTATCTCTCATGAAAATGCATTTCCACACGGCTGATAAAAATGACACTCGCCGAAATATTCGTGAACATCGCCAGACAGGTTGCCATATCATACGGCTGCACACAGACAAAACTCCGAACTACGATCATCCGCAGATCCGTCGTCCAGAAAACAAAATTGTGGATATACAGTCCGAGCGTATACAGAAAGTTTGTCGCAACCAGCGGCCAGTATTCTTTAAAATATCCAAACACCGCCCGGTAATTTCCACTGTTCTCACGGAAATAACTTCGTACCACCGAAAACTCCAAAGCCGCGATCAGCCAGAATCCGATCGTCAGTGCCAGAAGCATACTGTAGGTGATGCTTTTATGTAACCCACGCACAAACCAGAAGGACAACAACACCGTGACGGTCATTCCAATGATAAAGAAGAACGAAATCTTCTTGTAATCCTTACAGATGGACAGATAAAGCATCGAATAAAATACAAATACCAGTGCGATAAATCCACAATATCCGGTAAAAACATAAATGATATCCACTTTTCCGATAAGATATTCATGAATACAAAACGGAATTCCGACCAGAGAACTCAAAAGAATATTTAAAAACAGTCCGACATAATAGCATGCCATAATGTCCGCATACGTTTCCTCATAGATCACGTCCGACATATACTTTGACAGCACCGAGTTAAAAGGCGATGCCGTCAGCAGTGCAAAGATAAAGATATAAAGCACCGTACAGGAAAACAGCTCCCTTGTCACATATCCGACCGAAGAAAAATCGAGGAAATATTCCATGATACACAGTGCACCGATGACCGTCAGCATCGGAGCGATGGTCATGACGGTGCTGTAGCCCATACCGATTACGTCGGTTGTCAGGGTATTTTTTCCATATATGTTATTTAATTTAACACCTATACCAGCCATAGCTTCTTTCCCTTCTTTTTCTATCTGATCTCAAAAGGCTTCTCTGTCCATTCGATCTGCTGCTGATCTGCAAACTCCTTGTAAATATTCCGGTAAACCTCTTTCATCTGCTCAATCTGGTAAAACTGTTTTACTCGTTTGTATCCGGCCTCTCCCATCTGCTCCCGCAGTTCTTTGTGCCAGGCGAGCGTCACCATCGCCTCCGCGATCTCCTCAATGTTCATGATATGTGTCAGGATTCCGGAATCTCCAAATCCGTCATTCACTCCGAAAAGCAGTTCCCGACAGTTTCCGACATCTGTTGCAACGACCGGCTTGTGTGCCGCAAAACTCTCCAGAATGGTCAGCGGCTGACCTTCACTGATACTGGTAAGCAGCGTAAAATCCATTTTCCCCAGATAATCCCGGACATTGATCCTGCCCGTAAATTCCACATCCGAAACATTCAGAGCCTTTACCAAATCAAAACATTCCTGTGCATATTTTTTGTCTTCATCCGTTGGTCCCATGATCCACAGTTTCAGATTCGGAACTTTCTCTTTCGCAAACGCAAACGCCTGGATCATCGTCTTGACATCCTTGATCGGTGCGACACGCAGCACTGCTCCGGCATTGATCCACTGCTCATCCTCCCTGGTTTTTCCCGGGATATCTGTAAGGTTCGCCATATTGATCCCGTTTGGTGTCACCCGGATCTTCTCCGGCGGACAGCCAAGATCGATCTGCAGAAGTTTTGCACGTTCATAGAGGCATGTTACCGTATCTGCTTTCTGATAAGCCAGAAGCGACATCTTTTTGAACTGCTCAATCCAGATATTTTTGTAGACACCTTTGACCCAGTTTGCCTTGATCAGCTCCTCCTCTCGCTCTCTGGTGTAAATGCCATGCTCAGAGATCAGAAGCGAACTGTTATGGAAATGCTTTGCCATACTGCCGAGCACACCGGCATATCCGGTTGCCACGCAGTGATAGAGATCTGCCTGCGGCACTTTCATCTTCAATGTCCAGAAAAGCGGCAGATAGATCGATCGCATCGTCCACAGGAAATCCGAAAAAACGATATTGGCATACTGTCTTTTATAACACTCCCGGACAATCTGAAAGAAATCCGGTCCCATCAGAAGATCATCCACCGACACGCCTTTTCGCTGGAACAGATCAAAGATCACACCCCATTCGATTTTCCGGTTCATAACCAGATTCGTCAGTTCGGTGCGTTCCTTCTTCGAGAGATGGAAACGCTTTCGTACTTTTCGCTCTCTCTCTCCTTCTTCCCACTCGCAGTCCTCCAGATACAGTTCATAGACCTGCGTCAGATTCTCCGGCAGTTCATACACAAACTTGCCTCGCACGGATCTGTTTGCCACGATCGTCAGCAGAATAAATTCAATATTTGGAAATGACTTGATCATGCTGTTGATCCAGCCGGAAACGCCTCCGACCACATAAGGATAACAGCCCTCTGCTACAATACAAACCTTCATGTTCTTCCTCTTCTTTATCACTGATGCCGGGAATCATAGGAAAGCCCCGGTTCGTCAACCTGCATCTTTACGGTATGATCTTCCGCATGGATCAGATAAGCATCTTTTTCAATCTTTGTCTGACTTCCGCCTTCGATGTCCTCGATCTTTTCTCCGTGCGTCCGCAAAATAAACCAGCTGTCCGCTTTTGTCGTATTTAAAGTGATCACATTTTCTTCCCGCGATTCCGTATAATCCACATTCAGGAAGGTACGCACCCTCCGGTCGCTCTCGGAAAGTGTCGTCGCCGTAAAACAGTTAAATTTATTCCAGTAGGTCAGAAGATTGCTCGCAAATCGCCTCTCCATGATCTCCCAGCGGTCTTTTTCGTTCTGCGGCCAGAAAATATCCTGCAGATTCAGCATGATATTCGTATACCCCAGTGCACTTTGAATGCTTCGCATGCGAAGATCCGCACTGTATGTATAATGCATGCCATCACCGACTACCGACTGCAGTGTGATCGAGTCCGAAGCATAGGACACGACCGGATGCTTCTCGGTATACTCACAGATCAGCGTACTGACATTTTTCAGCAGCTTTATCTCTGATAAATTCAGCACATCGGTAAGATCCCGTTCTTCCGCAAATGCTGCACCATAGCGATAATCACTGTTTGCATTTGCAAAAAATTCGCCGTCACGATCCACTTTTTCCTCCAGCGAATCTGCACTTTTATATTCCATGGAAAGACCTGCTTCGGCACTTTGCTCCTTGAACTGTTTCAGATAAAACTCCAGGAACTCACTGTCCGGCTCAATCCCGTCTTTATAATCTGCCTGGGGCTGGATAAAGCAGGTCATCTTCAGGTCGCTGTGTTCCACAATGGAGATCAGGGTCGGCCAGATAACATCACGTCCGACTCCGGTCACCGACTGACTGTACAGCTCCATCATTTCCGCATTATTTTCATCCGCAAATCCCGGGAAATTGACCATCGACAGATTCTGTGCATTTACGATCGGATAAATGCTGTACTCTGATGCCTCTGTCAGCATTCCATCCAGAATCCCGCTGGCCGTGCTGTCTTTTAAATAATCGCCGACCACTGCAAAAATACTGCCCCGGTACATACCATTTCTCCAGATCAGCGTCGGCAAATCTTCATTTTTGATATCCCTGCTGGTTTCTTCCTTAAACATTCCGACCATATAGGTCTTGGTGCCGCTTCCAACCTGATACCACGGCACATCGAGCGTCAGATCCTGCCTGTCTTTCTCATTCTCTTTAACCGGCGTTTCATAGATCTGTTCACCGCCAAGAAGCAGTCCTTCAAATAACTTTACACCATTAAGCTTTACTTTTTCTGAAACAACCTTACTGATTCCGAGAAACTGCATCAGTTCCTCATTATTTTCAATCAAAGCCGGATCTTCCAGACATCCGAAGACAATGATCGCTCCCCGTTTCTGAAAACGCTCCAGGCAATCCAGATCTTCTCCCTGTGCATACTTTTCTGATTCCAGAATGATCATTTCCGGAAGATGAGCCTTGCTTTGAATGTATTCGTCCATGGATTTAACGGAAAACATATCCCACTTCACATAGTCCGCCCATCTCTTTACCTCCGTTCCCATAGCACCGGAAACATCGCCGATAAAAAGCACGCTTTTTTCCGAAATGAGTAAAGACAGATCCTTTCTTTCTGCCTTCGACTGTTCGATGACCTCTTTTCCGTCTGCTTTTCGCTCAGACAGACTGGCATTGGCATCATACTGGTTTGCCTGATCTCGCAGTACCATGGAAAACTGAGTCAGGAATAACAGTACAACCATCATAATCACAATACTGAAAAATTTTCTTTTTGAAACCATACTCTATTTTCCTGCCTCCTGTTTTCCGGATGCATCGCTCTGTTGCTGCGTTTCATTCGTTGCTTCACTCTGTTGCTGCGTCTCATCCTGTGTATCTTCGGCTGTCTCATCCTGCATCTTGTTCTGATTGTATCTGTAGTCTATCGCAAAATCATACTGATGATACATATTCTGCTCGATCTTATAGCAGATGAACTTATTGTCCTCATAATAGACCTTCATTTCATTCGGATAAAGCTCCATAAACGCCTGTGCCCAATAATACATTCTGGACATCACGATCCATCTTCCTTCTCCCTGATACATACCGATGCCGCCCACATTCGGCAGGGAACGGCTGGCTCCCTTTCTGGAGATCGATTGACCGCTCTTTGCATAAGAAACCGCATAATCGCCTGGAATTTTTTCAATAAAGAAATAAACCGTTTTGGTCGGAATGATGACTTTCGTATTTTTTTCCAGAGTTTCCATTCCACGCAGAAACGTAATCGTCTCATAATGCCATCCGTGATCCAGTCCCATCTGCGTCTCATCGTTCGCCGATACGATCGTCCAGGTCTTATCTTCATTTTCATGGATAATATTGCTCAGGCAGGTGATCGCTCCATTCATCACAAAACCGCTGGAGAAATCGGACTGTTTGATCATATGATTCTGGAACATTCCCATCAGAACCGCTGCCGTAACAGCCAGCGACACAGCATTCCTTACCAGCCGCAGTTTCCGCAACGGCAGCACCATATACAGCAGTCCGTCTGCCAGTGCCGTAAGAGCCGCACTGAGCAGATAAACATAATAAATACTGCATCTTGCTCCATCCATCAACGGCGGCAGTCCAAACACGCCTGCACACAGCAAAATGGTCACAATCCACATACAGAATCCCATGGACATCAGCATCGCTCCGTATTCTGTCTGCCTGAAAACACAGAATATAAATCCAAGCAAAAGCAGCAGTGCAAAAGATGCCAGGATCATGTAACCGATATTTTTCACATCCAGTTTAATAATAAATTCCAGGATTCGACTGCTCATTTCCGATAAAGCATTTTTTGCTTTCCCCGGAATTTTTCGAATTTTTTCACCAAAAGATACTTTTGGCACGGCCGGTGCCGTGGTTTCTGTCTGCGTCTGTCCGCCGCTTTCGTTCTCCTGTGCAGACGGCAGATCACTGACATCAATTTCCATAACCGTACCATCCGGCTTCACAACCCGCACCGTATTTTTGTCATCTCCGGTGGAGACTTCTAATGTTTCTGCTTCGTCTGTCTCTGCCTCTGTCTCTGTCGAAGAAGAACTTTTGCCTCCATTGATGACACTTAAGCCCCATCCGAGGGAACCCTGAAGCGGCGTTCCGGTCGCAAAAGCAATCCCCATCGGCAGCACCGCCAGAAAAACGCTGCAGATTCCCGTAAACATGATACGGCGAAAATATTCTTTACGCAAAAAGCAAAAACAAAATCCGCACGCAATCCCGATGCAGCACAACCCGGCGATCATCGTGCCGTAAAAATGGATCGCCAGTGTCAGAGAAAACGCCATCGCAAAGCACTGCAGCGTAAGCCTCGTCTCTTTATCCGCCAGTTTCTGTTTCGGTATCTGAAAAAACCGGATCAGGAAATAAATGGAAGGGATCACAAAAATCATACCAAATTCCTGCGGCAGAGTCGCATAAAATCGTGAGTAAGTCTGACCGGACCAGAAATTTCCAAGCAGAAATACAAAAGTTCCGATGTATGGAATGTATTTTGTTTTGCAGAGCTGCTTCAGCATCGCCAGCAATACCAGATGCATAAAGATTACCTGAGCAAAAAAGAACTGGCATAAGATCACATACGTATCAAAGCGAAAGACTGCATGCAGATAATAGATCATGCAGTGAAAACCAAACGGATAGACACCTTTCGCAAAAATCTTTCCTCTGCTCATCTCATTGATCCAGCTCATATGCACCGGGATATCCGATGCACGATAACCATAGACTAAGATAATCTGTCTTCCGTAGATCCAGCACAGACACACTCCGATTCCCAGCAGAAGCATACTCTGGATCGGATTTTTCACAATATGACGATAGAAAAATTTCGCCAGCCTCTTTATTCCCGCTGCACATTTTCCAAGGAAAAGAAAAATTGCTGATTTTAATTTCATTCTTCCTCTCAGAAGTTTGCCAAACAGATGCCAGGTATTTCCCGCCTGCTGCTTTAAAGGAATCCGATTGACTCTGCCTCCGATTACAATACTCAATACCGCAGTCAGCCCGGCAAGCGTAAAGAAATTTGAAATATGCAACAGCTGCAGTAAGAACACAATATTGATAATATAAAAATTACCGAAGGTGTAACACATCAGAAACTGTTCTGCCAGACTTCTGCCCCGCAGGATCCTGCGGAACATCAGTGCCGGAAGTGCCAGTGTCACACCCGTATAGGCTGCAAAAATGCCCAGAAATCTTAAAATTACCAGTGTTGTCATTGACATATCATTTCATCCTTCTGCATTACATAAATATTCGGATCAGTTCCAGTGTTTCTTTATCAATCGTGATGTCCGAAGCCTTCAGCTCATTCATGACACGGAAAAAATTCTCCTTATCCCCATTGGAAAAGAACAGTTTCAGCTGGCAGGTATAGCTCGAGAGCACTCCTGGATACTGCTCCATGGAACGCTGTGCCCACTTGCCGCATTTTTCATAATCCGGAATCTCCATCAACCTTGCACACAGTTTTTCGTAGACCACACTGCTGATCTTTTCCGGTTCCAGACTCCAGGCCTTCTCAAGTACCTCATCCATTCGCTCAATCATGGAATTTTGTTCCAGATTTGTCAGAATTTTCTGTTCCAGGATCGGATTCATATACTCGATCAGCTCAATGCAGTGCTGCACCTGCTGTTCATCCTCCATCTGGCTTAACTGATACTTCTCCTGTACGTTCTCTCGGAATTCTCCGAGTACATCCTGAAGGATCGAAGCTGCATAATGTGCTGTCTCCGTATCCTCATTATTCAAAGCCAGTGAGATCGAAGACAAATATTTTCGATAATCTCCCCGGATCACATTCATCATAAATGTACGAAGGCTCTTTTTGTCCGTAACCTCCAGGGCCTCTTCGATGGAAACCATATTTCTTCCCCGCTCTTCATCCGGAGGAATAAAGGTTTTGACTCTCTCTTTGCTGAAAACAACATCTGAAAGATCCATCGCCTGTGACATAAACAGCTTGTACAGCAAAAAGGCTGCACAGAGAAACGTCGGTCCGACCACCGGGCATAAAAGCATCACGATCGCCTTCATCCATGTACTGAGATTTTTTTCTTTTCCTCTCAAATGGTTCCAGATCACATAGATCACAACCACAATAAAGTTTATCACAAGTAAAAATATAAAAAATTTCATTCTCCGGGACATACTTTATCTACTCCACAATTTCTGTACGATATCCATTCTCCTCAAATCGCTTCTGAACGATCACGGCATTTTCCTGACCGGTATTAGCAAGCAGCACATAAAGCTGATCATCTTCCATAATACCGATGTAATCACTGTCTCGCATCTTTTCAACCATTTTCCGGCCAACCTCCTGATACTGTTCCGGCTGTACACAGACTTTCAGCAGCGTACATTCTACCAGGTTCTTTTCTTCTGCTTTCACATAGGCCTGAACCAAAGACTCAAACGCATCTTTTTCCAGAATACGGGAGCCATGGCTGTAACGCTTTTCTTCCAGGGCCTGTATATATCTCTGTGCCCGCAGCACGGCATTCTGGATCAGGTAGCTGACAACCGTCAGGAAGTTTGCCCGTCCAAGTGTCATCTTCTCCCAGTTTAAGCCCCAGAGCATAATGACCATCTGCAGTTTTCCATCCTCATAGATGCCCCGTACCATAAGCGGATAACGTTCATCCATCGTTTTATTGATATACACCTTTTCTTCCAGAAGTTCATCATAGATTTCCGTCATTTCACGGTAGCGGATGGAGTTTCCAAGACTTCTCGCCTTTTCCGAAGATGCCGAAAAGAGACGTGCATAATCATCATTCACCACACTGTAAAATGCCACATCTTTTGTTTCCATCAGTTTTGTGAGCATTTCAACCGCATGGAAGACAACCTTATCCGGCATACTCTGATCCAGCTGTCTTGTGATACTGTAAATCTTTCCAAGACTGTCTTTCTGGCCGACCAGCTGCTGCTCCATGACCTCTCGCACACGCACGTTGCTCTCGTTGATATCACGGATATCCACGATCTGCCTTGATAAATGCTCCTCCAGCTCCGCACTCTCCGCCCGCATCGTACGGATCTGATCTCTCATATAGCCCACAACCAGTCCCAGAATAAACAGCTGTGCGATCCAGACATAAGTGTTATAATCTAAAAGTACCTCAAAACCGGTCCTCGTATACATCTGCCGGAACATATATCCGGCTACCGCACAGATTGCCGAGAACGTTGCCTGCTGTTGTCCGTACACGATTGCAAACAGCAGCACATAGAGCAGAAAGGGGTCCAGATTTGCAAAATACTGACTGCCGACCGTTCGGTTATTGAGCATGAAAAACGGAATAAAACAGATCAGGTTCTCAATAAACGGTACCAGTGCCCGCACCAGCCATTTCCATTTCTCCCAGAGGTTTTTCAGGATGGATCCCTCTTTATCTTCATTTACAAATACATTCTTGTGCTTCTGCATATAAAGAGCCATCTTTTCAATGGTCTTTTTGCAGTCGCAGAATGTGTAAACATCAAATTCTTCTTCAAATTTTCTTCCGGAAAGCACACATCTTCCGTTTTTCCCCGGTGTCGTCACGATGTTTGCTTCACTTTGCATCGCCTGCAAGATCCAGGATGCCAGCTCTACCTCATTTACCACATCATTGGATGACAGATGATAGATCGAATGTACCCTTTTCTTACTTTTTACTACCTTGTAAATATATTCCACAGCATCTTTCTCGTACAACATCGAAAAGGTGTGGTTCTCGTCCGCTTTGATATATCCGTCACGCAGATACTCCAGACACATACCCGCACAGATATTGTTGATATCATTTTTATCCTTCGGAATACTGTACAGATGATCCAGCCGCAGAAGCGTGATATCCAGTCCCCGGTTCACCCGGAAATTCTCACACAGCTCCTCTGCCTGTGACAACGCCGCCGGGCGTATTCCATATCCGGAAAATTTCTCTCCTTCTGTGATATCATCCGGATAATCGCCACTGAAAACCTCATCCGAAGACAGATAAATCAGTTTGCCTCGGTTCACCACCGAATAGGCCACCAGGATATTCACCATATGCGAAATAAAATGAACCGTCTCACGCTCCTCGCCATTCCAGAGATAGTTCGTGTCAAAAGCTCCCAGCAGGATCGTTACATCCGGATTGACACTCTCGATGATCTCATTAAGATTCTCACTGTCATACGGAAAATCGTACCGTTCAAATACTTTTTCATATTTGCTGTGTTTATATTTATCTCCCGTCAGCAGAAAAACTCTGTGCCCTTCTTTTCGAAGCTTGAGAATGATATTATTCATCAGGCTGCAAGTGCCGCCTACCAACAGAATATTCATACATTTCCCCTTTTTCAGTTAGTTGTAAATCAAAGATTTGCGTTCCTCTTTCGCCTTTTTCTATTCACACTCAAATGCAGACCTCTCCGGAAATCCTTCCGTAAATGCTGCATTGATCTCCGCTTTCGCCTTTTCAAAATCAATGCCGTGATTGCTGTCATTGACACAGGCAATTTTTCCTGTGTGCTTTCTGATCATTCTGAGCAGCTTTTCATTGTGATCTGACACATCAAAATATTTACAGAGCCAGTAGCTGTTTTTATTCACAAAATCACCGCTGAGCTTCTGCCATTCTCGGATCACATACTGGCTGACATCCTCCTTGTGACGAAACGGATGGCTGCACACCTTCCTCAGAAGCTCCGGCTCCGCCTGCCACAGCGTCTCATACGTGCTCTTTTTGAGCGGCGACGGGCCATGTACCGTATAAAAGCCCGTAAACCTCGGAAAAGCCATCTCCATCACATTATAGCAATAATACTTCAGTGGGTAGCCCACATGAAAATAAGCTCCCGGCTGCTTTTTCATATTTTCATACTTATCAAAATGCTTTGCCAGTAGTATCGCATTATTTAAATAAATGTAGGACATCACTTCATTATCCTTATTCGCCACCACCGGCTGCAGAGCCAGCATATCCACCGGTTTCCCGTGTTTGAAAAAGTGCGTCGGTTTTACTTTATTTAACAAAAACATATCATCATTAAAATACAGAAAATGCTCCGACAGTCCCTCAATCCTGTGAAAATTCCACTCGATCGTATGCGAATTAAACGTCGGCAGAAACTCCTTCGGAATAAAATCCTCATGCTTTACGATATGCAGCTTCGGGTGATCCACATTCAGCCATTCCGGTACATGTCCCCAGGTAACAAAATGGATCTTCCTCACCCACGGTGCATACTTCTCAACGCCCCGGAACCAGTACTGCAGGTTGTCCCAGTCCCGGTAACGCTCCTTCCTGCCATCTATATGACCGCCCAGTCCCTGAGCAATCAGCGTCTTATCCTTTTCTTCCTGCCATTTTTGGTCATTTCCATCTACCCAGGTAATTACAAAATCTATTGGTTCTTTTTCTCTCCTGTTCACTTTTTTCTCACCTTCAGTTAAAAAATGCCTCCGCCATTCCCCTGTCATATATTACATTTTTTTGCTTCCGGCATTTCGTTTCTTTTTCTCTGGTATCACACTCTTTTTCATTTATATTCCATCTTATTTGCTAATTAGTATAACATAAATTTGCTTTCTGTTTTCACAAAATTTAATACAATTTTGCAAGAAATTTTTTCATATTCTTTTAAAAAATTATCTTTTTTTTCACATTATCCGAATTTATACTTTTTATTGTTTTACAGTCAAGCGGATATTCGCAATCCGCTTTGTTACTTGCTCATAACCAAATAACTGCTCCGCAGTTTATCAGAAGGCGCTTGCACTCCTCCTGATACAAGCAAGTCCCCACCCACTGCTTATTGCTTTTCTCAATTGAAGCAGGGGACTTACTTGATTTGGTTAAAAAACAATCAGATTCATGAAACAAAAAAAGAAAAAAAGAGAATCCGTTTATCCCAGATTCTCTTTCACTGCCGCCCATGCTTCCAGAAGACGTTCCATCTGCCATGCCGCATTCGCCGGACTTGTCGATGGCAATTTTACGATCTCCCTTCCCGTGATCGGATATGCATATTTCTGATACAATTCATAAGCCTTCCCGCCATTTGCATAAATCTGCCGGATCGGTGCATGATCTAAAACCCTTGACAGATCTGCCGGAACTACATTTCGGATCGAACTGTCACTCGAACCGATGATATCACACTTCGCGATCACATCCCACACCGCGATATGTTCTCTTAACAAAAAACCTTTCTTCTCCTCCACTGTCCCCGGAACCTCACATCCCGTCAGATTCGCAAGCACCTTCCAGAATCGGTTCTGCGGATGTCCGTAATAAAAATTCTGCTCCCTGGACTTCACTGACGGAAATGTCCCCAGGATCAGCACCTTCGAATCCTCATCAAAAACCGGTTCAAATTGATGAGTAACTGTCTGATATTCCTGCAAAATTATCCCCTCCTTCTTCTTTGGTTTTTCAACTGCATTTATCTTTCATTATATCGCACTTTTTCATTTTTCATATAATGATCTGCAAAGAATTCTCATATTTCCATTCGAAATTTTGCTTTTTGCATTTTTTATTTTCATATATGATGTTCCTGCAGCTCATGCAAATGCCTGTACTTTTCCCTGGTTGCTACACCGCCGCGGATATGACGCTCTGATTTGTTTACATCAAGAACCTCGCGTGCCTGAGCCGCCAGCCCCGCATCAATCTGCCGTAAACGTTCCGTGCAATCCTTATGTACCGTACTCTTGCTGATCCCGAATTTCTTTGCCGCCTGACGCACCGTAGCCTTCGTTTCAATTATATAATACGCAACTTCCACTGCCCGCTCTTCAATATAATCCTTCAAAAAAATCCCTCTGCATGCATCTTTTTACAATGTATGCAGAGGGATTTTGGAGTATGTCTGATTAAACTTTCGCCAGAAACATCTCATTCAGTTTTGCCAGCTTCGCTTTTCTACTTCCTTTCTCAGTTCTTCCGGAAATTCCATTTTAAAAAGTTCTGAAAATAACATCGGCGGTGGTGTTCCTGTTTTTAATATCCACTGCAAGTTTCATTCTGTAGATTGTATCTATGCCTTCATCTTCTTTCGGATCCTCTTCACGCTGAGTATAGAATTGCTATGCACAGAACACCCTTTTGGGGGCTGTGTCTTTAACTGCAAGGGTGGATTTGGAACTTGCATCTATTAGTGATGTGCACTGCAAGGCACACAAAAAAGGAATCCCGCCACAGGCAGAATTCCTTTTTTTGTTATCAGGCTTATTTTATTATTTTTCTTCTGATCCATATTCCAAACAGAATCATCCATGCTCCAAGAAATGCTATGATATTCCCAACAACATTCGTACTGTCCGCTGTATTTACAGCCTTTACGGTGCTGCCCGCAGCTGTCGCTGAAGTTCCGGCAGCCTTTGTGATGCCTGACTTCTGGCTGCCATTTCCATTGGTATTTTGCGTATTGTTCTGGTTGTTATTGCCATTGTTATTGTTATTGTTTTTGTTTTTGTTATTGTTCTTGTTATTGTTTTTATCATTGTCTTTATTATCGTTCTGGTTGTCAGCATCTGTTTCTGATTCCTGAGCATTTCCGCCATTGTTATTATCCGACTTATCTGTCTCCTGATACACCACTGCATAATCCGCATAATCTTCCATTTCAAAGGTAATGGTTTTTGCTTTCGCATCATAACCAGTGCTCAGCACTTCCACATTTCCACTCTTATTACACAGGATAAAATAAGCACGTTCTTTTTTACTGTCCTGATTCTGAAGACTTGCCGGAATCTGCAGTGTAAGCTTTATTTTTCCTGTTTGTGAAACTACAGTTCCCTGATCCATCACACCATTTTCTGTCATATATTTTACCAGGCTGGTTTTAAAGCAGGTTCCAGGTGTATAACCTTTTTCTGCTGCTTTTTTCCGCAGCTGTGTTCTGGATTCTTCATCAAGCGAAGCTTCATTCCGGATGCGAAGCAGCAGCTCCATGGATGCACCGTCTGCTATCTGTGTCAGCTCATCCGCCGTAATATCACCGGCAGCTGCCAGTTTTTTGATAAATTCTGCCTCATCTGTCATAAGCATCACGGCAGCTGTATCCTGATCCTGTTCGATCTTTACAGAAAAAGTCCCTCGTCCTATCTGCACTTTTCCGTCTTTATCTTTTGTAATCTGGCTCATGTTAACCGGTGCTACTACGTAAGTCCATTTTCTGCTTCCGGTAAAATCCGTTCCTTCTTTTGCTGTGACCTTCATCGTATACACACCGGCTTCTGTTGCCTGGTTTCCGGTCACTTCATAATCATCCTTTGCGACTTCCAGGTTTCCTGTCATCACTTTAGATATCTCCTGCGTCTGCTGCTGACCGGTATACTTTAATACATCTGCCAGTTTTATATCTGCGTCTGCAATCGATTTTGCTGCAATCGTAATATGCAGAACTTCCGATCCGATCAGATCATTGTGATTACTGTCACCTGTAATTTTATAAGATACATCATAAGTTCCTGCATGTACTGCGGATGGAATTTCTTCTGTCCATTCTCCATCACCCAGCTTATAGAGCAAAGTGGCATTTGGGGAAGATCCGGCATCGATCAGTTCCTGTTTGTTTCCGGAATAAACCAGATCTGTTTTCGCCTGCGGTGCGGTAATCAGTTGAAAATCTGCTTTCTTGATGACAAAAGCAACCGTTGTTTCTGCCGGAAGCTTATAATTTGCATTATTAATTGCAACTGCCCGGGCTGTATAAGTGCCTGCCTCCGTCTGACCGCCGGTTACTGTAATATTGCAGGTATCCCCTTCTGCCAGACCTTTTGCGGCTGCCGTCGGTGTTTTTTCCGTTCCATCATAAATAACTTCCGTATTTGCCCATACTATACTGATTTCTTTCCGGGAAATCGTCACATCAAAATGTTGTTCTTCTGTTTCACCGTGACCTTCTCCTCTGACTGCTTTATAATATACGGTATATGTTCCGGCATTGACGGCGGTCGGCACTTCTTCCTTCCACTCACCATCATTTACCTTATACATGAGCTTTCCTTCCTGCGTTTGCCCGGCTGCTGCCAGTTTCTGAGCTTTTCCGTTATATTCCAGATCTGTTACTGCGGTCGGTGCAGTCACAGAAGCATGATCTACCGTCAGCTCGTATTCTGCACTTGCTGATTGATAGATCTCTGTCTGTGCAGCACGGATAATGATTTTGACCTTTCCCGGTTTCTTTGCGGTAATTTCTCCGGTCGCAGCATCTACAGACGCAATATCCGGGTCACTGCTTTCATAGGAAATCGTTCCCTGAGCCTGCACCGGACGTGCGGTAAGCTTCTCTGTGCAATATGCACTACGTGCACTGCGATCCATTGTGATTGTCTGTTCCTTACGCTCTACGGCCGGATAACGAAGCGTAAATGTAAAAGTTTCTCCATCTTCGCTGAGTCCCTGTCCGTCTTTGACCAGGATCTTTACATTTTTATTCAGATTTATATCAGAGTCTGTATCCAGATAAGTAGTCAGATCTTTCCAGGAATATACTTTTATATCCTGTGCACGGAAAGTCTCATCAAAATGTCTGCTATCAGCTATTCCATCATTGCTCCGGCCTTTTAATATAACCGTCAGTTCCGGTATATCACCGGCTGCCCATTTCTGTTCTGCTGCATTACTATATCCGCCCCATGCTGCTGTTTCTACAGAACAGTCCTCGTGTCGTATCGTTGCATAAGAATCTTTTACAGCCTCACCGATAACCGGTTCATTTGCAACCAGCAGTTTTCCACCGGATGCCACGCGCTGCGTAATGGTAATATATGTGCCATTATACTGTTTTGAAACTTTCAGCCGGAACTTATCATCCTGGCTGTCTGCCAGTTTCACTCCGGACTGGATCATATCTTTACTCTTCTCACTGATTTCCAGTACCTTTTTTCCCTTTACCGGTTCTGTCTGAATCGTAATCGGATCAGTGATCGTTGCTGTTCCATCAATACGGCTGATTCTGTTTTCTTCCGGAATCAGGATATTCTTCCCGTTTGCCGTAAAATTTTCAGTCTGAAATTTACCGGAAAATGTAACATTTTTCAATTCCAGATTCTTCATTGCGGTCAATGTTCCGCTCAAATTGGAATCTTCTGCCTGAACATTTTCAATATTCTGGGCGGTAGACTGGATGCTTCCGCTGCTGTTTTTTATAAGCAGTGTTTTATTTGTACCGTACCCTGCGGCTGTCAGGTTTGCAAGATTCACAGAATCCAGTGTCACGCAAAGATGATCCGCATTTAAATCCAGCTTTGTTGGTGCAAACAAATATGCATGACCTTCCTCACTTTTTATTGTCACACTTTTATCAATCACTGCAGAACTGCTGTAATCGCCAAGAAGTACGATTGTTCCATTTTCTGTAATATTGTTCATTGCACTGCTTATGGTCTTCATGGAAGTTTCTTTCGAAGCACCCAGATTATTGTTATTTCCATTTGCATAATCCACATAAATAACATCATACTGCTTTTTCTGAACGGTTCCTGTGGCATCCAGACTTCCAGGTGAACTGTTGGTGATCGTCCGCATAATGTATGGCGATTTTGGAGATACCGTCAGTTTCAGTGTTCCGTAATCTGTCAGTGTCGGACTTGCCGCACCATCATAAATATCATAACTTCCATTATTCCATTTATATTTAAATACTTTCGAAAGATCCACACCATCAATAATATTGCTGAAAATCGGTGTGATGGTATCTCCAATCTGCATAGAAGCCGGCAGACTGACTGTTGGTTGTTCTGATAAATTTTTCAGAATATTGATCTTATATCCACTTCCGGTTATCATGGTATCCGGTACGGTTCCATAGCTGATATAAGTCTTGGATGTTGTCTGCGAAAAAGTTCCATTTCCCTTTACTGCTGCCGTAAAGAAACAAGCACCTCTTTCAGAAGTTACCTGCATATCCCCCTGATTGATAATGCTGCCTGCCACCACTGCTCTTGACATAAAATCAAATGGACTGATCTGAAAAACAGCTCCGTTTTCAATCAGCATATCTGTTACTTTAAATGTATCCTGATAAACACTCCACTTAAAAACCGCTCCACTCTTAATGACAATCTTCTTGTCTGTTTCTAGGGCATCTGTATAAATAAAATTTCCTTCAATATTGATTGTCTGAACCGCATCATTTTTTAAAGCCTCTGTCAGCTCACTTTTTGTCGTAACACTTACCTCAGATGCATTTTGCAGTGCAATTCCCTTTGTCTTATTTTTCAAAACCTTTGACTTGCTTTCTGTTTTCGGCTTTGTTGCTTCACTTTTTTTCTGCGTTTCCGTTTCCTTTTGTTTTTCGGTTTCTTTACTTACTGTTTTTGTCGGAACTTTTATTTCTTCTGTCTGTGTTTCCTTTTCCGTTTCCAAAGTTTCTGGTTCTTTACTTTTTTCTTTCTCTGCCGCTGCACTCTCTTTTGTCTTGACGGTTTCTGAATCTTTGCTATATGATTGCAAATCTGCATTTTCTGGCTCTATTATACCAAATACTGTCTTTAAAATAAGCTGGCCGAACGGCTAGTATTTCAGGAAAAAACAATGTTTTCTTTACTGTATGGATATGTTAATCTTATTATAAAATATACTCCATCTGTCTTTCTTTTGTTTGCATCCCCATTTTTTCATAAAATTTTTCTGCTGAAGTATTTCCTGCCCATACATTCAATGTCACTTCATAACATCCCAGTTGCTTCGCTTTATTCTTTACGTATTCAAACAGATTTTCACCGATATGCCGACCTCGTGCCTGTTGATCAACACACAAATCATCAATAAAAAAGGACTTAAACGGCACCATATTATTTGAAAAAGGCTGTTCCTTTAGTTGACAAAACGCATATCCTACACAGACATCTGCTTCGTTCACTGCAACATAGATTGGCTTTTCTTCATTTTTCAGAAGTTCTGACAATTCGTTTACCGTATATTTTGTTGTACCTGGAATAAAAATATCCGGTCGTATATCTGCATGAATTTGCAGCACCTGACCTAATAGTTCATTAATTCTTGGAATATCTTTTTCCTCCGCTTTCCTGATCATCATTTTTATCACCTCCACACATACCGCAAGATAGTATTTTTTTGCCGGGTCATTGCTGTCACATTACCTGACCATAACAGAAAAACCGCTGCAAATAACTGCAACGGTTTTACAACAGACAGACTTATGGCAAAATCTCAAGCCAGTAACCATCCGGATCTTTAATGAAATAGATGCCCATTTTTTCATTTTCAAAGCAAATGCACCCCATCTCTTTATGTTTTTTATGTGCTGCCTCATAATCATCCACCTGGAATGCCAGGTGAAATTCACATTCACCCAAATCGTATGACTGTGGATGGTCTTTAAGCCAGGTAAGTTCCAGCTCAAAATCGCTCACATCGTTGCTCAAGTACACAATGATAAAATCATCGGTAGTTTTTCGTCTCACTTCGTGCAGATCAAGAGCCTCGTTGTAAAATTTAATAGACCGGTCTAAGTCTGATACATTATAATTTTCATGAATCATCTTAAATTTCATAGTATTTCTCCTCGTATACATTCTGTGTTTTTAATGCGTGACTTATATTGCGGATATTCAGTGATGAACCGCTGAATTACACTGGCATCATTCCAATAATGCATTGGAAAAACGGCATTGCAATCTATATGTTCAAGAAAATACAAGATCCCATCGGCATAGTGATCTCCCTGCCTTGGATCCAGGGGTACGAATGCAGCGTCAAAATGCATACCCTTTATTTTCTTGATCTCCGCACGGTATGCCTGGGTAAGTCTCTGGTTGTCAGCTTCCGGTTCACCATCCCAATACCAGTCATTTAAGTCACCGGCATGGTAAATAGTCCCTTCCTGCGTCCTGACAATAAATGCAACGCCGCTGTCATTAGATAGTAATGTATGTATCTGTGTACCCTTATCCAGATCATATGTTTTATCGTGATAAACATATGTGATCTTTATGTCTGACCGATGGTTCCTTTTGCGTATATCTTTCGCCAAAACTGCCTGATAAGCCACACCCATATCATCAAGAATTTCAAAAATTTTCGGATTAAAATGATCCTTATGGAAGTGACTGCAAAAGACAACTACTTCTTTTTTCTTGTCAAGAAGCGGCAATTCACCTTTGTAGTAATCAAAAATATAGCAGCAGTCTCTGGACTCAACCAAAAAACCGCTGTGGTCAATGTAAGTTATTTTCATGATATCACCTGCAAAAATGGCATATTTCAAGTCCACCGTTATTATTCTACAGCGTTACGTTAAATTTGTAAAGATAATACAGAAACTCCGCCATATCTTCCAGTGCTCATCCTCGAATTGTGCTTTCCATATGCCAGCATCTTCATCTGCACCCTGCATACGCTCTGTCAGCTGCTGTTCTGTTGTATCATTATAAAGTACTTTAAGTTATCGAGATGGCACCACTTTATCATTCGGCCATGATCTCCTGAGAGCCACATAGGATATTAAAAAGTTTGCAAACCAGCCAGCTGGTACAGCAAGCCAGACAAATGCAATGCCAAAACGCGGTGCAAAAACCAACGCAACAAACAGGCGGATCGCAAGGTTCACCATGTTTGCAATGAGAAACGGGCACATGATTCCAAGACCACGAAGGACTCCATCGGTTGCCATTTTGATTCCCATAAAAATAAAGAAATAACCAAGCCATCTCATATACTCCTCGGATACCTGATAGGCCAGGGTTGTTCCGTCTTTACCAAGAAACAGCGAGGAAATTTGAGTATGCAGTGCTTCAATGACTATAAAAGCAAGAACTGCAAAAAATATATCCAACACCAATGCTGCGTGATACCCTTTTTTGATACGCTCAATTTTCTTTGCACCAAGGTTCTGGGAAACATATGGTGAAACCGCATTGCCGATGGATACAAAAATCAATGAAAAAACATTCTCTACCCGCATCGTTGCCGCATACCCTGCAAGTGCCTGTGTACCGAAAGGATTGACAACTGCCTGTACGATCATCATACCGATGGACACCGTAGACTGCTGAAGAACCGAAGGTACAGCAACTTGAAGCATGGAATATAATTCCTTCCTGTCAAACCAGCCAAAGTGACTTTTATATCGACGCATCCGACTAAGGAAAAGCAAAAATGAAAACACCGCAGAAATTCCCTGTGCTATGAGAGTCGCAAGAGCTGCACCAAACACACCAAGACCAAGTCCGGCCACCATCCAAAGATCCATAAAGATATTTAAGATTGATGAGAATATCAGGAGTCCCAGTGGGATTTTTGATTCACCAATGGAAGTGAACATATTGGAAAGAATGTTATACATAAACAAAAACGGAAAGCCCACAAAATAGATCCGCAAATACAGCACTGCGTCATCCAGTATATCGGCAGGGGTTTGTAATACACTCATCATCGAATAGGAAAAGCGAAACCCAACAACACCAAGTACTATGCTTAGAATCAAAAAGCTGATCAAGGACGTTGACACAATGGTTTTCATTTTTCCATACTCCCTGGCACCAAAATAGCGGCTCACGAGCACACCGGCTCCCAGTGCCACACAAATAAAAACATTGGTCAGGGCTGCACAGGCTCCAACAGCTGCAAGTGCAGCAGAACCCACAAACTGACCAACGATAATGGAGTCAGCCATATTGTATATTTGCTGAAAAAAACTGCCAAGAATCATCGGCATCGCAAAAAACGTCAGTGCTTTAAGAGGCACATCCGTGATCAAATACTCATCTTTTGACATTATCATATTCCTCCACAGGTTTCATAATTTCACTCATTCTTCCTCTCATCAGATTTTATTTTATATATTCAAAATGTAAGTTTTAAATTACGTTATGAAACAATTATATGTATATGCATCTAATAAGTCAAGCTATCGTTTACTTTTAGCAACATAAATGATATAATATTTAAGAAAAAATACTATTCAGAGAATATTATTTACAGGAGGGACACTGATGTACCTGGACGGTTTAGATGAACTGGATCAGAAAATTATCCAGTTACTTATAGAAAATGCACGTATCTCTTACTCTGATATCGGTAAAGAAACCGGCATTTCCAGAGTGGCAGTAAAAGCCCGGATTCAGGCTCTGGAGAAAAAGGGCATAATTGAAGAATATACAACTATAATAAACCCTCAAAAAATAAGCGGTGCTGTTTCATGCTATTTTGAAATCGAAATAAAACCAGACCATCTGTCACAGGTGGCAGATATATTACTTAAAAATGATACCGTCACACAGATTTACCGTGTCACAGGAAGAGACAAACTGCATATACATGCCGTTGCTTCATCAAGTGATGAAATGGAACACTTCCTGTACACTGTCATTGATACACTGCCCGGCGTTATCAGCTGCAGCTGCAATACCATTTTATCACGTATTAAAGATATTAAAGGATTACGGCTGTAAAAAGCAGAGATCGTATACTGTTCAAATAAAACATGCTTCTCTTACCAAACCAGCTATTGGCCATTTTTTCTTCTATATCTGTTCCAATGTGCGAAGGAAATCAACAACTTTGAAGCATTTATGAAATTAGCTGTGTAGTTTTGTGCGATTTTTCAAATTTGCTCATTTATAATTTATAGTTTAATAACTGAAATTTTTTCTGGATAAGCAAGTTCTTGATTTTGCACAAAAAAAGATACCTCGATTCGGTGTATTGTATAATGAAAGTGACGAAATTTTATATTTCTCAAATTTTGAGAATTCTCTCTTTATATTTCTCTGCACAAATTGTTTTCTATCTATGCTTCCTCTTTTATAATAAACATATCCGAGTAAAAGCATAGATTATTATTAAAAAGGAGCCTACACTATGAGAATTGAAAACTTACAAAATGAGAACAGAAAATTTGTAAAAAGCATTGGAAACTTCCATGTGCTTGAATATGTACAGGATGCCAGCGTTTCACCTATGAATGCAATGAATGAGTATTTTATGAGTAAAATGAATGTCAGAAGAAGACAGGTTGTTATCGATATTGACAGAGACCATTCAGCTGTTATTCAGGCTGGTTCTATGCAGTGGATAGGTGGTAATGTACAAGCCACGTCTGGTGTAAAAGGCATCGGAGATTTCCTTGGAAAAGCACTCAAGGGTGCGGTTACCAAAGAAACTGCAGTTAAGCCAGAATATGTTGGCGAAGGCTGTCTGGTACTGGAGCCAACATATAAATACATTATTCTTACAGATGTTGCCAGATGGGGATCCGGAATGACCATTGAAGATGGCATGTTCCTGGCTTGTGATTCAAATGTAAAAAGTAAAATTGTAGCCAGAAAGAACCTTTCATCCGCTGTATTAGGCGGCGAAGGTCTGTTTAATCTGAGTTTGCAGGGAAATGGTGTGGCTGCACTGGAATCTAATGTTCCCGAAGATGAATTGATTGAAGTCATATTGGAAAATGATGAACTGAAAATTGATGGAAACCTTGCCGTATGCTGGTCATCAAACCTGGAATTTACCGTAGAACGATCAACCAAAACACTTGTAGGATCGGCAGTTAGTGGTGAAGGTCTGGTAAATGTTTACCGCGGAACAGGACGAGTATTGATGTCTCCGGTCGCACCGACAACTTCTTTGTTTGAGTCCACCAACACCATGGCGGCAAAGGCTGCAGCTAAATCCAGCAATACATTTGGAAAATAAGAGTAAAACACATTTTCTCGCAAACTCAAAAGCGTATGCAGATTCTGAATATCCTGTCGGAATCTGCATACGCTTTGTTTTAGAAAATTATTTTACACTATATTTTGTCAACTTATTATTTGATTCTGTTTGCTGCAATACCACCCTTTTTGAAGAGTCTCTTGTAAGCTGCCTTTTTTGCTCCCGGAACTTTCACGGTTACCTTTTTGGAAATTCCCTTAAATGCAGATTTTCCGACAGTTTTCAGGGATTTTACCTTCTTCATGTTGATAGTTTTTAATTTCTTATCTCCTGAGAAAGCATTTTTTCCGATGGTTTTCAGTTTATTGCCATTTACGGTAACTTTTTTCAGTTTTGTACAGTTTGCAAATGCATTCTTTCCGATGGTCACTTTTTTTCATTCGATGCGTGAAGCTCTTTTGTTATGGCTTCCAATTGCTCCTGCTGTTGTAAAAGAAGCTGGATAAGAAACGACTTATCAGCACTGTTTAATTGTTCCTCCGTATACTTAACTACCATAACCTAACCTCACTTTCCTGAGTGCTATTATAGCAGAGCCAACGGTTTTTGACTATTTTTGAATTCTGTCACCTTCGTCATTTTGACGGTGGATAACTTTAAATTTTATATCGCACAGGATAACCTGACATGGACGAAAATGATTTTATTTTCTGCGTTTTGCACAAATCACAAGGAAAATCCAGGATCCGTAATCTCTTCTATTGGGTGTCGGACAACCATTTCCAGCCCCTGCATCAGCATCTGATACTGATCTATGGTGATCTCCCGTGCTTCCTCTTTTGTACGGGGCCATCGGAAGTTCCCGTTTTCAATCCGCTTGTACAGAAGGAGAAATCCGTCCTCTGCGCAGATTTGTAAATCCGGTCGCCAGATACACTTTTTTGAACCCAGAGCCATCATTGAGCATTGCTGATCACTCCCAAAAGTGTTTTTAGAAATGAGGCAGATGCCTGTTCCGTGATTTCCAAAGTAAGGTGGTTTCTACCTCTGATCACGGCAGCAATTTTATGCTCCGATGTCATATTTACCGGATGGATTGTAGGAGACAGAACTTCTACAAATGTTTGTGTCTGCTCCGCAGTTTCCAGGTAAGCCTCACGGACTTTTCGGAACCTCCGGTAATAACTCGCTTTTGTAATGTTATGCAGCTGACACCATTCATCGATCTTTATTCCTTGCGGACGGTTTTGACAGTCTCTGATCTGATCAGCCCATTCACTCAGACGGGTTTGCTGTGCAACTAAACTTGTGTGAGATTTCATGACTCACCTCCTGTGGTAAAGTCTAAAAAGTTGAGTACTAAACTATTTGAACTTTGTAGTGATGAGTCTATTATCTCACATTGGATGATTTTGAACAGGTACTTGCTATTTTGCGTTTACCTTTAATCTCCATAACTCTTCAGTTTCCACAGTTCTACCTTTGATCGGATAAATGCGATGTCCTTTTCCAGAAGCTCCCGCTCTTCCGGCGTGATGTCGTTGTATTTTCCCATCTCATAGCGTGGAATATGATACGACAGCTGCTCCAGCACCCTCTCCTCCAGAATATCATGCTCCACTTCATAAGCTCCGATAGAAATGATTCAAAGTGCCTCTGATGTGCCGATGAGCATATCATTATCTTCTTCTGTCATCCAGTCAGTCACCTGCCTCGGTGTCCAGCCAAACTTTTCATACTGAATCATGCAATCATGAACCCCATCTTTGTATTCCTGATACGTAAGATCATCTTCTGCTCTCATACTGTTTACCTCGTCCTTTCCTGCTTTTCTCTTATAATTCGATTATATCTTATCAACTGCTGCCGTTACAATCACAATTTTCCATATTGCCTTTACTGCACATTACAACTGTCATAGATACCCTGAAGCAAATATTTGGCAGACAGTAATTAACGGACTCAATTGGAAATTTTAGCTGTACAATTATTTTACGAATTCTATAATCTGATTAACGATTAGCAAATGCAATTATATTTTCGGTCACCATGACACAAAAATCCCTTTACATACATTTTTTACGTATGTAAAGGGATTCTGAGACATATAAATTTTTTTAATCAGTATTATTGAATCTCTGCAAGTTTTGCATTTACTCTTGTCTGAACATCCAAAAAATATAAATTTTCAGCATCATTCAGATCCATGCTTTCAATATCATCCATTTTCTTAGTCATTTCTGTATATTTCTTCATATATTTTGCGTAATCCGCCAGCATAGAAACGGTGTCATCACTGTTATTATACGCTATCACGTATACGTGATAGCAATACCATTTGCAAAACTCCTTTCTTTTGTTTTTCGTAACAGAACGTATTTTTTTTCGCGAAAAGGCAATTTAAATACTTTTTATCAATACCTCTGTTAAATTAAATTTATTCAAAAAATCTATTTACATGAGCAAGGACTTTACTATCCGTGATTTCAACCAGTGCATTCTCATCCTTGATGACTTCTGCAGGAAGCATTTCCATCTCGATAGTTAATTCAGTAGGTGCATCATCAGAAACAGCTATCGCATGTTTCTCTGCGTTTGTTTTGATATCCGCACTTGCATTTACCTCTTGATTATTCTTTTTTCGTTGAATAATGAATATGCATATTGCCACCACAACTATTACACATATTCCAATACCTATGTACTCCATTTTCTAGTACCTTCCTATCATTTTCTATAATAGGCCTTGTAAATTTTGCGAATCAAGAAACCGTATACTTCTCAATTGAACCACATGGTTTCGCTATTTCCTTGTCAAAAAGTACAATGTTTCGGCCAACTTCCGACACCGTACTTCCATAAATAATACCAGAATATCCAAGCGATCTATAATACTGAGCCATAGTCTGAAAAGGTGCGTACATTATACCCTTATCAGCCGAATCATCTATTGGTTCAAATATCTGCTCTGAAAGCAGTTTTGAATATGTATAAACAGCCCACTCTGTAAATATTCGTTTGAATTCTGTCTTATTTACACTATATTGAGGAACTCGACCTAATATTTTTGCTATCTTAACTCCTTTTTTTACTTGTGCATTACCGTATGATTCAAGCATATGATTTAACTGTTCATAACTTTTATCGTCTGCAATTGTTAAATCAACAATCTTTATATCACCATAAGCCTTTTCAAGTGCGAAATGGCAGAATCCAAATTCATCCCCTACATGTGCTCTGCATTCAGCTTGTGCACATTGATGTATATCTGATTCATTTCCGAGCACTAAATACAGCCATTCTACTCCCGGAGGACTGAATCTATTATCATTTTTAATAAATTCTTTCTTCGGTATAAATCTTTCATATTCAGGCATCTCGTCTTTTTTGAGAATACACCCTCTGCCAACTAAAGTCCCATCAAGGGCATTCAACTTTAAAGTACTATGTTTAATCCCAAAGTTATCATAAAACAAATCATTATAGACCTTAAGAAACGTGCATTTTTTCGCTTTTTCAATATCATCATATGAAAAATTTCCCATAGCTAGTGCATCTCGAAACTCATCCCATGTCTTCCTTATTCTTCTCTCATTATTTTTTATATTTCCAAAATCAAAAAAATGACCCATGTTTAAATTCTCCATTAAATGTCATCTATTCCACTGCCAAGTCTGTCGCTTAATATCGAGTGGCTTAAACTGCGGTCGGCTCTGATAGCAATTCCAGTGCCACAACCTCTGACATCTAATCCACAGCCTAAACCCTACCGCTATTCTCCGACTACTCAATTTTTCTCCGGTCAGACCGAAAAGTAGTTATGTTTCCATATAATAAAACCGAGCTTTCCGCAAGGCTTCTCTGATGATACCAACCTCGCAAAAAGCCCGGAAATACGCCACTTTTCAGCTCTTATTTATCTTTTCTTGACAGCAAACAGACCGTCTCAATATGATCACAAAACGGAAACATATCAACCGGCCAGGCCTCCTGCATCTGATAGCCTTTTTTCTTTAAAATGCGAAGATCTCTTGCCAGCGTTTCCGGATTACAGGAAACATAAACCACCTTTTTCGGTGCCAGTTTTGCAAGGCAATCCAGAAATACTTCACTGCTGCCACTGCGCGGCGGATCCATGAAAACAACATCCAGCTGCTGATCTTCTGCAGCCATTTTCAGCATAAATTCTCCGGCATCTTCGCAGTAGAAAGTGATATTTTTTGTCTGATTTCGCTTTGCATTTTTAATGGCATCACGGACAGCTTCTTTATTAAGTTCTACGCCGGTCACCTGTTTTGCCTTTGATGCTGCGATCAGACCGATCGTGCCGATCCCACAGTACGCATCGAGCACGGTTTCTTTTCCGGTCAGCCCCGCCGCTTCGATTGCTTTCTGATAGAGGATCTCCGTCTGTACCGGATTGACCTGATAGAACGACTGTGCAGAAATGCGGAACGTGCAGCCACAGAGTTTATCTTCGATAAATCCTTTTCCATAGAGAACGACATCTCGTGTTCCAAGTACCATGCTGGTTCCCCGGTCGTTGATATTCTGAACGACCGTCGTAATCTCCGGATGAACTTTTCGCAGTGCTTTGACAAAATTGTTCTTGGATGGAAATACCGGCGATGCCGTGACGAGCACGACCATGATCTCTCCGGTAGAAAATCCGCGCCGGATCAGCACATGACGCAAAAGCCCATACTGTGTATCTTCATCGTACGTTTTGATTTTAAAAGATTTCAGAAGTCCTCGGATCGTGACGATGATCTCATCTGCTTTCTGATCCTCGATCATGCAGGAATCCACCGGAACAACCTTGTGTGTGCCTTTCTGGTAAACACCGGAAATCGCATTGCCTCTGCGGTCACGGTCAAACACAGCATGCACTTTATTGCGGTAATGATACGGATCTTTCATTCCGATGATCGGATGTACTTTTCCAAAAGAATCCAGAAGGATCCGCACACGTTTCTCTTTGTGCTTCAGCTGTTCTGCATAAGGCATTCCCTGAAATTCACATCCGCCGCATTTTTTCGCCACCGGACAGACTGCTGCTTTTTTTGTTTTGTTTTTTTCCATGAATGATTATTTGCAGAGTTCTGCAACCACCTGGTTGATGACTTTTCCGTCTGCTTTTCCTTTCATATCTGCCATTACATTTTTCATGATCATGCCTTTATTTTTTGTAGCAACGACCTCGGCAAATTTTTCCTGAATGTAAGCTTTAACCTCTTCTGCACTCATCTGAGCCGGTGCATATTCTTTGATCACATCGTAACGGAACTGATATTCTGCTTTAAGATCCTGCCGGGAGTCCGGACAGGTATCGATCTGTTCTTTTGCTGTTTTCAGCTCTTTCAGAATTACCTGATCAACCATGCTTTCCGGAATATCATCTCTGCATCCGGCATCGATTGCTGCTTTTTTTACTGCAGAAACCAGAGAAGAAATTGCTTCCTTGCGTTCTTTATCTTTTGCCTTCATAGCTGCTACCATGTCTTTTCTTAATGCTTCTAACTGCATTTTTAAATCCTCCCATCATTCCTGGATAAAACTTTCTATCCCATTGTCATTTTTGCTCATTATAGCACTTCTCTTTCTTTCCTGTAAAGTTTTCACTGTTTTTTTCTGATTTTGTGCTATAATAATTCCACTGATGACAGGGTCAAAAGACGATCAGGTACTTTATCTCTGGCATTACCATTCTCAAACCGAAAAGAAAGGTGGAATTTATATGATCATTGCTATTATCTCTATCGCCGTCCTTGCGGCTGTGATCGTTTCCTGCGTGGTTGCTGTGGTTGCCGGTGTAATCGGCAGCAAATCTCACGATGAAGACGATGCCTAGAACACAACGACCAGCTACATTTTAAACTACTCTTTTCATAAAACTTCTCCCTCTACCGACACTGTAAGCACCTGCCATGGTATAAACTTACCACTTTTTTTCATTGCTGTCACAGCTGCATTTTGAATTCCGCCGCAGCATGGCACTTCCATCCTTATGATTGTCACACTTTTCACATCATTCTGCTCCAGGATTGCCGTAAGTTTCTCACTGTAATCAACCGGATCCAGTTTCGGACATCCGATCAGCGTGATTTTTCCCTTCTGGATCTCTTTTGCAAAATTTGCGTATGCAAACGCAGTACAGTCTGCTGCGATTAAAAGATCTGCCCCGTCAAAATAAGGGGCATTGACCGGCGTAAGCTGAATCTGGATCGGCCACTGCCTGTTCTTTTTTCTCTTATTTGCTTCCACAGCTGCTTCGTCATATGCCGCTGCTTCCCGCTCAACAAACGTGATCGCTCCGGTTGGGCAGGTCGGCAGACAGTCTCCCAGTCCGTCACAATAATCATCCCGCAATAATTTTGCCTTTCCATTTACCATACCAATCGCATTTTCATGACAGGCTTTCGCACATAAACCACATCCATTGCATTTTTCTTCGTTTATCTCAATAATTTTTCTTATCATTTATCTATATTCCGTTACTGAAAACTTATAAAAAGTTATAAACCTTTATGTTTCATTCCTACTTCA
>ENA-ORRW01000214-ORRW01000214.1-human-gut-metagenome-genome-assembly--contig:-NODE-214-length-72981-cov-10.746867_pt1 | contig 72981 bp, 95 predicted proteins | sample MGYA00242183_ERZ509150 | MGnify/ENA primary metagenome ERZ509150 (study PRJEB26280, sample SAMEA2338639) | human gut metagenome | biome: human gut; feature: human-associated habitat; material: faeces... | reverse complement strand
AGCCGCCGAAGCGGTGCTTAAGCCGTAAGGCGGGAATTGTGCGGTGTTGCCTTTATTCTAACGATAAAAACTCAGAATCGATTGAACCATTCAAAACCTGTTCAATGGAAGCCCTGCTCAATGCAAAGTTGCCATGTGCAGCGCCCAGTTCATCCGTATAGTCTTTATACAGGTAAACCCGAATGTTTGCATAATGCGGCTCATACTGGGTGATCACCGGGTGCAGTACCGGGTTTTGAATGTCCACGGTAACGGTACCATCTGCTGCGGTTGTTTTCTGGAACGTCACATCCAGAATGGCACCGATCATATTGTCCGGCATATCCTGCGCATTGATAAAGTTCCCCAGCGAATAGGCAACAAACGACTTATTCTCATTCGTTCCTGTCAGCCACTGCGCCGTCTGCGTCACATGCGGGTGAGTGCCAATGATTAGGTCTGCACCCTGGTCAGCCAGCCATTGGGCTGTTTCGCGCTGTGCATCCGTAACTGTATGGCTGCCTTCAACACCCCAGTGGCAGCTGACGACCAGAACGTCACAGTTGGGGCGCATATCCGTGATCTGCTTTTCAATCACATCCCTCTGGTCCAGATAAACCACGCCGTATTCACTGCCGGACGGCGTTGGCAGGCCGTTGGTCATCTCCGTATAAGAAAGATAGCCGATGGTAACGCCGTTTACTGTCTGGTACACATAGTCATCATAGGTTTCCAGATTATAAAACCCCATGGACACCACATCATCCGGCATAGCCGCCCAGTGTGCCATCGAAGAGGCAATGCCGCCAGCGCCTTTATCATAGCTGTGGTTGTTGGAAAGGCTGAACACCCGGAAGCCAACATTATACAGCGCATTGGTAATATCCCCAGGCGTAGAGAACATCGGGTAACCGGAAGGTTCATAATCATCATTGACCAGCGTTTCCTGGTTGAGCCAGTTCACATCAAACCCGGCGTAAAAATCCCGCAGATTTTCATAGGCAGGGATAAAGTCATAGTGGCCATCACTGCCGCGCGCCCTGGCCTGGTTGTAAATGCCCTCGTGGATCAGGTTATCCCCGGTTGCAGAAAAATGTACTGTCTGTACGACCGGTTCCGGTTCAGGTGTTGGCGCGGGCGTCTGTGTCGGTTCTGTCTGTGCCTGGACTTCTTCGGTGCTTTGTGCTGTGCTTACCGTGGCTTTTGCACTGCTTTGACCGTTCCGCATGGATTCTACCAGCAGGGAACCAACCAACACACCGCACACGCCAATTGCAATTACTGCGCACGCAGCAGCTTCATGGGACCTTAAAGACATTGCATTTTACCCTTGAGCATATCCGTCATGGTATAGTAACCCGGCTCACACCCATCCAGGAAGAGTGCTGCCTGTACAGCGCCATCGGCAAACACACCGCGGCTCTGGGCCACATGGCTGATGGTCACAACCTCTTCCGGGCCGCAGAACAGCACATCATGGTCACCCACAATGCCACCGCCGCGCACGGAGCTGATGCCCAATTCCTGCGCGCCGCGCTTCTGGCGCACAGCGTGGCGGTCATAGACATACTCATATTTGCCGCCAGCTTCCTCGTTGATGGCATTTGCGATCATCAAAGCGGTGCCGCTGGGGGCATCCAGCTTGTTGTGATGGTGCTTCTCCACAATTTCGATATCAAACTCGCCATCAAACAGCTTGGTAGCACGGCGGGCCAGCTCGATCAACACATTGATGCCAACCGACATATTGGCGCTGCGGAACACCGGCACCTTCTCGCTGGCCTGTTCCACCACAGCCTCGTCCTCTTTGCTCAAACCGGTCGAGCAAAGCACGCAAGGCATACCATGTGCCGCGCAGAACTGTGCCGCGTGCACCGTACCGGCAGGGGAAGTAAAATCAATTACGATTCCCTTTGCCTCCGGCAAATCTTCCAGCGAAGCGTAAACCGGGATATCCCCGATCTGACCGGCTTTCTGGTCCACACCGGCAACAATGCGGCAATCGCTGCGGGCAGAGATCTTTTCCACAAGGGTATGGCCCATACGGCCGTTAATGCCCTGAATAATCAAATCCGTCATCTTAATTTGGTTCCTTCCTTTTCCAAAGCACAGGCCCGCGGCGCCGCAACAAATCCGCGGTACTGCGGGCCTGGTCGTGATTATTTTATTTCAGAACGCCGTAAGCCTTCATCTCATTTTCCAGGGACTGCTGCACGGCAGCCGAAGGCTCCACCAGAGGCAGGCGCAATGGACCCGCATTCCAGCCCAGGCGGTTCATTGCCCATTTGACCGGGATGGGGTTTACATCAGCAAACAGGGCATGGCACAACGGCAGCGCTTTCAGCTGCAGTTCCAGGCTCTTTGCCGTGTCACCGGAAAACCATGCGGCACAGATATCGTGTGCCTGCTGCGGCGCAACATTGGAAAGCACGCTGATGACGCCCTTACCGCCTAAGGACAAGATCGGCACAATCTGGTCATCGTTGCCAGAATAAATGTTCAGTTCCTCGCCACACAGGGCTGCAACATCCGCAACCTGGGAGATATTGCCGCTGGCTTCCTTTACAGCGTTTACATTGGGCAGCTTGGCAAGCTCCGCCAGTGTGGCGGGCTGCAGATTCACACCGGTACGGGACGGAACATTGTAAATGATGCAGGGCAGGGTAACGGCATTTGCAATGGTCGTATAGTGGGCAATCAGGCCCGCCTGGCTGGTTTTGTTGTAATAAGGGGTAACCAGCAGCAGGGCATCTGCACCGGCTTCCTCGGCCTCTTTGGAGATCTCAATGGCAAAGGCCGTATCGTTGGAGCCCGTGCCCGCAATAACAGGAACGCGCTTTGCGGTATGCTTCACAGCAAAACGGATGCACTCCACATGCTCTTCGTGGTTGAGCGCTGCGGATTCACCCGTGGTGCCGCAGATCACAATGGCATCCGTGCCGTGTGCAATCTGATCATCAATAATGCGGCCCAGTTCCTCAAAGTTGACGGTTCCGTCTGCGTGCATGGGGGTAATAATGGCAACAGCAGCACCGGTAAATACAGGTTGTTTCATAGGGAATGTTTCTCCTTCAATCTAGGGGATGATCAGTCAAAATAGCCCTTAACGGCCAACAGTTCTGCCAGCAGAACTGCACCGCCTGCTGCGCCGCGCAGCGTGTTGTGGGACAGGCAGACAAACTTGTAATCGTACTGGGTATCCTCACGCAGGCGACCAATGCTGACAGCCATGCCGTTTTCAATCATGCGGTCCAGCTTGGGCTGGGGGCGGTCATCTTCTTCAAAGTAATGCAGGAACTGTTTGGGTGCGCTGGGCAGTTCCAGATCCTGCGCCGGGCCATGAAATTCTTTCCAGGTTTTCAGGATTTCTTCTTTGGTGGGCTTTTTATCAAAGCTTACGAACACCGCGCCCATGTGGCCATCGGATACCGGTACGCGCAGGCACTGGGCCGTAATGGAAGGTGCAGTTGCGGGCACAATCTTATCGCCATCAATGTGGCCCCACAGCTTCAGCGGCTCCTGCTCACTCTTTTCTTCTTCACCACCGATGTAGGGAATCACGTTATCCAGGATATCGGGGAAAGTCTCAAACGTTTTGCCAGCACCGGAGATTGCCTGATAGGTGCAGACCAGGCACTTGGTTACGCCGTAATCCTTCATCAGCGGGTGCAGGGCAGGCACATAGCTCTGCAGGCTGCAGTTGGACTTGACGGCAATAAAGCCGCGCTTGGTGCCCAGGCGCTTGCGCTGTGCGGGGATGATTTCCAGGTGGTCTGCATTGATTTCAGGCACTACCATCGGAACATCCGGTGTCATGCGGTGTGCGCTGTTGTTGGAAACCACAGGGCATTCTGCCTTGGCGTAAGCTTCTTCCAGCGCTTTGATTTCGTCCTTTTTCATGTTGACTGCACAGAACACAAAATCCACCTGTGCAGCAACTTCTTCCACCTTGGAAGCATCCAGAACCACCATCTTTTTGACTGCTTCCGGCATCGGTGTTTTCATCAGCCAGCGGCTGCCGACAGCATCCTCATAGGTCTTGCCTGCGGAGCGTGCCGATGCAGCCAGAGCCGTAAGCTTAAACCAGGGATGATTTTCCAGCAGGGTAATAAAACGCTGGCCCACCATGCCAGTTGCACCAACAACGCCAACTTTGTACTGTTTCATCTTAAACTGCCGTCCTTTCCTCCAGAACCCCAACGCACATTTGGGGATTCTGCTTCTGTTCCCAGCCCCATACCATTACCTATATGCAGCTGCCGCCGCAGGTTTGCAGGGGGTAAACACAAACCTGCCGCCACATTCAAGCCATTTTGCTGCCAAACACGAGATAATAAAAAAACCGGCTTGAAAACCGGCACAAAATGCAATATAATGATACATTGCATGAGCACAGCGCAACACGTTAATCCTAACGTGACAGTCCCGCCCCTGTTCGGCTGCGGGCCCAGGAACGATGCGTGCCGTGCATCGCCTTCGGCGGACGTCCCTTTCCATTCCCCACAAGCCTTTGGCTGGCATAAAAGGGAATATACTGATGAAATCCGCGCCTCTGTGCCGCATGGCAGCTGCTGTAAGATACAATCGCCGCCTGCATGCCTCAATAATAGCATTGCGCGGCCAACTTGTCAACGCAAAAAGGAAGCAAAACAATGTTAAAGAAAGATTTTTGGTATGACCTGCCCAAAGAACTGATTGCCCAAGAGCCCGCTGACCCGCGTGACAGCGCCCGCCTGATGGTGCTTGACCGCAAGAATGATACGATTGAACACCGCATCTTCCATGACCTGCCGGAATACCTGAACGCCGGAGATGTGCTGGTCGTCAACAATTCTAAGGTTCTGCCTGCCCGCTTGATGGGTGTTAAAGTGCCCACCGGCGCCGTGTGCGAGGTTCTGCTGCTCCGCCAGGCCCACGGTGACACCTGGGAATGCCTGGCCCGCCCCGGCCGCCGGATGCAGGCTGGCACCAAGCTGAGCTTTGGCGACGGCTCCCTGACGGCCACAGTAGACGAGACCCTGCCGGATGGCAACAAATATGTAACCTTCCAATACGATACCCAGACTTTGTACGAAAAGCTGGATGAGTTCGGCAAAATGCCGCTGCCGCCGTACATCACCCGCCAGCTAGAGGATCAGAGCCAGTACCAGACCGTATACGCCAAAGAGCTTGGCAGCGCGGCTGCCCCCACAGCCGGGCTGCATTTTACCCCGGAACTGCTGGATACCATCCGTGCCAAGGGGGTCAACATTGTGGAAGTGACCCTGCACGTTGGCCTTGGCACCTTCCGCCCTGTCAGCGAGGATAATATTCAGGAGCACCAGATGCACACCGAATGGTACTGCGTGGATGATACTGCAGCCGAGGCCATCAACGCAGCACGCGCCAGCGGCCATCGCGTAATTGCTGTCGGTACCACCAGCTGCCGCACGCTGGAAGCCGTCTGGGCCAAGTACGGCAAGATTGTTCCTTGCAGCGGTACTACCGATATTTTCCTGTACCCCGGTGTAGAGCTGCACGCTATTGACGGCCTGGTGACAAACTTCCACCTGCCGGAAAGCACTCTGATTATGCTGATCTCTGCGTTTTACGGGTATGAGAAAACCATGGCTGCATATAAGGTTGCCGTACAGGAAAAATATCGCTTTTTCTCCTTTGGCGATGCCATGTTCGTGAAATAATAGAGAAATTTAACATTTGTAAGGTGGAGAACCACACTTTACATACCCAAAAGCGCCGAGGGCTTATGCCTTCGGCGCTTTTTGCTATTGCTTGAAAATTGTGCAATGCGCATTATTCAGTGTTCTGATGGTTTTCTTGCTCTGCCTGTTTTTGCTTATCAAGATTGTAGCCGCTTTTATGAGAAAATCGTGGGGAAAGCGGAGCAGAATAAGCAAACCGATGTGTAAGACCATTCTTGAATGTAATGGCTGTAACGTGCCCATAGACAAGGAATATAGAATCAATGATTGACCTCATGTAGGTTTTAAGAACGTCCGGGGAAACAGATTCCGCGAAATCTCTGTAATAGATATATTTTTTGCTTTGGAGTTCTTTCGATATGAGCAAGTAGCTCGCTTTCGCAACAAAGTCGGAATCTGATAGGGTAGCGACTGCCGCAGTATTCATCATGCCGAGTTTTCTGTTTATTTCATCCAATTTAGCCATGATGTCATGCTTGCGGAGGATAAAATCTTTCTCGGATATAGCGGATTCGTCATACAGATATAGATTCTGAAGGCGGGAGAGTGCGCGTTCCTGTTGTTCTTGCTCTTTGCGCAAGGCGGCAACCTCGGAATTTTCCGGGGCCTTTTTCTTACGCGGCTTAGATGCTGTAAAGATGAAAGAGCTGCCGCGCTTGTAATGGGTAAGCAGATTATAAAAATCGTTCAGACCATCAGGTTCAATATAGGCTATCTTACAAAAGTTGGAACCACGAAGCAACCGTTTTTCTAGCTCGGTGGGGCTTTTGATTGACGAGAATTCCTTCTTGGCCCAAAGCATATTGATTATATAGTTTAGAACAAATTCTCCTATCGCATATTCATTTGTGGATTGATTATCGCAGCTTGAAGTTCGCCGCAGTGGGCAAGTGTATATTGGTATTCGTGCGCCGTGGGCGTTCTTATTGCCGGGGGACGCAACCATTCTGGTTTTGCATAATCCGCAATAAATAAGGTCGCGGAATACATATGGCTGTTTTGCATGATGCAAGCGGCCTAACGTATTGCGCTGAGTGCCATTCTCAAGCAGGGTTGTTGCTGCCTGTTCATATGCGTCTTGCGTAATGATGGCCGGATGATGATTCTTGACCAGAATCCACTCGTTTTTGTCGTTAATTATTCTGTTTTTTGTTCCGCTGTATCTATTGTAGCGGTATATGCCGGCATAGAATGGATTGCTCAGAATCTTCCAGACAGTCCCCGGCGTCCAATCAATCCCGTTTCTTGTTTTAGCACCAAGGCTATTCATATATTGAGTTACAACAACAATGGATTTTTCTTTCAGGTATGTATTGAAGATTGTGCGGCAGTTTTTGGCCTCGTCCTCATTGATAGAAAACGTTTTTGTATCAGCATCGTAATTGTAACCATAAGGCACGCGTCCTCCGTTCCATTGCCCTGAATGGGCACGAGAAAGCATAGTTGCGGTTACGCGTTCAGCAGTGGTTCGCCTTTCCAAAGTGGCAAAAACCATAATAATCTGCATCATGGCAACGCCCATGGCTGTAGATGTGTCGAACTGCTCTGTTTTGGAAACGAAGGCAACTCCCAGGCGTTGTAGCTCTTCGTACATGGCAGCAAAATCAAGCAAGTTGCGGCTTATACGGTCAAGCTTCCATACAAGCAGGTGGGAAAACTCGCCCTTGCGAATGCGGGTCATCATATTTTGGTATGCAGGACGATCGGTATTGCCTCCGGAATAGCCTGCATCCTCAAAAATCTCATAATCTGGGATACCAAGGATCAACTCGCTGTAGGTGGATAGGTCACGGCGCTGCATGGGGAGGGAGAATTTATCTACCTGATGAACGGTAGAAACTCGAATATAAATCGCAACCTTTTTTATTGCTATCTTGGGCAAAGCAAAGACCTCCCTGCCAAAAAAGCCTTAAATTTGGATGTAAAAAAGGGGATTTATATACTTTCTATATAGGGGGCGTATTTGTTGAGGACTGCCCAAACCACCTTCTTATCATCCGCTGTAGCCATTTGATAGCACGAAAGAAGCCGTTGGAGCTCTAAGACTAGTTCCTCACGCTCTGAGTTCGCGGATTCTAAAATGCGGATGGTTCTCTTTCCATTAGACATAGTGCAGCCTCCTGCGCTTTTACCTGTTGCGGCCGATGCTCTTTGCGTATTCAAAGGATATCAGCCGATTTTCTTGTCGATAAACTTTTCTTGTTGAACCATATGAGTTTCGAGAAAGTCCTTGCACATTTGCTGCCGCTCAACAGGAATGTTGTGGATGATAGAAAGCCATTCCTTGTCATCGTCAGACAGACTTGGAACGCTTAATGATTCGCCAAAGGCTAGTTCGTCAAGCGAAACATGAAGGTGTTTAGCCAAATCAATGGCGATGGCCATAGTGGGGAGGGCACCCCTTTTCCAACGGCCAACACATCCATCCGAATGCCCAATGTCTTTTAATGCCTGTGTGACGTTGGTATCCCTTTCAGCGCAAATTTTTTGTAAATTAGTATAGAACATCTTGCACCTCTTTATGCGACTTTCACAAATTTGAACAAAAGTGAGTTTAGGGGTTGCATACTCACTAATTTGAGTTATAATAAGTTTGCAATGAACAAAAGTGAGTTGCAAATGTGAGTTATAAATGTTAAGTGAACTCATTTTTATGATACTCCTGTTCATTACAAATGTAAAGTACAAATGTCAGGTAAAGGAGGGTAAAAATGTGGGACACAAGCTTCCGATGTGGTGCAAAAGGGCGAAAATTCGCTTGATTGAACGCGATTTGAGCGTTGGCGAATTATCAAGCAAGCTAGGCATGGCACGAACGTATGTATCGTCTGTCCTTAATGGCAGAGTGTACAGCGAGGTAGCAATCAAAAGAATTAGCGATTACCTCGACATCAGTGATGCCTATGATGCTGATTAAATTATAGCAAAACTCAAATAAGTGCAGTGTACAGAATGGGTGCAGAAAATGGCCGAAAACATATATTTTGAATGCAGAAAAAAGGCGGCGTTACATAATGATGCTTTGAACAGCAGGGCGGGCGCAGCAAAGTTCTTGGGAGTTTCAGAATCCTCCCTTACCCAATATGAACTTGGTCTCACAAAAGCGGTTCCAGTTGATACTGTTGTGATGATGGCAGAGGCGTATGGAATGCCGGAGCTAAAGGCAAATTACTGCAAACATGAGTGCCCTATCGGAAGAGATTTACCAATAGCGGTGAGTGCGGGGACAATCGAAGGCGTAACTGTCAGGCTCCTTAATAGCCTAAATCGTGAAACGCTTGAAAGCGCGCGCCTGGATATCTTGAAAATTGCTGCTGATGGGAAAATAGACCGCGGCGAACAGCAACGGCTGAGGGAAATCCTTGGAGACCTAGAGATAATTTCTGTTGCGGTAAGCGAGTTAAGGATGTGCGCCGAGGAGGCTTTGAACGATGGACGTAGATAAGATGCGTGAGCTGCTGCGCATAAAATATGGTATTTGTTCTGATGAAGAATTACTCGATGCGCTTGAAAAGCTTCCAGCTTTGGATATCGGAATTTTCACGCAGCCGTTCAAGCCTCAAAAGGCAACTGTGTAAAGGGAGTGAAGAAGAATGTGGCGAAAAATTGAAAGCTTTATCAGGATTTATGGCCTCTCTATTGTTATCGGCGCAATGCTGACCATGTGGGCGGTTGATTATTCAATGCGTTGGCGCGGTTACCTTGCGTTCGGTGGGGAATGTCTCATTCTCCCTGCTGCAATCTATGCAAGATATTTAATCCTGCTAATGCAGTGCGCAGTTCGTCGCGAATGTTCCAAAAGGGCTTACCGCAGAGCAAAAACCAGTCATCACCATTAAAAAATATGGAGGGAAAAATAATGGCAAATCAAATGCAGACCACCACTGGGCAGCGAAGCGTTACAAAAGAGCAATGGCTGAATATGATTAGCAACAAAATTGATGAAGAGCTTATATCTCATAAGTCGGCGCTTCCTGCCGGATTTAACCGCGTTCGCTTCACCATGAATTGTACGACCATGTTGCAGGACATGATGAAGAAAGAGCCGCAGAAGCTTCAAGTGATTCAGCCTAATACGATTGCAATGTGCATGGTCAAGGGTGCATATCTCGGTTTGGACTTTTTCAATGGCGAGTGTTACGCCATCCCATATGGCAAGGAGATGAATTTTCAAACCGATTACAAGGGAGAGATTAAGCTCTGCAAGAAGTACAGCAGCAATCCCATCAAGGATATTTATGCAAAGCTTGTGCGGGATGGTGATTTCTTTGAGGAAAGCGTTGAGGGCGGCGTTCCTGATATCCGATTCAAGGCTGTTCCGTTTTCCGATGCCGAAGTCAAAGGTGCGTTTGCCGTGGTGCTGTTCAAGGACGGCTCCATGCTGTATGAATCCATGAGCGTGGCCGAAATTGAACTCATCCGGAAGAATTTTTCCAAAGCTGGCAATAGTCCTGCGTGGACAAAAACTCCGGGTGAGATGTACAAGAAAACTGTTCTCCGCCGCCTGTGTAAGTCCATTGACCTGAATTTTGACACCATTGAGGCCCGGAAGGCTTTTGATGACGCTGGTGATTCTGCCTTCGATGATTCTTTTAATTCAACTGGTGACGAATCTGCACCGGTTGATGTTTTTGCAGAATCACGCGAGTTAGAACCTGAAGCGGAGGGCCAGCGCCACCCCATGAAGAGTGGCCCCAAGGCTGAAAAACCTGTGCAAAATACAACCGATGACGCTATGCAGGCTGACTTTGCCGCTTTTGATAGTCAATATAATTCTCCTATCGACCCTGATGCAGGTGAACTGCCGTATTAAAGTGGAGGAAGAAAAATGAATGAATTGCAAGTTTCTGCGCAGCCGCAGCCTGGTGTGATTAACTGGAACTTTGAGGAAATCAAAGCCCGTTGCAAACAGGAAATGGAAACCTATAAAAAATTGGTTTTCACCGATGCTGATATTAAAACTGCAAAAAGTAAGCTCACCGAGCTGCGGAAATACCGCACCCAGGTGGAAACTGTGCGCAAGAGTGTAAAAGCCGAGTACATGAAGCCCTATGATGCTTTTGAAAAGCAGTCGAAAGAGCTTGTTTCCATTATTGATGAACCGATTGATTTCATCGGGAAGCAGGTCACAGAGTATGAAATGAGCCGCAAAAAGCAGCAGCGGGAAGCAATCTTGCGTTATATGGATGAGAGGTTCACACCATTCCCGAAAGCGCTCGTCATTCGCCTGAAGCAGTCAATTTACGATTCCAGGTGGGAGAATTTGACTGCAAAAAAGTCTGACTGGCAACCAGTTATTGATGCAAAAGCAGCCGCCGTTTTGCGTGATATGCAGGTTCTTGGCGGCATTGAGGAAGAATTCAAGTCGGAGGCTGAAAAGGTTTATTTCAATTCGCTGGCACTTTCCGATGCACTGGCTCGTGTTGAGGAATTGCGGCGCATGAAAGCTCGTGTTCTCGAAGCTGAACGCCGCCGCGCTGCTGAAGAGGCAGAGACCAAGCGCCAGCAGGCTGAAGCGGATGCAGCTTTGCAGGAACAGCGTAGCCGTATGGATAGTGCTGTTCCTGAGGCAGCGCCGACAGTGCCGCAGCCGAAAGCGCCCGCTGAGCATCTTCGCGAAGCGCCGAAAATGGTTAAAGAGCCTGTCAAGATTGACAATCCGACACCTTCGGGAAAGAATTTCCGTGCTGTAAAGCTGTATGGCAGCAATGAACAAGTTATGCGGGTTCTGGCCTACGCAAAGTACATTGGCGTGTCGTATGAGTTTGTGGAGGCAGATAACAAATGATTCTCACCGATGAAACCTATTACAGCCAAGAAGCCAACCTAGCCTATATGAGTGTAAGCCAATATAAGGACTTCGCGGGGACCTATGGCAAAAAAGCCTGCGAAGAGGGCGCTCTTGCAAAACTGTATGGGCGTTGGGATGATGGCAAATCCACCGCTTTAATGCTCGGCAGCTATGTTGACCGGTATTTCGAGGGCACGCTCGACAGCTTTAAGGCAGAAAATCCCGAAATGTTCAAGCGCGATGGAAGTCTTAAATCCGAATATATCAAGGCTGAAAAGGCCATTCAGCGTGCAGAGCGCGACCCGTTGTTCATGCGGTATATGAGCGGTGAGAAACAGGTCATCATGACAGCCAGTATGTTTGGTGCCGACTGGAAAATCAAAATGGACAGCTATCTGCCGGATAAGGCTATTGTCGATTTGAAGTATATGGAGAGCCTTACAAAACTGCAATGGGTGCGCGACCTCGGATATTTGGATTTTGTCCGGTATTGGGGATACGACATTCAGGGCGCTGTATATCAGGAAGTTGTATACCGCAACACTGGTAAACGCCTGCCGTTCTATATTGCTGGAATCAGCAAAGAGGACGAGCCGAACATTGAAATCATCCATGTGCAGGATATCTTCTTGCGTGAAGCTCTGGACATGGTTGAATCCAATATGCCGCATGTGCTGGCAGTAAAGAACGGTCTTGAAGAGCCTATTCGGTGCGAATGCTGCAAATACTGCCGCAATACCAAAGTTCTGAAGGCCCCCATCGGGCTTGCTGATTTAAGTGCGGCAATTTAATCGGAGTATAGATGATGGGGAAGAAGTCTGATGATAAGCGCAGTTTCAAGTTGTACAACGACTACATAAATCATGTGGGGCTTTTGTCCGATGAGGATGCAGGACGGCTTTTCAAGGCCATTCTTGCATATGCAAACGGACAGGAAGTTGAGGCGCTGGGCGGCATTGCAGAAATGGCTTTTTCCTTTATCAGCGCTCAAATGGATAGGGATAAACAAGCCTATGACAACCGCTGCGAAGCTAACAGAGCCAATGGCAAAAAAGGCGGCAGGCCATCCAAAGCCAAAAGGGAAGAGCCCGAAAATGCAGGTGGGCCCGAGAATGACCCACCTGGGGATTTGCAAGCTGTAGAGGATACCTGCCCACAGCAGCTTGAATTGCCTGCATCAGAGCTAAAGAAGCCAAGGAAAAAGCGAACCGAACCAGCGTATACCATGGAGTTTGAAGAGTTCTGGAAGCGTTATCCGCGGAAAGCTGATAAAGGCGCAGCATTTAAGCAATTTAATGCACGCCTAAAAGAAGGTCATACCGCACATGATTTGTGCCTTGCCGCTCTTAGGTATGGCAACAAGTGCAGGTTGCAGCACACTGAAGAAAGCTATATTAAGCACGCCAAAACGTTTTTGGGGGCAACAAAGCCCTTTCTGGAATTTTTACAAGCAGCAGGGCCACAGGGAGCGCTTGCGAACGCTCCTATAAGCCAGGTTGATGAAGATATAAGGAACGGCAAAAATCCGTTCCTATGACGGCGCAGGGTGAAATATGGATATTATGAAAAGCATTCCCTTAAAATCGCAGGAAGAAATAAATCCTGTAAAGAAAGGGGACTACCTCAAAAATGGGCTTCTGTATTGCGGCGTATGCGGCAAGCCGAAGCAGTATCATTTGAAGTTGCAATTTATTGACCGGATTGTTCCGGCAATTTGCGATTGCCAGAAAAAAGCCATTGAGGAAGAAAAGCAGCAGATTGCTGCTGAAGCAAAAAAAATAGCCATTCAACGCTTGAAGGAATCAAGCATGATGGCATCCAAATTCTATTCTGCGTCGTTCCTTGGATATCAAATCACTGATGGCAATGTGCATGCCCACAAAGTTGCTCTTTCGTATGTGCATAATTTTGACGCTATGCAGAAGCAGAATCAGGGTCTTATTTTCTATGGGACTGTTGGAACCGGAAAGAGCTATACCGCAGCCTGCATTGCAAATGCGCTGCTTGAAAAGCAGGTTTCTGTCGTGATGACCTCCTTTGTGAAGGTGTTGCAGGACATCCAAAGTAATAACTTCGATGAAGGGCATATTCTGCGCGTGCTGAACGATGCCTCGTTGCTTGTCCTCGATGATTTGGGTGCAGAGCGCAGCACTGATTACGCGCTGGAAAAGGTGTATAACGTCATTGATAGCCGTGTGCGGGCCAATAGGCCCATGATTCTGACAACTAATTTAACGATGGGCGAAATGACCAATCCGCAGGATATCCGCTATAGCCGAATCTATGACCGTATTTTCGAATGTTGCTATCCCGTGGAGGTTACTGGCCAATCGTTCAGAAAAGCCGCTGCCGCAGCTCGTTTTGAGGAAATGCGGAAGCTTGTGGAGTGAGGTTTGAGTATGCGTACATTCGGGGAAGTCCTAAAAAAGCATCGAACGCTGGTGCGCATGACACAAGCCGAACTTGCTACGAAAATGGGTGTAACACCTCAAACGATAAGTCAGTATGAGCGCGGGCTAAAGAATCCAAAGCATAAAACTATTGAAAAATACGCGAAGGCACTTGGGTGCAACCCTGGTGAAATCTATTCTGAGATGTACATAGAAAGTGAAGGTAAAAGCAAAATGTCAGAGGAAATGTCTCTCCCCAATAATTGGGATGGTGAGCTGAAAATCTATAATCTTGAGGATCGCCTTTCAGTTTCTACCATCCTTATCAAAAATGGCTATGATGTGGGCCAGCACCAGCGCAAAAAAGACCCGAACAGTAAAGCACTGGATTATTTTCTGCATTTTACCGCGGTTGATGGAAACACTGCATCGAAGTGAGGTTGCCAATGCAGAATGAAAAAGTTTTTGTCGTCTTAGGCGAGCCGTGCGGAAAAGGGCGCCCACGGTTCTCGACCAAAACAGGGCGAACGTACACTCCGCAGAAAACGCAAAATTATGAAAACCTTGTCAAAATGCAATATGCGCTTGATTTTGGAATTGATCGTTTTTCCGATAAGGCAATGCTGGACATGAGCATCATGGCTTATTACGGGATTCCAAAATCGGCATCTAAGAAAAAACAAGAAGACATGCGCCTCGGCGTTATCCGCCCGACAAAGAAGCCCGATATGGATAATGTCGTAAAAATTATTGCTGATAGCCTGAACGGCGTAGCATACCATGATGATACCCAAATTGTGGATTGCCTATGCAGAAAATTCTATTCTGACAATCCGCGCGTAGTAGTGAAAATTCGCGAGGTTGCGAGTTGTGCGAATAGATACCATTTGAAATATGATTCAGAGGAGGAAATAAACGATGAAGAATTACGAAGAGCTCACCTTGAATGGTGATGATTTTGCGAGTTTGCGAAATGATTTTGACTGCATGATTCAGAAATTGCTGCTGATGATGCAGAAAAACAATTCTGAAGAAGGAACCATCAATGTCAAGGCCACCATTTCAACTGTTCCTGCCCGCGTTGATTTGGGTGATGGAAATGTTGAAGAAGTTTTCAAGCCTATCATTACCCACAAAATTGAATACACGGTTCCCGTAAAGGGCAGCAAATCCGGCATGCACGATACTGGTAAAAAAATTGTGTACAACAAGGATTTGCAGGAATTTGTTTTGCAGTATATGCAGGATTCGCAGTGCTCTTTTTACGATGAAGAGTATTCCGACTCCGCAGCTCCTAATTATGAATCAACTGCGGATTCTCCTGGCATCACAAGCGGGCAGATTACCGCACGGAGCAGCGGCGGCAGTACGGTTTACGATTTGTAATAAGGAGAAAGCACAGGATGAAAGAAATCAAGGTAATGTTGGATAAAGGCGCAATTATGCCAACACGCGCACATGAGGACGATGCAGGTCTTGACCTGTACACACCAGAAGATTTTGGACTTGGCTTTGTCAATGAAGGCAATGTCAATCGCGTAATTGACGGTGTTGACAGCTATATTGTTGATACTGGCGTTCATGTAGAAATCCCGAAAGGGTACGTTGGAATGCTAAAGAGCAAAAGCGGCCTTAATGTCAAGTATGGCATTATCAGCGAGGGTGTTATCGATGCAGGGTACACAGGCAGCATCAAGGTTAAGCTGTATAGTCTTGATGGCGAAATAACGCGCTTCAAGCGTGGCGATAAAATCTCACAGCTTGTGATTATGCCCATTGTAACCCCCGCACCGAAGCTGGTTGAAGAGTTTGCAGAGACCGAGCGCGGCAATAACGGCTTCGGCAGCACGGGAAGGTAATGCAGGTATAACGGAAAAATCGAGCCAAAGCCAAAAAAAAGAAGCCCTCCGCCGATAGCTTACATCGGAGAGAACTTCTTACGCGTGATAGGCAAATAGATTATAGCATCGTGTAAAGAAGATTGTCAACGGAGGCTCTTTTATGGCTGAAATGAATGAAGCTGTGCAGGCTGTGGCCTGCTTGCAGCAGACAGGGGATTCCGCACCTGTGATGCTGACAGTATCAGAATTGCGGAAATTATGCGAGGATGCAGCAGATACTGCCGTTGCAAAACATAGCAAAGCTGCTGCGCGGCAGAATGAAGCTCGAAATAAAGGGCTGCGCTACAATGTGAAAGTTCTGCTTGAAAATTATATCCGGTTCAAGTCATTTATTGCGGAATCGGTTGTATCGCTGGAAGATGCAGAAAAACACGAAAATCAAGCCCTTGATGAAGAAGCTTTGCGTATTTTCGGAATCAATCAGGGAAGCGTAAAAATAACAAGTTTGCAGAAGAGCGTTGCCACCATGACGGTCATTATGGCCCATGTAGATAGAATGCTTGCCGTATACCGCGAAAGCTGCGAGGGTTCACAGTCTGTTGTGGTCCAGCGCCGCTGGCAAGTCATTGAACGGATGTACCTTCGTGAAAAGCGGATGACCACGAACCAGATTGCGGATGAATTTCATCTTGAGCCGAGGAACATCCGCGAAGACGCAAAAATGGCGAGGGAGGATTTGAAGGTTCTGTTCTTTGGTATTGAGGCCATTGTAACTGACCTGACCTAAACAAAACTTCCGTTTTTCTTCCTTTTCTTTGGCTTGTAAGAGTGATATCCTGTATTTGCAACAGTTAGGTCCCAACCAGCCATGTTGCGAAGAATCGGCTGCTGCGCTTGTTCTTCATAATTTTTTCTCTTCCGGCAGGGCCCTCCCGCATATTTATGCGAGGGGGTCTTGTTTTATGTAGAAAAGCCGCAATAAAATCTGCCTATCGCTTTGACACTCCTACTCCACGTGGTAGCATTACAGGTGCAAGGCGATAGCTTTTCCAAAAGGAAGCGAGATTATGAAAGAAGGCGCGATGTCGCTCTCCGCAAGGAGAGCGTGGATAGAAATTACCATAAAGAAGGAGAAAAATCAATGAACAGCAGCAGAGAAATCCTGCAAGTGAAGCTAAAAGACATTCATCCGTACCCAAATAATCCCCGTGTTAATGATGATGCAGTGGAAGCCGTGGCAAATTCCATCCAAGAATTTGGCTTCAAGAATCCTATCATTGTCGATAATGAATATGTCATTATTGCTGGTCATACCCGGTATAAAGCCGCAAAAAAGCTGAAGCTAAAGGAAGTCCCGGTCATTGTTGCTGATGACCTTTCTGAACAGCAGGTTAAGGCGCTGCGCATTGCAGATAACAAAACCTCCGAACTGTCAGACTGGAATGGCGATTTGCTGGGAAAAGAGCTTTCCAGCATCATTGACATTGATATGAGCCTTTTCGGTTTTACCAACGGGGATTCAGAGGATGCAGCAAATGCGGATGACCAGCCATATTCCATGAATGTAAAAATCCCGCAGTATGAGATTCAAGGCGATTGCCCGGAAATTTCTGATATGCTGGACAGCGCCCGTGCGGATGAACTGATTCGGCATATTGAAGAGGCCGAAGGCGTGACCGACGAGGAAAAGGATTTTCTGATTCAGGCTGCGCGGCGGCATAATGTGTTCAATTACCGCAATATTGCAGAGTATTACGCACACGCAACGCCTGAAATGCAGCGGCTCATGGAGGAATCCGCACTTGTCATCATTGATGTAGATGATGCCATTGCCAACGGCTATGCAACCCTGAATGCAGATGTCCTCAATATCATGGAGGATGACGATGCGTGACGATTTTGCCGTATTCATCCTGACACACGGCAGAGCTAAGCAGCAAAAGACCGTAAAAACCTTAAAGAGGTGCGGCTACACTGGCAGATTGTATCTTATCGTTGACGATGAAGACAAAGAGCTGGATGAGTATATACGCCTGTATAGTTCAGATGTTATCACATTTTCAAAGCGTGAAATTGAACCGTGCTTTGATACAATGACGAATAAAAAAGAATACGGATCAGCTGTATATGCCCGGAATGCCAGTTATGACATTGCACACAGCCTTGGGATAAGATGGATTTTCATGTGTGACGATGATATTTCAAATTTGCAATACCGTGTTCTAAAAAATAAAGAACTGAAAAGCGTTAATATATACAACATTGACAAGCTCTTCGAGCGAATGTGTGATATTGCGAATGCGGGCAAGGTTTGCATTTTTGGCTTTTCTCAGGCAGGGGCTTTTATTGGCGGGGCGAACAAGACATATCTCAGCGGACACCAGCGAAAAGTGTCGCAGGCTATGTTGTATGATGCGAATAATCCTATAACATTCCGCGGCGTGTTCTATGAAGATCTCATCGTTGCCCTTGATGCTGGAACTGCTGGCCGCGTAGCCATGTCCACCATGCTGGTTTCAATTCAAAGCCCGGCAATGGCAAGCAACGGTGGGGGGATGCAGGATCTATATCAAGAGAGTGGTACCTATGTTCGTTGCTTTTACAGCGTTATGGCCTATCCCGGTGTTGCGAGTATCGAGGCAAAAGATGGAGAATTCAAATTAAGGCTCCGGCACAGCGCCTTCGCCCCCATGATCATCAATGAGAGGTGGAGAAAATGAACGACAATTTTGCAGTATTCATTTTAACACATGGGCGGGCGGACAATGTTGTTACCATGCGGGCCTTGGAAAAGGGCGGATATACCGGAAAGATATACTTCATTGTTGATGATGAGGACGATTCGGTAGATGAATATAAAAAGAATTTTGGCGCGGAGCGCGTGATTGTGTTCGATAAGCAGGCGGCATACGATAGGGCCGATACCATGGACACCTTCAATGACCACCGCGCCATTATTTATGCCCGCAATGAATCCTTCCGTATCGCAAAAGAACTTAGGCTGAAGTATTTTCTGATGCTGGATGATGATTATACCGAAATCGACTTCCGATATGCAAAAGATGGGAAACTCAAAGCAAAACCCGCACGGCAATTTAATCGCCTGTTTGATGATATGCTTGCTTTTCTTGATGCATCTGGCGCTGTGGCAGTGGCCTTTGCGCAGGGGGGCGACTTTGTAGGGGGGCTGGATGGCGGGAATTTCGGCAAAGGACTGCTCCGAAAGGCCATGAATAGTTTTTTCTGCCGTACAGACTGCCCCATTGAGTTCCGGGGCACGATGAACGAGGATGTAGTCACATACACAACTTGGAGCAGCAGGGGAAAAATGTTTTTTTCCTACACTAATATGTGCGTTATCCAGAAGCCTACCCAGTCCCTATCAGGCGGAATGACAGAAGCATATAAGGAGGGCGGCACATATCTAAAGTCGTTCTATGCAGTTATGTCTATGCCGAATGCCGTCAAAGTTAAAATGCTTAATACGTCCCACAAGCGTATTCACCATGGCGTAGACTGGAATGCCTGCGCACCAAAAATCTTAAACGAGAAGTGGAGAAAAGGGAGGGGAAAAGATGCCGAACATTGCGGGGAACAAGATGCTGAAGCACCTTGACCGAATTACAGGAAAGCGCCTGCCCATTACGGCAGATATATTCCTGACAAATTATTGCAACAATAATTGCCCGTATTGCACCTATAAGCGGTGGGAGCTGGACGAAGGCGCACGCGCCATGCCGTATGATGAGTTCGTGCAGTATGCAGAGAGATTGCGCAGCCTTGGCGTTCTGGGCTTCATCCTGACAGGCGGCGGCGAGCCCACCATTGCGCCGGATTTTGATAAAATCACCACCTGGCTGGAATCCTGTGGTATCCATTATGGGATGAACACGAATTTCAATAATCTGGTGCTGTGTAAGCCTGATTATCTGAAAGTATCCCTTGACGGGTATGACGAGGCCAGTTATGAGAAAAACCGCGGCGTCCGAAAATATGAGGTCGTGAGGCAGAATATTAAAGCCTATTACGAGTGGAAATGCAAAAACAGCCCCCGAACAACTCTCGGCATCCAGAAAATGGTTGAGAGTGTTGCGGAGGCTTTTGCTTTTTACGAGGCAAATAAAGATTTGCCTGTAGACTATATTATGTTCCGCCCAAGGGAGAGCACTGCGGGGGCGTATTATAATGACCCCTGCAAATTAGATGAAGCAGAAACTATCGTAAGTGCTGTAAAAACCATGAACCGGTTCGATAAGCGCGTTTGCCTCAATTTCAAGTGGGGAATGCTGGGGCAGCATGAAGAGAGCTGCACGGCGCAGTGGGCGCAGATAGCAGTTAATGAGCGCGGACAGGTGATGTACTGTTGCCATAAGCCTTATGAAATTGTGGGCCATGTGTTGGATGCTGATATTCTGGAAAAGAAAGCGGCATTCAAAACCAATATGGCAATGTGCGATATACCGTGTCGCATGACTGCCCCTAATGCGCTGGTTGCGTCCATTGAAAATGGCATGAAAGATACCTGCTTTATCTGAAAATCCTATTTAGATGGAGAGGTGGTGACATGCCGAGAGGAAATCCAAAAAATCTTGTTCCAAATGAGGCCCGAACTCCCAAAGAACGCCAAGAAAATGCAAGAAAAGCCGGAAAGGCTTCAGGCGAGGCAAGACGGCGTAAAAGAGATATGCGGGAAGCGGCAAATCAACTGCTTAATATGCAGGTTTCGCCCGTACAAACGAAAGTGCGTGCTGCCATGGGTGCTCTTGGCATTGAAAAAGATGACCAAAATTATAATATGGCAGTTTTGGCCGTAATGGCGTTGCAGGCGATGAGCGGAAACGTCAACGCAGCAAAGTTTATCCGAGATACAGCGGGTCAAAATCCACTCATACAGTTGCAGGAACGCCAGTTCGAGTACGAAAAAGAGCGCCGCAGCGGCCAGGGTGCAGAAATCGAAGATATTTCCGCGGTCGTAATGGAAATTTGGGGATACAATACCTGGCAAAATATGTTGAAGGATGGCATCCCTGTGGTGCTGGTTCAGTCCATCTTTTATCATTTTGGCGCTGACCACATTCAATATATACAGCAGTGCCATAACAGCATGTATAACGTGCTGGAAGGCGCTGTTCGTTCTGGTAAGACGGTTGACAATGTCTTGGCTTTTGCAATGGAGCTGTGCAATACCCCTGATAAGTTCCACCTTGCAACCGGCTCAACCATGGCGAATGCAAAGCTCAATATCGGCGATGCAAACGGCTTTGGTTTGGAGCATATCTTCCGGGGGCAATGCAGATGGTCAGAATACAAAGACAATGCAGCTCTTATCATCCGCGGCCCATATACGAATTTTGAAGAAAAAGTCGTTATTTTTGGAGGCGCAGCGCTGGCCTCGTCGTTCAAAAAAATCCGCGGTAACTCTTACGGAATGTGGATTGCAACGGAAATTAACCTGCATCATCAAAATTCTATTGTTGAGGCATTCAACCGTACATTGGCGGCAAAGAAGCGCAAGATATTCTGGGACTTGAACCCCTGCCATCCGAAAGACCCCATCTATGTTGATTATATTGACAAATATGCAGAGAAAGCAGCGGCAGGACAGCTTACTGGCGGTTATAATTACCACCATTTCACAATTTTTGATAATATCAATATCACCAAAGAGCGATTGCAGGAAATTGTAGATCAGTATGACCAAGATAGTATCTGGTACACACGGGATATTCTTGGCAAGCGCTCTATTGCAGAGGGCCTTATTTACCAGAAACTTGCAACCGTCATTGCCAAAAAGAGTGATACCTACCTGATGCCGAAGAAAGAAGCCCAGAAGCTTGCAAAAACCGGAAAGTTTATCCGCATCAATATTGGTGTGGACTTTGGCGGCAATGGCTCAGGACATTCTTTTGTTGCTACCGCGGTAACTGAAGGGTATGAATTGCTTGTCGTCCTGAAGTCTGAAAGATGGCTAGAGGGCACAAGGGATAAAAAGACCGGTGCGCGGATTGATGATATTGACCCGGAAAAGTTGGCTGCGCTGTTTGTCCGCTTTTATAAGGCCGTGCGGAAAGAATACGGATTTGTCACAAAGGTCTATGCAGATTCCGCGGAACAAGTTTTAATTCGTGGGTTGCGCAATGCGCTGTTAAAGGCCTCTGGCGGCGAAACCAAAATCATCAATGCTGCAAAGTCTGCCATCAATGACCGTATATTCGCAACAACTGCGCTTACGGCACAGGGAAGATTAAGATATACCGAGGATACCACGTCGTGGCAAGAGGCTGTCTCTATGGCGGTGTGGGATTCCAAAAAGCTTGAGCTTGAACGTCTGGATGATGGCACATCGGATATTGATTCCATGGATGCCTTTGAATATTCGTTCGAGCGCGACATTGGGAAGCTCCTGAAAGGGAGTAAACTTGAAAATAAATCGTCGGGAGGTGACGAAGAATGAGCTTGTTTCAAAAATTTATGGGGTGGATTGCTCCAAAGCAGACGCTAGAGAAAAAGCTCAATGTGCAGGTCGCCACATCGGCGGTGATGGATGAAGCCATTTCGCTGTGGCTTGATATGTACAAAGATGAACCGCCCTGGCTGGGCGGCGAGGACGATATAAAAACCATGAACCTGCCCGCAGCCATTTCGGAAGAAATGGCCCGTCTGATTTTGACCGAATTTTCGTGCGAGCTGGACGGCAGCGAAAGGGCCAAATTTCTTAATGACTGCATGACAAACCTGTTACGGCAGATGAGTAAAACGGTCGAGATTTGGTGCGCAGGCGGCGGAATTGCTCTGAAGCCTTATGTCAGTGGTGCAGATGAAGCAGGAAAGCCCACTGGAATAAGTATCGATATTGTATATGCCAACCGGTTTTATCCCACTGCTTTTGATAGCAACGGGGAAGTGACCGGGGCAATTTTTGTTGATATAAAACGCATTGGCGATTACCAGTACACGCGCCTCGAACATCATAACCTTGATGGTGGCAAGTATACTGTACGGAATATGGCGTTCCGTTCAGAAAAATTGTACTCCGTCTATTCCGAAGACGAGCAGCTTTCCTGCCAGAATCCTTTTTCTGAAGAAGTTCCGCTTGAAGCTGTACCTGAATGGGCAGGGCTTGCACCTATCACGGAATTGCAGGGCGTTGAGCGCCCGTTTTTTGTGTATGTGAAAGTTCCCAAGGCCAACAATGTTGACCCACATTCTCCGCTTGGGGCATCGGCATATAGCCGCGCCGTAGATATGATTCAGCAGGCAGATATTCAGTTCAGCCGCATTTTGTGGGAATATCAGGCCACTGAAGCAAGCGTCTTTGCAGATGAATCCGTTTTTGATACGGACAGCCGAGGCAGGCCAATTTTGCCAAAAGGTAGGGAACGCCAGTTCAGGACATTCGAGTTCGAGGGCACCGATGCAGCCGGTATGCTGAAAGAGTATGGCCCTGCAATCCGTGATGATTCCTTGTTTAATGGCCTGAATCAGATTTTGCGCAGAATTGAGCTTCAATGCGGGCTGGCCTACGGCACGATATCCGAGGTTAGCGATGTAGCAAAAACTGCCACGGAAGTTAAGGCATCAAAGCAACGCTCTTACACCACGATTCACGCCATGCAGCAAGCATGGAACCGCGGCTTTGATGAACTTATTTCTGTTATGGATACCTTGTGCAGTCTGTACCAGATTGTTCCTGCGGGAGCTATTGAACCAACTGTAACCTGGGGCGATGGTATTCTTGAAGATACCGAGGTCGAATATCAGCGGCGTTGGTCTATGGTGATGGCCGGAAAGCTTAAAGTTGAAAAGTTTTTTGCCTGGTATTTTGGATGCACGGAGGAGGAAGCAAAAGACTATATCCCTGATGGCGGGACCGTATATCCGCCTGAAGAGTAAGGGAGGGCTGCGCAGGTGCTCACGCCAGAGTATTTGAACAGCTGCACAGACTATTTGCTCGGAATGTATGACCAGCTCCAAACCGAGATTTGCTGTGATATTGCCAGAAAGCTTGTAAAAACAGGCCGCTTGACTGATTCCGCATGGATGCAGGCCAAGCGCGTGCAGCAGTCCGGCAAACTCATGGAGGATGTTATCTCATATGTTGCATCCATTGCGAACCTGTCCGAAGCTGAAGTGAAGCGCATGTTCAATGAAGCGGGCCTTAAAAACATTGAGTATGATTCAGCCCCATTGCGGAATGCAGGCATTGATGTGGATTTGAAGCTTTCTCCTGCCATGCAGCAGGTTTTGAAGGCCAATATCCAAAAGACCAATGGCGATATAAGAAATTTAACAATGACAACGAGCGTAGCCGCCCAAACGCAATACATGGATGCCGTGAACATGGCGCACATGAAGGTTGTGTCTGGCGGCTTTTCTTATTCTCGTGCCATTGCTGATGCTATAAGAAGTGCAGCTGTGCAAGGCAATTCCGTATTATACCGCACCGGGGCCTGTTCCAAGCTTGATGTGGCTGTGCGGCGAGCGGTCCTTACCTCTGTAAACCAGACGGCGGGGAAAATCACGGAGCAATATGCGTCTGATATGGGTGCTGAGTATTATGAAACCAGCGCCCATTCTGGAGCTCGCCCATCGCATGCAGTATGGCAAGGGCGAGTATTTAAGATTGACGGTTCCTCGCCCAGCTATCCGAACTTTGCAGAGGCTACAGGATACGGCACCGGAGAGGGTCTTTGCGGATGGAATTGCTGCCATTCGTTCTATCCATATTGGCCTGGGATATCCAAAAGAGCGTATACCTCCGAAAAACTAGCATGGATGAATGCGGCAAGATTTGAATTTGGCGGAGAAAAGTTGACTGATTATCAGTGCTCACAAATTCAGCGTGAGTTTGAACGCGGTATCCGCGCCACAAAGCGCGTCTTGGCTTGTTATGATGCAGCAACACAGAGCCTTACTGACGATGCCACTATTGCAGAATTAAAAGCGCGGTTTGCAGATGAAAGTGTAAGCCTGAAGGACCAGGAACGAAAGTTGCGGGAATTTTGCAAGCAAACAAACCGGAGCTATGATTCTGTCCGAACGCAGGTCTATGCCTATAAGGATTCCGCAGGCCGCATAGTGAATTTTGGCCGTTCCACCAGCTCCAAGGCTGTCTGGGCAAATAGAAAAACGAAGGGAGCATAAAGAAATGACATTACAGGAAGTAAAGCAGGAATTGCAGAACATCCGCGAAGCTGGTGGCAAGCCAGACCTCGTTATTCTGTATATCCATATGCCTGATGGCGAGACCGAAATCATCATCAATCCGAAGGTTGATGAAAAGATGGAGTACATCGAAAAGGCATACGATGAAAATTTGTATCACAAAAACGGCAGCGGCATTTATATCGAAGATGTGATTTTTAGTTGCGAAAATGACACCCTTGATTTTGGTGCAGCACTGGAAGAAATGAAACGCGGCAAACGTGCTGCCCGCAAAGGCTGGCATGCTGAAGGAATGTACCTGTATTATGTACCGGCTGGCCGCTATAAGCCCTGCACTGAAGTTGCCGAAGCTCTTGTTGGTGAGGATGGCCGTGTACAGTATGGCGAGTATATCGCCATCAATACTGCGAAGGACTGTGTAGTTCCGTGGGTACCATCTCAGACAGATATGCTTGCCGAAGATTGGTACACACTGCCTGACGCAGAGGGCGCGGACTGAGCGCTTTTGCTTGCAGGCGCATGATTAACTTTATATTGGTGAATCACCCCTGCGGCCCTGTCAAGGGCTGTTGGGGTGTTTTTCATATCTCGCCCTAAGCATGGCGTTTAAACTGCTTGATTACCCGTTCGCGCAGGGATATAAACGCGCGATAGCAGTTGTCGGAGTGAACCGACTTAAAAAAATCAGCGAATATGGAGGAAACAAAAATGTACGAATTTCTGAAACCGCTTTTTGGTAAGCAGGCAGAGGGCGAGGCTCCAAAGGCCCTGACCTACGAAGAACTGGTCGCAGCAATCGAGGCAAATAAAACCTTGAAGATTGCTGACCTGTCCGCTGGTGAGTATGTCAGCAAACACAAGTATGATGACCAGACCACCGAGCTTGCAGGTGTCCGCAAACAGCTGGATGATGCTAATGCACAGATTAAGGCGTTTGATGGCTTGGATGTGGAGGGCATCAAGAAGCAGGTTTCCGACTGGAAAACGAAATACGACACCGATACCAAAGCCCTGAACGACCAGCTGAATAAGCAGGCCCGCGATTATGCAGAGAACCTGTTCTTATCCGGCTATAAGTTCACTTCTAAGGCTGCCCGCAATGGCGTTGCTGATGAATTCCGAAAGAAGGGCTTCAAGTTGGAGGATGGCGTTTTCGTTGGAGCGAAAGAGTTTATGGAAGGTCTGATGAAAGATGCAGATTATTCCGGCGCTTTCGCCACCGAGAAGAAGCAGGAGCAGCAGCCGAACCCCGCAGAAGGTGCGCAGCCTTTTATGCCGCGCTTTTCTGCACCGTCCGATGCCGGTAACAAGCCCGGTGCAAACCCGTTCAACTTTGCGCTCAACCATGTGCGAGAGCCGAAGCAGAACTAATTTTCAGGAGGTTTTAACCCTATGGCAGTTTTGAACTATGCAAAGCAGTACCAGCAGGCCCTTGAACAGCAGTTCCCGTATGCGCTGTATTTTGGCGCTCTGTTCTCCACCCCCAACAACGGCCGCTATCAGTGGGTGACCAGCGACACCATCCAGGTGCCCACTATTGCCACCACTGGGCGTGTGGATGGCGACCGTGATACCATCGGCACCAAGAAGCGCAACTTCAATAACCAGTGGACGCCGTTGACCGTCACCAACCATCGTACCTGGTCTACGCTTGTACATCCGCGCGATATTGACCAGACCAACGAGGTTGCATCCATCGCCAACATCACCCGCGTGTACAATGACGAGCAGAAGGTTCCTGAAATGGATGCTTACTGCGTGTCCAAGCTGTATGCAGATTGGGTCGCGCTGTCCCATACCGCAGACAAGACTGTCCTCACCGCAGACAACATCCTTTCCGTTATTGATAAGTGGATGTCCGCGATGGATGACAAGCGTGTTCCGCGTTCTGGCCGTATCCTGTATGTGACCCCTGCAGCAAAGACCCTCATCAACAATGCAAAGGACCTGTACCGTCATCTCGATGTGAAGGACGCAGGCTCTGCCGTTCATCGCGCCATCACTGCGCTGGACGAGCTGCGCATTGAAAATTCTGTTCCTTCCGACCTGATGAAAACCAAGTATGACTTCACCGAGGGCTGGAAGGTTGACAGCACCGCTGACCAGATCAATATGTTCATGGTCCATCCGCTGGCCGTCATCACTCCCATCAGCTATGAGTTTGCCCGCCTTGACCCGCCTTCTGCTGGTTCCGATGGCAAGTACGTCTACTTCGAGGAGAGCTTCGAGGATGTGTTTGTGCTGAAGAACAAGGCGGACGCTATTGCGTTCAACATTACCGCCCACGCCTGATTCGGCGTCCCAAACAAACCCGCGCAGGGGATAAACTCTTGCGCGGGAATTTTTTCATAGGAGGCATTGCGATGCTGAAAGCGACCAAAGCAAACCGTGTATTGCGGATTGCTGATGAACAAAAAGACAATTACCTGAAAATGGGCTATACCATCACAGATATGGATGACAGCCTTGTCGACGAACCACCTGACCTTTCCCATCAGGCTGAAAAGCTGCGCAAGGAAAACGAGGCCCTGAAAGCACAGGTGAAGAACCTGACTATCGAGGTTGAGGATTTGAAAGGGAAGCTGGCCGCACAGAATGATTCTGAAAAGGCCGCAAAACAGAAAGCCTCTGCAAAGAGCACCAAAGCCGCGCTCTAAGCGCTTTTGATTGCAGGGAATAAAAGTTTAAGGGGAGGCGCACAGAATTGCCGCAATCGGCTGTATCGCGCTCATATGTGACATATGAGTATTATCAAAATGATTATGGCGGAATGACCATTACTGCGGACCGCTTCCAAGTATGCACTGCATGGGCATCGCGCCTTGTGGACCGTATCACTTTTGGGCGGGTCGCAAAGCTGTCTGATGCGGAATGCCCTGATTTTGTCCGGGATGCTGTTTGCGCTGCCGCTGATATTTATTCGTCTGGAATGGATGCCGCCGAAAGGGCTGTCCAATCCGAAAGCAATGATGGCTATTCCGTGACCTATGCGAATGCCAAGGAAATAAGCAGCGTAAGCAGGGAGGCCCGCAGCGCTGCGATGATGTATCTTGCCAATAGCGGCCTTGTGTACCGCGGCGCAATTCCGACTGCGGAGAGTATCGCACGAGGTGAAAAATGCTGAATGCAACAGAAGATATTGTCTTGTTTAATGCGAGAATCGGAAGCGACCGCAGAGAGATTTTTCTGCCAACGTTAATTCGCGCTGTGTGTCTATATGGCGAAAAAGGTTCGAGCGGCGAACAGGGCAAGAAATCCCCAACAGAAAAGTATACAATCCGTATCCCGTTTGATGCCATTGCAGATGATGGAAAAACGTATATCGAAGCTGAAAAATTCCGGCTACTAGATGATGCCGAAGCAAAAAAGCACTGGACGATTCAGATTGGCGATTATGTCGCCAGCAATGCGTTGTACCCATCCGAAATATGGAAATGGGACAGCTTTTCGCTGTGTGGGGGCCATATTGTTGATGAAATGCGCGGCGAACCCCTGTCTGGGGATGTCGGGACAATCCTCACCAAAAAGTATGGCAAAATCCTTATTGTTGATAGCTTTGCAGATAATACGCGGCGCGGCAGCCGTAAAATGAAACACTGGCGCATTGGAGGTACTTAATCATGGGCCATGGTCCTGATAAAATCCAGACACCGCGCGGCTGTGTGTTCAAAACAGAACACGGCACGGCTCAGCTTGAATGGAACAAAGGTTTTGCAGCGCAGAGGGACGAAAGCTTTACCCGCAAGCAAAAGTTTGTTGATTCTGAAGTACTGCGCCTTTGCAGCCCGCGTGTACCGTTCCAGACTGGTATGCTGGAAAAGTCCGGCAAGCTGGGCACTGTCATTGGCAGTGGCGAGGTAGACTATGTTGCCCCGTATGCAGCCCCGCAGTATTACAACACCGCTGAAACGCGCCCCTATGATGCCAACCGCGGTGCCAAGTGGTTTGAGCGCATGAAAGTTGCTGACTGCGATACCATCTTGAAGGGGGCTGAAAAAATCTAATGTCAGCACCATCTATTATTCAGGGTATTGCTGATTATTTGCTGACCTGCCCACTGCTGAAGGATGGCGTTTTTCGCTGCGATGCTCTGGGCACTGGCGCTGTTGAGTATGCCGTTGAAACTGGCATTTTTACGCCTGTTTTGCGGCGTTTTGTCAATGGCGATAGCGAACGGCAATACCAGTTCAATTTTACAAGCCGGGAATTTTATTCCATGGACAGGTTGCAGAATATCGAGAACACAGAGTTTTATGAAAATTTTGCGGCCTGGATTGAAGAAAACAACCGAAATGGATTTTTCCCGGATATGCCAAGCGGGTGTTACCCGCAAGAAATCAATATTCTTTCGCCGGGGTATCTATTCGATGCCTCGATGCAGAATGCACGTTATCAAATCCAGTTACAACTGGTGTATTACAAGGAGGTCTAGCGATGAGCAGATATGATGTTGTCAAGCGCCACCAGTATGCTGATTATCTCAATGTTGGCACTGCTGACAAAGAAGATTTTGTTCTAATGGGCGCTGGCTTTACCACGTTGGATGAAAACCCCAGCGCACAGTCCGAAAGTACCAAATATGTCAATGAGGTCAGCGCTTCCAGCGAGGTTGTCGGCTATGAAACCTCGTTCCCGTTTGAAGCAGAACAGATTGCTGATGAAAAGGCTATTGATGCTCTGTACAAGGTCGGCCGCAATCACCTTGTCGGCACCAATGCCATGTTTGATTACATCCGCGTGGAGCTGTGGAACAAAGCTTCCGGCAGCGGAGCAAGTGAAACCAGCTTTGAAGCCCGTAAGTTTGTTGTTTCTGCCGAAATTTCTTCCATTTCTGGCGAAAACAAGCAGATCATTGCAGGCAATCTGAATACCGTTGGCGACCCAGTTCTCGGCACGTTTGACACTGCGACAAAGAAGTTTACCGAAGCAAGCGCTACCTGATCTAGGAGGATTGAAGAATGAGCAAAATTGTCGTAAATAACGTTGAATTGACCCTCAATCTGCTGGATGCAGATGAAATGGAAAAGTACGAAACCGAAATGCAGGCTGTGAGCACCACTATCAAGGACAATGCGCAGTATGCCGGTCTTTCTGTTCCGCAGGCTATGCGCAAGCAGTGCCGTATTATTGAGGCGTTTTTCGACAAGCTGTTTGGTGCCGGCACCGCTGAAAAACTGTTCGGCGGCAATAATGACGTTGGTGCCCATGCAGAGGCATTCGGCCAGGTTTCCCAGATGGCAAAAGAAACTGGTGCTGAAATCCGTTCCATCAGCGAAAAATACGGTGCCGCCCGTTTGGCAAACCGTGAGCAGCGCCGCAATACTGGTGTAACTGTTGTAAATGGGGGCAAGCAGCACAGCCATTACAGCTGTAAGAAGCGGCACCATTGAACCTGCTGCTTGATGGCGCTCCTAAAACTGTGCTGATTGGAGGCGTGGAATATCCCCTGAATTGGGAATTCCGCACCTCCATTCTTTTTGAATTGATGATTCAGAGTGATGAACTGTCTGACAAGGAAAAACTTGTGCAGGCATTGCAGCTTTATTACGGTGATGGGTTGGCGAATATCCAACCTCAAATGCTGCAAGAAGCTGTAAATGGCATACTCTGGTTCTATTCGTGCGGAAAGCCTGACCAGAAAATGTCGGAGGGTAGGGGCGACGATGACGGCGATAAAAAGCAGGCGTATTCGTTTGAGTATGATGATGCCTATATTTATGCCGCGTTTATGTCGCAATATGGTATCGACCTTGAAAGGGCCGAGGGACTTCATTGGTGGAAGTTCCGGGCGATGTTTGAGGGCCTTAAAGACGATGAAAAAATTGTCAAAATTATGGGCTACCGCACAGCAAAGACAGCAGGAATGACAAAGGAGCAAAGAACTTTTTATTCAAGGATGCAGCGCCTCTATGCGTTGCCACGCTCGAAGAAAGAGAAAGAACAGCAAGATGCATTGATTGCTGCCTTACAGAGCGGCGGCGATGTTTCCGTGCTGCTTGATGGGGGCACTGGTAATGCAGAATAAAAAGCAAATTATTGTTGCTGATAATAATGTCGGCAACTTCAGGCAGGTATCTTGCCCGGTTTGCGGGTATCGGATGCCTATTTTTTTCAGCAGCGCTGCTGATTGCAAGGGGCTTTATGTCACCTGCAAGGGGCGGGGCTGCAAGCATCGCTTTGAAATTTCCGTGGAAAATGGAAAACAGGAAAAGTGATTTTGAAAAATTAAGTAATTTCAAGTAGAGCCATTATGCGCCGATGAATTTGCCTAAAGGCAGGTGAAAGCATTGGCGTATGATGGCACTCTAAAATTTGATACCAGTATTGATACAAGCGGCTTTTCAGATGGCATTGAAAAGATAGGCAGTGCAGCAAGTACCGCCTTAAAAGCCACATCGGCTATTGTCACTGGTGCCGCAACTGCCATTGTAGGTATTGGCACAGCCGCAACCAAGGTGGGCATGGATTTTGAAGCATCCATGTCCAATGTTGCGGCTATATCTGGTGCCACAGGTAATGAGTTACAGGCTCTAACCGCAAAAGCCCAGGAAATGGGCGCAAAAACAAAATTCAGCGCTTCGGAATCCGCAGACGCGTTTTCTTATATGGCGATGGCCGGATGGAAAACCGCGGACATGCTTGACGGCATTGAGGGCATTATGAACCTCGCTGCCGCATCTGGTGAGGATTTGGCGAGCGTTTCGGATATCGTTACCGATGCACTGACAGCAATGGGATTGCAGGCCAGTGATTCCGCGCATTTCGCGGATGTTCTGGCGGCGGCATCGTCCAACAGCAATACGAATGTTGCTATGATGGGCGAAACATTCAAATATGCCGCCCCGCTGGCCGGTGCTCTTGGCTATGATATCGAAGACCTTGCGCAGGCTATTGGCCTGATGGCCAACAGCGGCATTAAAGGCGGCCAAGCCGGTACTTCGTTGCGCAGTATTCTGACACGGCTTGCAGACCCTCCAAAAGATTGTGCTGCTGCGATGGAGGAATACGGCATCAGCCTGACCAATGCAGATGGCTCAATGAAGAGCTTGATGCAGGTCATGGAAAATATGCGCGATTCCTTGGGCGGGCTATCCGAGAAGGAACAAGCATCTGCTGCATCGGCCATCGGCGGACAGGAAGCAATGTCTGGTTTGTTGGCCATTGTTAATGCCTCCGAAGGGGATTTTGATAAGCTGGCATCTGCAATAGACAACGCCACGGATTCCATAGACAGTTCCAAGAGCGCGGCTGCAAGTATGGCCGCAACCATGAACGACAACCTCCAAGGCCAGGTTACAATTTTGCAATCTGCACTTGAGGGCCTAGGCATATCTTTCTATGAAAATATGCAGACCCCCATGAAGGATGTTGTCGCAGAAGCAAACTCCATGGTCGGCGAGTTGCAGCAAGCATTTAACAGCGGTGGCTTTGATGGGCTTGTATCCGCTGTTGGCGGTGTTTTGTCTGAAGTAGTGCAAGATGTAGCAGAGGCCGGTCCCCAGCTCATTGATGCAGCAGCAAGTCTTGTCACATCCTTTTGTGATGGGTTGCAAAATGCACAGGGTATTGGAGATGCAGGCGGCAAGCTGATAACTTCTCTTGTAACCGCTTTGCTCTCCTGCGCCGCAGATATTTGGTCCACTGCAATTACTCTTATCACAGAGCTGGCAACAGGGCTTGCAGATGGTGCCCCTGATGTGATGGATGCCGCAGTAAACTGCGTGCAGTCCGTTGTTCAGAGCATTATTGATAATGCTCCGACTTTAATGCAGGCAGGTGTACAACTTATCCAAAACCTTACTCAAGGCATTCAGGATAACTTGCCTGACCTGATTCCGCTTGCAATGCAGGCGTTGATGGATTTTTCCGGTTCGCTGCGTGAAAACGTAGGACTGATTGTTGATGCTGGCTTACAGCTCATTACTGCGTTAGCTCAGTCGCTCATTGATAACATTCCGACCTTCATTGAAACGGTTCCAACCATAATCACGAACCTTGCAGGAATCATCAATGATAATGCGCCAAAATTGCTGGAAACTGGCATAAGCCTTATTGCGCAATTAGCATTAGGGCTTGTTCAGGCGATTCCCACCCTGATTGAAAATATTCCCCAGATTATCGAAGCTGTAGTTGCAGTTTTCACAGCTTATAACTGGATTGACCTTGGCAAGAATATCATCAAATTGCTGGGGGACGGCATCACAGCAATGGCGAGTGCCGCAAAGACAGCAGGCGAAGGCATTTACACAACTGTAAAAGATGCTATTGCAAAGCTGCCTGAAACCCTTTTGAATCTCGGCAAGGATGCTATTCAGCATTTGTCCAGCGGCATTACCACCATGGTTACAGATGCGCAGCTGGCTGGCGTAAGTGTTTTTGAGGTCATACGCGCAGCCATTGCACAGCTTCCTGGTGCATTGCTGAATCTTGGTAAGAATGCAATTTCCGGCCTCCTTAATGTTATCAGAAATTCTGTTGGGAATATGGGCAGCACAGCCAAAAGCGTGCTGACCTCGATTGTTGATAATATCAAGAGCCTGCCTAGCAAGCTGCTTGAACTTGGGCGGAATGCTGTGCAATCGCTTGCAGGCGCATTCAAGTCTCTGGATTGGGGAAGCATCGGCTCTAATATCATCAATGGCATTATAGGCGGCATCGGTTCCGCTATCGGTGGCCTTGTGGAGACTGCGGCGAATGCAGCGAAATCCGCATTTGATGCTGCAAAAAATGCCTTGGGGATTCATTCTCCGTCTCGGCTGTTCCGGGATAAAATCGGTAAAATGATTCCTCCCGGCATCGGTGAGGGCATTGAAGGTGCGATGCCTGCTCTTGAAAAAAGCACAGCTGCCGAAATGGAAGCCCTGGCCCAAAAGATGCAGGCCACTGTTTCCGCTGAAACCGGCAGAATTGAAATTGAAAAAACTGTATCGCAGAATTACAAAGTTGAGCAGGAAAAGCCGCAGAAGCCCGACCCGTCCCCTGTGAATGTGCAGCTTGGCGGTGAAATCCATACTCATGTTGAGCTTGATGGTAAAGAAGTGGGCGATGCCACAACGCCTATCGTTGACCGCAATTTCGGCCGCATTGATAAGCATAAGAAGAGGGGAGGCTAAAGCATGTCCAAGATTGGCGTAAAGTTTGGCGATGTGCATTCCTATGACACATGGGGGCTGCGCTTAAAAGCCATTCACATTGGCACCCCTGAAGTAAAAACTGCCTATGTTGATATACCAGGCAGAATGGGCCCGCTCGACCTCACCGAAGCCCAGTATGGCGGCATACGCTATGGCACGCGCGAGTTGGAATTGACCTTTGATGCAAAGGATTGTTCTTATTTGCAATGGCCTGGCTTGCTGTCAAGGGTTGCATCCGCCCTGCATGGGCATAAGTGCAAAATCATCCTTGATATTGATGCAGGGTATTATTATTATGGGCGGTGCGTTGTCGATAGCACAAAATCCAACGAAACCAGTGCTGAAGTTGTCATCACATGTACATGTGACCCTTATAAGTTGAGCGTTTCGTCATCTGACGAACCTTGGATTTGGGACACGTTCAATTTTTGCACTGGCGTTATTACTGCCACGAATGATATCAAGGTATCTGCCTCAGACGATTGGAAGCTGGTCAAGTTAAGCGGCTACCCGTATAACGAAACGTTGAAAATTGTTTCGAATAATGATGTCCAAATGCGCTTCGGCAACGACACATATAATCTTGTGTCTGGTGAAAATATCATGCACGATGTAGAGCTCGTTGAAGGTGAAAATGACCTGTATTTCAAGGGCACTGCGACCATTACCATTGTGCATCGAGGGGGTGTATTGTGAGTGTATATAATTAAGGCTGTTGTAGATGGGAAAGAATATACCATCCATGACCCGTCATATAACGATGCCATTGTTGGCAAAGATGCCTATTTCGAGATTGGCGATAATAAAAACGGGCAGGCCGAATTCATTGTCTATCCCAATAACCCTTATTACAGTGTTGTTAAAAAGCTCACAACGGATATTATAATTTATAACAATAAGGCACCATGTTTTTATGGCCGTGTGCTGTATGATGATGAGGATGCAAGCGGAGCAAAACACGTTTTTGTGGAGGGCGAGCTTGCATTTTTGTGCGATAGCGTGCAGCGGCCTGCCGTATACCATGATATCAGCGTTATAGATTATTTCAGCAAAATTATATCGTTGCACAATTCGCAGGTTGAGGAGAGAAAACAGTTTGTTGTGGGCCGAGTGAGCGTCTCAGATTCCAACGATAGCTTGTACCGCTACTCCAACTGGGAAACCACGCGGGAAACCTTGACCGAAAAGCTCATTAAGCGCATTGGCGGGCATTTGCACATTCGCCATGAAAACGGGCAGCGCATTATTGATTATTTGAGCGATGAGGAATTTAACACCACCTGCAAACAGCAAATCCGGTTCGGAGAAAATCTGCTGGATTATTCCAAAAATATGGATGCTTCCGACCTTGCAACCTGCATTATTCCGCTTGGTGCCCGCAAGGATGAATCCAGCATCGAGGGCCTTGAAGAGCGTGTCACTATTTCGGATGTAAATGGTGGCGTTGATTATGTCATGGATGATGATGCCGTTGCTGAATATGGAAAAATCTATAAAACAGTAACCTGGGATGATGTAACCGAGCCTGCCAATCTGCTGAAGAAAGCCAAGAAGTATTTGACTACCACGCAGTACGAGAAAATGGTACTCGAAGTCAAAGCTGTGGATTTGAGCCTCACATCAAGCGATGTTGAGGAAATGAAAATAGGCCAGATGGTCCGGTGCATTTCAAAGCCGCGTTCCATGGATGTGTACTTGCCATTGGCTGAAAAGAAAGTGTACATCCAAGATTTTAGCAGAAATACCGTAACCCTTGGCAGTGAAACTTCCGCCCACACTTACACGAGCACCAATGCGTCACAAAGCGCCTCTATTGAGGAGACGATAAAAGATATTCCGAGTCGTGGAGAATTGTTGCAAGCGGCTCTACGGCAGGCCACTGACCTGCTTAATGACATGACCCAAAGCGGATATGCCATTCACACGAAAAATGAATTTATCGTTGCTGATGCAGAGGGTGCAACTACAGCGCGGCGGTTGTGGCGGTGGGGCCTTGGTGGTCTTGCTCATTATAGTGAAGGCTATGATGGTCCTGCGGACGGCGTTGCAATTACCATGGATGGCAAAATCAATGGCAAAATGCTTATTGCTGGTTCCGTGCTGGCCGAAACCATTGACGCATCGTATCGGCAGGGTGTTGAAGAATCTATTTCTGATGCAAAAAGCGAGGCAGAAAGCACTTCAAAAGGCTATACTGATGACAGCATTTCCACGGTGACAAAGCAGACAGAAACAAAGCTCAATAACCTGAATAACCAAATCACAATGTCGGTCGAGAGCGTCCGTGAATCCGTATTGCAGAAAAATTATATTGTCAAGGGCGAGCAAGACACGCTTGCCCTTGATGCTTTTTCTGTAACGGGTGATTTTGCAGATATAAGCATTGCAGAACATGCAAATATGCGCTGCTTGAAGCTGGCATTCAAAGCGTCCGGCATAGTGTACATCAATCAGGATGTGGGTACGCTGGCAGCGGGAAATTATAAAGTTTCCGTTGCTACTGCATACCCTGAAGGCGATGGCACCAGACCGAAATATATCGCCTATGGTTTTTCCAGCTCACGCGAAACTGCATATTTTGCAGACCATGCAGTGGGAAACTTTTTCCGTCTGAATCTTGGATATAAAATTACTGAAGCTGAAAAAACCGTTTCTATTGGAGTATATGGCGATTCCGGGAATGTATGTTACCTGACTGATATTCGTTGCCTGCGCAGTATTGATGAACTGCTGGATGACGTTTATACCGCATTTACAGTTGCAGATGGCAATATCCGAGCTGAGGTTCAAAAGACCTACGCAACAAATAAAGACATAGAATCCCTAAAAAACAATGTTAACGACGCTCAAAGCAAAGCCGACGAGGCTGCCGATGCCGTTGTCAGTGCAAGGAAAGAAGCCCAAACTGCCCAAGAAGCGGCTGATAAAGCGAAGGCGGATGCAGCAGCAGCGGCGCAGGCCGCAGCGGATGCAGAGGCCAACGCGGCAGAGGATGCCAGTGCCAAGGCTGAAGCGGCCAGAAAGGCCGCTGAAGAAGCCGCGGCAAAGCAGAGTGCAGCTGATGCAGCCGCAGCAAAGCTTGCGGCAGCAGAGGATGCCAGCGCCAAGGCCGATGCAGCCCTTGCTAATGCTAAAGAATATCTGAACAAAACCCTGCTGTTATATTCCACCACGGAAGAAACAAAAAGCCTCATCACCCAATCCGCTGAGAGCATAAAGTCTGAAGTTTCTCGGACATATGTCACTACAGCTACTGTTGAGCAGGCGAAGAAAGATGCCACCAGCGATGCCCAAAGCTATACGGATGGGAAACTTGCAAGTTATTCCACTACAGAGGAAACCAAGAGCTTAATTCAGCAAACGGCGGATAGTATTACGCAAACTGTAGAGAAGAAGCTTATTGGTGGTGGGAATTTAATCCTCAATACTGAAAAAATGGAAAATGCCGTGGTTAGAGGTTCTGGCGGTAGCGTAGCGTATAGCGTAGACGGAAGCGCAACCGTCACAAACGATGCAAGCAACACGCATTTTCGCTTCAAAACTGTTGATACGACGATAACTAAAGGCATGGTGATGTGCTTTTCCGTTTTATATAAGCCTGTTTCCGGAACGCGCTCATTGTGCTTCAGTATTTATTTCAAGAAGAATGGGAGTAATTATTATACCTCCATAACAGACGCAAACCAGCGCGAAATTCCTCAAACTGATGGATGGGTGTTGAGATATGGGACATGGGTACCGACCGGGAATAGCACATTGCAATATGTGGATTTTGGCTGCGGCTCCAATGTCGCAGGAGACGGCAAATATACTGAAAGTTCGGTGTTTCTCCACCCCATGCTACAGCATGGTAACACCCCCACCGCGTGGAATGCGAGTTCTGGCGATTATCTGACACAAGAAAGCGCTAAAAGCCTGTTTTCGCAGACTGCTGACGAAATCAAAACAGAGGTAACAAACTCTGTGACTGAATCTGTAACCGCCAACGTAAAAGATACCGCCACCAGCGCGGCAAATGATGCCGTTGATGGCAAGATGCAGGATTACGCGACTTCTGCCGACGTTGAACTCTTGAAGGAAAGCGTATCTAGTATCAGCCAAAAGGCCGACAGTATCACCCAGACTGTAACCCAGCGGATCACCGGCGGCAATAACATTATTACCGGCACCGATGACTGGAACAATGCGACCATGGATGCAGGCGGCAACGCCGCAAGCAAAAAAGGCAGTTACACCATTACGGGTGAATCTGTTCACGTGACCAATAATGTGCAGAACACCCGCTTCCACTTTGGTGCGGACAAAACGCTGGTGATTGCCAAGGGCATGACCTATTGTGCATCGGTATTGTACAAGCTCAACTCCGGCACGGACAGCCTGTTTTTGCAGTTTGAGACGAAGGCCAGCGATGGGACAATGACCTATTACGGAACACTATTTAAGCAGAACCAAAAGGACATTGACCAAGGCAACGGATGGTATTTGCGCTATGCAGTGTTTACTGCCACAGCTGACGGATATGCAGATGGCCTGTTTGTGAGCACTGCCAATGACTTTGCCACCGTTACCAACGATCTGACCATCATGCACCCCATGGTGCAGATGGGCAACGCCCCTACTGCCTGGACGGCCAGCACTGGCGACTATCTGACCGCCAACGAAACCAAAACCGAGATCAAGCAGACGGTGAACGAAATTAAGCTGACGGCCAGCACAAGCGGAACCAGCAGCACCATCAAGCTGACGGCGGGCGGAACAGAGATCACCAGCGCACAGATCAACCTATCCGGCGTGGTGACATTTTCGGATTTGAGTACCTGGAACCAGGACAAGACAATCATCAACGGCGGCAATATCACGACCGGGCAGCTGCATAACCTCAACTACACCACCGTGTACGACCTGGACAACGCTTGGATACGTATGGGCACAGAATCCGGGGAGCGCGTATTCGTCGATAACAGGCATATTGCATGGTATGCCACCATCAACACCGGCAGCATCGGCCTGACCGGCGTGCTGTACTCTGAGGCGGGCAGTTCTTATATTGGCGCGTGTAGTAAATATGCAAAATATGGCTGGGTTGATGGCCTTGACCCAACATCCTATGTCGGCATGCAGATTACATATAATCGTTCCGACGATAGCGACGCAGATTTTAACACTTCGCGTGTCGGCGTGTCTGGAACACTGAACTGTCAAAATTTGAGTGCCTGGGGCAGCAAATCCCGTGTTGTGTCCACGAGCTTTGGGGCAACAAAAATGGCAGCGCTCGAAACGCCAATTCCTATGTTTTCTGATGCCGGCTTTGGCGAGTGCGGCCCGGATGGTTGGTGCTTGATTATGCCTGACCCCAGATATGCGGAAACCATCGCCCAAAACGGTAGGCTGATATGGATGCTGACCGACTGCACAGGCAACGGCCATCTATGGGTAGAGGATCTGGGCCGGTATGCCATTGTGCATGGCGCAGCTGGGCAGCGCTTTTCGTGGATGGTCGTTTCAGCCCAGCGCGGGTACGAAGGGGAGTACGCAGAGCCTAGCGACTGCAATTATCCTTCCGGCACGCCTGCTGGTGCTGATTATGCCGCTTCCGAAGCTGCAAGGGCGTTCGACCGCGATACCGAAGCGGCTGATGCTTTATTGGGCGTAGATACCGAAACAGATTCTCTCATTGATACGTTATTGGAGGAAACTGAAGAATGAAAAGATTAACGGCAATCGCTGTAGTAACAACTGCGGAGGGCGAGCGTGTTAGCTATACCTACACGGAGCTTGATGCAGATGGCAATGTAATCAGCCAGAATAACCGCGCATCGTTTGTGGCGCTTGATGAAAGCCTTTTGGCTGCAATCAGCACCATCAAAGATTCGGTAAATGCAAGACTGTAATGGAGGTACAAAATGACACTCAAAAAAAGAGTTGACAAATGCCGTAAAAAAATCATTGATGCTATCAACGAGGCCGAAATTCCTTATGCCGTTTCCGAGCTTGTGCTCGAAAGCGTGCTTTTTGCAGTAAAGCAGAATATTGAAGATGAGGAAAAAGCCGCCGAAGCCAAGGAGGCCGAAAAGAATGCCTGATATCTCGAAAGAAATTGCAAAAATCCAGAATGCTGTATATGGTGAAGAGGTCCGCGGCTCTATTATTGATGCGCTGGAAAAAGTCAATGATGACAATGGGCAGTATCAGAGCATCAAGGAAGAAGTGACTGCGGCAGCCTCTACTGTAAAACAGCAGGTTGAGGCCATTGACACGAAATCTTCTGAAGTGCAGCAGAGCATTAACTCCCTTACTGGCAAAATTCAGAGCGCAACAAGTGCTGGGAACGAGCTGGACACCAAAACTTCCGCTGCCGGAAGCGCCAAAACTGCCCTTGATACTGCCACCAGCGCGGCAAATTCCTCGAAAGATTCCCTACAGCAGCAGACCGATACTGCAACCACAACCGGCGCAAAAATCCAGAAAGCAGCCGATGATGCAAATGCGGCGGCGGCTGCTGCGAATAATGCGGCCTCAAAAGCCAATACCGCAACATCGAATGCAGATACTTCCCGCATAAATGCTGATAAGGCGGAGGACGAACGTGTTAAAGCCGAAACTGCCCGCGTTGATGCAGAGAAAGCCCGCACATCCGCAGAAACTGCAAGGAATAATGCAGAATCTTCCCGCGTTGCCGCTGAAAAATCTCGTGTGACTGCGGAGACTGCCAGGGAGACTGCCTCAAAGGAAGCTGTAGATAATGCAAATAAGGTGGCGGATGGCCTTACTGCCCAGATGGAGCATTACGAGCAGAATTATGATGCCCTGTATGCAGCAAGCATTACGCCTGGAAATATCACAGCCCAATTCAAGAGTTGGTGGAAGGGCGCCAATAATGGCTTGTACACCAAAAAGCAACTGCTTGACCGGTGGTTTGCGCTTTTGCCTGATGAAAATACATACGGCGTGAAATTGCCGAAATTCACGAAGTCTGCCAGCCCTGATGGAGAACTGCTCCGGGATTCCGTTGCTCTTGATGTGTGCATTCCTAGCACGAATACCGCAAAGGGCACGGATAATTTTCGCATTCAGCCGTCTTTTTGGACGCTGCGTATCAATTATGAAATTGATGATGATGGCGAAATTGATGTCAAGGCTGTTGATGGCGTGGACGACGATTTTAGCCTTGCCGGCACAGCTGGTATGGTTGGCGTTGCCCAAAAGTCCGGGTGGTTCTCCGTTACTGATGATGGCGAATACGTCACCAAGCTTTATCGCACCAACCGCGCGGATGGCTTTATTCCGTTGCCTGAATGCGTTGCACCTGACGGCAGCGTCCGCGCATTTATGGTCCACGCAAAGTATCTGGCGGGTGTAGATGCAAACGGACTGCTTACCAGCGCTACTGGGCTTGCACCTTGCAACTACAGCTATAGTCATAACAGCCAGATTGCGTTGTGGCGCAAGCGCGGCAAGAATTATGCCGGCATCAGCGTATGCGACCTTAATTTTCGCATTTTGATGTTCCAGCTGAAGTACGCGAAGAAGGGTAACAGCGGCGTGTTGGAAGGATGCACGAGCTATAATTTGCAGCACAAAGCTGCTGTTGCTGAAAGCGGCGTCACCCGCGTATTGCTGACTGCATCGCAGGCGGCGAACTGGCTTGTTGGCACAAATGTCATTGTTGGCGATGTTGGAACCGGAACGAGCACCGACCGCGGCACCGCATCCATGTATAAGCTGGCAAAGAATGTCCGTATTAAATCTATTACTGATGTGACGGTAGATGGGACCGCCTATAAAGCGCTGAACCTTGATACCGCCACAGTGTTTGATGTTACCACGGACACCTATATCAGCACAATGCCGTGGTGGAGCGGTTCTTGCGATAACGTTCTGGGTGTGGATGGCTCGCCCACCAGCTGCACGAATGGCAAAGAACCCTTTATCATTCAGGATTTGGAAAGCCAAGTCGGTGGTTATGCTGTTGCTGCTGACGTTATTCATGTGCAGACCGTAAACGGCGACAATACTGTAATGACCCTGAAGCCTAAGACGGTGCGGCTTGCTAAAAATATTGCATCCAGCGCCACCAGCAACTATGTTGATTGCGGCGCACCGGCAGATGTTGCAAAGCCGTCCGAATGGGCATGGCACTATATCCAAGATATGGGCTTTAGCAAAGATACCCCGGAGTTCTATTTGCCCAGTGCTATTGATGGCGGCGCAGGAAGCAGCAACGGTTGCAAATCCGCTGTGGGCCTGGGTCCCTCGTCCGGCTCCTTTGAGTGGCTCGCTTGGGCGGACCTGTGCGACTGGGGCGTCTGCGGTTTGGGGGCGCTGGTCCTGTACTACGGCCTCGGTAACGCGAACTGGCCCGTTCTGGCGGGCGCCTGCGGCTCTGGTGCAAACAGGGGTGAATGGCGCGGTTAATACCGCGGCAGAGGGGGCAGTGATGCCCCCTTTACCAATTTTGAAGCGTTTATAAATTTTTCAAACGGGAACTACGGTGCCATCCGCTGTGAACCTGAATCCCTCGTCCGGCTCCTTTGAGTGGCTCGCTTGGGCGAACCTGAACGACTGGGGCAACTGCGGTTTGGGGGCGCTGAACCTGAACAACGGCCTCGGTAACGCGAACTGGAACATTCTGGCGGGCGCATGTGATGACACCATAAACTCAATAGCTCTGGCATTGGCGATGCCAGACATTGCACCGTAATTCGTGTATGTAATATTACACCGTGCCTGTAAGGGGTACGCCATGGGCTAGGCCCTAAAATTGAGTGAAACAGACACCGCGCTCCGGGAGGGGCGCGGGCATATGGCTTGCGACCGTGTGCGGAGTTAGTAGAAATGAAACCGAAAGCTCTTGGCCTCACCACAGCTATTTACACAGGAGCAATCTTGAAAACATATTGTAAAGGCATTGATTTGTGCAATCCTGCCACGCTTGAGCCGTGGATTTTGGACTGCTTGCAGGGAGACAGAAAGCGCCCTGCAAAATGGAGACGAAAAGACTTTCAATATCTCATGGCAGAATATTGCGATTATAGCGTATTTGAAATTCGCGCAGCAATCAAAGCCCATGACCTCAATATTCCGCTAAAGGCCGTTGAAGGGCTCGCAGTGGAGATTGCAGGAAGAATCAGGCGCAGGGAACTTGACCTGCGGCCTATCCATTATTTCAAGCGTATTGATGGCGTAAGCCGCAAAGAGCGCGAAATCAGCCATGAAAGCCCCCTGCAGCAGCTAATCGACCATATTGCTATATCTGCACTTATGCCAATGCTGAAGGCAAAAATTCTGCCGCACCAGTATGCAAGCATCAGAAAGCGGGGGCAAAAAGCAGGGAAAATAAAGCTAGAAAAATGGGTGCGCAAAGGACATGATGCACGCTGCTACGTGAAGGGAGACATTAAGAAGTGCTTTCCGAGTATTAAGCGCGATATTGTCATGAAATTTCTGAAAAGAGATATTCATAAAAATGCAACTTTGCTCTGGCTTGTTGATGCACTTCTGGCCACCTATAATGATGGCCTGGTGATTGGAACGCTGCTTTCCCAATGGCTTTGTAATTATGTGTTGAGTTATATGTTTCGGAAAATTCAGACATTTACAAAAGCGCGGCGGGGAAGAGTGGTTCATCTTGTGCGCCATATCCTGTTTTATATGGATGATTTTATCCTGCTTGGCACAAGGGAAGCCGACCTTAAAATGGCTATGCGGATGACGATAGCCTATGCTGAAAAGGCATTGTTGCTGCGTGTGCATGACGATTGGAAGGTCTATAAAGTGGCTGATACTCCCATAGATATGATGGGGTATCGCGTTGGCTACCGCAAGACAACCATCAGAGGCAGAATTTTCATTCGCGCCCGGCGTCAGTTCTTGCGCGCTGAAAGATGGCTACGAAAGCATCGTTTCCTGCGGCTGGTCCTTGCAAAGAAAATCACCTGCTATTGGGGATATTTTAAGGCCAGCGATTCCGACAGGGTTTGCGGCAAATTAAAAGCCTATGCAACTGTTCCGGCAGCTTGCAACTGTGTATCTTATTTCGATATAAAAGCAAAACAGACCAACCAAGGAGGTATTGCAGCATGATTACGAAAGCTGAGTTTTCCGCGCCCCCGGACAAAATCTTGTTTGAGGCTGACCAAAACAGCAACCGGGTCTGGATGCGCAAAAACATCATTGCGGAACAGCGCGAAATGGACAGCAATAAATACACTGCCCATACCGCGGATGAAGTATATTTTGAAACTGCCACTGACAGAGACACCATCGAGAGCGATTTTGATAGCTGGTTTGAGTTTGGCGAGAGCTGGACTGCCGAGAGTGTTGGCGAACAGAGCATCGAAGAGCGCGTCACAAATTTGGAAAACGCCCTGCTTGAAATGCTGGGCGTTTAATTTTTATGGAGGCGGTAAAAAATGTATCGTTTTATCAAGTCTATGTATGACAACCAGCGCATGAGCGCAAAGCAGGTCTGGAATTGCGCTGATAAGGGAACCATCACAGAAAAGGAGGCGCTTTCTATCTGCGGCCCGCGCCCGAAGTCCAGCGGGGCTGCAAAATGACGAAGTTGCAGATTATTTCCCGGCTATGGGTGCATGTAAGTGATTTGTTACTTATTGCAGTAGGCCAAGGCGTCAAGACGTTAGAGGATGTCCAGCGAGAGCTTGATATTACCGAATATGCCTGCCGCCCTTATGCTGATTGTGATGATGACGAACTTTATTCGCTGGACGTGCTGAAGAAGGCGAGAGAAATTAGCGGCCCCATCAAATCAGCAGCAGAAGGGGGTGACGATAATGCAGGATTTTCTTGCTCTGCTTCAATCCCCGGAACTGTCAAAAGCGATTACGAATATCCTTGCTGTGCTGGCTGCACTCGGAATTGGCATTGAATTTACCCCGTTTATCAAGTTCAATCCCATTTCATGGGCCATGAAAAAGCTGGGAAAGGCTCTCAACCATGAAACGTTGGAGGCCATGAAAGACCTCCGGAAGAAAATGGACGCCTTGGACAAGGATTTCACCCAGAAGCAGATTGACGATTTGCGATGGAATATCCTTGATTTTGCCAATTCGTGCCGCAACCATCATAAGCACACGAAAGAAGAATTTAATCATGTGCTGGATGCGCATAAAAAGTATGAAAAGATTCTCGAAGCACATGGCATGCAGAATGGTCAAATTGATGAAGATTTCAAGTATATCCAAGAAATTTACAACGAATGTATGCACGAGGATAGCTTTTTATAAGACTGTTACGACGCGCAAGGAGACGGCCCCTCGCGGCGCTTTTATGCCTGGCAGTGTAATTTGATTACAAAGCCTGCATGAACGCTGTGCGGGTCTGTATCTTTGCCTTATACACAAGGAGAATGAAAAATGAAAAATTCGGTTACAGAAGAACAGATTCGGAATCTTCTTGACAATGCAGAAATTAGCGTTACCACCAGATGGGATAAGGTGACAGTTGTGTGCTGCAGGCTGGCAAATGGTTTTGTCATCACTGAAGCGTCTGGCGCTGTAGATGCAGCGAATTATGATGAAGAAATCGGAAAGGCTTGCTGCATGGAACGCATTGAAAACAAACTGTGGGAGCTGGAAGGATATGCTCTTGCCAAGCGGCTTTATGATGAAAAGCTCTAACAAGAAACGCGCAACAAACGCGAAATCCATGCTCAAGTGGGCATGGGAATTTTCAAAACGCCTTGTGATTGCCTGCACCTTGATTTATGCTGCCGAGCAGCTGTATGCCTGCGTGGCAATGTGGGCCTTTTCCGATATGTCATACTTGGGCGCAATGATGGAGCAATCAAGCGAAATCCTCCGAACCTGTGTATTTGGCTATTTGGTTAAGGCTGGAATCGAAAATGCAATCAAAATCAAGGGCGGAAAGAAGTTTCAACCTGACGAAAGCCCGGACGACGAAGAAGTCTCCGGCTGAAAGGAAAAATCATGCAGGATATTATTTCTGTTGTACGGCTTGTGCTGGATGCAGTGGTATTCATCACCGGCCTGTACCTGTTTATCGAAAAGTTGTTCCCGGCTATCCGGGAATACCGCATCGTGCAGTTTATCGACCGCACCATCCTTGCTGCAAAGCGCGTCATGAAGTATGCCAGCGACAGCAAGTTGCTGGAAAGTGAGCTTGCAATCATCGAACAGTGGTTACAGCAGAACGGGTACGATATGAATACTGATGAAATTAAAGAGATTATTGCGGCGGAGGTCGCCAAGCTGAAGGATACCCTGAAGTATTATGACCCGCCTGAAAATGAGGGCAGCAGCGCAGCAAAATCATAATGTAACAAAGCGAATGGATACTTGCAAAACCGCCCGGTTATTAAAATACCGTTCGCTTTTGAGTTTTTCATGCACCGCCTTAATTGCATGTATTTTGATGTGTTTTGAAAAGAGTGAAACCCACGGAACCCAGTGGGTTATTGCTTTCGATGCCTGTAAAAGCGCATAACGAAGCCTTTTGTCGGGCATCGCATTTTTAATTTCAAAAAGCGAAAAGCGAACGGATATTTTTGATTCCCAAATAACCCGATAAGATACAGATAAGATAAGAAAAGATATATATTTATATAATATATATACTCACGGCCTAAGAGCAGTGCATGCGCACCGCCCTTGGGCCTTTTTGTTATGGAGGTATTGACATGAACAAAGACGATATCAACCTGACGAGTGATTGTGAAAACGAACTTTCCGATGGGAAGGGGGGCGATGAAGAATGAGCAATAGCACGCTTGCAAGCTATGTGCAGATTAGCCCAAACTGCAATAAGGGCCGTATCCGTAATGGCAAAAAGATTGCTATTAAAAAAATTACCATCCACCATATGGCCGGGAGTCTGACTTTGCAGCAGTTCGGCGCTCTTGTGGCGCGTCCCGCGCGGCAGATGTCTGCAACCTATGCCATTGACAAAAACGGCAATATTGGCCGGTATCTGGATGAAGCAGACCGTCCCTGGACGTCCAGCAGCCCCGACAACGATTATCAGGCAATTACGGTGGAGGTTGCCAACGATGGTGGGGCCCCGAACTGGCATGTTTCCAATGCGTCCATTGCCGCACTTATCAATCTGTGTGTTGATGTGTGCAAGCGCAATGGCATTGCAAAGCTCAACTTCACTGGGGATAAGTCCGGCAACCTGACCCAGCATTGCTATTTCACAAATACGGCCTGCCCTGGCCCGTACCTGAAAAGCAAGTTCAAATACATTGCTGACGAGGTAAATAAGCGGCTGTCCGGCGGTGCGCAGCAGGCAATGCCGTCCAAGCCTGCGACACAGCCGCCCGCAGGCGGTTCTAATGCAAGCACAAGTAAAAAATGTGCTGCCGCAAAAAGCTTCTCTAAGAGCGTTGCAGGCGCGTATACGGCCACGGGTAATGTTTATATGCGCTATGTACCAGGCCAGATTACCAGTGACAATATTGTCTGCACCGTAAAAGTGGCAGAACGGGTTCGCTGCTATGGTTACTATACGACCATTGGCGGTGTGAAGTGGTTCTATTGCGCATATGCAGGCAAGGTCGGATATATCAGCGGTAAGTACCTGAAAAAATCCTGAAATACTGTTGCTGTAGGCACAGCTTGAATTTTTCTATATGACGGAAAATGCTGATTTTCGTTAAATAGATAGCCCCGGAAGTGGTTTCATCGCCATTTCCGGGGCTTTTTTGCGTTTATAGGGGAATGAAATGCCTACAAGCTGTAGTCATTCTGAAACGTATTCAATAGTCCCATGCTGTTCCTTGATGGCATCGAACTGTTTGTCGATTAGGGCTTTTGCCTCCGGGGTAATTTCCATATACGATTTTTGGTGATGCTTAATAGCAATTTGCCTAGGCGTTTCATCGCGCCCATAGGATGCTGCAAAAGCATCCGAACCGATTTGCATTGTAATGGAATCAAGCGGGATGGCGTTGGCGGTAGGAACGTCCAGAATCTCGAAGTGATCTATAACGCAATAGTGGTTAAAGTGACCCATCCAAGGATATTCCGTAAGCCATGCAGCGGGAACTAGGTTGCCCTTGTCATATCCGCGCAGAACGCCGCGCCCTACGATAATTGGCTGACTGCGACCGAAAGAATCTGTAGAAATATTTGCGATATAGATTTCATCGCCATCTTTGAAGCTGTTCATTCCGCGGTGAGCGTTCGCAATGTAGACTGTTTTGCCTGTAAGAGATACCTTTGCCATTTCTTTGCGTTCTGTGCCGTCACCACGATTTTCGGCAATGCCCTCAAATTTTAGCCAGATCGAATGTTCCGAATGCTGGCGAGGATGCTTCGATTTTTCAGCAAAATACTGATAGACTGTGTCGGATTTTTCGTTCTCTTGCACAGATAGAATGTCGGCTTTGATTTCGTCTATAGATTCCTTACCGATACCCTTGCGAATATCTGCGCCAAAGCGCTTAGCATTAAATGCGTGATTCTTATCCTTCGCAGCTTCGTATGCGTGGCGAGTGAGTGTTTCGGCAGTATTTAGCATTTCGTGAGTGACAAGGCCATCCCCGGCTGCAATGACCTGAGCAAGAATATCGTCATAAATGCTATGCAAGTCAGAAATAAAGGAATCTTCATCAATGGCTTCAACCGACAGTTCGAGGTTTGATTTCAGACCGCTTGCGGTAAAGTTGGCAGAGCCGATAACCGCGGCAGAGTGGTCAAACAAGTAAAGTTTTGCATGAAGAGCAATGACAGCATAAACTGCAATGCCTGCGTCAAGCATTCTGCGCAATGCATCAATATTACTGGCGTGATGCAGGAAATCGTCAACATAAACGCGTGTAATAAATGTGCAATGTATACCATCGTTTGCGGCTGCAATAAGCGTATCGGCAGTTGCGGTTGACAAATACGGACTGATGATTTTGATTTCGCGTTCAGCTTGGTTGAAAAGGTCTGAAAACTCCTCTTGATGATTGAATCTTAAAATTTGAATCATTACAGCACCTCCATTTTATTGCAAGGACGTGCCAGAAATGAAGAAAGACGGAAATTCAGCGATAAAACGCAAAAATCTTGCGGAGGGGGGGTGCTATCAGCAAATGACAGGCAAGTTAAATGTGCGGCACCCACAGCGCGGGATTTTTCCATAAAATTCCTCCTTTAATTCCTGATAATTTTATTATAACCAACAAAAAACGACACTACAACACCAAAAAAGTGAGTTCCCGAAATTACCTCGATAAAACGTAAAAAACAGTATTGACACTACTACTATACGTGTTATTATATGGGCATAGAAAGCAACAGGGCTGCAAGAAATAAGTTAGATTTAATAAGAAAGTGAGTTTTGAAAAATGGAATTGAGCAAGGCTGAACTTAAATTGCTTTATGGATATATTAGAAAAATGAGTGATAAATTTGATTTTATGGGCCAAGAAATGACCGTCGAGGAAGCCGATGTCATTAGCAAAATTGCGGATGAAGTATGCAGCCCTGCACAGAAGCTGCCCGATGACGGCATGGTTTATGAAGATGAGGATGGGAATGTGCGTGCATGTTCGACCGATGAAATCATTCCGCGCGATTCCGCAGTTTATTGCTGAGAATAAAAATGCCCTGCGTGGCAGGGCACTTCTTTTACGGAAGTTTTGCACAAAAGTGAGTTTCTGAAATTATTTGTGAGTTTTGATGTGAGGGACGAAAATGGAACGATACGCAATTCCTGAAGAAAATATGGAGCGACTGAAGAAGAAACTGGCAACAATTAAGAAGAAATGCAGCCAGTACGGATGCGACTTCGTTTTTAATGAGGTCGGTGAAGAGTTTCGGGAAGTTCTGACCGAAGATGGTATGAAGCAGACTATCCGGTTTATTCTGGTGGAAGCTGAAGGCTGCGCGGTTGTTAATGGATGGCAGTTTGTTGCAGCGCTTGAGCATACCGATAAGGGGAATATCATCAAGGGCATTGCAGATGTTGAAGTTCCTGACCGCTATTATAATGCTGCACCGTGCTGTGAACACTGCCGCGTTGCCCGATTCCGCAAAGATACCTATATTGTGCGGAATATTGAATCCGGCGAGTTTAAGCAGGTTGGGAAAAGCTGCTTGAAGGATTTTACCAATGGTATGAGTGCAGCTGAAGCAGCCCGCATTATGAGCTACTTTGCAGCTATTGAAGAGGAAATGCACTGCAATTTCGGGGCTGGTAGCGCAAGCTATTATGAAACCAAGGAAGTCCTGCTTTATGCAGCCGAGACCATTGCCAAGTTTGGCTACATGAAGCGTAACGAAGAAGGAATCCGCACTACCGCAAGCCGGGTTCGTGATTATATGCTGGTCGATAGGGGCCGTGCTGGGATTTGGCAAAAAGGATGTGACGCAGAAATGGAACGTGTTCATTTTGATGCTCATACCGATGAAAATGTAGAGCGCACTGCGGATGCACTGGCATGGATTGCAGAGCAAGAAGAAAGCTCAAATTATATCCATAATCTCAAAACCGTTTGCCAGCTGGAATACATAAAAATCAGTGATTTTGGCCTTGCTGTATCCCTGTTTGCTGCATTTAGCCGTGCCCAAAAAGCAATGCGGGAAAATGAATCTTCAAAAGGCGCTGAAACCGCATCTGAATATGTTGGAGAAGTGGGTCAGCGAGTGAAGATTGAAGTGCAATCATTCACCTGTGCCGCAACTTGGGAGAGCTATTACGGAACAACGTTTCTGTACAAGATGTTGGATGCAGCTGGAAATGTGTACATCTGGAAAACCGGCAAGCATATTGATGGGGCACAGAATGTTGCGGGAACCGTGAAGGGCCACACGGTATATAATGGCGTAAAACAAACAGAGCTTACCCGCTGCAAGGTTGGTTAATCCCGCCAGGATTTTTTATAGCTCGGAAACTCATTTTAGTGAGTTAAAATGTTGAAAAGTATGTTAAAAAGTGAGGGGGCATCTACTATGAAGAATTATTATAAAATTCTCAGAGAAGCGAAAGCTGAATGCGCGGCTTGTGGAATCTGGCTCGGAGAAGTAGCGGACATTGGTATCTGCCATAAAAATTTGAAACGTTGGGGACGATGCAGATATATTGCCGATGAAGACTGCTATTACATTGAAATAAGCTATCGGCTTGTAGATGATGCTGCATCGGATAAGGCTCTGAAAGAAACTATTTTGCATGAGCTATGCCATACAGTAGATGGCTGCATGAACCATCAGAAGAAGTGGAAGGAAACTGTCGCGAAGCTAAATGAACGGTATGGATATAATATTAAAACCGCCGATACCGCTGCCGACAAAGGGCTGGAAAGTATCGAGCCGGAAAAAGTTGTTAAGTATGAGTTTAAGTGCGCTAGTTGTGGGCAAATCATTCAGAGATCAAGAGCAAGCAAATTCACAAAAAACTATAGAGCATACACATGCGGCATATGTGGCGGGAAGTTCATTCAGGTTATTTAGGAGTAGAGCAAGATGAAATGTTATTACCCAGGCGAAATTCCCAAAATTACCGGCGACCCGAAAGAAATGTTTCGTGTTCGTAATGGGGAAGTTTGCGAATTCGAGCGCTCAAAAGAGCTGCGCACCGAATGTATCAAAAAACAAATCGAGGCTGCGGATGCTATCATGTATGAATCGCATGGCGGGGTGCGTCAGCTTGTGAGCCCATCCTTTGAAAAAGGGCACGAATATAGAATTACGGTTTATGACGCAGACGGGGAGCCGAATTGTCATCATGATGTAAAAACGGCTAGGGAAGCAGCCGAATGTATTTGGCACCGTGCAAAGCCGGTTGAAGCTGTGACTTTGTAAAAATTGTCTATATATCGTTAAAATTAGTATTGACACTACTAACCTACGTGGTAGGATAATAGTGTCAATCCAATGTAGATTGATAATAATTGCCAAATGGCAGGAGGGCAAAACGAATGGAGACCGAAACAAAAATGACCGCAATCGAAGCTGCCCGCGCTATGGAGTGGGCAAAGGCCCACGGACATACTGAGGCGGAAGCAATCGACCTAATCAATTTCATTGCAAATTACCAAACGCAGGCAAATAAAAAAGACCTTCCCTAAGGGCTGCAACCCTAGGAAGGTCTAGTCAAAAATAAGCGCGGGGACGGGCAATTCCTGCCAACTCGTCCTTGCGCTTTTATTTTATATCCGTTGGCAGGGGAAGTCAAGGGGGAATTCTTGATGAATAGCTTGATTGAAAAATTTTACGATATGCACCGTGATGAAGAAGATCTGACACCAGATGAAGGCGCTGTAGCAGATGCTGCGCAGGAATTGAAAGATAGCCTGAAGGCGGCAGGGCTTACGCTTGGAGAACAGGACGAGATTTTCTCCTGCGCTGCGGTATATGCCATTGAATATGAAAAGAAAGGCTTTGAAGCTGGGTTCAAGATGGCGCGACGTATCCTGCAAGCGCTCCAGGAGGACGAGGAAGCGCCTGCCAAGGAAAAGGCGGTAAATGTTAAGCCCAAACAGGAAAAACGCAAGCCTGCGGCTGTACCGCTCTGCGATAGGGTTGCAGTATATGCCGCAAGTGTTGCCTATGCCAGAATCAGCAAAGACACTCGATGGGGCGCGCGGCTTTGCTTTAATAGTACATCGGCAGCATACCTTGGCGATGCACGCCGGTGCGATGTGTATGTTGAAGATGGGAATATTTTGGTCTACCCTGACGAAAACGGACATTATGCCATCACGAAGATAGGCAATACGGAGCAGCGCACGATTGCTTGCGGGGCAATCATCAAGAATCTGGTGCGGGATGGTTGCCGCTGTGCCGTTATTCCCGCAGAAAATCATGTCATCGTCCGCGTGGCGTAAAAATAGGAGGGCTTAAAAATGAAAGATTGCAAAGGGAAAGAAATCCGGACAGGCGATATTGTTCTTATTGCTGGCGCGTATTTTCAAAATGATAACGGCCATTATGCTGTAATCCATAGTCCAGGCGATAAGGAATGGTCTGGGGCTGATTATTGCCTGAAGAGAATCATGCGGGATGGCGAACCGAGCACCGCAAAGTATAACCTGTGCTTTTGGCCCATTGCGATTTTTGCCGGTGGAAGAGAAAAGCGGCTTCAAGCAATGGCTCATAACCAGAAACATGCAACGATTGAAGTTGTGGGACATATTAAGGGGGATGTTGAGCGATTCCGGCATTAAAAAGAATTCAAAAAATATCTGCATTTCGTTAAAAACAGTGTTGACACTACTAACCTACGTGGTACTATATAGGCATAGCAGCTCACAAAAGTGAGTTAATTGAAACCGAGTGAGTTTTTGGACACACAAAACGGAGGTGCGCACCATGTTGTTGATGAAAGATATTGAAGCCCTGTTCACCCGTAAGGTTGCTGAGTATTTGGCTGATGGCTATATTTTCAATACTAAGACCATGAGCGGGTCCCAGGTAGATTTGAAAAAAGGTAAATCCTTTGTTCGCATCAGCCTGCGCTATTTCAGCGATATGCTGCAGAGCGGTATTTCCCTGATTGTAATGTCCAGCGAAAAGGAAGGCTTTGCTGATCGTTACGGCCATGATAGCGATTTTGAGAACGTTGAAACAAAGCGCTTCTACAAAGTTTCAACCTGGAAGGAGGTTTTCGTGGAAGATATTGAAGAGGCCGAGCAGGCAGATCAGAAGCGGTATGACCGATATAAGAGCAAGAACACCGCGGAACAGCCGAAGCAGCTGGCAGAGAAAGCCAACAAAATTGTCCTGCCTTGTGTAAAACGAGTGAAGGGTTTCAAATCCACGAAGCTGTCCGATATTGATGCTGTTCAGAAGGTCAAAGGGCATTACGAAGCATCTGTGCGTGGGAAGCGCGTTGTACTGTTCCAGAAGGAGGTCTGAACCATGTCAAATAATATTATTACATTAAAAAGCGCGGCGGCAGGGAACCTTGAACAGCTTGTGCAGGCGGCGGACAGCACCGGACAACTTGCTTTTTATGATGGCACAGTTGAGAGTTGCAAGGCCAATAATTTCTTGCTCATGGGTGAGTATGAGCGTCTGAAAGACCTTATCCGCGCCAAGCGGTTGAAGATTGCAGAGGCGGAAAAGAAAGCGGCCGAAGATGTAAAGGGGCCGGGATTGCATTGTTTCACCCCTGAAATGGGCGAGCAGCGGCCCAACTGCCAGATTGTAGCCATGCGCTCCTATTACGGCAAGCATTACCACATCTATACTCCGTTGCAGCTGAAAGGCCGGGGCGTGGAGCTTGTCGGGCTGGTGAGCGCTATGACGGCCCAAAAACTCTTCCATATGGAAAATAACTGCGTTGAATACCTTGTCACTGCCCGCGCATTTGAGAAACTGCAAAAAGAATACAGCATTTCGATGGAATGCTGCCTTGATTGATGGGAGGATAAAAAGATGACTTATCTAATCGCACAGATGCAGCTTTGCTGCGTTGAATGGAAGGAAACTCTCAGCATTGGAAAAGATGGAAACAAGTATTTTGTTGAATACTGCCGAGATAAAGAGGGATATACACGCACATTCGATGACCTGAATCATGCAATTTCGTATTATGATGGCTTTGGCGCTATGATGATTCGCGGCCAATATTCCCACAGCGATAGGGTCAAAATTTTTAATAGGGAGGAAGTATAAGCGATGGAAATCTCTAAGAGAAGCGCAAAGAAGCGTAATAGCTGGCCGAAAGGCCAACTGGAAGGGCCGTTCGTACATACGAAAAAGACGGCGCGGCAGTATGAACTTGTATTGCAGGCATATCACGGCTTTGAAACTGACTATGACCTGGAAAAAGCCGGCCTGACTCATGAGGATTATATGAGCAAGGAAGTTGACCTGGCTCTGTGTGGTCTGCGGTATCTTGGCGGGACTGCGACCGGCAATCCACGCATTATGCGGTGGCTTTTGTCTCTTGGGTGCAATGTGCAGCCCCTTGGCGATGGCTGGCTTGTAAAGCTGTAGGGGGCATTTAGACATGTATCCAGGATGGCAAGAGGATGCTTTCTGGGAACGTTGCAGAGAGCAAGAAGAACGGCCGTTTTTCGGAGAAGGGAGGATAGATTTTTCAAGAGATGAAGAAAAAGCTGCCGCAGACGATTATGGCTGCGAATTGCGCGAGATGAATGAGCAGCAGCTCAAAGAAGTTGTAAAGGATTATGATTGCGTCATTCCTGCACATGCTTTCTGGGATGATGGCATTGTGTACCAGTATGGGCTATTTGATTAGGAGGGTTCTAAATGGGACTGATTGATGTGATGTTGAATAACTATGATAAGAATTTGCGCAAAAGGCTTGCCAAAAACCGCGAACTTGTAAAAGAAGCAAAGAAGAAAAATAGAAAAGCCTCTATTGCTTATACCAAGGCCCTTGAAGAAATTGAAGGGTTGAAGCATGGCATTGTATACGAATATTGCAGTAATTGCGAATCCAAGGTAGGCATCGCATGGGATTGTGAAAACGATGGGCTTATGGCCTTTTGCCCAAACTGCGGCGAAATCCTGATGTTGTGCAGCGAATGCAAGGGCATTTGCGACTGGGATTATGGAACGGGCATTTGTAGCCAAATGGAGGTGCTGAAAGTTGGAAATCGTAAAGGCCATTAAAGATTATATGGAGGATGCCGGAATCAATTATGCTGATGCCGCAAAAATGATTGGTTGGACAAAGCCTAACCTTTGGGACAAGCTCAATAAACGCACAGAATTGACATTTGGGAGCGTTGTTCAGATTGTCTGCGGGTTGGATGCAGATATAAAACTCACAAATATGAGCGGCGATGCGGATAGCGCCCTTGCTGAACGCATTATTGATGCTGTACAAGAAGAGCGCGTAAGCTACAACTGCGTCGAAAAGATTCTTGACGTTCTGGGGTATAAAATTGAGGTTTATTTCCCGAAGTCTGAAAGCAAATAGAATTTCTGACATGTTCAATAAAATTGTTAAAGATAGTATTGACACTACTATCTAACGTGTTATTATAGCCTTGTAGCTCAAATAAGTGAGTTTAAGAATTTTTGTGAGTTACGGGAAGGAGAAGAAATGACAGAACAAGAAGCAGTGGAACGCCTAAAGGATGGGCTCGAAAGCATGGCATACGGTACTGGTGCTGAATTTGAGTTTTTCAATGCGCCTGCAGCAGACGGAGCATTCGGCAAATATATGCTCATGGCCACATTGGAGCAGTATGAAATCATCTTTTCTGTCAGTGGATGCGTCCGGCGTGTTGCGGATGAAGAAAGCGCTGTTGAAGAAGAGGTCGAACTTATCAGCACGGTGTTTGCTGATAAGATGCGAGAGAAAAGAAAGGGGAGTTGCAAATAAATGCAGCGGATTTATTATCCCATTGAAGAGGGAACGGCCAAGACGGCGTATGAGATGCGTTCTTTTGAGCCGTATAAATGGGGAACTGTCACGGCACGGTATCACGAGCTTGCAGATGGAGCCTGGGAGCTTGCTGAAAGGGTTGCAAGGGAGTGCCCTGAGAAAGCTGAAGCCGCCCATAAAATGGCGGAACGGTATGCACGGCGTATGGCTGAAAATCTGAATAAGGCAAGCCGAATTGGTACGCGGTGCCCGTCAATTTTGATTGCTGGCCCGGCTGGTGTTGATTCAAAGAAAAAAGAACGCCAGTGCGAAGCATACAAGCGAAATGAAACCGAGTATCACGAGTTGCAGAAATACCTTGAAAAAATCGCAGGGCTTCTTGATGAAAAAACTTCTGTTTTGTCGAAGGATGCTGATGCAGTGGAAAGGCTAGAAAAGAAAGCAAAGGCTCTTTCTGACCTGCAAGAGCATATGAAAGCGGTTAATGCTTATTTCAAAAAGCACGGAACCTTGCAGGACTGCCCTGATTGCACCGCGGTAGAAGGTTTGCAGCTGATGCAGGATATGGAAAAGGACTGGAACCTTGAAAAGCGGCCGTTCCAGACCTTTGAACTGCGAAACAACAGCCGGAATTTGAGAGCTACGCAGAAACGGCTTGAAGGGCTTAAATCTGCAAAGAATGCAGGCAACGGAGAGATTATCACAGATTTTTTCAAGGTCGTGAAAAACGCGGAAATCATGCGCTTGCAGCTGTTCTTTGATGAAAAGCCTGACACTGATACGCGCATGATTATCAAGCGTTACGGGTTCCATTGGTCGCCTTCCAATAGCTGCTGGCAACGTCAGCTGAACCAAAACGGCCTTTTTGCAATAAAAAAAGTTCTGGAAGCATTGAAAGAAAATAAAAACAAGGAGAAATAAACATGAAAATCAGCATTGAAGGGAATTTCGGTAAGCAGGGGTTTGAAATGAGTGATGCCGCAGCAATGCAGCTGTTGTGCATTGCAAATCGAATGGCGAATGCAGATATGAAAGAACCTCTGGCAGAGAATGAGCCGAAAGAGAATTCCATGACAACTACATCCGGGCCGTTGGTAATTCCTGATTCTGCGCCTGCTCATAAATCGTTTGCAGAGACCCATCCCCCAATCCGTGCAAAGCAGGCACCGCGCAACAGCCGCGTATCCAGAATGTTTGGCGATAGGGGGGGGGCCGATGTGGAATGATGGAGCCTATAAAGGTTTTATCCTTGCCAAGTGCGAGAATTGCGGCAAGGTAAAGGGCGTTTGCTTCCGTGAGCCGCAGAAAGACTATATCTGTGCGGAATGCGGTAAAAAGACACCTCTGCATGACCTGAAACCTGCCTATCTGCATTGCTCTTGCGGCAGAGATTTCCATTATAAAACCAATATTACGGACAGTACCTTTGAATACGCTTGCATGGATTGTGGTAAGCCCGTTGAACTGATTATCAATAAGACCCGCACGGCATATGTTACGAGACTGCGAGGTGGTGAGAATGCGGATTGCATCAAACATTCCATGTAATGGCTGTCAATCAAGAACACAGACCTGTCACGGGAAGTGCGAGCGCTATCTTGAATATCGTTCTGCCCGCATAGAAATGCTTGAATGCAGAAAAAAGCAAAATGCAGCGGACGAAGCAGACGTCTTGCGCGGTGACAAAATTAGGCGTGATGTGCGGCAGCGTGGATTGCTGGGCCGGAGGCGGTAACAATGCAGGTGAAAATCGTAGGTCAAGCGGTCATGGGCTATGTAATTGAGCACGGAGCACAGTTGAAAGGGCTTTATCTCTCCTTGGAAAATGGAACAGATGGCCCTGTCTTGGTTGCCTGTGATAATAGCACCGGCGATTTGTGGTGCGAAGAGTTCGACAGCGTGCGGGATGCTGTTAAATGGTTGCGGAGGGAAAATGATGTCAGTATTTGAATTTAACTGTTTATATGCTGCAAAAGCCCTTTTTCTGGTTTTTGTTGTTGCTCCGCTTCTTTTTATGCTGGGCATTTCGCTGACATATGCTACATCACAATTTCTTAAAAATGTCTGGCGCTTGATGCGGCTGCATCACTTCCCGATTTTGCATTGCAAAGAATGCTTGTACTGGGGAACTGTGCAGTGCCCGCTATATGGTAAAAATAGTGCCTTAGATTTTTGCAGCCAAGGAAAGCCATCAGAAATATTGGAGGAGAAAACACAATGAACATTGATGAACTGGATACAGGCTATTTTGAGCCTGGAAGCGATGCCGATGCGATTTTTACTGAGGCGTCCGAAAAGCTTCATGCTATGCTGAAGGGCGAAATAAAAGAAACCATTAACTGGTATGAGCAGGCAAAGAAAGAGATTCGCGGTTTGGAGGGGAAAATCGCCAGCCTCCGAACGCAGAAAGCACATATTGAACAACAGGTAGCAGATGCCTTGAAAAAAGCCGATGAAGCTGAACTGAATGATATTCCCGCAAGGTATATCAATAGATTCTTGAAGAAGTATACCGGGTTTTATGTCCCCGGCGATAAAGTGTGGGCGGTAACAACTAAACTTAGCGATTTTACGTGTCCTTTGTGCCGTGGCGAAAAAACTATTGAAGTTTCTCACGATGGGAATGCAATGCGCATTGAATGCCCTAAGTGCAAAGGGCGCGGAGCTTTAACTCAAAGAGTTAGCATTACGAAAGAAGAAACTGTAACCAGAGTAGATCTCAAGTTATGCTTTGAAGGAAAACGAGTAAATGTATGGAACGGTGATTGCGTTTATATCACTCATTTCGAGTGGAGTATCAACCCAAAATGTATTTTCCGTACCGAAGCCGAAGCTGCTGCTGAAGCAGAAAACCAGAATAGGAAGAGAGAAAATGAAAGCAAGAATTCAAATTCCTAGTTATTATGAAAAGGCCATTGAAGAGCGAGTATCTTCTTTGGAATTGGGGTAAATGTAGAAGAAACGGAGGAACCGTTCTGATGGGTATGTTGAGTTATTGCCCGATTCCGGGCGCAAGCCAGCCGAATTTCAAAGATTGCGCCACTTGCAAATGGTGGGAACCATTCAATGCAGTGTGCTTCAATGGAAATAGCCCATATTGCGCGGACTTTGTCGATGGTGGCTGTAAATGTTGGGAGGGAAAATGAAAAATCATGCGGCTAATTGATGCAGATAGACTGCTATGCGTAATAGATGACGACGGCGGCTGGGCTTACGATGGATTGGAATATCAAGCCTATATGAGTTGCCTAAGAGGGATACAGGAAGATGTTACAGAAGCGCCTACTATTGACCCGGAATCTCTGAGACTTGCAGCGCATTGGGAACCGTGCGACTTGGTAAAAACCGATACCGCGTATGGTGAGTGCGTCCGCTATAAAAATATGGCTGTAAGATGCTCAAATTGCAAGCACGCCTATGATAAGTTTGCACTGTGGGACAGAAATTTCTGTCCTGGATGCGGCGCAAAAATGGTAAATGCGGAGGCCGAAAATGTCAATCAGTAAAAAGGCCCGCGTTGCTGTGTACAAGAAATACGACGGTCATTGCGCTTACTGCGGCCGCCACATTGCGTACAATGATATGCAAGTAGACCATTTCAAACCTCAAAGGGCGTGGAATGCAGAGGATGCCGGCACAAATGCCATTGAAAATCTTATGCCATCCTGCCGGATGTGCAATCACTATAAGCGGGCGCACAGCCTTGAAACCTTCCGGCGCTATATTGCAGAAATTCCAGAAAAACTTGGCGGAAATTATATTTACAAAATTGGCGTTGCTTATGGCAATGTGCTGGAAAATCCAAAAGAGATTGTATTTTGGTTTGAAAAGATGAAGGAGAATGGATAATGACACGGAAAAAAGCTATCAAAATTATTATGGCCGTCACTCAAAATGGTGACAGAAGATGGGCAAACTATGCATTTGATGCAGCAAAAAGGTTTATTGCCAGGAATCCAAGCAATGCTGATTGCTGCTTTCGCGTGCTTTGCTATATCCAGAACACAAGCATCCAGGGGGTGTTTGATATTATGAGTTTCCGTGCATTTCTGATTGCAAGGCTGTTGCGCCGCCGTTATGGCCCTATTTTGGGTGGAACACTGGTTGACCCTGCGGGAAAATAGTTATAGGAGATATTAAAATGGAAGCTGTTGAATTTTTGAAGCTACGAAGGCGGTTTTGCAGCGTGCATGATTGCGGGAGCTGTATGGTTGATGGCTGTGTTCCTGCAGCAAACGATACCCAAATTGAACAGTATGTTGCCGCTATTATCAAATGGGGTGAAGAACATCCCATAAGAACTAGAAAAAGCGAGTTTTTGAAAATGTTTCCTGATGCAATGATTGCTGATGATGGGATGCCTGATATAGACCCCTGCGATATAAACCAAAAGATTTTGGGTTGGTGTTCAGAGGACAACTGCGAAAAATGCCGCCGCGAATTTTGGCTCAAGGAGATAGAAGGATGATGAAAAAAGAACCTGAATCTTGGGATGCTGCATGGGACGACCTCGATAGAGCATTTGCCCTCTCATGCAAGCCCACAGCTAAAAGAGTTCCCAAAGGTTATGTTTTTGACGAAGATAAAAGTGTGCGCTGGAATGCCGAACAGGTCGAAAGTCATAACGCTGCGATACAGAAAGAGGTCTCTGAAAAACAGAAAGCGAGAAGCCTTGCTATCAATCAGGCTGCTGACGGCATTATTGCTCTTATTGCTGATGAATTTCATGGCAAGATCAACAACGAGCAAGCCAAAGTCATCTGGAATATTGCCTATGATAGAGGGCATTTCGGTGGAAAGTATGAAATCGAAGCGCAGTTGCAGCAGTTTATGGACGCATTTTATGATTTTGTCAAAAATGGAGAGCGGGCAGAAGAATGAAAATCCTGTATTTTGTTTTTGTTGCGATTATGCTGTATGATTTGTTTGGGGCAGCATTACTTGCAAAGTGCATTGAAAAGCTCGATAAAAGGTCTGCGGACGATTTGCTTTCTTCTGGAGTGGCTGTAGCGCTATGGCCCATTGTTATTGCTGTTAGATGTACGCTTATTCTTTATAAGACCATCAAAAAGATTGCAAAAAGGCAGAAAAAATGACAGGAGAAAAGAACCATGAGCAAAGAAAAAATCACAACCAAATTCGGCAATACCTCAGTGACACAGACAGTAGACGGCTTTTTGTTTGAAGTGAAGCCAGACTTGACTGCTTCCAAAATTGAAATTCCACCAGAGGTCACATTCAAGGATGTTGAGAATAAAACAGTTCTCGGAGACCCCAATAATTTACATGTCACGGTTGGGCAGCTCCGCGGTAATCTGTAATGCCAGAGCTAGGGAGGAATGAAAAATGAAGAAATTGATAGCAGCAAATGTGCAGCGAGTAATTTTAATTGCTGGGCTACTTATCCTTGCGGGAATCAATTCAAAGTGGCTGGAAAGAGCCATTAACAACGAGAATAAAGTTATGACCGCTGCAAGCCAAAGCGGTGAGAGCACCGTTGCGGATGCAGATAAAGTTCAAGGCGTTCCTGCTGATGTTGAATCCGAAAGTTCAGTTCAGTCAACCGAAGTAGCTCTTTGGGAGATTCCGGAAGAAACATACGATGTTATAAGCGCTGACCATGAAGCGATTGGAAAATGGGCTGAATTAAAAATCACGAAAGAATCTCTGGTTGCAACCACTGAAGAACAGTTTGAAAGGTTTTGTCGTGACCGAGTGGAGGAAAGCGGCTATAACTGGTATACGATTGCATGTAGCGATGGAACCGGGATTCAGTTTAATGGGTGCTTTACTGGTGCAGCAACTTATGGTATAATCGACAAAGACGGTTGCATTGAAGATGTGCTCGGTTATATCACGTTTGGCGATGATGGATACGAGTATTCTGATGCAGCCGAATAATTGTCCGCAAAACCTGACAAATGTTAAAAACCCATATGGAACCGTAAACATGCCAGATGCCATGTTCATCCAATAAGCCTGCCTCGCAGAACAGTTGACTTATCCTACTGCTTCCAGTATAATAAAATCACAAAGCGGCGCAGGAAAACACTCTGGCGCCGCATGTTTTTGAACAAAATGAAACAGCAAAACAGGGGAGACCATCATTTATGCCATACCGTCTGATTAAAAAAGAGGGTGCAGCCCGCCGCGGCGAGTTCCAGACTGTGCACGGCACGGTTCAGACACCTGCTTTCCAAAACGTTGCCACTGCTGCCGCGATCAAAGGCGGGCTTTCGGCACATGATTTGAAAGAAATCCGCGCACAGGTCATGCTGTGCAACACCTATCATCTCCACCTGCGTCCCGGTGATCAGGTCGTTGCCGATATGGGCGGCCTGCACAAGTTTACCCGCTGGGACGGCCCGATCCTGACCGACAGCGGCGGATTTCAGGTGTTCAGCCTTGCCAAGTTGCGCCACATTACCGAGGAAGGCGTAACGTTCAACTCTCATCTGGACGGCCACCGCATTTTTATGGGGCCGGAACAGAGCATGCAGATTCAGGCAAACCTTGGCTCCACCATTGCCATGGCCTTTGATGAATGCGTGGAAAACCCCGCTGAATATGATTACGCCAAAAACAGCTGCGCGCGTACCGCACGCTGGCTGCTGCGCTGCAAGGCGGAAATGGCCCGCCTGAAGCACGAGGGCAAGGCCGTGAACCCGGACCAGCTGCTGTTTGGCATCAATCAGGGCTGCACCTACAAAGACCTGCGCGTTGAGCACATGAAGCAGATTGCTGAATATGATCTGGACGGTTATGCAATCGGCGGCCTTGCTGTTGGCGAACCTGCCGAAGTGATGTATGATGTGATCAGCGCGGTAGAACCTTACGCCCCGGCGGATAAGATCCGCTACCTGATGGGCGTTGGCACCCCCGGCAACATCATTGAGGGCGTGTACCGCGGTGTGGATTTGTTTGACTGCGTTATGCCCAGCCGCAACGCCCGCCATGGCCACCTGTTCACATGGAACGGCATCATCAACATTAAAAACCTGAAATATGAGCGTGACGAACAGCCCATTGACCCGCAGTGCGATTGCCCGGTCTGCCGCAATTACAGCCGCGCTTACATCCGCCACCTGCAAAAGGCAGATGAAATGCTGGGTATGCGTTTGGCTGTTATGCACAACCTGTATTTCTACAATCATTTGATGGAGCGGATTCGTGAAGCGTTGGATAACGGCACATTCCAGCAGTTCCATGATAAGTATGTGCATCTTCTGGATTCCAGAATTTAAGCGGATTCCGTGTTTCCTTGCTTTACCCCCTTGCGGTTTATGGCGAAAGCCTGTATAATAATAGAAATATTGTAAAATCAAAATTTAAGGAGTTCCACATTATGATCGAATTTTTGACCGCTGATACTTCCAGCACCGCCAGCCTGCTTGTCACTTTCCTGCCGATGGTTCTGATCCTTGTGTTCATGTACATCATCCTGTACCTGCCCCAGAAAAAGCAGGACAAGAAAGATGCTGCCATGCGCGCTTCCATCGAAGTAGGCGATACCGTTATTACCATTGGTGGTGTTGTTGGCCGCGTTGCTGCTATCAATGATAAGGATGATACCTTTGTTCTGGAAACCACCAGCGACCGTGTGAAGATTCGCTTCCGCCGTTCCGCTATTTCCTCCGTTGAGAAGCTGGACATGGGCAACACTGCAAAAGATACCGCCAAGAAAGATGCTCCTGCCAAGAAGAACTGATTGGTTCTGACTGTATTACCTGAATAACAAACGCCCCTTTTGCATAGTTTGTACCATGCAAAGGGGGCGTTTTCTTTATGTTTGCTGCTAATTCAAGGGCTTCATCTGCCAAACTTCGATCAAGTCATATCTGCAAAGTCCGCAGTAAATCCAGCGGCCATTTATCTTGGCTGCTGATCAAAAGTTTCGGCTGCGGCGTGGGTACCGCCATCCTGCTTTTCGCTTTGGCCGCACAGATTTTTGCCCATACTGCACTCTCGCTGGAACTTGTCAAACCGGCAACCTGTGCCAGCGTGGCGGTGGGGGCTGTTCTTTCCGGTCTCGTTCTTGCGAACGGTATTGCTCAAAAACGGCTCTTATGCGGTGTTTCCGTGGGCGTCTTTTATGCGCTGTGTTTGAGCCTCACTACCGCTTTGAGCGGCAAACCGCTTGTATTTGATCATGTGAACCTCGCCTTACTTGCAGCGCTGCTGTTCGGCGGCACCGCAGGCGGCGTGCTGAGTGCATTAGGCGCAGTAGGGAACACTGCGCCCGAACGCTGATGCGCGCCCCGCGACCAGCACCGGCCCCTTACACGCCCAAAAGGGCTCTTAACAACGGTTCATCCGCCGGTGCGGCTGCTGCCCTGGGCATACAAAAACTTGCGGGCAAAAACGATCTATTCGCTTTTTCTTCTGCGTTTCTGACCGGGTATCTCGCCGGCATTCCGCTCGGCCGGTTTGAGCTCCACGGTGCTTTCACTTCGCTTACAGAGCATGTCATGGCCGCACAAAGTTATACGGCATTCTGGTCTGTCTGGTGCAGTTGGTTTGCCGCGGCATTTTTGCAGGCATCGCTGATTTATCTCTGTGGTTTTCATTTGTGGGGCAGCATTTTTATGGGGGTTTATTTTGCGTTCAAGGGCACTGTATTAGGTGTGTGCGCTTCCGCCATTTATGCGTCCGGCGGGGCACGTGCGCTTGTTGTTTATTGGCTCCTGAACTGTCTGCCGGAGCTTGTGCTGTCGACATTCATGCTTTGGCTTGCGCATAGTTCGTGCAGGGTAAGTCAAAGCCTGTCCAGCATTGTTTTTTCCGGCTGCCGTTGTGCGCTCAACGGCGCAATCCGGCGCTTATCTGTACATTATCTGCTTTGCCTGCTAGGGTGCGCTGTCAGCAGCTTTATGTTTTCCGGTTCAGCTGTCCTCTTCGCCAGTGTCCTGCTTTGAATCCGTCATCGCTTTGGACTGCGGTGCAATATAGCCAGTATCCGCAAGGGGAGAGGCTTCCACCGCCTGTTTCAACTGCTGCTGGTTGATATGGGTATAAATCTGCGTCGTGGATACATTCTCGTGCCCCAGGATTTCCTTGATGGCCAGCATATCCACACCGCCCTGATACATGAGTGTAGCGGCGGTATGGCGCAGTTTATGCGGCGAATAACCCATATTGTCCAAGCCCGCTGATTTCAGGCAGTTGGCAACAATCTGCTCCACACGGCGCGCTGTTAAGCGTCTGCCAGTCTTTTTGGATACAAAAAGTGCTTCTTTATCCCGCAGGTTGTTTAGCGCAGCCCGCGCGGGCAGGTAATGCTCCAACGCAGCCTGGCACGCGGTGTTCAGGTACACCAGGCGTTCTTTGTTTCCTTTGCCGGTAATTTTAATGGTATCGTCCTTAAAATCGCCAAGATTGATTGTGATCAGTTCCGCCAAGCGCATACCGCAATTCAGGAAAAAGACAATAATACAGTAGTCCCGTTCATAAAAGTCACTTTGTATATTTTTTAACAGCCGTATGCTTTCACTGGCACTCAGATATTTGGGCAGGGATTTCTTTGGGCTGCCAAGGTTGATATTATCCGTTGGATTTTCGCTCAGTTCATTGATCTGGTGGCAAAGGTAGCCAAAAAAGCCGCGCAGGGCGCTCAGCTTGCGGGCACGGGCCTTGGCACCGTTATCATTACTGCGGGCATAATCCAGGTAATTGATAATATCCCGTTTGGTAATGGTGCTGATCTGGCGTTTGGTAATATGGGTCAAGTCAATTTCTTCCGGCGGTGTATCTGACTGCGCAAGGTTCCAAACCATCATCATATAGCGGAAGAAACCGCGCAGGTCCAGATAGTAACCGTTAATGGTGCGCGGCGAACGCAGCTTGACAACATCCAGATAATGCAGATAATCCATAACAAGATCCGGAATATCCGTATACGGCGCATGCCGGTTTGGGTGCGCCACATCAATGTATGTACTCATTATTGTGAGTAAAGCCCTCCTCCATATTTCGCTAAACTCTCATTTAGCGAAATTGCATGTTATGCAAAAACACACGAAATCCTGCACCCGCTTGTAGATAGATTCAAGATTTCGTGTGTTCTCTGCATGCCAGTAGCTCCTGGTTTTATTCTTCTTTCCGTTCGCTCTTTTATTTGCCTATTTTTATTTTATTTACTTATTTATTGCGATGTTCATCCAATAGGTCTATCGCAGCCATCACCATGGCATATCATTCGATACCAAATTCAGCCTTTTATCAATCTTCGTCATCACCCAGATTATCTACACGGCCCTGGCCCTTAATATAAAACGGCTCGCTGCCGCGCATGCCTTGCTGGCCCAGCGGCGAAGTAGAAATCGTGATGTTCAGGTTCATCTTTTTCTCATTGCTGACCAGGAACGGGCGCGCTGCATCGCCTGCGGCTTTGAACAGTGCATCGTCCTTGGGTGCATCCAGAACCAAAAGATAACTCTTGGTTGCTCCGTTGATCACCATGATCTGCAGGTATGCGGCTCCCACCATCGGGTACTTTTCCAACTCGGCACACAGCGGGTTGACCAATTCATCCGGGTATACCGAAGGCTCCACGATCGTCACCTTATCGCCGGGCTTGATCTGTGCATTGCGCTGGGCTGCCTGCTGCGCGGCGGTCTGCTTGATTTTTTCCAGCATCGCATTGCGCTGTTTCAGCAAAGATGCAACCATATCCGAGTTAAAGCGCAGGTTATCCGTGAACGGGTTCAGCACAAAACCTGCCACATGGTCGTTACCGTTCAGCATCCGGGCGTAATCATCAAAGCGCAGCAGCATAACCTGACCAGCGGGCTTATTCTGCCACTTATCCAGTTCTTCTGCATCGGTGAATGCGGTAAAGAAAGACTTTCCATCACCAGATTTCAGCAGCGCAAAGGTCACCTTGGTGTCTTTTGGCAGCTGGATTCGTCCATTTTCGTCCGGTTTAGGAGCGTTTTCGCCAATTTCAATCTTAGCCGGTGCAAGGAATACACCGCGCATCATCAGGTTGATAACCGCATTAAAGTTCTGCGGATTGTTTTCCTCACGCAGGGCCGCAGCAGCCTTTTTCAGCGCTGCATTATCAATTTTCGGCGGTTTGGGTGCTGCCGGGGCTGCATTCTGTGCCGGGGTCGTATTCTTTTCCTGTTCGCTCATGATATACTCCTCTTGGTTTGGGTCGCTGCCCATACCTTATTATTTATTGATTTTAATTGCATTGATGGCTTCCCGCAGGTATGCAACGCCCACCAGGCGCAGCCCCGGGAATTGCGCAGCATCCAGCATGTTCAGGTTATGTTTGGGCACAATGGCGGTATCAAAGCCCACGCGCTGGGCCTCCCGCAGGCGGGTTTCCAGGTGCGGCACGCTGCGCACTTCCCCGCCCAGACCCACTTCACCAATGGCCAGTGTTTTTTCAGGTACAGGCAGATCCAGCAGACTGGACGCCATTGCCAGGCAGACCGGCAAATCGCAGGCAGTCTCGTCCAGTTTCAGACCGCCAATGATGTTGATATACACATCCTGGTTGCCAAACACATAGCCCGCGCGCTTTTCCAGCACGGCCAGCAGCAGATACATACGGTTATAGTCAAACCCGCTTGCCGTGCGTCGTGGGCTTGGAAACGCCGTTTTCGTTACAAGTGCCTGAATCTCGCTCAGTACTGGCCGCGTACCTTCCATCACGCAGGCAACGCAGGTACCGGAAATGCCAATCGGCCGCCCTTCCAGCATGACCTGCGAGGGGTTTTCGATTTGTTCCAATCCCTTGCCGGTCATATCAAACATGCCGATCTCATTGGTGGAGCCGTAACGGTTTTTCACGGCGCGCAGCACGCGGTACGGCAGGGTCTTGTCGCCCTCAAAGTACAGCACAGTATCCACAATGTGCTCCATGACTTTGGGACCCGCAATGGCACCGTCTTTGTTGACATGGCCGACAATAAAGGTCGGTATCTCATTCGTTTTTGCCACATTCAAGAAGCGTGCCGAGCTTTCCTTGACCTGGCTGACCGTGCCGGAGGACGACGCCACATCCGTGCAGCGCATCGTCTGGATGGAGTCGATCACTACAAGATCCGGCTTCATCTGTTCAATCAGCCCGCAGATTTCATCCACATCGCTTTCCGCCACAATGGAGATATTATCCTGCGGCACATCCAGCCGAACAGCACGCAGCTTGATCTGCCGTACGGATTCTTCGCCCGTCACATACAGAACCGAGCGCGTCCGGCTTACTTCGCCGCACAGCTGCAGCAGAATGGTAGATTTGCCGATGCCCGGTTCGCCGCCAATCAAAATCACACTGCCCAGCACAATGCCACCGCCCAACACGCGGTCCAGCTCTGCAATGCCAGTTACAATGCGGCTTTTTTCTTCGGTCGTGCTTACGTTTTTCAGTTTCAACGGTTTCAGGCTGGTCTGACCCGTCACGCGTACCGGCGCGGCAGCGCGGCCGGAAGAAGACTTTGCCGGTTCTGCCACCACATCTTCGGTCATCGTGTTCCATGCACCGCAGGACGGGCAGCGGCCCAGCCAGCGGGGACTGGTTTCGCCGCACTGGTTGCACACATAAATTGTTTTCAGCTTATCTTTTGGCATGGTTGCTCCCCCGGCCGCATTTTTCGTACCCTTTTATTATATCCTAAATCTCGTGTGGGGGCAAGGTATGCTCCAAAAATAAAGCGGCAGGCTGCCGCCCGGTGTGCCGGGGATGCAGCAGCCTGCGCGCTCATTTTATAAATTCAGACAATCAAAGCATTACCTTGTGGTAGGTCTTTTTCCCCTTTTTGATCACAACACCATTCTGGAGTTGCTCAACCGTCAGACCAAAGGTCGGGTCGGTCACTTTCTCGCCGTCCACCAGAACGCCGCCCTGCTGTACCAGCTGGCGGGCTTCACGGTTGGAACCGCACAGCTTGGCGCCAACCATGGCAGCCAGCAGGCCAACCTTACCGTCCTTGACCAATGCGGCATCCAGCTGGGTGGTAGGCATGTTCTCGTGGTCGGCTACGCCGCTGAACAGCTGGCGGGCTGCACTCTGGGCCTTTTCAGCTTCCTCGGCACCGTGCACCATGCTGGTCAGCTCGTAAGCCAGGATTTCCTTGGCCTTGTTCAGCTGCTCGCCTTCCCAGTGGTCCATCTCATCGATCTGCTCCAGCGGCAGGAAGGTCAGCATGCGGATGCACTTGAGTACATCAGCATCGCCGACATTGCGCCAGTACTGGTAGAACTCGAACGGGCTGGTCTTGTTGGGGTCAAGCCAAACGGCGTTGCCGGCGGTCTTACCCATCTTTTTGCCCTGGCTGTCGGTCAGCAGCGTGATAGTCATGGCGTAAGCATCCTTGCCCAGCTTGCGGCGGATCAGCTCGGTGCCGCCCAGCATGTTGCTCCACTGGTCGTCGCCGCCGAACTGCATGTTGCAGCCGTAGTGCTGGAACATGTAGTAGAAGTCGTAGCTCTGCATGATCATGTAGTTGAATTCCAGGAAGGACAGGCCCTTCTCCATGCGCTGTTTGTAGCATTCGGCGCGCAGCATGTTATTCACGCTGAAGCAGGGGCCAACTTCACGCAGCAGCTCAATGTAGTTCAGGTTCAGCAGCCAGTCAGCGTTGTTCAGCATCATGGCCTTGCCTTCGCCAAACTCAATAAAGCGCTCCATCTGGCGCTTAAAGCACTCGGCGTTATGGTCAATGTCCTCTTTGGTCAGCATTTTGCGCATGTCGGTACGGCCAGAAGGGTCGCCGATCATGGTGGTGCCGCCGCCAATCAGGGCAATGGGTTTGTTGCCTGCCATCTGCAGGCGCTTCATCAGGGTCAGGGCCATAAAGTGGCCGGCGGTCAGGCTGTCGGCTGTGCAGTCAAAGCCGATGTAGAAAGTAGCCTTGCCGTTGTTGATTACTTCCTTGATTTCTTCCTCGTCCGTTACCTGGGCAATCAGGCCGCGGGCTTTCAGTTCGTCATAAATGGTCATGGGGTGCATCCTCCTTGGTTTGTGCGGCAAGGGCAAAAAATAAAATGCCCCTGCCAAATGTTGAATTTGGCAGAGGGCGATCAAATACGCGGTACCACCTCTGTTTGCCCGTGCCTCGCGGCGGCGGGCCTTCGCGGGTGCGGCAGCCAAAGTGTACAACTGCGACACCCAAACGCTGTAACGTGCGCACACGGCCCAGCCTAACAGCCTTTAATCAAAGGCGTTCAGCCTGCTGCTCAGGGATGTATTCACCGCTTTGCCTGCCAGCCCCTTACACCAACCGGGGCCTCTCTTTCGCATACAGCAAAACAGTTACTCGTTCCCGTCCTTGCATTTAACTGCTTACTAAATTAGCATATGTTGCCGCTTTTGTCAAGCGTTTGGCGGCAGCTTATTTTTCGATCTGCTTTTCATAGGACGTGATGGACAGCGAAACGCTGATATCATTATTGACCGAAAGATTCTCGTTGGCCGAAACCGCGATCTGTTCAATCGCGCAGCGAAAGCGGCAAAGGAGGCCTTTTGACCTTTTTTACTTGCCGCAGCAGTTTTAATCATGTTCATCTCCACCATGGCAGACCGCTACAGGCTGCCATGAATTATTCGTTGTTATTCTAGCCTATTTCATCTGTTTTGGCAAGCATTCATTTCCTACTCGTGCAGCCCCGCCGGGCATACGCATTCATACGTTGGCCCTGCGGAGCTGTGTTATTTTTTATTCAATTATAACTGCATCCGGTTACGATTCAAGACTGCCATGCAGCTCAACTGTTTTGCGCTGCATTATAGCTTGCCAAGCGCTCCTCAAAGTCCTTTTCTGCATCCTGCACAGTGGTCAGGTCACCTGTTGCGATATTCCACAGGGTATCATTAAAGGCGCTATCAATCAGTTGCAATGCTCATATCAAGGTCATGGTCAATGCAGCTGTTCTCCAACAGCTCAAACATGGTTTCAAACTCCAGGTCAATAATAGTAATCCGTTGTTCCAAACAAAACCACATCCGATTTTTCTGCCGCTGTCACAATCGCATCCAACTGTTTATTACAGCCATCAATTTTGGAATAGCTGATAGTAAATGTTAGGGTAAATCTTGTTCCAGTCCAGCGCAACAGCTTCAAAGTTGGACCAACTGCCGTAAACAGTCAATTCCTGCTGTGCAGCGGTATCCATGGACGGAGCAGACCTTCCATTCTGCGCTGCCTGTTCAGGCTGTGTTTCTGCTTTCTGGCATCCGGTCAAAAATATGGCAGCAGACATTCCCGCCGCAAGCAGCAGAGGACATTGTTTTTTATAGTTCAATTCCTCTTATTTATCGCAAATTTGCGTATTTCCTCGACGATATTATTGATGGCAACAGGTTTATCAACGATGAACTCCTCAAGAAAGACTCCGGTCTTTCCCCTGTTTCTATCAGCGTTGGAGTTGCTTTTACTGACCGCAAAAAATCGAGCAGATTCATCTTCAAGGATGCTGACAAAGCTCTTTATCTGGTAAAAGAAAACAGCAGACGCGGATGTGCAATCTATTAACGTCTCCTTTTCATTATCATTTGCTCCCAGCTGGTACAAGTTGGGAGCTTTTTTCTTCGCTCAAACATAAAAATTCATATCATATGTATCTTTATACTGTATTTTAACGTACACTCATAATATTTCTTCATGAATCTTGTCGAAATATATTGATTTTTAGTATATTTTGGGTTAACATTGTAAATAGCTTTTGTTGTATTTGCCAGACCCCATACATTTCAGAAAGGTCGATGCCGCATGTATCATTCGGCTATGGAACCCCGCCCCGTCAGCTGCTCATCTTTTGTACCTTTACTGCGCAGGATGAGCTATCTCATCCTCAAACGCGGGTTTGATCTTGTATTTTCTTTGGTTCTGCTTGTTACCTGCGCGCTGCTCATGGCTGTGATTGCGCTTGTTGTTTGGCTGGATTCCCCTGGCAAGATCATTTACACACAAATACGGCTTGGATACGGCGGGAAGCCTTTTACTATCTACAAATTCCGTTCTATGCAGCAAAGCACTGCCCCGGATGATGCGAAGTGGACCAGTGAAAACGACACACGCATTACCCGCGTTGGTCATATCCTGCGCCTGACCCACCTGGACGAACTGCCGCAGCTGCTCAACATCTTTATGGGCGAAATGAGCTTTGTTGGCCCGCGCCCCGAACGCCCCACTGTTTATGACGACCTTGACGGCAAAGTCGAGAACTTCCGCAGCCGTATGCAGGTTATGCCGGGCCTGACTGGTTACGCGCAGGTCAATGGCGGCTATGATTTGAACCCTGCAGAAAAGCTCAAATATGATTTGATCTATATCAATCACTGCTCTGTACTGTTTGACCTTTGGTGCCTGCTAAAAACAATACCTGTTGTTTTTACAATGAAAGGCGCAAGGTAATATATTTTTGCCGGAAAGCAAAACGCCCCGTAAGCATTTTGTTATGCACGCTTACAGGGCATGAGACTTTCATATCGTCACTTATTTTTATGGGGAATCAACTATCGCACAAAATCCAAGGGGCTATATACAGAAAAACTCCCGCGGGCAACCTGCCTGCGGGAGTTTTGGAGGTGACGGGCAGATTTGAACTGCCGAATGAGGGTTTTGCAGACCCTTGCCTTACCACTTGGCCACGTCACCATAATAAGCAAAAAGCCGGCGTAAACCGGTTCCTTGCTGTTTGTCTGGAGCGGCCGACGAGGCTCGAACTCGCTACCTCCACCTTGGCAAGGTGGCGCTC